>Ga0134128_10008355_pt1 | contig 12458 bp, 15 predicted proteins | sample KB31754_FD_96462 | JGI IMG/M metagenome (GOLD analysis project Ga0134128, IMG submission 96462) | Terrestrial soil microbial communities with excess Nitrogen fertilizer from Kellogg Biological Station, Michigan, USA - KB3-175-4 | ecosystem: Environmental > Terrestrial > Soil > Unclassified ...
CATGCATTGCGATTTCGCCTTCTTCATCGGCGGCACCCGCGAGAATGTCCAGGACCTGCCTGAACTGGAACGCGCGCCAGGCTGCGCCGGGGTGAAGGTGTTCATCGGCTCCTCGACCGGCGCGCTGCTGGTGGAGGACGACGAGAGCCTGCGGAGAATCTTCCGGGTTATCCGCCGCCGCGCCGCTTTTCACGCCGAGGATGAATACCGCCTCAATGACCGCAAGTCTTTGCGCATCGAAGGCGACCCGCGCTCGCACCCCGTCTGGCGCGACGAGACGGCGGCGCTGATGGCCACCCAGCGCCTGGTGGCACTGGCGCGCGAGACGGGCAAGCGCATCCACGTCTTGCACATCACGACCAAGGAAGAGATCGCGTTTCTGCGCGATCACAAGGATGTCGCCTCCTGCGAGGCGACGCCGCATCATCTGACCATGGCGGCGCCCGAATGCTATGAGCGGCTCGGGACGCTGGCGCAGATGAATCCCCCGGTGCGCTCGGCCGATCACCGCGAAGGTATCTGGTACGGCGTCACGCAGGGCATCATCGACGTGCTCGGCTCGGATCACGCGCCGCATACCCTGGAGGAAAAGAGCAAGAGTTACCCGGCGTCGCCCTCGGGAATGACCGGGGTGCAGACGCTGGTGCCCACAATGCTCGATCACGTCAACGCCGGCCGGCTTTCGCTCGCGCGCTTCGTCGACCTCACCAGCGCGGGGCCTGCGCGGCTCTACAACATCGCCTGCAAGGGTCGGATCGCCGCCGGCTATGACGCCGACTTCACCGTCGTCGATCTCAAGCGCAGCGAAATCATTACGAACGGCTGGATTGCCTCGCGCGCAGGCTGGACACCGTATGACGGCATGCGCATCACGGGGTGGCCGGTCGGGACATTTGTCCGCGGCCAGCGCGTGATGTGGCAGGGCGAACTCCTGACACCGTCGCAGGGCGAGCCGGTACGCTTCCTGGAGACACTTAAGCCGTAGAATCAGCGTAAACGTCGCCGCCCAATCGCAACTCCCAGCACGAAGGCCACCAACAGCGAGCCGAGGGGCGCCTCGCGCGCGATATTGGTTAGGATGCTCAAGGGCATGCCTGGCCGCCGGCCGGCTTCGATCGCGTCGTTGATCCAGCCCGCGGTTCCCTTCATCGCCTCGGTGACCTCCGCGATGGCGGATTTGGGCTGCCGTGGCGGATCCAGCCCGTCATAAAGGAAAGGCGCCAGCGGGATCTCGTCACTCACGACCTAATCTCCAAAAGCCGGCCCAGCCGGTCGGATCGACCCGCACGGTATCCAACCCTACTGCTAACGCCAGCGCTGCGGCGGGCGGCGTACCGGGCGCGTCATCAGCAGTGCCAGCGCAAAACCGATCGCACCCGCGACCAATACCGAGCCGAGCGGATTTTCTTGAATTTTTTTTGCCAGCGCCTCCGAGCCATCCCGGAAGGTGTCGCCGCTGCCCTCGTAGACCTGCTTTGCGTAGCCGGTCGCCATATCGGCCGCGTCGCGCGCCTTATCCTTGGCCTGACCATAGAGGTTCTGCACCGTGCCGGCCGCTTCGCGTGCGCGGCCCGTCGCCTGGGTCTGTGCATCGCCGGCGACGTCGCCGACCATGCCCTCGGCCTGACCCGCAAACTCCTGAGCCGCTCCGGCTATTCGATCCTTGTCCATGGCGTACTCTCTCGTGAAAGAAACTGTTGAGAGCTAACAGGCAGGATCGGTTTCGGTTCCGGCGCGCAGCCGCGATGCTGGCGTCGAGCGCGACGACAGCGGCCTTGGGAAGCAGCAAGCTACTGCTTCGCCAGCGCCAGTGAAAACTCGCCGTTGCGAACGCGCGCGGGCAGCCCCTCCACGAATTTCGCCACCGCCTCCTCGCCGTAAGTGCCGACGAGTTCGGCGAGCGCGGCGAACAGGCTGGCTTGCGCGAGGCAGTCGCCATCGACGCCGTCGTGCCGCGCCTCGGCCCAGGCCTCGTTCAGGTAGCTGAGCGCTGCGCGCTTCTGCTCGTGGTCGGGCAAGGCGTCGCGCGCAGGATGAAACAGCATGGGGGAGCGCATCAAACCAGAGAGGGACAAAATTGACGCGCTTTGGAACGGCAAAGCGTGTCGAATGCGGGACAGGTGTAGCATGCGGGGCGAGCGCGCCTAGACCAGTTCTTTAGGAAAGGTTAACGGCAGTAATAGTTCAGGCTGTCGCTTTCGATCCACAACCTCAGCAGGGCAGTCGCAATTCGGACACCAACACGCGCAAGCGCGAAGCGATCATGGGCGCGAAGGGCTGGGCGGCGCAGGCCATATCCACAAGCGCGCCTAGCTGGCAACGAGGGGCGTCGCGTCGTGTCGGTCCGGACCGCCACGCCTAATTGGCATAACGCGCGGTGAGGTCGCGGGAGATTTTGGCGCCCTCCTCGATATAGCGGCGAATCGCGACCAGCGCGGCCGGCGTGCAGGTGCGATAGGTCTGCTGAAAGCCGTTATAGCCGCGGTTGAAGGCCGCGATCATGCGGGTACGGCGTTCGCCGGACGGCGTCTCGGCATCGATCAGCGCCTGCATCTCGTTGCGCCATTTGTCACCTTCGTTGCTGCCGCAGATGTTCCTGAGATAATGCAGCGCGCCCAGGATCTCGGCGAGCCGCTGCAGGTCGCCGTCAAATGGCGCGGCCGGTGCGGCGTCGTCCTTGGCCGGCAGGGATTGCTCGGCGCGCACGGGCGCCGCAAAGCTCAAGCAGATCAGGAGGAGGACGGCGAAAAGGCGTTTGGGCATGAAACGGTCCGACAGAGCCCCGCCTGATAGCCCCTTAAGTGCGCTGGAAGCAAGGCACGGCGCAGCGATCCTCAATTCGCAAGCAGCCGTGCCGCAGCGTCCAACACCTCGATGAGGCCGTCGGTGAGCTTGAGATCGCCGAGTGCGCCGGTCGCGAGCCATTTGAAATCGTCGAGTTCCTCGTTGAGCCGCGGCTCGCCGGCGCGCCAATGTGCCGCGAACGACATGATCAAATAATGCCCACCCCCCGGGACCGACGGCAACACCTCGCGCCAGCCGGCCAAGCCGACAATATCGATCGCAAGGCTCGTTTCCTCCTCGATCTCCCGCGCCAACGCCGTGTGCAGGGATTCGCCGAATTCGACGCGCCCGCCCGGCAGCGAATAAACGCCCTTACCAGGGGAGCGGGCGCGCCGGACCAACAGCACGTTACCGTCGCGGAAAATGGCCGCGCTTACCGCGAGTTGGGGATGCTGCGGGCGAGCGGGAGGGGGAGGCGGGGCATCGGGCATCAATGGGTCATGATATAGTCGACATTGGCTTCCGTGCCGCCATTGATAATACCACCGGCAGCCGCCACCAACTCTTTTAGCCAGTTCGTCGCCTGAATGGCGAGCTTGGCGCGGGTCTTGTCCTGCTGCACCTGTCCCATGGCCTCGCTGACCGCGGTCAGAATGTTTGTCATGGTGCCCGTGATCTGATCGAATTCGGCGCGGATTTCGGGATCGGCCGCCTCGTATGCCGAAATCGCGAGATCGCGCGCCTTGAAATTGGAGGCGATGAAATGCTCGGCGTAGGAGAGCGGCCGCCACTGCAGGAAGTCATCGGCGCATTCTGGCATGTCAGGAATCATCTCGAGCAGCATGATGGCTTCGTTGAAGTGATTGAGATAATCGGTGGCGAGCCCGGTGCGGGGATTGATGTTGGCGGCTTTCAGCGCCGCGGCGCGGCCCGCCTCGTCGGGGCCCGTCGCTTGCGATGCTAAAGGGGAATGGTCAAATGGTGCGGCCGACGAGGTCATTGTTCGCAGTGTCAGCAGGCTGAGTTAAAAGCGGCTGAACGGATGCTTATTTAGTCGATCGAATGTGCGGACGATTTGTCATTACCTCGGCTCCCGAGGCCTTGCGGCGGATTTTCGGCTATGTCGAGCAGCCGAATTTCCCGCCGAGGCATAACATCGCGCCGACACAACCTATACCTGTGGTTGTCGTCGAAAACGGCGCGCGGCATTTCAGGCTGATGCGCTGGGGGCTCATTCCGTCCTGGGTGAAGGACCCGCGCCAATTCACCCTGCTGATCAATGCACGATCCGAGACGGTGCTCGAGAAGCCAGCGTTCAAGAACGCCATCCGGCGGCGGCGCTGCCTGGTCCCCGCCGACGGCTACTACGAATGGCAGGCGGTAAACGGCCGCAAGCGGCCGTTCTTCATCTATCGCCGCGACAGGCAGCCGTTTGGCCTTGCAGGGCTCGTGGAAACCTGGATGGGTCCCAACGGGGAGGAACTCGACACGGTCGCCGTCGTCACGTGCCCCGCCAGCCGCGAGCTTTCGGTGCTGCATCCGCGCGTGCCGGTCGTGATTGTATCAGACGATTTCGCGCGCTGGCTCGATTGCAGCGAGGATAGCGGTGAGCCCGTCATGGCGCTGATGGTACCACCGCAGGAAGGCACCTTCGCCTGGCACGAGGTCTCGACGCGGGTCAACCACGCCGACAACGACGATCCGCAATTGCTGCTGCCGATCACCGCCGAGGAGCGCGCCGCGGAGGAGCAACCGAAGCCGGCGAAGCGGCCGGCGCGAAAAGCGCCGCCGGTCGCAACCGATGACGGGCAGGGGACCTTGTTCTAGGCTCCTTCACAGGCATCTGGTGCCGCGAAGATCGTTCCCGATCGAGCCTACAGATGGATTTCCGCGGTATGGACCTCGGCTCGCGCTTTGCTTGGCCGGGACGACGGTCAGATCAAGCGGCGCTCACTTGAAAATGTTCAGCGAAAAATATTCAGCGTCGCGTGTTGCAGCAGCATGATGGTCTTCGCATCGGCAATGCGGCCGTCGGCGACCATTGCCATCGCCTCGTCGATCGCAAGTTCCAGCACCTCGATATCCTCGCCCTCGTCCGCCAGGCCGCCGCCGTTGCCGATGCACATCTCGGGCTCATATTCGGCGACAAAGAAGTGGATCTTTTCCGTCAGCACGCCCGGGCTCATGAAAGCTTCGAACACCTTGTGGACGTCGTGTAGGCGATAGCCGGTTTCCTCTTCGGCCTCGGCGCGGATGCGCGCTTCCGGCGACGCCTCATCGAGCATGCCCGCCGCCGCCTCGATCAGGAGATCGTCGTAGCCGTTAACATAGGCAGGAATACGAAACTGGCGCACCAGAATGACGGTCCGCCGCGCCAGATTGTAGGGCAGGATCGCCGCCGCATTGCCGCGGTCAAAGATATCGCGACTGAGCGTCTGCCACTCTCCGTCGGCTCGGCGCCACTCGAAGCTGATGCTCTTGAGCGTACCATAATTGTCGGAGAGCAGGCGCTCGCCATTGAGGCGGATGCGATTGGAAATGCTCATGAGGTGAGTTCAATCGTCCTGGCTATGGGGTAGGCTCGCGCCCATCGAGCCACTTTGCAAAGGTTACACGCTCCTGGTCGTAGTAGCCGAGCGATTCGTAAAAGGCGCGGACCTGGGTATTGTCGCCGCGAACCATCAATTGGAGTTTCTGAATTCCGCGTGCACGGAGCCAGTCTTCGGCAGCTGTCATGATCTCGCGACCATAGCCCTTGAAGCGGTGCTCAGGATCGACAGTGACGTAATATACCCAACCGCGATGCCCGTCGTGGCCTACCAGCAGCGATGCCACAAGCGCACCCGCATTGCGCCCCAATAGAATCGTAGCGTTGCTTTCCTTTCGTACCAGCGCGATGTCGCTCGCCGGATCATTCCACGGGCGGGTCGAACCGCAGCGCTGCCATAGCGCAACGACTTCGGGAATGTCGTCGTCTTTGATCGCCGCGATGATCAGGGCAGTGCGGATTGCGGCGTTCATAGCACCTTGCCGGGGTTCATGATACCGAGGGGGTCGAGCATCGCCTTTATCTGCCGCATCAGCTCGATCGCGATCTTGTCCTTCACTTCCGGCAGTTCGTCGCGCTTGAGCACGCCGATGCCGTGCTCGGCCGAGATCGAACCGCCGAGCCTGAGCACGATGTCGAACACGACGGCGTTCACGTCGTGCCATCGCGCCAGGAATTCGGCTGCATCGGCGCCGATCGGCTGGCTGACATTGTAATGGATGTTGCCATCACCCAGATGACCGAACGGCACCGGCCGCGCGCCGGGAATGAGCTTCACGACCGCCGCATTGGCCTCGGCAATGAATTCGGGCACCGCGGCAACGGGCACCGAAATGTCGTGCTTGATCGAGCCGCCTTCCGGCTTCTGCGCCGCCGACATTTCGTCGCGCAGCTTCCAGAAGGCCTGCCGCTGGCTCAAATTGGCCGAGATCACCGCGTCGTCGATGATGTCGTCTTCCAGCGCCTTGGCCAGGATCGCCTCCAGCGTAGCGCGTGCGTCGTCGCGCGGCGATGACAGCTCCATCAGCACGATCCATTCGTGCTTGCCGGAGAAGGGAGCGCGCACGTCGATGCCGTGACGGATGGAGAAATCGACGGCGACCTCGGCGAGCAATTCGAAGCTCGTGAGCGTGCCGGCCGCCTCGTTCTGCGACAACGACAACAGTTTCAGCGCCTGCGCCGGCGATTTGAGGCCGACAAACGCGGTCTCGATCGCCCGCGGCTTCGGAAACAGTTTGAGGGTGGCGGCGGTGATGATGCCGAGCGTGCCTTCCGCCCCGATGAAGAGGTTGCGCAGGTCGTAGCCGGTATTGTCCTTCTTCAGCTTGGACAGGAGGTTCAAGACGCGACCGTCGGCCAGGACGACCTCCAGCCCCAACGCCATTTCGCGGGCTACGCCATAGGCTAGCGCCGCGGTGCCACCGGCATTGGTGGAGAGATTGCCGCCGATGGTGCAGCTTCCTTCCGCGCCGAGCGAGAGCGGGAACAACCGATCCACCTCAGCGGCACGCTGCTGCGCGACCTGGAGCACTACGCCGGCCTCGCAGGTCATGGTGTTGGAGGCGGGGTCGACCTCGCGAATTTTGTCCAGCCGCCTGAGCGAAACCACGACCTCGCCATGATGCGGGGTCTGCCCGCCAACGAGGCCCGTATTGCCGCCCTGCGGCACCAGCGCGATTTTGTGTTCGGTCGCGAGTTTGCAGATCGCTGAGACTTCGGCCGTAGAACCGGGGCGCAGCACGAGCGGGGAGCGGCCATGGTACAGGTCGCGCTCTTCGGTGACGTAAGGCGCGATGTCGCTCTGATCGGTCACGGCATATTTGTCGCCGACGATCTTCTTGAACTTTGCGATCAACTCGGCCGGCAGCGGCGGCACGGATGAGGATTGGACGATGTTCATCGTTCTACTTTCTTTAAGTCCTTATGGCCTGTCATTCCCGCCCAGCGGCTGCGCGGCGCAGCCGGTCGTTGATGGCTTCGCCCAATCCGTGCGGCGGAACAGGCATCACCGCAATCGTATGTGCGCCCGTCGTGTCGAGCATACGAAGATAACCAAAAAGACGGCTGGCCGCTTCAGCCAGGTCGCCGCTTTCTGACAGGTTCCTTGAACCGACTGCGTTATCGCAGCCCGCGATCTCGGCCTTGCCGAAGGCCAGCAAGGCCTCGCCGGGTTTGAGGCTTTGCGCATTGAGCCGGACTTTCGCGCGCGGCGCGTAATGGGAGGTCAGCATTCCCGGGGCCCGCGGCTGGGCGCCGTCGCTCTCCGCCTCCGCCGGCGCCAGCGTCAGGGGCCGGCCGAGCACGCGCTCGATCTCCTCGCGCGGCACGCCGCCCGGCCGCAGCAGCATCGGGCTGCCGAAACAGCCGACGATGGTGGATTCGACCCCGACCTCAACCGGGCCGCCGTCGATGATCAGGTCGATCCGCCCGGCGAGGTCGCCTCTGACATGCTCCGCCCTGGTCGGGGAGACGTGACCGGACAGATTCGCCGACGGCGCCACCACCGGCTTGCCAAGCGCGGCGAGGATCGCCTGCGCGGTCGCGTGGGCGGGCACCCGGATGGCGATGGTGTCGAGCCCCGCGGTCGCAAGCTCCGCTACCTCGCAATCGGGCCGTTTCGGCAGCACAAGGGTCAGTGGTCCCGGCCAGAACGCCCGCGCCAATGCGCCGGCGGCCGCGTCAAATCGCGCGAGCCGGCCAGCCGCCTCGAACCCCGCGACATGTGAAATCAGCGGATTGAACCGGGGGCGGCCCTTGGCCTCATAGATCCCGGCGATGGCGGCTGCATTGGTGGCGTCCGCACCCAGGCCATAGACGGTTTCGGTCGGGAAGGCGACCAGGCCGCCGGCCGCGAGGCACCGCGCCGCTTCCTTGATGCTGGCCTCGCTGGCCGGCAGGATCTCGGTGGTCAGGCTAGTTTTCACGTGAGAACAAAATCCCTCGGCCGGGCTCCTTGCGGTGGGCGAAACCCGACGCTATAAGCCGCGGTCTCAGTCGGAGTGTGGCTCAGCCCGGTAGAGCACTGCGTTCGGGACGCAGGGGTCGTAGGTTCGAATCCTACCACTCCGACCATCTTTTCAAGCCCTTATACTTTCGATGTTTTTCGTGCGCAACGAAATGCGCAATGAATCGGCCCGGTCTGGGCCGCCATCCCATGGTGGCGAATTTGGCGAGCGGTGTCCCGTGCTTGCACGGATGGCTTGAGCAAGGCACCCATCACTTCCCTAGGGAACCAAAGGCCGCACGCCCCCTTTCGCGCTCGGAGCGGGAACTTTGGGGAGATCGGGGATATCTGGGCTTGGACCAATCTCAGCCAGGGACGTCGCTGCTGACCTGACAAGGTCTTCATTGGCGTGAGTTGCTTGTTTGGCCCGACTTTCGACGTCGTCTGCTGTCCGGGTGACAACAGACCTGGGTCGAGCAAAATCCGTGGGTCTCGGATGGGCCAGGGCTGATCCGTGCACCGCAGCAAGGATCCTACTCGACCGCCTCATCGGCGCAGGGCAAGCCGCAGGACCAGCGCGGCTGATAAGTGCTAGATTTTCGAGCATAGGGTTGGTGAGCTTTCGGGAGAGGACTGTGGGGCGACGCGAGTTCATCGCGCTCCTCGGCAGCGCGGCGGCAGTCCAACCGTTTCGCGCGCTGGCAGAGATCCCGTTGGAGCGCATCCTCTATTTCACCCGTTCAGCCGGTTACCGGCATGAAGTCATACCGCTTTCCAAGACGATCCTGACGCAGCTTGGACGCGACTCCGGTGTCTTTGAAGTCACTGCCACGGAAGACACGTCTGAATTTTCGACCGAAAACCTCAAGCGCTACGCCGCGGTGATGTTCTATACGAGCGGAGAACTTCCGATGAGCGGCGCTGAAAAATCAGCTCTTCTCGAGTTTGTGCGCTCGGGCCGCGGGTTCGTCGGCGTTCATTCGGCCACGGACACATTCTACACTTGGCCGGATTATCTCGATCTGATCGGCGGCTACTTTAACGGTCATCCCTGGCATCAGTCCGTGGCGATCGAGGTGGTTGATCCCGGTATCCACTGGCGGCGTTCCTCGGGAAGTCGTTCCAAATCGAAGACGAAATCTATCAAATCAGCGACTTCGACTATCGCGGATCGCACGTGGTCCTGCGCCTCGACCCAAGCTTGGTCGATCCTGGCAAGTCGGGTGTGCATCAACGATTCTACGGCTGGCCTCTCGCCTGGACCCGATTTTACGGCCAGGGGCGAGTATTCTATACGGCACTTGGGCACGAGGCATCAGTCTGGCAGGACGCTCGCTACCAGAGGATACTCACGAACGCTATCTTTTGGTCCATGCGAAGGTCGCACTAGGGCGACGGTCTATTCGAAAGCGCTGCAAAACCGCATCGCAAAAAGGCAGTGGCTCCGGCACGAGTGCGCGACCTCGCATTTGTGCCAGCACCTCAGAGATCGTCGCCTCCGCAGTTGAGTTGTCCCTTTTCGGCGACGCCTTTCGTGCGCGGACGGAGTTCTGAGCGATATACCTTAGTATATGCCTTTGCATCCCTTCTCATGCTTCGCGCTTACGCTCGTATAATTGAACGACCGTGAATGATTCGTACCCTCGTGAGTACTTCAGAAAGGAACGCACAAACAACTCGCAACTTCTCTCTCCAGAAGCGCGACTGACGAGCAGCGATCGTGCGTCTGTAGAGGACGCGAGTTGTGTTCCGAAATCATGATCAGGTCACGGCTCTGCGAGAGGTGAATCGCACACGCGCGGTAAACAAGAGTTGGCTGGAATAATCATTACAGGGAGCCATCTGTCCTATAGCGCCACGGCACCTGGCCTTCTCGTTTGTGATCCAGCTCCGCTCCGTGTGCATGATTTGCGGGTTGATTCGAGGACCACTGAAATGAACGTCGTGATACAGAAGCTCAACGGGTTATGGCACCTCATTGTCGGATCCTGTCAGATTCGAACTCCGTTTCTGGAGACTCAGAACCGGGAGTTGGTCATTGCATATGCCCGGCGGGTCTACCCGGGTGCCAAGATTTTCGAACGCGACTGATTTTAGCCCGCATCACTTGCAGGAATGGCGACGGCCATCACGGCCGTGGAGGGCGCCGGATGCGGGGGCGTAGGAATGATAGCGCTCGGCGCAGGCTAAGGCTGTAACGGTACCTGTTGCTCTATAGACGCTCGTTGGTCCGAAGGCGGGAGCAGCCTCGCCAGGCAGCTCCAGACCCATTCTGCCGGCAGGTGTTAGCGCGCCTCCATTGAGGACGTCCCGGTTGGGTATTGCGACTGAAAGGCGCCCGGGTCCGAGGCCGCCCACTCCTGCAACTGGGCGCTTGCAGAAGTTACCGCGCCCATCGACACCATCGCCGCAGTAACAAAAGTCTTCAATCCAATCATAATCGTTCTTCATACTGTTGCTTTGTGCACAGCATTTGCGCCGGCTATGATGGCTGCGTTGTTGAAGGCGATTCCTGCAACTAGCCAGGAAGATAGGTAGGCATGACGTTTGAGAGCGCCCACCGAATGGGCGCCACGCTTGCGCGAACAGCGCAAATGACTGCGGCTTCGAGCCGCCAATCGTGTCTCCGATCAAGATTCGAAATCGGTTCTGTCGATGACCGAAATGTCGCTTTGGAGATCGGTCAGGCGAGATGGAAATTCGTTCATTGTCGTGATCAGGCCCAAAGATGTGGCTAGCAACGAGAGCATCCATCCATGTTGCGGGATCTTTATATGGCTGCCCAATATCCTGGATGGGCCGAACAGCGGACTAAGCGGTCCGCTGTTGGCGCGGATCGATCTCTACGCGGAATCGACCGAAGTAGATCGGCTTGGTCGGCAATCCGGCCGCAAGGCGAGATTAATCAAGCTCAGGTGCCCTCGAACTTGAACGACACGTTGAGCTTGGCGCGATACGCTTCGATTTTTCCCTTGGCGTCCAGTTGCAGATCGAGTTCGACGACCTCGGCAACGCGAAGATCTCGGAGGGATTTTGCAGCTTGCTCAACCGCCTTCGCGGCGGCTTTTTCCCAGGATTCGTTGCTGGTACCGATCAGTTCAATGACCTTGTAGACGCTCTCAGTCATGTGGTCCTCCCGTTCGGTATGAAGCAGGAAACAGGTACTCCTGCCGAGATCAAATCTGGCATCAAGATGTCGTGCTGAAAAGCCCTTGCATGGTCGCAGGCTGCACCGGAACATGCCCGAGCCCTGGTGCGCCCACCAAGGAAGTCAACGACTTGCGCCATCGACAGCTTTGCCATTCTGGCTGATCGCTCATTGGCTTGGACGGCATAGATCACTTATAGGCTTATCGCGGAATCGGAGACCCGTTCGCTGCACAGCAAAGTCTTTGCGCCTCCGAGCCGGCCATCTATAAGGCCACCAGCGAAAAAAGATCGTTGGAACGACGGGGAAATTCGCTGAAACTCTCTAGGGGACACGGAGCAGACGCGATGCGAATCCATCGCCGGAATTTCCTTGCAGCTTCGGGGGCGCTCGCCCTGTCGGGCGGCTTCTCGCGCATCGCGCGCGGGGCCGCGAGCACGAGCCTCTATGATCTTGAGCGCTTCGGCCATGCGCGTATCCTGCACATGACGGATACGCACGCGCAGTTGCTGCCGGTCTATTTTCGCGAGCCGAGCGTCAATCTCGGGGTCGGCGCGATGGCAGGCCATCCGCCACATCTGGTAGGCAAGGCCTTTCTCGGCCGCTTCGGCATCAAGCCAGACGGCGCTGAAGCTTATGCCTTCACCTGCTTTGATTTCGAGAAAGGGGCTCAGCGCTTCGGCAAGCTCGGCGGGTTCGCTCATTTGAAGACGCTGATCGACCGCCTGCGCGCCGATGTCGGACCCAACCGCTCGCTGCTGCTCGACGGCGGTGATTTGTGGCAGGGCACCGCGCTCGCCAACATCATGAAGGGTGCCGACATGGTGGAGGCGACGAACCTGCTCGGCATCGAGGCGATGACCGGGCATTGGGAGTTCACCTATGGTGAACAGGTGCTTCGGGACAATCTTGCGCACTTCAAGGGTGAGTTCCTCGCGCAAAACGTATTCCTCACCGATGAGGCCGCCTTCAACGACGCTCCGGCATTCGATCAGGCATCAGGGCGCGTGTTCAAGCCGGCCACGATCAAGGAG
>Ga0134128_10008356_pt1 | contig 12458 bp, 14 predicted proteins | sample KB31754_FD_96462 | JGI IMG/M metagenome (GOLD analysis project Ga0134128, IMG submission 96462) | Terrestrial soil microbial communities with excess Nitrogen fertilizer from Kellogg Biological Station, Michigan, USA - KB3-175-4 | ecosystem: Environmental > Terrestrial > Soil > Unclassified ...
GACGCACAGCTCCATTGGGGATGTGACACCCCAGGAGTTCATCAACACCTATCAGGACGGGGCTCGCGTGGCACAGAAGTCAACTTCGTTGGCGGTGGTGTAACAAATGGGGGAAGGTCAAGTGGTGCCAGGCCGAAACGTAAACCGAAAGGGGTTGCGAAACCCGTAGCCCACGATGCGGCGGGCGTTGGGGTCTGTGCTGGTGGAGAGGGGATTATCGGAAAGGCCTGCCCCCGTAGTGGGGTCCACCCGAATGATCGCGCCATTGAGGACCGTCGGCCCGCTGACCCGGCGCAGGCTCTGGGATCTGGTCGCACCCCCTTCCGCCGTGGGCGGGCTCTGCAATTCACCAATTTCTACGGGCGGATCTCCTAACGGATTCCGCGGGGTATCATTTGGCGGGCAGGGGGCAATGCAACCACCTTGGCCGTAATCGGCAACGGTAAAGCCGGCGCCCTCGCCCGCCGACGCGTAGAGCGCCCCGTCCATACCGAACATGATGGTCCCAACCGAATGGCTGGGATACTGCTGGCCCCATCCTTCGATGAGGACCGATTCCGTCCCAGTCGAGACACTTCCCGAGGACATTACCAGCCGCGACAGTCGGCTACTCACCACGCATCCGTCTGTGGTCGCTCCTGGAGGGGTCGGACACCCGTCGGACGTGGTGCCGGCCGTGCCCCAGCGGGGCACTTGGGCATTATTGGGATCCTTGTCATAGGTATAGAAGACGTAGACCGAGGGAACCGTCGGGAAATTTGGATGCAGGGCCAGCCCGAGCAGTCCCCGGTCCCAAAAGTTATGCACATTCGTCCGGAGGTCATGAAAAACCGTGGGCGTGGAGTCGGAAAGAGTGGCGAAGACCTTGATGAGCCCGCTTTTTTCCGCAACGAACACCCGCCCGTCCGGCGAAAAGCGAACTGTCGTCGGCTGCGTTAACCCCGAGAAGACAACGGACTCGGAGAATCCGGTCGGCAAGGTGGCGCCTTCGACTACAGCAAGCGTAGGACTGATGAGATACGCGAACGCTGTACAGATCCCAACCAAAATCCGAACGATGGTCTCAACCTTGCTCATTCTGCCTCCTAGTGAAAACATCGGGGTAACCTTGTACAGTTCGATGGCCTTTCATCGAACCGGGACCACACAGACTCTCTAGCGAGCCACCAGTCGTCTCCCCTCCCGCTCTAACGCACAGGAAGGTGGTGCGGCATCTGAATCGACACAGCGGCATTGAAGCATACGCTGCCACGACTTCCGACCGATTTACGCTGCGCGTCGCATCCAGGTACAGTGTGCAGAAAGGGTGGCAACCCCCTCCAAAGCAGGGGTTGAGGGCAGCATAGGATTGTTAGGGGTTGTCGATATTCAATGATTCGCAACAGCAAGATTGGACCGGTTTTACGATGACGATCATCCTATGCCAGAAGTGGATCAGCATTGATCAACCACTCGAAGAATGAAGCTCCCCGCAGCAAGCTGCGGGGTATCACAGAACTCAATTCCGAAGACTTCTCGGAAGGAGAGGCCAACCCCGTAGCGAGCTACGGGGAATGTCAAGTTCAAGCGAGCTTGCCCATGCCTGCTTAGCACTGAATATCATGTAATGAAAGGGTGAGATATCCTCTATGGGCGACAGACCTTGAGGAGCGATAAAGATCCTACATTTGCGCATGGGCTTAATGAGTGGATAAAATACAGCCATCGGCAAGCCCCCAGTTATTGACGGAAGGGTGACTTGATCCGTCCACACACAAGTGGCTACATGCGTGTGGTCGAACCGCGCATAATTCGAGCCGATGGAAGTATCCTAGAGGATCTCAATAGTCGGAGCGGCACGATCAGACCTCTGGGATCACTATTGAGATTCAAGACCCTTGGGGGATTAAACATTCGTACTCACGACAGGACATCGGTGTTGCAAAGTGGTCCCGCAGGAATCGCTACGATCACCGTACTATTCTTAGTAGTGTTCTTTACTCTCCAAGAGGCCTCAGGCACCGATGGAGCAAGTTTGCCGGCACGATTTCGTGGAGATTATGAGAACCTGAGAGCACGCTTTACCAATGTGATAGAGAAAGTTGAGGAGACGCGAATCGGGCGAGGCGTTGTGGATGCTCAAGAACTTTCGGAAATAGCGAGAGCAGCAAAGAGTCTTTCGTTTGAGGTGAAGATGTTTGTAAGTGCCAAGGATGCTGAGTTACATCAGTCAGGGGCTGCCCGTTTATTTCATGATGGTGACACAAGGATGTCAGAGCGATCGGCACTTCTGGGGATCTTCTATGCCTGCCAAGCTATTGAAACGACACTGTTGGTGGAATCGGAATATCAAGAGAGTCCTTATCATAATTATAAGCCAGAATTTGTTCAGCACATACAAGAAAAATACAAAGAAGAGTGGAAATTGGCCGACCAGGTCGTCACGAAGTCGGGATTTGGTAATTAGACCTGCCTCCGACCCGCCAATTGATCTCCGTTAAGGTTAGCCAACCACAGCCATTGGCGAAGATAGGCATGCCAAGAACGTCCACCATGCGGTGGTCTGTCGGCTCATCCAATTGATGGTTGTGTTGAGCGGTCTCAGTCCAGCAGAGCGGCTAGCGCCGTGTAGTTGATTGAGAGTTTGACTCGATCAAGCCAGGCCTTGCGCACCGCATGTTCAGGGCGCTGCAGAACATCTTCCTCGTTCTGCGTTGACACCGATACGGCAATCACTTGGATCTTCCCCGGCTGATTCCGGCTGGGAAAAGTCGAATCCATTTTGTAGGCGATCGCCTGTTCTGCCGGGCCAGGTTTTAGGGTGGTCAATTCATACGCGCCCTGCAATGTTTCTCCCTCCAGTGCGGCACGTTCCATATGATCCTTGCGAATTTGGTCGGCGTCTTGCAGCAAGTCCCTGGCTTGAGCGCGCAACTGAAGCGTTACCATTTCATTATTGCTCGCCGCCGCCTCTCTCTCCAGTCTGCGGCTTTGTTCCCGTATTTCGCCCACTCTCCCCTGGTCATCCACGCTGAGTTTTTGCAGCTCTTCGACTTGAGCCTCCATCGCCTTACGGGCGGAACCATCGGTATCAGTCCACACCGCGGGCATCGCGAGTTGTTGAGCCGTAAACGACGCTCGATAAGCACGGTACTCGTTCAGCAGCCTCGTGAGCTGTGCATCTCGTGCTGCATCCTTGGCTTGAGCCGCTTCAATGTCTGCAGTCAATCGCCTCATGTTCTCCACATACTGGTCGACGCCGGCGGGATCGGTCTTTCTCCGCAATGCCGCAGTCCGGCCGATCATGTCTCGATTGGGAGCTTTGCGTGAAGTCTTGGTATTACGCCAATCAGCCAATGTCCTTTCACGGGCCGTCCCCACACGATCGAGCCGATCCCCGAGGGTTTGAGATATCCACGGCAGACGCCCATTCTTCGAGATGACAACCCACCCGTTGTATTCGGGATAACCATCCATCGTGCCGGTCAGCTTCGGAATTTCGTCCTGGCCCATGAACATATCCTTCGAGACATGGTTGAAAACAATGCTGACCCTACCGATCGATCCTGCCACGAGGTCCGCTTCGGGGATAATGCCACATTCTCCTTTCCAGATCCCGATGCCTACCGACGTCTGCTCTGGGTAGGCTCGCACGATCAATTTCGAGTCCATTGGCCCATAACGGTTAGCAGCCATCGTGGCCCGCATGCGAACAGGAACCGGCGGATTCAAGAACTCCTGAGACTGTTTGATAATGGCTTCGACAGCGCTCATGGCCTTGAGGTGACGCGCCCATCGTTTATCGGTTACGGGCCCCTCGTTCTGACGCGACACCCAACACTGCACCTGCGCGTGGACAAGAGTTGTCTGGCTGAAGATCGTTAGCGCGATCGCGAAGAGAGTGGCACATGATGTAAGGAGGATGGAGAATGAAATGGGCATGAAGTCCTAAATCGTATCGTCGAGAAACCGCAGTTCGATCAACCGGGCCTACTGATACCCCCGTTTCTTCATGCGGGCTTCCAGTGTGGTGGGCAATATTGGCTTCCTCCCGCGAGAATTCGGCGAAGGATTGCCCCAGTCTCCGTCGTCTCGTCAACGGCAAGGTGCTGGGGAGGCGCGGAGTCACGTTCAGAGGGCGGCATCATCTTTACCCACCGATGGAGTGACCGGGGGAGGAATCACGGAAACAGAGTCTAACACCGAAGAGGAAAATGTGGCAACGCGAGCGTTTGCCATCAGGGCATGGGTCTGCGCTCCCACGACGGAGAACTACAGCAGCGTTTCCTGGCGTGGTGGGTTAGACCTGGGCAACTAGATACTCGCGCTCTCCTGAATACGGTGACGCTTTTTGATGGCAATCACTGCTTGCTTGGCTTCGACTTCGTCAAGACCTGCGCCGAATCGATAAGTTTTTGCACCATAATCAAAGGCGATCACTCCACCGCCGACTCCCCATAATTGGAGACTGGACGAGAACTCCAACGGATTGAACCCGACTGGTCCGACGCGGAAATCTCGCATCTGGAAGAAATCGTACTCCTTATCAAAACCAAATCCTCTGATGTCACGCCGAGTTGTGAACGTCTGTCCTTGCACGGTGGCAATCTCTTTTCCCAGCACCTGCCACAACCACGCATAGATAGCCAACACCCCACTAACCGTCCAGACTCCAAACCAGGCCACCATGAAAAATTCTCCCTCCGGCGGGGCATCGCCGTTCAAAAACTGAATGGCGACCATGACTTCAGCCGCTGTCCAACCGCAGATCCAAAATCCCAGAAGGCAAATCACGAACCAACTGCGTCTACCAGGAATGATGATGCGCAGCTCTCCCGAAGTATCCGTGATGGTGATTCGAGAGGCGGATGATTGTATCTTTGCCATCAGGTTTTCACTCTGAAGTGGCGGCATTATTACATGAATGCCTGGTGAGTCTCTCAAAATATGGCGGCGGGATAAATACGTATCTCTTCAAGCTCCGCAACGCTGTCACCTCAATTGTGACTGTCACCTCCCATGATCATAGCCGATTCGCCTATCATTTCCGATACAAGGAAAGACGCAGCTACCGACTCACCAACCGGTCTTGGATTGTCTCAAAGCGGACAAGCTCGATAGCGCGCCGACGGGATCTGAATTTGCCCGCACATGTGAAGATATCCGTTCAGCGGGCGGGAATGCCGGGACCGATTTTTTCGAGAATGACTTGTTTAACCTGCTTCGCGAAGCGCTTTGAGACCTCTAGGTTCCGTAAGGCATGACCGGACTCCGACACGTTGTACGTGGCCGGTGGGACCTGTGAGGTGATGGTTGCTTCAAAGACCACTGCCAGCGTCTTACCGGGCTTTCCCGTCTTTCGATCAATCCCGTAGGCTTCCTTCAGCGAGACTTTCGGCAACACTTCGACATCGGCGCTCGCCGCCACATGCGGCTTTAACAAACCGGATCGACTCGGATTATCCTCGATGAGCCTGATGACGGGATCTGCCTCGAATGCACTGCGAATCTGTTCCCCACTGCCCCTTTTGATCGTTCTGCCTTCTCCATTTGTGCATCCAGCACCGGTGGGGCAAGGCTGACATAAATAGGATCCGACGGCTGCCGTTTCGACGTCCGGCTTAGTTGTTCAAGTTGGTCGGCCCGCTTCGCGCTGATCTGTTCTGCGATCTCTTGCGTGGCAGCCTGCCGCTGAGCCATCGGATCGTCGGCATCGTGGATGGTGGTTTTGCCGTTCTGGCTGGTTTCATGCACGTGTGTCTTGGCGCCATGTTCATCAACGTGATAAACCTTCTTCTCATCGTTCACATTGGCCGTATAGAAACCTCCGGAACAGGCTGCAATCGTGACAAAGGCAGCGGCAAAACAGACAGAAATCATCATCTGGACAAAGTGACGGGCTTGGGCGGCCATGAGGTGTACTCCTTTTCCTCTCTCTGTGCGGTGAAACCAGCGCATGAAAGTCTTATGCAATGAACTAAGTGTAGCAGCACAAAAACCGCCACCTACGCCATTGGATTATCATCATCAAACGAACTCAAGAAAACACCGGGCTTGCCGATTCTTAGAGAAACAGTGCTCAAGCGGGTTTAGAGGAATTCTTTGACACTCTTCCTCTTGACACGTAGCTTGTAGTCGAACGTATTCTTCCTTCACCATTTATTGCATTGAACAATTTTCAGGAGGTGAGATGTGGAACTGTTTCTATTAGCCTTGATCACGATGATGGTAGCCGGCTGTGTAGCCAACCACTGCGGACGCGTCATTCCGGCGGTTAAGCCTATCCGCTTTCGTAAGTAGCTGTGCCTCCTGATTCAAACCCATGACTCGAAAACGCGTTATCATCGTTGGGGGCGGGTTTGGAGGCATAACGGCGGCGCGCTTCCTGCGCGATGCCGAGGTCATCCTGATCGACCGCACGAATCACCACGTCTTTCAACCCTTGCTCTACCAAGTGGCAACCGCTGCCTTGTCCCCGAGCGACATTGCCTGGCCGTTACGCACACTCTTCCGCTCACAGTCCAATGTCCGCGTGGTGATGGATGACGTAGTGGCGATCGATCGAACCGCTCGGGTGGTCCAACTTCGGGACAGCGCTCCCATTTCATTTGATGCCTTGATTGTCGCCCCAGGCTCACGTCACGCTTATTTTGGGCACGATGAGTGGGAGCCGCTGGCTCCAGGACTCAAGACCATGGCGGATGCCGTTCATTTGCGAGAGCGGATGTTACTCGCATTTGAGGTGGCGGAACGGCAACGGGCCGAGACGGGCACGCAGAATCGTCTCACCTTCGTCATCGTTGGAGGAGGTCCCACGGGAGTCGAGTTAGCTGGCTCGCTTCTCGAAATCGGGAGAAAGGCCATGGGACCGGATTATCCTCACTTGCGCTTGGAGGATCTCTCGATCATCCTCGTCGAGGCTGGCCCGCGTATTCTTCCAGGATTCGATGCCAAGCTGTCGGCAAAAGCGCTGACGGCGCTCGAACGTATGGGTGTGACCGTCAAACTTAATAATCCGGTAACTGTAGTCCGTCCCGATGGGGTCATGGTCGGTAACGAATGGGTGCCGTCTATCAATGTAATCTGGGCGGCGGGTAACAAGGCGTCGCCCCTGCTCAATACCCTGGCAGTTCCTCAGGATTCGTGCGGCCGGGTCAAGGTTCAGCCGGATCTGACGATCCTCAATGATCCCTGGATCTTCATCATCGGTGATGCCGCTCATTGTCTTGGCCGCGATGGCAAACCCTTACCGGGAATCGCTCCAGTCGCCATGCGAGAAGGACAGTATGTTGCGGAGCTGATTAATCAAGACCTCGGTCCAGACCATCGTTCAACGTTTACCTATACGGACCGTGGCATGTTAGCGACGATTGGCCGCGCACAAGCTGTCGCACAGATCGGCCCGATCCACGCATCCGGCCCCCTGGCATGGGCACTCTGGTGTATCGTCCACATTTTCTTCCTCATCGGTCTCAGGAACCGGATACGAGTGATGTCGGAATGGACGTGGTACTACCTCACCTTCAAACCGGGTGCAAGATTGCTATTTGAACAACCTTCCGATCAGCACCATATGCCGACCAAAGATCATGTATGCGATACCGCCATCGAGAATCGCCCGTCCTCGCGTCGTGCGGCGTAATATCAGAGATCGTTAGACCAGCTCACTCTACAGCTATTCATTCTCCGATTATTTGTTGGAAGTGCCTCCCGTAGCCCTTCAGTAGCGTTGGCGCCGATCCTTGACCAATACGGTTAGATTGTGGCTCTCTTAGGTCTTCCCTATCATGGGCAGGCACGATAAAGTGCAAAGCATGGCCGGAGGCTGCGATCTTGTCGGCGTAAGATCCGACAGGCGGCTTTACGATTCCCATTCATCGCTCGATCACACGCATAGAGTCGGGAAAACACGAAGTGACCTATACTCGAAGTCCGGCACCGCCATAGGCTGTGGGGATGTTACACCGCGAGTCGTCGCGACAGGAAGATAGACATTCACCCAACAAGCCGACAAGATCATGCATTCGTAAGGCACAATTGAATGGCTGGCAAGCAGGTCGTCATTATTGGCGGTGGGTTCGGAGGTTTAACGGTTGCGCGATCTCTACGCCATGCCGACGTCACCCTCATCGACCGCACGAACCACCACGTCTTTCAACCCCTGCTTTACCAAGTAGCCACCACCGCGTTGTCGCCTGGTGATATTGCCTGGCCTCTACGCACGCTCTTTCGTTCGCACCGTAACGTCTGCATCATGATGGATGACGTTGTGGCGGTCGATCGGGCGGCTCGGGTGGTCGGCCTGCGGAACAGTTCGCCGATTGCCTTCGATATCTTGATTGTCGCTCCGGGCTCGCGCCATGCCTATTTCGGACATGACGAATGGGAGTCGTCTGCGCCAGGACTCAAAACGATGACCGATGCCGTTCAGCTCCGAGAGAAGATGTTGCTCGCGTTTGAGTACGCCGAACGACGGAGAACCTCGACCGGCGTCCAGACTCAGCTGATATTTGTCATTGTCGGAGGAGGGCCGACCGGGGTTGAATTAGCTGGTGCACTGGCCGAGCTCGGCAGAAAAGCCATGGGACCAGACTTTCCTCACTTACGCCTTGATGACCTCTCGATCATTCTGGTGGAGGCTGGTCCTCGAGTTCTGCCAGGATTTGACGTCAAGCTGTCAGTAAAAGCGCTGAGAGCCCTACAGCGCATGGGGGTTATCGTCAAGCTGAACAGCCCGGTGAGTGCCGTCCATGCAGATGGCGTAAGGATTGGACAGGAATGGATTGCCTCGACAAATGTCATTTGGGCGGCAGGGAATCGAGCATCTTCCTTCCTGAGTAGTCTCTCGGTTCCACAAGATTCATTTGGCCGGATCAAAGTCCGGCCGGATCTGACGATTCCTGACGATCCATGGATCTTCGTCATCGGTGACGCAGCACATTGCATAGGACACGGTGAGAAGCCGTTGCCGGGAGTAGCGCCTGTCGCAATGCAACAGGGACGGTATGTTGCCGATATCATCGATCGGGACGTCGTTCCAGACCAACGGCCACTATTTGCCTACGCAGACCGTGGCATGCTGGCCACAATTGGTCGAGCACAGGCCGTGGCTCAGTTCGGCTCAATCCATGCTTCAGGACTCTTTGCCTGGCTGCTCTGGTGCGTCGTCCATATTTTCTTTTTGATCGGTTTCCGGAACCGATTCCGAGTCATGTCGGAATGGGTTTGGTACTACCTTACATTTAAACCGGGAGCGAGGTTGATTTTTGAGCGGCCTTCGACCGCTCGCAATATACCGTCAACAGATCATGGTCATGAATGAGTCGTTAAAGACCGCATACCGAATAAGACGAAATGCAACCAGGCTCAACCTTAAACTTCAAGGCCTTCGTATAATTTAATCTATAACATTACCTACTATCCATAAGTAACTATGGATAAATAGTAATATATTGTGATGAATCATGCCGATATCCAACGATACGAGAATCATGGTGATGCCTCTTTAGTTCGGTCCTTCCACCTGCCAGGATAGTAGCATTAACTCCTATCCCTGTATTACCGTCTCCTCACCGTTCAAGCTTTCCACGAGAGGAGAGAGCATGCCTCCAGGACTTCTATCAAAAATCGGGATCGACTGTATGCTTTTCAAAGGCGGCGACGGCTTGAGGGGCGATGGTTGTGTGTATGAACTATCGTCCTCCCATCCTGTCATCGTAAATCCTGAAAAGCTACGCTCTGGCGATTATGTCAAGCTCCGTTTATGGTTCCCCGATGAAAACGCCTACAGCGTGATCGAATTAGCGGAGGTGCAGTGGGTCAAGAATGAGTGGATCAAGATCGAACTTCTTCTTGTTTCACCTAAGGACCAAGCGAGGCTCAGACAGTTCGTGGCTTCAGAAGGAAACCACTTGCCGGCATCACCCAGGATAGGCGAACAAATCATGATTCGAGCCTGACAACAATTGCTAAGTTCAACAGCCGTCAGACTGGGAAAACTACGACCTTGTCATCAACGAAAGCATTTGATGGAATAATACGAGGGTGAAGGTAGTTGCTTGTGGATGCCCACCCGCAAGCAGTAAGAGATTTCTTCTCCCTCCAGAAGAAATCTACCTTCACCCATAATTTTGCCTTCTCTATGCTGGGGACCATGATGCAGCTGGGTTAATGCGAACCATGGATGACTCTGCACCAGCTCTGAACCGAAATCGATCATTGCTCTTTGGTTCAGCGTGGCCATACATTTACGGTATTTCCGCCGCACCAAATGTCGCCATATTCTGACACCAGGCCGATCACAACATCGCTAATGGATTGGGGGTGGATAATGGAAAAGCAACTCAACCGGCTAGGACCTATCCATCAGAACCTTCAGGGAAAAGCGTGCCCCTTCCGTAGAGGAAAGACATACCAACTTGTCCTTCGAGCTTCCGGGACTTTTGATGACTCGAGCCTATTTGTTCGTTGCCGCCAATGCGGCCATCCGCGAAGTCTGGATAAGGATTTCAAGCGCGTCCTGTGGATCTGACTTCGACAGCTTGGGCTTGGCCAACGAGAACGGAGGTCACTGTATGCCGCTTCGTCAACTTCAAATTTATAGAGCGCAGATGACAAAAGCGGAAGGCCCTTCGCATGCTGACCCTCAGCGGAATCGTACGACCAAGCCACGTCGAACTTCGCTATGCGATTCCATTTCTGAATATTGAAGGCCAATCTAACGCATTTCAGGAAAAACCTGTAACGGCCATCCGACCATCGAGACTCCTGCAAAAATTCTTCGAGCTGATGACCTGTCCCACGCAGGATGATGGATCACTCGGGCAATATTTACCGAGCAACAATCGGCCCAGACTTCGTAAAAGTGTCCTCACGAGCATCCGTTTGACATCTGTGTTTGTCCAGGTGATGCGGCGACTTGTTCATGCACCTGTCCGCGGCACAAACGCCAGGCCTCATCGAAAAACCGATTTGGAGATAGAGTGTAGTATTTAGCCGAAGCATCACTCCTCTCTTGTGCGCTTTCTATAGGCTGAGGTATTATGCGCCTTTATCGGTGATTCCCGCTCTGGCGACACTTTCCGTCGTGGATGCGGCGTGATCCCATTAATTATGAAGTGGAGAGGTGGCCGAGTGGCCGAAGGCAACGGTTTGCTAAACCGTCGTAGGGACAAAATCTCTACCGAGGGTTCAAATCCCTCCCTCTCCGCCACCTCACAACCTCAGATTTTGGATCGGAAAGCCTATCGTATTCTTACGAATCACATTTGCCCATAGCCCATCACAAGAAAGGACCTCTACTCTATGAGAATTCGTCTATCATTATGTTTTGCCGTAGGGTTTCTCCATCTCACGACCCCGCTATTGGCTGCCTCAACAGATCCGGTAAATGATGATCAGAAAACCTTGTATGCTCTTGGGTTGGCCATCAGCCAATCGTTGGGAACATTTTCCTTAAGTGAGACCGAACTCGATATGGTCAAACATGGCATCACCGACGGTGTACTGAAGCGCCCTCAAAAAGTCGATCTCCAAACATTTGGGCCTAAGATTCAACAACTGCAACAGTCTCGATTGGCTGTCTCTGCTGAAAGTGAGAAGAAGGCAGGCGCCGCGTTTACGGCAAAAGCGGCTTCAGAAAAGGGAGCGACAAAGACGGAGTCAGGGATCGTTATCTCCACCATCAAGCCTGGCACAGGAGCCACGCCAAAGGCAACGGATACAGTCAAGGTCCATTACCATGGCACCTTGACCGATGGGACGGTATTCGATAGTTCCATCAAGCGAGGGGAGCCGGCGACATTTCCGTTGAACAAGGTCATTAAGTGTTGGACAGAGGGAGTTCAACAGATCAAAGTCGGAGGAAAGAGCAAACTGGTGTGCCCATCCAATCTGGCCTATGGCGACGGTGGGTCACCGCCGACCATTAAGCCGGGAGCGACCTTAGTCTTCGAAGTTGAGTTACTCGAGATCGTCACCAACTGACCGCTTCGCGTTGCCGCCTCTGCAAAGAGGCGGCAACTAATGAAGCTCCCCGCAGCAAGCTGCGGGGTATCACAGAACTCAATTCCGAAGACTTCTCGGAAGGAGAGGCCAACCCCGTAGCGAGCTACGGGGAATGTCAAGTTCAATCCCTTGATGGCTGCCGACCCCACGAACGTCTACCCTTCCAATGAATCTGGATGAATCTGATAGTAGAACTATTGTGAACGAGAGGACCTTAACGAATCGCGAAGACACCGCACCTCCTTCGCCCCTACGTTGGCTGATTCTTGGGCTTCTCTTTGCCATCAGCATCGTCACCTACATCGATCGCGTCAATATTTCGGTCACCGCGCGCCAGATGATGCCGGCGCTGTGACCTTCCCCCATTTGTTACACCACCGCCAACGAAGTTGACTTCTGTGCCACGCGAGCCCCGTCCTGATAGGTGTTGATGAACTCCTGGGGTGTCACATCCCCAATGGAGCTGTGCGTCC
>Ga0134128_10008357_pt1 | contig 12456 bp, 9 predicted proteins | sample KB31754_FD_96462 | JGI IMG/M metagenome (GOLD analysis project Ga0134128, IMG submission 96462) | Terrestrial soil microbial communities with excess Nitrogen fertilizer from Kellogg Biological Station, Michigan, USA - KB3-175-4 | ecosystem: Environmental > Terrestrial > Soil > Unclassified ...
CGCTCGACGGTTCGGCGCGCGAGCGCGAGGGCGACGCCGGCTCGCTCGCCTGGGGCGCCGCGCGGGCAGGGGGCGGTGGTTCGCTCCTGGCGATCGGAGGCGGCGGCGCGGCCTCGGAGGCGCTCGGGAGGTTCTTGAGCGCGCGCGTGATCACCCCGGCGCGCTGGCGATCGAGGTCGGCCACCTCCGACAGCGCGGCGCGCAGGGCCTGGACCTGGGCCTCGAGTTGACGCAGCTCGCGCCGAACCTCGTCGAGGTCCGACGGCTCGGCGCCCCAGACGGCCCGGGGAAGCACCAAGCAGACGGCGACGAGCCCGGCAATAATGGTCTTTGACGATATCGAGTTCCTCACGCAGTTCCTCCGTTGGTTCGTCGTGAATTGACCAGCAGAACAAGAAACAACAGGGCCCCGAGCGGGACCGGAGACCAGACGAGCAGGGGGAGCGGTCCGGCGTCGTCGAGGGCGTGGTGGCGCGGCACCAACCAGGCGATTCGGGCCGCCGTGGCGCCTTCCCCCGCGCGGATCACCTTCACCCGATAGCTCCGGCCGCCGGCGGTGACGTCGGCGCTTCCCTCCGCCAGACGCCCGGCGTTTCGAAACGCTTCTTCGAGGTCGGGGTCGTGAGAGGTGCTGGCGGCGATTCGATCTCCGATGAAGACCGCGCCCGCCACGCCGAGGGCCGTCTGCACGGTCGCGAGCTGGCCGCTCGCCAGCGGCAACCCCTTCACGAGCAAGGCCGGCGCCTGATCTCCCGAGCGGATGGGCGCCAGGCCGATGACCTGAACCTGGTCCGGGAGCGTCCAGACATCCGAGGTCGGCCGGTCGAACGCGGTCTTCACCGCCGGTGAGGCGCCGAGGTTCACCTCCTTGAGACCGACCGCGCCGGTCACCGCCTCGACCTTTCCATTTCCGTCCAGGACGCCGAGCAACGTCGCCCCGGAGGACTTTCGCAGGTCTTCGATGACATCTTGTACGGTCGCCTCGTCGAAGCGGGGCGCCAAGACCGTGGCGCGGATCCGGTTGTCGTCCGCCAGCACCTTGACCTCGGACACCAGCTGCTCGCGCTGCCGAGCGATGAGCTGCTCGAGGGTCTTCGAGGCCTGCGCGAGCGCCTGGTCGTCGAGATCGGAAAGGAATTGTTGCAGCCGTCGATGGGTGACCCAGCAGGCCGCCCCGAGCGCCGCCAAGAGCAGGAACGCCGTCACGATCGCGCCGCCCGACCGGGCCGGCGCCGGTCGGGGCAGGGGAATCGGCGAAGGCGCGCTCACCAGCTCGAATTTGGTCCTGGTCACGGGTTGCTCCGATCTGCGCTGATCTCCAGCTCCGACTCCGCTCCCGCCCGGATCTCGACGGTCTTCGAGAACAGCACGCTCTGGTCCAGCTCGACGCGCAGCTTGTGGGTCCCGACCGAGATCGAGAGAGGTCCCGCCGCCTCGATCGGCCGATCGTCGAGGAGGACCGTGGCCCGCGGGGGCAGGCCGCGCAGCCGCACCGTTCCGACCGCCGAGGCGAGCGTGAAGGAGAGGCGTTGCGGCTGCCCCTCCGTCAGCGTGGTTTGCTTGGAGACGCCCGTGTAGCCCGCGAGGTCGAGACGGAGCGTGATGGTCCGCCCGACCGGCAGGCCGCTCAGGACCGCCGGCGTCGTCAGCCCGGTGGGGGTGCCGTCGACGAAGATCGACGCTCCCGCCGGCTGGCTGCGCAGATCGAGGCCGGCGGTCGCCTGAACGGCGGGGCCAGCGGTCAGGCGGGGCCCCGTGATCGTTCCGCGCAGCAGGCCCCCGACGGCGACCAGGCCGATCACCGCCGTCAACGAGGCGACCAGCACGATCCGCCCGGGACGAGACGCTCGTGGCGACGCCGCCGGGTCGGCCGTTTCGGGCTGCGCGACGACCGACACTCGCCGCGTCGAGATGAGCTCGCCCGGATCGGTGCTGTCGCCGCCGGGCTGTCCAGCCGCCAGGCCCGGCGACGATCGGTCGGGGCGCCGGGCGGCCTTTCCCGGGGCCGGCGAGCCCGAAGCGGCCGACCCGAAGCTCGTCGACCACAGCGCGCGGGGCTGCGCGGCGGAACGACGGCTCGGCGCCTCGTCGAGCGCCTTCAGTCGCTCGAGGGTCGCCTCGACGTTGTCGCCCTGACTGATCGACTTCTTCAACGCTGCGCGCTCGGGCCCGAAGACCGATTCCATCCATTGCCCGAGGGTGGTGGCGGTGGGCTGGCTCTTGCGCTCGACCAGGAACCGATCCAGCGACTCCGACATCTCCTGCGCGTTCTGGTAGCGCCGCGCCGGATCGCGCGCCAAGGCCCGCAGAGCGATCTCCTCCAGAGCGCGGGGAACGTCGGGCCGCAGCGCGCTCGGGGCCTCGACGGGGCGTGAGCGAACGGCGTCCAACGTCTCCGCATCGGTGCGGGCGTCGAACAGCCGGGAGCCCGTCAGGGACTCCCAGAGCACGATCCCCAGACAGAAGACGTCGGTGCGGTTGTCGACGCGCCCTCCTTCCAGCTGTTCGGGCGCGCAATACCCGTACTTGCCCTTGAAGGTCCCCGGCACGCTCTTGGGCCCGGCCGGATTCCGCACCATCCCGAAATCGAGCAGCTTCACCGCCCCGTGATAGGTCACGAAGATGTTCCGGGGGTTGACGTCGCGATGGACGAGACCGATCAGCCGGCCTTGCCCGTCGCGCGCACCGTGCGCGTACTGCAGTCCTTGCGCTGCTTGCTGGGCCAGCGCCGCCGCGATCTCCAGCGGGATCGCCTGCGTTCCCTGGCTGCGGGCAATGACCGCCGACAGATCCTCGCCGGGCAGGTACTCCATGCTGATGAAGTACTTGCCGTCCACCTCGCCGAGCTCGTAGGTGGCGACGATGTTCGGATGCTCGAGCCGCGCGGCGATCCGGGCCTCGTTGAGGAACATCTCTCGCAGCTGCGCGCTGTCCGCCAGGTGCGGGAGGATCCGCTTGAGCGCGACGATCTTGACGAAGCCTTGGACGCCCCGGCGCTCGGCGATGTAGAGGCGTCCCATGCCGCCCTGCCCGAGCAATCCCAGCAACCGGTAGCGGCCGAAGGTTTCCTGCATCTGGGTCGAGTCGTCCGAGGATGCGTGCACCATGTCTCGCTGTCCCGTCACGCGGACTTCTCTGTCGTCACTATAAGCCAGTTGGTTTAGGCGGCGGATGACATCGTTTGCAAAAAAGCGTTGGTCACAGCCACACACACCGACAAACGAACGAGCAAAATGTCCGCGCGCGAAGCGTTGCAAACAATCGGCACGCGCGAGTCGGTCGGCGTCCGTGGCCGGTCGCCCCTTCCCGAAATCGGTTCTCGGGATGGATACGTTTCGAGATTTCCCGTCGGTGAGGCGCGGGTGTCGAAAGATGTTCGGCGCCGGTACCGGTTTTCAGATTCGTCGACCACGGTAGGATCGGTAATCAGGCATACCGTTCGGTGCGCGATGGGTAATGCGAAATACGGGTGCTGAACGAACATTGGAACGTTCGTTGTTCAATGCTGTAACTAACGTTCGCCGGTCCTCAAGCCAGGAAAAATTCCGTCGAACCACTCCGGCGCGTGTTGCGTCCGATCGTGAACAAACTGATGACGGGAGCCGGGCAGCGAGCCGCGGATCCCGACCTCCGCCGTGAGGCGGGGTTCGCCGCCCTCGACCGCGGCGACCTCGAGGCCGGCCGTCTCGCCGTCCTGCAGTCGCTCGACCTCGCGCCTCCCACGCTGGACAAGGTCCTGGACGTGGCCCGCAGGCTCGCGTCGGCGGGGCTCTCGGCCGACGCCGAGCGGGTGCTGCGGCAGTCGGCCGAAATGTTCGTCGATCGGGTCGAACCGAAGCTCCAGCTGGCCTGGCTGTTCCTCGAGGCGGGCGAGGACGCGATGGCGATCGAGACGGCGCGGGAAGCGCTGAACCAGCATCCGGACAATCCGGACCTGCACCGCGTTCTGGCGGCGGCTCACGAACGTTGCGGATCGCTGGCCGACGCCGCGGAGAGCCTGGCCGAGGTGTTGGCCACCGAGCCGGGCGACGTCGAGGCCAACCGCCGGATGGCCGGTCTCCTCGAGCGTCTCGGTGACAGCGCCGGAGCGACGCGCTGTCTGGAACGCGTCGTGGGCCTGACCCGGGGCCAGGACCGAGAAGCGATGGCTTCCCTCGGCATCGCGCTGTCGCGGAACGGCCAGCATAAGGAAGCGGTCCGGACGCTCTCGGATGTCGCGAAGCGCTGGCCGGGCGTGGCGTCCGTTCACGGCGATCTGGCGATGGCGCTCTACGCTGCCGGTCAGGTCGAGGAGGCGATCTGGGGATTTTCGGAGGCGCTCCGCCTGGACCCCGGCTCTGCCCAGGCGCAGTGCGGGTTGGGGCTGGCCTACCAGCGCCTGGAGCGTTGGGAAGAAGCGGCGGCCGCTTTTCGCCTCACCGAGTCCCTCGCGCCCGACCAATCCGTCGGCCCTTTCAACCTGGGCCTCGTGCTGCGCGCGCTCGGCAACAACGAGGAGGCGCGGCGGGCCCTGCTTCGCGCGGCGGCGCTCGCACCCGAGGACGAGGAGATTCGCGAGGCCCTGGACTCGCTGGCCTCTTCGGTCTCTGCGGAGTCGCCGGCGCCCTCTCCTCGCTTCAGCGGCGACCTGGAGAGCTTCGGGTTGCCGGAGGTGCTCGAGTTCATGCGGGTGCAAAGCAAGACCGGTTCTGTCGTGATCTCCTCGCGCCAGGGCGCAGGCATCGTGCGTCTGGTGCAAGGTCGCTTGACCAGCGCCTCGGCCCCGGGCATCCAGCGGCTGGGCGAGACGCTGGTCAACCGAGGGACCATCAGTCGCTCGGAGCTCGAGGCCGCGCTGGTGATTCAGCGGACGGAGCTGCGCCAGAGCACGGAGGCGCTGGGCAGCGTGCTGCTACGAAATCGGCCCGGCCTCCGCGAGCAGCTCAATCAAGCGATCCTTCAACAGATCCTGGACGGCCTCGTCGAGATGCTCGGTTGGAGCGAGGGGGCTTTCTCGTTCCACCCGGCCGCCGAGTCGGAAATCCCGTCCATCTCCTTCGACACGCAGAGCGTGGTGATGAAGGTCTTCGGAATGATCGACCAGCACACCTCACGTAGTTCTTCCACCCGACTCGAGGAGGATCGATGATCGTATTCGGAAAGCCAAGGCGTAGCGCAGCTGTCGGTCGTTTCGAGATCCGGGGGCGCGCCTGGCAGGTCCTGGCGGTTCTGTCCCTGCTGGCGAGACCGGCGCTCGCCCAACAGGAGCAAGAGGTGGCGGAGACGCAAGAGGCGCCGCAAGCCCCGTCGCTCCCGGAGGCGTCGAATGAGGACGCGGCCCCCTCGGCCTCGGAGGAGACGACCGAAGAGCGGATCGCCGAGCTCACGGAGCGGATCGAGCGTTCCGAGCTGGAACGGCAAAGGAGCGTTCCCCGGCTGTCGTGGAACGGCTACGTCGACTTCGGCTACTTCGCCCCCCTCGGAAACGCGGGCGCGGGCTGGATCCGCGACGCCGGGAACGTGGTCTACCCGCAGTACTCGACCTACTCCTGGGTCTTCCTGGGGGACATCCTGGCCACCGCGGTCAACAGCCGCGGCGAGGTCGCATCGCTCGGCAACGCCCCGGGAATCAACCGCTTTGACAGCGTCAACTCCGCCGGCGCGGGCGGCTTCGTCGTGAACGAGATCAACCTGCGCCCGCGATATCAGCTGGCCGACAACGCGATCATGCGGGCGAGCATCAACTTCGTCCCCCGCACGGGCTCGGACTTCGCGCTCGGCGACTTCATCGAGGCCGATCAAGCGGAGCTCGAGTACATGCCGACCAGCGACGGCAAGACCTCGATCTTCATCGGCAAGACGATGGGGGTGTTCGGCATCGAGTACAAGGAGCGGCGGTCGGACGAGCGGTTCGGCGTCACGCCTTCGCTGGTCGGCCGCTACACGGACGGGCCGGTGCTGGGTCTCAAGATCCGGAGCAAGCTCTTCAACGATCTGGTGATCCTCGCCGGCTCGGTGACGAACGGCTCCACCACCACCGAGCAGTTCCACTTCTACAGCGAGATCGACCAGAACTGGGGCAAGACCCTGACCGGCCGCGCCGCGATCAACATTCCGATCGGCCACCTCCTGCGGAACGACGACCGGATCGAGATCGGTCTTTCGGGCGAATGGGGGCCGCAGGATCGCGCCACGGACGACAACGGAAAGATGTGGTTCGAAGGTCTCGATCTCCAGTACCTGAACGCGAACTTCGCCTTCAAGGCCCAGCTCATGCAAGGCGGCGCGCCCGGCGAGCCCGACGCCGCCCAGGGCGTCTACGGCCTGAAGCTCCGTCCCTCCGGTTACGCCGAGTTCGACTGGCAGATTCACCCGCGGTTCGGCTTCATGGTGCGGGGCGCGCTGCGCGACGCGATCGTGACGCTCGGAACGGACCGCATCTACATCACCAAGGAGATCCAGTACACGGCCGGCGCGCGCATCGTGTTCAATTCGCACATCGTCGCCAAGGTCGAATACAACCACAACCAGGAGTACGGCGGCATTCCCTCGTTTCTCGACGACATCTTCACGTCGTCGCTGGTGTTGTCGCTATGACGCCGTGGCGTGAGAAGGCGGAGGAACAGATGGGCTCTACGTCGGGGATCGATGCAGCAAATGGAGGAAACATGTCGAGAGCAAAGCGCTTCCTGGGTCGGTCGGCGGTTGGGGTCGGACTCGTCGCGGCCTCGGTCGGAATGCTCGGATGCGGCGAAACCGACGGTTTCACCACCGACCAATGGTCCCAAATAGAGAAGCTGGAGCCTCTCAAAGGAGACCCGCCGCCCAACCCGTTCAACAACCGCTCCAACGAGATCGCGTTGTCGCAGTTCGGCCAGCAGTTGTTCTTCGACAAGGACGTGGCGGAAGCGATCAAGGTCGCCGGGCCTTCGGGCAACATTGGCGACATCCGGAAGGTCGCCTGCGTGACCTGCCACGGCACGCCGTACTTCACCGACGCGCGCCCCGGTCCGATCTCGGAGGGCATCAGCTACCTCACCACCAACACCGGGGCCATGCTGAACCTGGCCTGGTACGACTGGACGCTCTCCACCGGCCGCTTCGACAGCCTGGTGGAGCACGGCACCAGCGTCTGGAGCACCTCGGCTTCGCCCCTCGCCCAGGCGCGCTTCCTCTACACCAAGTATCTGACTCAGTACAACAATACCTTTCCGGACACGCCGCTCGATCCGCGGCTGGGGATCCCGCCGACCGATCCGACCTCGGTCTACCCGGCGACGGGCGGGCCCAAGTCGAGCCCCAGCGCGCCGGACGGCCCGTTCGAGATGATGCCCCAGGACGCGCAGAACGAGATCAGCCAGATTCGCGCCAACCTGGGGCGGGCGTTCGACGCCTACCCGCGACGGCTGCTGACGCCCGAGTCGCCGTTCCAGAAGTACGTCCGCGACAAGGACTTCTCACAGCTCAGCCCGAAGGCCAAGCTGGGGCTGGGCCTCTTCATCGGCAAGGCCGCCTGCAACGAGTGCCACTACGGTCCCACGCTGACCGACAACAAGTTCCACAACGTCGGTGTGCCCAACCTCGACTTCATCCCCAACACGACCACGGCCATAACGCCCAACCGCGGGCGCGCCGGCGTGATGCAGGCGATCCTCGGCAACCTGGCGACGGTGCAGGCCAATCCGACCTCGCCGTTGATCTTCAACGGTGCGGGCATGTACAGCGACAATCCGCAGCTCGGGCTGCAGAGATTGCTCGAGGTCCAGCAGGAGGATCAGGACCACTGCGTGACCCGGAACGCCACGACGAATGCCTGCACGCTCTACGACGAGAGCCTGGAGGGCGCCTTCCGCACCATGTCGCTCCTCAACGTCGCCCAGACCGCTCCCTACTTCCACAGCGGCACCGTGACCTCGCTGGAGGACGTCGTGCGGCAGTACAACGCGGGCGGAGGACCGCCGGGGACCTACGTCGGGACGGTGGATCCCAAGATTCGCCCGCTGCTCCTCACCGAGGAGGAGATCTCCGAGCTCGTCGAGTTCCTGAACTCGCTCACCGGGCTCTCGCCCGCCGCTCAAGGGGCGGCCGCCGTAGCGGCCGACCCGACGGCGATTGACTGGACGCAGAACACGGCCCTACCGCCGCTCCCGCCCCCTCCGACGGGGACAGGCGGCACGAGCGGGACAAAGGGGACGGGCGGCGCGAGCGGGACGGGCGGCGCGAGCGGGACAGGCGGCGCGAGCGGGACAGGCGGCACGAGCGGGACGGGCGGCACGAGCGGGACCGGCGGCACGACGGGGACGGGCGGCACGACCGGGACCGGCGGCACGATGTAAAGCAGCGAGTGACGGCGAGCGACGCCCGCCCGTTCAGGGGCGGGCGTCGGAGAATCTGAGCTCGGCCCGACGGTTCCGCGCTCGGCACTCGCGGGTCCGTTCCCGGCACACCGGCGCCTCGGTTCCCCGCGTGCGGACAATCAGGCCGCCCGCGCTCACGCCGCAGGCGACGAGGTAGGCGCGCACGGCCTCGGCGCGCGCCCGGGCCAGCTCGGTACCGCCGCGCTCGCCCTCCGCGGCGTAGCCCTCGATCTCCAGCGACATCGGGTTCGCCTTGAGGAAGCCGGCCACGAGATCCAGCGGCTGCAGCTCCGACGGCGTGAGCACCGAGCTGCCGCGCGCGAAGGTGACCTGCTCGAGCAGCTCGGGCCGCTTACTGCTGTCCGCGGCCGGCGCCTCCGACGGGCTCTCGGCGGCGGGCTTCTCTTTTTCCTTTTCCTTTTCTGGGGGCGCCGCCGTCTCGGGCGGCGGGGAGGGGTGAAGGATCGCGAACTCCACCCGGCGCTCCTGTTCCCAGCAGACGTCGCGGCTCTGCTCACAGGGCGGCATCGTTGCGCCCGAGACCCGCTCCAAGAGACGAGCGCCGTCGACGCCACGGGCAATCAACGCCAGGCGCACCGCGGTCGCGCGCGAGAGCGACAAGCGCATGGGCCCTCGTTCGTTGGGCGCCGCGTGTCCGTCGAGGGCGACCAGGGGGAAGCTCTCGGGGTGTGCTTTGATCTCGGCCGCGAGCGCGTCGAGCGCCGGGAGGGACGTCGGCTTGATCGCGGCGCCGCCGTCATCGAAGAAGACGCGCTGAGCGATTTCCGGGGCCGGGGCCTGGTTTCCGCTCGGGGCGGCAGGCCCGGGCGCGCTCGCGGCCGCCGCAAGCTCGACCGCCAGCAGGACCGCAGCGAGGTGCATCGCGCGGCCTACGGTATCACGGAGCTACGCGTGTCGGCGCGGCCGCCGTGGCGGGCGTCCGACGGTCGCCGCTACGGCGACGTCCATCGGCCGCCGTTGTCCGCGCAGTCGGACATCTCCTGGCTGGTCGCCGCCGGCGAGCCGGAGTAGTACCAGATCGTCTGGCTCACCGAGGCGCCGCCCAGCGAGACGGACTGGAGGCAGGCGCCGTCGGCGCCCGTCCGCGGGCAGGCGGCCACCTGCATGCCGCCGCCGCAGTTGGGATTCCCCGGGACGCTGGTCGTCGTTTCGATGCAGAGCCGGCTGGTGCCTGTCCCCATGAGACAGGAGAACGTGTTGCCGCCGCCGCTGCCGCACCCGATCACCACGAACGACAACGACCCCAGCGCCCACCCGAGCATCTTCATGTCCTCGATTGTGCGCCCACCGGGCCGCCGGCCACAACCTAGGGCTCGACGCCGACGGCCAGCTGGAGGTCCGTCGACCCGTCGACGGAGGAGTCGAGCGCGAAGCGCAGACCGGGGGGGGCGACCGCGGGTTGAACTTGACCGCTGGGCGCAGCAACGGGACCATGGAACGATGAAAATAGGTTTGCGCTGGATCTCGGGGGCGGTCGCCGCGGCGGCCGTTGCGGGCTGCGGATCGGGCGGGACGCCGCACGGGTTCTCGACGCTGTACCAGACGGCCAACAACCCCAACTACGATTTTTCGCCGGCGATCTTTTCGATCCGCGGGAGCAGCCCAAGCGACATCTGGGTCACCGGTCAGTTCGGGACCGCCGTTCACTACACGGGTGGACACTGGAACGTCGTCCCCACACCGGCGTCGGGGAGCCTCGCCGATCTGACCGCCGTGACCGCGAGCAACGCCTACGCCTTCGATGTCGTGCGCAACGACATGTACCAATGGAACGGGCACGAGTGGGACGAGGTCGGTGGCGCCGACGACACGCGGTACGCGATCTGGGCCGACGCGGTCGACAGCGTGTGGGGTGTCGGCCGGGCGCAGTCGCATTGGGACGGCGCCGCCTGGTCGCCGGTCACTTCGCAGCTCTTGGGCAGCTACCTCGGCCCCATCGATGGCCTGGACACGAGCACGATGTACGCGGTCGTCTCGGGCGGCGGGATCGCCTCCTCCGCGGGCGGGACCTGGAACGCGATCTACACCGTCAACACCAACGAGCTCTACGGGCTGTGGGTCGACAGCGCGACGGACGTCTGGTTCGTCGGCAAGGGCGGGACGGTCCTGCGCTGGGACGGCGGCACCGTCGCCTCCGTCGACGCCGGCACGATGCACGATCTGACGGCGGTGACCGGAACGGGTCCCGACGACGTCTGGATCGGCGGCGATCAGGGGACCGTCGTCCACTGGGACGGGACCGCCTGGAGCTACGCCACCACGCCGAGCGGCCAGGACATCAACTGCATGTGGGCGCCGCGCCCGCGAGAGGTCTGGATCGGCGACGTGAGCGGCGCCGTGCTGCAGGACGCGCTCTAGCCGCGCTTCAGAGGAGCCGCGTCCGGATGGAGACGCCGGCGGTGAGGGTCTTGGTGACCGGCGTCTTGTCGGCGATCTCGGCGAGGCGCGCCCGCTGCTCGTCGGTCAGCGGCGCGCCGAAGGCCAGGTCCCGCTCGATCTCGTCTCCGCCCTCCGCCGTCTTGAGGTGGCGGAGCGCGACGCGGACGCTGCCCAGCTCCCAGCCCTTTCGGTCGGCGTACATGCGCAGCGTGATCGAGGTGCAGGCCCCCAGCGCCGCCAGCAGCAGGCCATAAGGGCTCGGTCCCGTGTTGGTTCCGCCGCGCGACGCGGGCTCGTCGGCGGTCAGCGCGTGGCCGCCCGATTCGATCTGCTGCGCGTACCCGGAGGCGCTGTCGACGGTGGCGGTCGCGATCACGGCCATGGCGGCAGCTTACCACTGGCACGAGTGCGGCCCCCTCCTGCTGTCTACCGCCCGCGTGCCGCCGCCATCGGCAAGTACAAGGTGTTCGTGATCGAGTCGGTGGCCGGCGCGGCGATCGTGGCCTGCCGTAGCCCTGCGATGGAATGATTGTTGACGGGCTCGCCGCCGGCACGTTCTTGTGGCTTCGTGTTCAGGGTGAGATTGACGGCCGGCGCGCTGGTTCTCTGTTTGCTTTTGGCCAGGTCCCCGCAGGCGGCGGAAGTTCCGAGCGCGCCGGTCCCTCTGCCGCCGACCGCGACCCCCGAGGCGCCACCGCCGCCCAAGCCGGACTCGACGCATGAGACGATCGTCGTCGGGACCACGCCGATTCATGGCTCGGGCCTTCCGCTGGAGCAGGTTCCGGCCAACGTCCGCATCGGCACGGGGCAAGAGCTGGAGGAACACCACAGCCTCGATCTGTCGTCCTACCTGGGCGAGACGATGGGCAGCGTCCACCTCAACGACGTGCAGAACAACCCGCTCCAGCCCGATCTGCAGTATCGCGGATTCCTCGCTTCGCCGTTGCTGGGCGCGCCGCAGGGGCTCTCGATCTTTCTCGACGGTGTGCGGCTCAACGAGCCGTTCGGGGACACGATCAACTGGGACCTCCTCCCCACCAACGCGATCCGCTCGATCGACGTGATGCCCGGGTCGAACCCGGTGTTCGGGTTGAACACGCTGGGTGGCGCGATCTCGATCGAGACGGAGGACGGGTTCTCGGCGCCCGGCGTGGACGCCACGCTGCTCTATGGCTCGTGGAACCGCAAGCTGGTCCGTGCCAGCGGGGGGACCCACAACGACCGGTTCGGCCTCTTCGCGGCCGCGGAGCTGTTCGACGAGGACGGCTGGCGCCAGCTCTCGCCCACCAGCTCCGAGCGCGGGTTCGTGGCCGGTTCGTATCGGGACGGCGATTCCAAGCTGACGCTCACGCTCATGGCCGCGAACACGAACCTCGCCGGCAACGGCCCCGCGCCGATCGAGCTTTTGGCCGTCGACCGCAGCGCCGTCTTCACCGCGCCGGACACGACGGCGAACCAGTTGCTGATGGCGACCCTGCGGGCCGAGCGCAGTCTGGTGCCGGACATCAGCCTGTCGGGGACCGCGTTCATCCGCACCAACCGGACCAAGACGTCGAACGGCGACCAGCACGACTGGAGCGCGTGCACCGCGACGCCTGGCAACCTGTGCGCGACGGACGGCAACGGGATGGAGGCGCCCATCCTGAGCTCGGCCGGCGCTCCCGTGATGTTCGACGACGCCCTCGACGCCGCCGAGAACCGGACCGACACGCGCCAGACC
>Ga0134128_10008358_pt1 | contig 12455 bp, 5 predicted proteins | sample KB31754_FD_96462 | JGI IMG/M metagenome (GOLD analysis project Ga0134128, IMG submission 96462) | Terrestrial soil microbial communities with excess Nitrogen fertilizer from Kellogg Biological Station, Michigan, USA - KB3-175-4 | ecosystem: Environmental > Terrestrial > Soil > Unclassified ...
CCCTATTCTATGTGGACGTCCGGCCGGCTAGCGCAAAATTTTGCTATGCAGCCATACAGCGCTTGAATGGCCCCACGGGGTCCTGATCTCGCAGATCACGGGGGCGCTAAAAGCGAACGTCTCGTGCGAAAGTGGACAAGCGAAACGTCGAGGCCAAGGTCTTTGGAGACCGGTGAACAGCAGATCCTGTTCGTCAGACCAGCGCTTCGCCTTCGGCTTCCTCCGGATCCGCAGTCACCTGCGACACCCTGCCGCTCGGCTAACAGTTCTCCTTCGAGTGTGTAGAGGACTTTCAACTCGAGGCACGTCCGCCCTGCCGGGCGCACGAAAACAAACCGGCCGGCAAATTGCGCCGGCCGAGTCGTGGGCGAGCAGTGTTAATGCGTGCTGCGGCGGCGCGTAACAGCAAGACCGGCGATACCGAGACCAAGCATTGCAAGCGTGGCGGTCCATTCGGACCACCACGCTAGGGGATGCGCACGCCGGTATCGCAGCCCTCCTGCCCAACGACACACGCCTTCAACAGCGTTCCGTCCGCGGCATATTCCGTGTTCAGTATTACATCGAAGCAAATGGTGGCGGTCAGAGAGTTGCCAGCAAGGCTTGCACGTCCGCCATCAACACGGCGTCCGGATCGAAGCTCATCCCGTTGATCGTGCATGTCGTGCCGATATGCTTGCCGCGCTGCGCCTGCAGCAGCGCGAGCAGATCGAGCAGGATCGATTTTGCATCCTGAATGTCGCCTGCGTCGGCGTCGGCCTGTGCGGCCGCAAGCTTGCTGGTCACGGCAGTCGCGATGCCGGAGTTGTCGATGCAGCCGGCGGCCAGCTCTGCGCCGACAACCTGCGTCACGCCACCCGTCGTTGCCGCCACCGTTACCGAAACGATCCTCGAATGGACGAGCAAGCCCGAGGTCCCTGTCAGCGTCAGTGAGAACTGCTCCGGCGTGACGAAGGGTGCCGCCTGTACGCCCAGCGCGGCAGATGCCGAGCCGCCGACCGGTGGCGTCACCGAAGCAGGATTGAGCGACGTCGTAATGCCGGCGGGCTGGCCCGTGACGGTCAGCGCGACCGGATCGCTGAAATCGCCGAGGTAGTCGGTTATCGAGTTGACGACCGCCGCCGCCGATCCCGAGCCGGCGGTGCTGATGATCATTGGCGCAATCGCTCCAAGCGAGAAATCGCCTTTGACTTTCGCGAACAGGTAGACCGCGGCGGGTCCGCCGAAACCTCCGGCAGGATCGTCGATGACAATCGTGTCGCCGTCGATTGCGATAATCCACCCGAAGTAGTAGTCGCTTGGCGGCCCGGCGACTTGCTGATTCTCCGCAATCGAACCGCTCCAACCCGTTGACGGTTTGACGTACACGTAAACATGGCGCTGCAGTCCGCAATCGCCCTGTTCGCCGCACTCGTTGGGCGGCGCCTCGCCAAGCACGATCGTGTCGCCTCCGATCGCCACCGCATCGGCGTATTGGTGGTGCGCGTCTTCGCCCGACGCGGTCAGCTTGGCACTTTCGTTGACGGCTCCGCTCCAGCCACCCGCCGGCTTCACGAACAGATACCCGGCGGCAGCATCGGCAGAAGACTGGTCATGCGGCGTACCGACGACGATCGCCGTGCCGTCTTCGTTGACGGCGAAGGTACCGGAGATCACGCCGTCTGAATGCGCCAGCGTCGCGCTCGGCTGCAGTGCGCCGCTCCAGCCCGCAGCCGGCTCAGCGAATACGTTCAGATAATGGGCGCCGTCACCGTTCTGGATGATTCCATGGAACGCGGCGACGATCGATGTCGCGTCACCGCTCATCGCGACGAATACGCCGACGAAATCGTCGACTTCCTGCGCATTGCCGAGCGTGGCGCTCTCGTGCAACGTGCCGCTCCAGCCGCCCGCTGGCTTCGCAAACACGTACGCCTTGGCCAGGGAACCATTGCAGCAATAGCCCTGGGCTTCTCCCGCCGCGATCGTGTCGCCCGCCACGGCGACGGTTCCGCCGAAGTGATCGCCAGAGCGCCCGGTCGTGCTCCCGGCCGTGAGCTTTGCATTTTCCTGGAGCATGCCGCTCCAGCCGCCGACGGGTTTCACGAAAACGTACGCCGCCCCTTGCAGCTCGTTCGCCCCCACGCTTGCGTACGGAGCGCCGACGACGATCGTATCGCCGCTGATGGCCACGCTGCCGAAGCGGTCGCCGGTGACGCCATCCGATGCGCTGAGCTTCGCGTTCTCCGACAACGTCCCGGTCCAGCCCGCGGCGGGCTTCACGAACACGTAGGCGACGCCTTGATCGCTGTTCGCGCCCGTGGATCCGACAACGATCGTGTCCCCGCTCGAGGCGATCGAATCGCCGAAGGACAAATCGCCATCGGACGCCTTCAACACCGCTTCCTGCACGACGGGATCCACGACTACCGGATAGCGTGCTCCGAGGTCGTCCACACGTATCAGCAACCGGTCCCCTGCGATCTCGAGCCACGCGGACAGCTCGTGACCGTCTGCATCGTTCGCCGTCAATCCCCGGTAGCGCAATGCCGCGGCATTGCCTCGCCACAACGTCAATCCGCGGCGGGTTGCCTCCACGGTCGCGGTCAGGTCGGCCGGGAGCGCAAGAGCCAAGGTCAATGCGTCGCCGTTGCGATCGCCTGGCGGACGCGACAGCGTGAAACCTTGCTCGAGTCCCACGGGACCATTCACATACCACTCGGTGATGGCGCCACGGCGATACTCGACCCGGTTCGCAGCCGCGCTTGGCCCGGTAGTGGCCACCTGTTGCAGCCTGGTGCCGTAACCGAATCCCGTCAGCGCCAAGTGCCATCGAGACGCGCCGATATGGACGTCCGCGCCCGAGTCGGTGAAGCTCGCCTGAATTCGCTGTCCTGGATTTCGCAGATCGAATCCCGTGGGTCGTGAGATGGCATGGAACGCCTGCTCATCGCGGCCAATGACACCCGAAATCCGCGCCGCAGCAATATCGCTGGGCGGCGCGACGGCAGACGAAAGTGCGGTCGAGCTCCATAGGGCACCGATCAGCAGCAGCGCCCTGGTTGTGTACGTTATTGATGCGCGGGGGACGCCCATGGCGACTCCTTTCGATTCAGACGGATGGACTGAACGCTCTTCCTGACACCGTTGTTCTCTCTTCACCTGCAAGATTGGAAGCGGTGCATGCGCTCACTGATCGAAGCGGCTGCACCCCGGAGCCGAATCTTTTCCCCGTTCAGCCGCCGCGTCTTGAAAATCTTCTTAAATCTCGATAAATCGTCATGCAGCGGTGCATGCCGCAGAATGCCGCTCGGTTGCCATCGGAGCGGTTGTCCTTTCGAGTCCCGGAGGTCGCTTGTCCAGGATCTACGACATCGGACCGTTTCGCCTTGACGCGGAGCTCGGCGCACTGACGCGGGCGGGAGCGCCGGTCACGCTGGGGGTGCGCGGCGTGGCTGTGCTGAAGGTGCTCGTCGAGCACGCGCATGCGCTCATTTCCAAGGACCGCCTCATCGACGCCGCGTGGCCGGGCGTCATCGTCGAAGAGAGCAACCTGCCGGTCCAGATTCATGCGATCCGTCGGGTGCTTGCGCAAGCACCCGGTGGAGCGCAGTGGATCGAGACGCTCGCCAAGCGCGGCTATCGCTTCGTCGGCCCGGTCAGCAACGTCACGGAAACGGCGCGTGACGAAAACCAGGTAGTGCGCTCGAACCTGCCCCAAGCGCTCACCTCATTCGTCGGCCGCGAACGCGATCTGGTCGAGATCAAGCGGTTGTTGCCCACCAAACGTTTGATCAGCATCCTCGGCGCCGGCGGCATCGGAAAGACTCGACTTGCGCTGCAGATCGCCGCCGAAGTCATCGGCGCCTATCGCGACGGCGCCTGGTTCGTGGACCTCGGCGCGCTGCGCGATGGCGCGCTGGTGCCGACCGCGGTAGCGCAGGCGCTCGGCGTGCAGGAACGGCCGGGCACGCCGCTTACCGCCGCGCTGTGCGCGCATCTTCGTTCGCTGCAGCTATTGCTGATCTTCGACAACTGCGAGCATCTGCTCGGCGCCTGTGTGCAGCTCGTCGACGCGCTGCTGAAAGGCGCGGCGCAGACGACGATCGTCGCGACCAGCCGCGAGCCGTTGCGCGCAGCCGGAGAGCAGATCTACACATTGCAACCGCTGTCGCTGCCGCAACCCGAGGCAAAGTTCAGCGCCATACAACGTTCGGAAGCAGTGCAGTTGCTGGTCGAGCGCGTTCGTGACCAGCTTCCCGATTTCGAGCTCGGCGCGGACCGCGCATCGGCGATCGCCGAGCTGTGTTTCCACCTCGACGGCATTCCACTTGCACTGGAGCTCGCGGCCGCGCGGGCGCGTTCGGTGTCCATCGAGCAGATCAACGCACGATTGGGCAATCGCTTCCGCTTGTTGGCGAGCGGCCCGCGCACGGCGCTGCCGCGGCAACAAACGCTGCGTGCGACGCTCGATTGGAGCTATGACCTCCTGGGCGAAAACGAGCGCCAGGTGCTGCGCAGTCTCGCCGTGTTCGCCGGGAGCTTCACGATCGACGCTGCGTGCGCCGTCGCTTCGGCCCCGATCATCGACGACTTCGCGGTGATCGATCTCTTGTCGCAGCTCGTCTCGCGCTCGCTGCTCATCGCCGACACAAGCGCCGGTGCGACCCGCTATCGATTACTGGAGACGACGCGTGCGTATGCGCATGAGAAGCTGGTCGAGGCGGGGGAGAGAGACGCGGCCGCACGCCGCCACGCCGAGCATTTCTGCAAGGTGTTCGAGCATGCGCCGGTGGACTGGCTGCGAATGCGCGATTCCGAGCTACGCGCAACGTACGTGCCGGAACTCGACCACGTTCGCTCCGCGCTCCACTGGTCATTAGGACCCGAAGGCGACACGGCAACGGGTATCGCGCTCGCCAGCTCGTCGGGCGTGCTGTGGCCAACACTCGGCCTGTTCAGCGAAGGTGTGCGTTGGCTGGAACGTGCACTCGCCCTCGTCGGGCCCCAGACGCCCCAATCGCAGCACGCGCGGCTGTGGCTCGTTCTTGGAAGACTCGTCGATGAAACGCCGCTTCGCGCACGGCCGGCACTCGAGCGCGCCGCAGAACTGTACCGGCAACTCGGTGATGCCGTGGGTGTCGGCGTCTCGCTCGCCCGGTTGGGGCGCGTGCTCGCGTTTGCGGGCAAATTCAGCGAAGCCGAGGCCGCTCTCGTCGAAGCGCGACCGTTGCTCGAGGGCAGCGGGTTGCCGAAGTTGCCCGCTTTCTTTCACTTCAATTTCGCGTTCCTGAAGTCGCTTACCGGCGATCTCGTTGCTGCTCGGTCCCACTACGAGCAGTCTCTTGCCCTGGATCGCGAAATGGGAGACCAATTCGGCGCACTTTCCGCGTTCGGCAACCTCGCCAACGTGACGTGGGCGCTCGGTGATCTCGATGCCGCGGAGTCGGCCTTCCGCCAGCAAATCGCGCGCGTAGGCGAGCTGCCGATAAAGACGAACCGCCTGATCGGGTGGACATCGGCGAGCCTCGCGGGGGTTCTTACCGAGCGGCAGAAGCTCGATGAGGCGCTCGCAACCTTTCGCACGGGGCTGCCGCTGGTCGCGGAGGACGGGAGCGCGTGGATGTTTGGCGATTCCCTTGCGCTACGAGCCGCGTTCGCCGGAAAGCTCGCGGACGCCGCGCGTCTTGCCGGTCATACAGACGCCATGTTCGTCGTCAAACAGGCGACACGTCACCCCATCGACGTTCGGCATCGAGAACGCGTCGGTGCTCTGCTACGCGAAGCGCTGAGCGGCACCGAGCTCGAAGCCTTGCTGGCCGAAGGTGCGAAGTTGAGCGAGGCCGAAGCCTGCCGATTGGCGTTGGAGAACTGAGCGTTGCCGGCTATGCGAACCGAGGAACGGCCTCATGCCATCCGAAGATCCGCAACGCGTCGCCAAGCAACGCGGCGAGGCCCCCATACCCTCATCCGGGTTCCGTGTCACCGCCGCCGCTGCCCCTGGGCGGGTGGTGCAAATCCTCGATCTTCGCCGCAAGGTCGGCCGACAGCGGCACTGCCGATTCGAAGAGCGTTCGCCGGTGGGCGCGACGCGCCGATGGCGTTCCACAGTTGAAGCGGAACCAGACCGCGGGCTCGATCAGCTCACCGATACCATCGATGAAATCGGCAATCCAAAGCTCGCCATCGCGCAGGTAGATGGCCACTTCGCGTCGTTCGCTTCGACGCAATAGCTGGCCCTGTATCGACGGGCTTTCGCCAGCGCGTTCCATGCCGCGAAGAACCTAAAAGATTATGTTGGCCACCGTGTCGAGCGCGAAAGTGCCGCGGCCGTAGGTGCCCGCGTAAATCGTGCCATCGGGAGCCACGCGAAGCTTGGTGACCACTGCCCCTTGCGGCAGTCCGTTATTGAAGTTTCTCCATGTCCAATTACCATTGGCATCGCGCACTCCCCGCCAGATTCCGGCGCCTGCCGTTCCGGCGTACAGAACTCCCGGCTCGAACGCGTTCGCCACGATGGTCATGACGCGCCCTGGTGTCAGGTTGGTTGTAATGTCCTGCGAGGTGAAATTGATGGGCGACGCGCTGATTTCGAAAATGCGGCCCGCCCCCAGGTCAGCCCCGGCGCGTTCGAGAGATACGAAATAATGGGCCGGCCGTGCAGGATCAGGAACGATTGCCGAGACTTTGCCGACACCGTTGTTGGCAACCCACAGCCTGCCCATGATGTCGGGCCTGGCGCCGATGTACACCGATCCCCGGCTTCCCCCCGCCAGAAACAGCCCGAAATCCGAGTCGTACGCCAGGCGGCGCAACACCTCTTTGTCAGAGGCGGGAGGAACGAAAATGGAGTGCCATGGCGGCCCCGTCCAAATGCCACCATCGCCACCATCGCAGGGACTGCTGCTGCTTCCGACTGTGGTCAGCAGATGCCAGTCGCTGTTGCTGGTGGCGAGAAATTGCGTTTTCAGGTTTGGACCGGTGTCGTAGGCTGAGCACTGCTCGGGCAAGCCATTGAAAGGATCAATCGTGGCGCTGGTGTTTGTGTCCCATTGCCACGCGGAACTGGTGTCGCGCGCGCCGTTTTTCACCTTCGACACGTGGTCCGCAGCCTGTCCCACGGTGTATTGAACGGCTGCATCCAGCGGGTCTACCTGGACAAGGCTTCTGTCGCCGTCGGGATCGCCTTCGCTGGCCAGGTCGATGTTGTGCCAGACGGGCGAAGACAGATCGGTGAAAGACATTTCGTTGTCCTGCGAGCCGCCGACGATATTGCGCGGTGCAGCGCCGCCCTGGTCGACATCCAGGAATTCCGTCACCTGGAGCCACGCGGAAGCGTAAGCCCACGACTGGCCGCCATCGTCGGAACGGTACAGCCCGCCATCGTTTCCCTCGAGAAGGGTGCCGGGCCACGTGGGATGAAACGCAAGCACGTGGTGGTCGTCGTGCAGCACACCGGTCATGGCGGTCCAGGTGAGGCCGCCATCGGTGGATCGGCAGAGGTGAACGCCGGCCTTGTAGAGGATGTTCGAGTTCGTCGGATCAGCGTGCAGAAAGCTCCAGGAAGAAGGGCTGCTGGAATTTCCGATGCAGGGAGTATTGAATCCGGAGGAGAGCAGTTGCCATCCGTGCTCGGGAAAACCGTTCACCGTGCAAGTTTGGCTGGTGGTGCGCCATAGCTCGTGGTCGATCCCGATCGTTTTCCCGTTGGCATCGAGCACCGCGGCCCTGTCGCTGATCCACTCTGTTCCGTGCGATTGGGCGACCCAGATTTGTCCATAGACCGGAAACGCACCCGGTGAAAAGTCGGGCGCGGGCGCTCCCGGGCATCCCTGCAGCAAATGCCAGGATCCGGGAGCAAAGCCACCGTTATAGGTTTCGTAAACGCCGACGCCTGGATACTGAGCGGCAGGAAATGAAGTGACGGTGGCAAGCAAGTGGTCGGGGTTCGAGCGATCCTGATCAAGGCTTTCGATGACGCTTTTGATGCCCGAGTTCGTCGGCGCCCCGAGCACCGGCATGAGCCAGGTAACGCCTCCGTCACGCGACACGATCAAGCCATTCTGGGTGGACAGATAGAGGTGGATTTCGGGGGTGAACGGAATGGAAAGCTGCCCCGGAAAGACGAAGCTGCTCAGCGCGGCTGTGGTGGTGTCAGTTGAGACCGGGGTGTCATCTGTCGTCGCAGTGGCCGGAGCAGTCGTCGCTGGCGCCTCCAGAAGCAACGGCTCGGGAATAATGTGGCGAACGATGAACGCACCACCATCACTGCCCTCCACATTGAAGTCGGTCGAGTTCAGCAGGCTCCAGACATGACCGCCATCGGTGGAACCAAAGATCCCCGCAGGGGTAGCGACAAAGACGTCCTTCGGGTCGGTCTCATCCAGCGCCACGGCATAGATGTTCGCTGTGGGCAGAGCATCCGTTAGCGGAACCCAATGGACCCCGCCGTCGGTTGTTTTCCACAGCCCGCTGTTGGTGGCTCCCGCATAAGCGATATCGGTTGAAGTGGGATCGAGTGCAATCGTGGCGATTCGACCTACGCCCAGCGGATTTCCTTGGCCGTCAACGATCATCGAAGGACCGATTGGCCGCCACCGGCCCAACGCCGTCGTGTTCGAGAGGAAATGAAAGCTGGCGGAGTTATTGTTCGCGGTCGTGGCGCTGATATTGAAATCCGTCAGATTGGTATTGGTGGTCGAGGAGAAGAACGCGGTCGCCCCTACGGGAAGCGCCGGCGTTGCAAGATAGGTGAGTCCGCCCGCCACTTGCAGCAGCGTGCTGGAAGGCAAGGCAACGCTGGGTCCCTTATTAACGACGCGGAAGCTGGTGGTGACCTGCTGCACTCCGTTCGCGTCCGGCATGGTTCCATATACGGTGAGCGAATCCACCACCAAGCCACGACACAACAGCGGAGAAGTACAGCTTGGCCCCACCACCAGCCCCTGCGCCGGTGCGGAGGGCTGGAAAGCGGCGACTGCCAGCGAAACAATCGTCACGGCGGCAAAACGCCGGGCAAAGCGTGCTTTGATCCGGCCTGGTGCGGCAGGTTTAGTCATGGCTCTCCCTCGAGGACTATGGGCTCCCTGAAATTGGCGCCGCATCCGCTGCCTGCGCGCGTCGAATCGTCATGTTGGCGTTGCACGAAATCATTGCTCCGATACCGCAACACATTCTCTCGGCCTCCGCGCAGTCTTTTCCCGTTCAGCCGCTGCGTCTTGAAAAAATTCTTAAATCTCGATAAATCGTCATGCGACGCTTAAGGGAACCTCTGGGGTTCCTGAGGAGTTCCGAATGCCGGCAATGCGTCGGAGCTGTGCGCGTTACTTCTTGCGTCTGCGCTGATGGCCAGGATCTACGACATCGGACCGTTTCGGCTTGACGCGGACGTCGGCGCACTGACGCGGGCCGGGTCGCCGGTCATGCTCGGCGCGCGGGCAGTCGGCGTCCTGGCGGTGCTCGTCGAGCACGCCCGCGAGTTCCTGTCGAAGGACCGCCTCATCGGGGCGGCGTGGCCGGGCGTCATCGTCGAAGAGAGCAACCTGCCGGTACAGGTGCACGCGATCCGCCGGGTGCTGGCGCAGGCGGCCGGCGGCGAGCAGTGGATCGAGACGCTTCCGAAGCGCGGCTATCGGTTCGTGGGACCCGTCAGTGCCACCGGCGATCGTGCACGCGACCTGCCCCACGACAGGCGGTCGAATCTGCCGGAGCCGCTCACCTCGTTCGTCGGTCGCGAGCGCGATCTGGCGGATTTGAAACGGCTGCTGCCGACGAGGCGGCTGGTAACGATCGTGGGCGCTGGCGGCATCGGCAAGACCCGTCTCGCGCTTCAGGTCGGCACCGAAATTATCGACGCCTATCGTGATGGCGTCTGGTTCGCGGACCTTGCTGTGCTGCGAGATCCGGCTCTCGTACCGACGTCGGTTGCCCAGGCGCTGACGGTTCAGGAACGACCCGGGAAGCCGCTCAGCGACGTCATCTGTGCGCACATCCGGAAACTCCAGACGTTGCTGATCATCGATAACTGCGAGCACCTGATCGATGCCTGCGCGGACCTCATCGACGCCATGCTGCAAGCTGCCGCGCAGGTGACGATCATCGCCACGGCCCGCGAGCCGATTCGCGTCCGCGGCGAACAGGTCTATCCGCTGCAACCGCTGTCGCTGCCCGGACGTGATGCGAGCGTTGAAGCGACGCGACACTCGGAGGCGGTGCAACTGCTCGTCGAGCGAATCCGACGGCAATTGCCCGATTTCGAGCTGACCGCGGCGCGGGCGCCGGCCGTCGCCGAGGTGTGCATCCACCTCGATGGCCTGCCGCTGGCGCTCGAACTCGCCGCTGCGCGTGCCCGCAGCGTGTCGATCGAACAGATCAATGCACGGCTTGCTGATCGCTTCAGATTGTTGACCGGCGGAGCACGAACGGCACTGACGCGCCAGCAGACGCTGCGCGCGACGCTCGACTGGAGCTACGATCTGCTCGCAGAGGGCGAGCGCATCGTGCTGCAGCGTCTCGCCGTGTTTCCCGGCAGCTTCAACGTCGACGCCGCTTCCGCGGTCGCGTCGGACGCGAAGATCGACGAGTTCGCCGTGATCGATCTGCTATCGCAGCTCGTCACGCGCTCGCTGGTCGTCATCGAGCCCCGTGCAGCCGCAACGCGCTACCGGCTGCTGGAGACGACGCGCGCGTATGCGCTCGAGAAACTTGCCGAGACGGAAGAGACGGCCGACGTCACGCGTCGCCATGCGCGGTATTTCGGTGAATTGTTCGAGCGCGCGCCGGATGACTGGTTGCGGATGCGTGATGCGGACTGGCACGAAACGTACCTCCCGGAGCTTGACCATGTTCGCGCGGCGCTCGACTGGTCGCTTGGCTGCGAAGGCGAAGAGGCGATGGCCGTCGCCCTCGCCGGGGCCTCGGGGCCCTTGTGGACGACGCTTTCGCTGTATGGAGAGGGCGCGCGCCGCATGGAGGCGGCAGCCGCGCGAATCGTCCCAGGGATTGCGGAACCGCATCAAGCGCGGTTGTGGCTCTGGCTCGGAGTGTTGACGAGGGCCGGCACGCCGACGCGTGCGTTGGCGGCGTCCGAGCAAGCCGTCAAGCTGTATCGACAGCTTGGTGACCCCGTGCAGCTCGCTTATTCGAGCGTGCGCCTGGCACGAAACCTGGCAGTCGCAGGCCAGTTCGAAGAATCGGCCGCGGTGCTCGCCGAGGCGTTGCCCAGATTGGAAAATTGCGGCCTTCCGAGGTTGCTCGCTCTCTATCATGGCAGCGTCGCGTCCCTCAAGGTATTCACGGGCGATCCCGTCGCTGCGCGACTGCACTTTCAACAGGCAATGACACTTTTTCGTGAGGCAGGGAACGAGATCAGTGCACTCGAAAGCATCAGCAATCTCGCAGACGTGAGCTGGACGCTCGGGGACCTTGCCGCTGCGGAAGCGTCCCTACGCGAATACGTTGCCATGCGGGGTAAGCCCTTCGTCAGGAGGGCCGGGCTTGGGGCCGCGCTCGGCAACCTCGCCGGAGTCCTCACCGAGCGTGGCCAATTGGATCAAGCGTTGGACGCGGCGCGTGAAGGACTGCCGCTCATCGCCGAAGCAGGTTCGGCTTGGGCTTACATGGATCATTTTGCTTTGCGGGCGGCGCTGGCCGGCAAGCATGAGAACGCCGCCCATCTCGCGGGCTATGCCGATGCCATGTACGCGTCCAAGCAGGCCCGGCGTCCACCGAATGAATTACATGCGCGAGCGCGATTGGAAGAGATACTGAAGCAACACTTCGATTGCACGAACCTGAAGAAGCTTCTCAGGGCAGGCGGCTGCATGAGCGAAGCCGGCGTATGCAGCATGGCGTTGGAGGCGTGAGGGCGAGAGCGGTCGTCGCGGCGACGCCACGCTCGATCCCCGCGACGACCTTGCCAACGGCTCAGCCGTTCGCCCCCTGTAGTTTTGCAGCCGACTTCTCGATACTGCGCCATCAGGACAAAACTTGGCCGCTGCACGAGCGATCCTTGCCGGCAAGCTGAGTACCGTGGTAATCGAGGAACGGCACGGCGCGGTTCGGGCTAGGATCAGCGGTGACTGGGCTGGAGACACAACAGCTCCGCCGAATCGTGTCCTAAATTAATGGCGGCCTTCGATCCGAAGCGGCCAATCGCCGCGAGCAAGAGAGCATGAATTTGGTCACGAGCTACACCTCGCCGCCACGCTCCAGCCAGGCAATCGTCTCGTTCATTGCCTGCTCTGTCGTGACATTGCGACCATCTGCGTAGGCAGCTTCGTACCAGTCCTTGCCGAGCATCTGGCGCGGCTTCTTTCGCAGTTCCTCGAGGACCGCATCGTCGATGAGGATATTTTGGAGCCCACCCATCCGGTCGAGCGTTGCGTCGAAGACAGACTGCAGGCGCACCGCGCGTTCCCACTCACTGTTTGCCGCAGCGAGAAGCGCGGCAAGATCGATGCTGAGTATTGCCCGGA
>Ga0134128_10008359_pt1 | contig 12455 bp, 9 predicted proteins | sample KB31754_FD_96462 | JGI IMG/M metagenome (GOLD analysis project Ga0134128, IMG submission 96462) | Terrestrial soil microbial communities with excess Nitrogen fertilizer from Kellogg Biological Station, Michigan, USA - KB3-175-4 | ecosystem: Environmental > Terrestrial > Soil > Unclassified ...
AAAATAATTTTATTTTTTATTTTTTTCCTATTCAACCTCTCTAAAGAACTTCCCCGCTGACGTTGTTTCTTAAGGGGGCGCAAAAATAGATAGTGTTTTTTGATTGTGCAAGAAAAATTAATTTTATTTTCATCTAAAAATAATAATTATTTAAAACTGATTGAATAACAAGCAATTAAAATATCTTTTTAAGCGCTAATTTTTTGGCGGAAAATTATTTTTATTTTGTTTTTTCTTTATTTTTGTAGTTGAATACACGTTTTTGATTTTCTGATTACTGCATGCCAAGTTTAAAAACAGCAAATAAATTTTACGGTAAAACGCTTCTGAGCACGGGAACAGCTCTTGTTTTGACGGGATTAAGGCTCGGGTTGGCGGGAACATGTTTTTTTTTGACGGGAACCTTATTTGTTTTAACGGAAACAGCATTTTTCTTTACGGGAACCGCATTTTGTGTTGCGGGGACCGCATTTGCTTTTACGGGAACTTCATTTATTTTGACGGAAAGGCCATTTTGGGCAGCGGGAACCGCATTTGCCTTAACGGAAACCCCATTTAGGTTGAAGAAAGCCTTGTTTGCACTCAGGAATTTACCATGCATACTTTACTAAAAAACAATTAATACATAAAAAGATGAACAGGGACCAGATCAATGAATTAAACATGATAGAGGCTACTGACCAGGTATTGACGACCTATAACGGTGTTTGGGGCGGCAACCTTGCGGTGAGCAACATAATCAGCACTTTAAGGACGCATTTGACGGCTTTAAATACGAATGATGCTTTGCAAAAAACAAAGAGCCAGGGTGCTACGCAAAGCAAGGATGAGGCCAGGGCTGCCATGATTGGCCTGGCTTTGCAGGCTGCTAATGCGGGCAAGGCTTATGCAACGGATACGGATAATATGCCGTTGTTTGAGGCTATGAGCCACGGCCGTTGGGAAATGACGAAGGTTGCTGACACGGATGCGGATGATATTTGCCAGAACATACATGATGATTTGGCTCCTTATATTACCAATACGGCTGCTTATGGGGCTGATGCTGCTTTGCTTAGTAATTTACAAAATGCTATTGCGGCTTTTAGCGCGCTTATAGGGAAACCTCGCGAGCAGATCACTATTGTTGCAAATGCTACAATTACTATTGCGCAGCATTTTAAGGCGGTAAGTGCTTTATTAAAAAACCAGCTGGACCCTATTATGATGCAATACCAAAACGGCCATGAGGATTTTTTTAATGAGTATAGGAGCGCGCGCGTTATTGTTGATATAGGGCACAGGCATACCGTTATTTTAAAGGGTTTTATTTATGATGACAATAACCATGCGTTGGCGGATGTTTTAGTTGCGCTGAGCGGCAAGGCTAAGTATAAAAAGTTTACGAACGCTACGGGTAAATATAAATTTACGCGTTTGCATACGGGCTCTTATGTGCTTACTGTAAGTAAAAGCGGGTTTGTTACGCAAACAAAAACCATTGAGGCTGTTACAAACGGAGCTATTGAAACTGATTTTGTTTTGATCGCTACGGATACCGACTCTGTTAGCAGCTCTTAAAAGCAGGGTAAACATTGAGAAACAGAAGCTGATTGTGGAATAATATTAATTTGAGATTGCCACGTGCAAGCTCTCGCAATGAAGAGACAGGAAATTGCTCTGAAAGGGCAGAAAGCCGTTCTGAAAAGGGCGGCTTTTTGCTTTATGCAGTATATTTTTGATTTGATAAACAAAAAACTATATTTGTTGCAATGCGTATACTAAAAAATATACTGGTTGCAGTGTTCTGTGTTTTTATACTGAGCTTTTGTAAAAGGGCTAATACTACCTGGGATGATGATTTGGTTGCGCCTTTGGCAACGGGCAGCTTAACGCTGGGCAATTTGTTTCCGGATACGGTTATTAAAGCTAATGCTGATAGTTCTTTGAAGATTGCTTTTACCAGCAATTTAATTAATTACGGGCTTGATAGTTTGTTGAAGATACCGGATACTACTATTACAATATTTTTTAATTTTCCGGGCAATGGTTATCCTATTTCACCTGGATTGAGTATTCCTCTGACTAATAATGCGGCAACTGAAACTCCTTATAATTTACCATCAGGTATTCAATTAAAAAAAGCGATCATAAGACAAGGAGGCATACATTTTTTAATGAAAAATACTGCGTATCGTCCACTTGTTTATCATTATCAATTGCTATCTGCTACTAAAAATAATCATATACTTGATACCACATTTAATATCCCGGCAGCTGACTCAGCAACCGGGGTTTCAGGGCCATTATCCGGTTATATAAATTTATCAGGGTACACAATTGATTTCAGTGGTTTGCACAATGGATATAACAGAACAGTTGAGATAGATTCGGTGCATATAGCTCCATATGCCCAACCAGGTTTTCTATATGTTAATCAAGGGTTTAATGCTAGTTTTACTTTTGAAAACATAGCGCCTGAATATGCCCAGGGTTATTTTGGCAGTCAAAACATTACGGTGGGGCCAGATACTACTGCTTTTACTGCGTTTAGCTCTATTAAACAAGGTATGCTGAATTTGAACAGTGCCAATGTAACTTTAACGATAAAAAACCAGTTTGGGGTTGGGATGTCGGCACTGCTGAGCAATATACTTTCTATTAACAGCAATATTCCTAATACGGTGCCTTTAACAGCTACGCCGCTAAATTCGGCTGTTAATATAGCTTCGGCCAGCAACACGGGCAGCGGAGCTACCACCACTACCAAGGTTATAAGCCTTAGCAACAGCAACAGTAATGTAAAAGATTTTATTGGCAATTTGCCGGGCAAGCTTGCTTATAAACTTACCGCTCAGCTTAATCCTAACGGTAATTTAAGCGGCAGCAATGATTTTGGGTATTATGGCACAAGCTTTAGCGCTGACCTGAATATGGATGTGCCTTTGTTTTTTTCGGCCAGTAATTTAATGCTGGCAGATACGGTTACGTTGAATTTATCGACTGTGGGCCAGCTGCAGAATATAAATCACGGGAATCTTATTTTAACGGCTACCAATTCGTACCCGTTCAGTATCAATTTAAACGCGGTTTTGCTGGATGAGTACAGGCAGCCGATCGATGTTTTGTTTAACAACCCGAATTTAATTGAGGCTCCGCCGCTGGATATAAACAACAGGGTTATTAGTCCGCTAAAAAGCAAATTGTATGTGCCTTTAACTGCGCAGAAGATAAAAAATCTGCAAGCAGCACGTTATGTATATTATACGGCTACTTTTAATACGGCCAACCAGCCTAACCAGGTAAAGTTTTACAGCAATTATACGCTTGATCTATTGCTTACTGCTGACTTAAATTATACGATTGGAAAATGATCTTTAAACGCTTTCTTTTATTGTGTTTGCTGATAAGCGTGAATGTGCTGAGGGCGCAGTTTAACAATGATTTTTTGTATTATGAGAAGTATGGCAACAGCATTAATCTGCATGCTGAATATGAGCTGAATTCTACGGCTATACAAAACGATTTGATCGATAAGTTTATTTACGGGGGCAATATTGACAGTGCTACGAAGGCTCATTCGCAAAAAAGGCTGAAGGCTGTAAACCGCATAGGTGGTAATTATTTTGCAGGTGCTACCGTGTTTTTTGGCCCTAAGAACAGCAAGTATCATTTTGTTGCGGGTTTAAAGCAGGTGCAGCTGGTGAATGCTTCTTTTAGTGATGATGTGTTTAACCTGGGCTTTTATGGCAATAAAATGTTTGAGGGAAAGACGGCTAACATTGGTAATACGAATATTAATGATTTTAATTACCAGGAGATCAAGCTGGGGCTTATATGGGATAATATTGATACGACAGCTAAGCTGGGCTTTTCGCTTTCGTATTTAAAGGGGCAATCGCTTTTGCAGGCAAACACGGGGGCCGCCAGTATTTATACGGCTCCGGATGCTTCTGAAATAGATTTTAGCATGCATGGTTCTGCATTGAGCATGAGCGACACTGCAAAGGGAAAGAATGGTATTGCTAATTTTAACGGCAATGGTATGTCGGCCGAGTTTTTTGCTTCTTTGCCTTATACATCGGCGCTGGGCGAGAGTAAATTTTTTGTTTCATTAAACAACTTGGGTTTTATTAAATGGAATAAGAACACGGTGAATTATGCTGCAGATACTACGTATAAGTTTAAGGGTGTTGTGGTTAACAATGTGTTTCAGCTGAACGATGCTTCGGTTAAAAACCTTACCAAAGATTCGCTGGTAAAAAACCTGACTAAAAATGGCAAGCAGGTGGTTTCTACCAATTTGCCGATGAGCTTGTTCATTTTGCATACTATTAAGTTTACTAATTTGTTTACGCTGAACACGGGTTTCAGGCATTTTTTTAATGGCAACTATAAGCCTTACATATATGCAGAGGGCCAGTTTTCGGTTACCAAAAAATTTATTGCAACAGCTCACCTGGGATATGGAGGTTATGGCAAGCTTAGCGGGGGCTTAAATTTGGAGTATAAGTTTAAAACGGTATTTCTTCGTTTAGGCAGCAATGCTATACAGGGGTATATATTGCCTAAGCAATCGTTGGGGCAGGGTTTATTTTTTAGCATAAGTAAAAAGATATAAATAATGAAAAAATTATTTTGCATATTTATTTTGCTTTCGTTTGGCATACAGGCACAAAACAGGATGGCGGATACTGCTTTTTATTATACTTACGGCGGAATAAATAACGATGAAACCCGCGATATAAAGGAAACTCCCGACGGGGGATATATTTTAGCCGGAACTTCCAGCAGCTTTGGGCCGGGGAATACTTCTTTTTACCTGGTTAAAACAGATTATTTGGGTAATCATTTGTGGAGTTCGGTGCAAGGCGGCTCTCAGAATGACTGGGCTTATACGGTGCAGGTAACACACGACAGCGGTTTTTTTGTGGCAGGGTTTAGCAGCTCTTTTGACCCAACGGGTAATAACAGTTATAATGCTTATTATTTAAAAACTGATAAGAACGGGCATCTGTTGTGGCAACGATCGGTATACGCTACTGATTTTAGCTTTATTTATGGCTCTTGCGCCTTACCTGACAGCGGTTTTGTTTTATGCGGGAAAACGTATGCCAATACAAATGGCGGATCGGATGCTTATTTGATACGGGTAAATAAAAACGGGGATACGCTTTGGACGCAGCATTATGGCGGCTTGCAGGATGAAGTTTTTAATAGCGTTTGTGTGATGAATAATAAATTGTATGTTGTTGGAAGCAATGCTACACACCCGGCAGATACGGCATCTGACGGATGGATTGTGAAGCTGGATATGAACGGACATCAGTTGCAGGAAACTTTTATATCATTTGCGGCTCATTACCAGGAGAGCTTAAGCAATATTGCGCCTTTTAGTGCTAATACATTTAATATATGTGGTTCTACTTATATTAATAATATTACTGACACTAATCTTACCAATGGTATCTTAGCGAAGCTAGATACTTCGTTAGGGAATGTGGATATTCCGCAAAATATACAAGCTGGCTCAAGTTCAAGTAATTCGGTAGGTTCATACGGTAAAATTTTAAATGTTAGTCACAATAATATATGTATTATAGGTCTTAGAACTGGTGGCTTGGGAGGATTAGGCATGTTTTTTATTTCTTATGATCAAAATAATAATCTTTTAAGCTTTGTAAATTACCCGTTGTTTGTTGCGGGAGGCGCAAGCGATGATTTTGGATACAGCGGTGCTTATACCAGCCGTGGTAGGGTAATTGGTGTTGGTAAAACACTTAGCTACGGTGCCGGGGCCGAAGATGTTTTTTTAGTACGGTTTAACAGCGATTCTATTTATACGGCGTCTATTCATACTTTTGTGCAAAACAGCTTTACGGATACACTCTATTTAGCCGTTGCTTCTGTAAAAAACTACACAGCATATTTTAATGCTAAATTATTTCCGAACCCTAGCAATGGGAGCGTTCAATTGCAGATTACAAGCGCGGGGCAGAAAAATTACACAGCAAGGGTTTACAATATTTTAGGCGCTGAAATTTATTCAACAAAAGTATTTGGCAACAACAATAATGCTTTAGATCTTTCTGTTTTAGAAAGCGGAAGTTATTTTTTAAAAATAGAAGATACAGATACAAAAATAGTTTCTGTGCTTAAATTTATCATTAATAGGTAGATAAGTAAATTCTGCCGGGGCAAACTTATTTCTTGCATTTTATTTATACATTTGCCCGCTTATGAAGAAGTGGATTTTTAAGGCAGTGATACAAAAAGGGATTTCGTTCCTGCCTTATGATTATAAGATAAATTACTTGTTTCAAAAACATGTTACTAAAGGGGTATTCCTTAGTGATGATTACTTTTTTGATAAGCTTATCCACGTAAAAAAACATCTGGAATACTACAGCAAACTTAAAAATAACGCCACACCTGTAAAATGCTTTGAGCTTGGAACGGGCTGGTACCCGGTGATACCGGTGGCTTTGTTTTTAACCGGTGCGCAGGAAATTGTAACTACGGATATTACCCCGCTAAGTGATAAACAAAAGTTTATTACCACTATTGAGAAGTTCTTAGAATTAAAAAATCAACATAAAGCCGGGTTTGAATACTTGTTTGCCGATACAAATAAGGTAGCTGTTTTAACCGAAATCATTGCGCAGCAGGATCAGTTAAGCTTTGAGCAAATTCAGCAAAAATTACATATTCATTATATTAAGCAAGACGCGCGTAAGCTTGATTTTGCAAACGGTTATTTTGACTTTATTGTTTCTAACAATGTGTTTGAACATATCTACCCGCATTTGTTGATTGATATTTTAAAAGAGTTTAAACGTGTGTGGGCTCCAAATGGCGTGATGAGTCATTTTATTGATATGAGCGATCATTTTGCCCATTTGGATAAAAGCATCAACATTTACAATTTTCTTCAGTTTACCGATAAGCAATGGAATACGATCGATAACAGTGTGCAGCCGCAAAACCGCATGCGTATTGATGAGTATATTGCTTTATATGATGATCTTTCTATTTCTATCAATATACGAGAAGACCGCCCGGGTAATATAAGCGAATTAAAAACCATTACTCTTTCAGAAAAATATAAAGCTATGGCTTTTAAAATGATAGCTATTTCTCATGCTTACTTAGCTAGTTTTAACGCTTAGTTTTCATATCTATTTGCTTAGATATAAAAATATCTCCTTATCGTTTTATATCTTTATATCCTCTTACGATAAGATTTTTTATTATTTATAGGATGAAAAAAATATTTTTATTTCTATTTTTTATTAGTTTTTCATGCTTTGCAAAAGAAAAATTAAAGTTATATATACTGGCAGGTCAATCAAATATGAGTGGCACTTATAATCCATTGGTTAGCGAGTTGCCTGCTGATTTAAATAAAGAAATAACCAATGTATTTATAAGTGTAGGAGGAGAAGTAAACTATCCTTTAGAAAAATTAATACCAGGTTTGGGGGCAACAACAAGTAATTTTGGACCGGAATTAACCTTTGGTAAAGATGCTTCGGCAAATAACGAAATAACTGCAATTTTGAAATATTCATATGGTGGAACTACCTTAAATGAAGACTGGAGATCACCATCCTCAGGTGGTCAAACTGGGTGGTTATATACTGGATTAATTAATTTTGTTCGATCTAAAATTATTGCTTTGGACTCTACTTATATAGTTGAAATTGACGGCATGTGTTGGATGCAAGGTGAATATGATGCCTTAGATATTTCAAAATCAAATAATTATGGATATAATCTGATAAATTTCATAAAAGATGTAAGAAATGATTTAAACACAAACATGCCATTTACAATTGGTATGATAGATACTAGTTGGCCGTTTAGTTCTATGGTTAGAGCCGCTGAACTAAATATTCCTAGTCAATTAGATCAAATAAATATATTTGATACACATGGGCTTCCAACTATTAACGGACATTATAATACTCAAGGGCAAATAGAACTTGGGCATTTGTTCTATTCGTCATTTACTATTCAAAATTACTCTATGGATAACATAACACTATGGCCCAATCCATCAAATAGTATTTTAATTATATCGTACCCGTATCTAATTACAGATTATTCATACAAAATAATTAATACCATCGGTCAGGAAGTAATGAGTGGCCAACTTTTTGCAGGAAAGGAAATAAATATATCTTCAATCAATTCCGGAAATTATACAATATTAATTTCTATAAATGAATCAAAAACTGTCAGTAAGCACTTTATCAAAATATAATTTCGACACGATAATTATTACTTCAACAACTCGCCCAAAGGTTTAGCTTCACCAACCGCTTCGTAAAACAGTTTATGTATCTGCGACCTGATCCCGCTTTTAGCTAATTTATTCTCGTCTGCATTGGGGTAAACCCTGTTTGAAAGGAATATAAATACCAATCCGTTTGCAGGATCGGCCCAGACTAATGTACCTGTAAAACCACTGTGCCCAAAGCTTTGCAGTGAACATTCTTTTGTAACAGGGCTTTCTTTTTTAGGGTCGGGTTCCGGCTTATCAAAGCAAAGTCCTCTCCGGTTCTTAGGGCAATACAAACATTTTTGTGTAAATTCTTTTACAACGTTAGAGTCTAACCATTGTTTACCCGCATAATTCCCTTTGTTCAGATACATCTGCATAAGTGCTGCCAGATCGGTTGCATTGGCAAATAAGCCCGCGTGCCCTCCTACTCCACCCAATAATGCCGCTCCGGGATCGTGCACATAACCTTGTATGAGCTGCTTCCTGAATTTGGTATCGTTTTCGGTTGGAACGATATTCTTTTTATCAAAATAATCTAAGGGCTTATAACGCATGCTTTGCAAGCCTATCTTAACGTAAAAATTTTGCTGCACATATTCGTTAAGCTGTGTTTTGGTTATCTGCTCTATTATTTTTTTAGTATAATAATATCCAATATCACTATAAAGGTATTCTCCCTTTTTGCCCAGTTTACTCTTAGCAATCTTTTGATAAATGCTGTCACTAAAGTCTGTCCTGATAAACAGGCTATCTGCTACCTGGTTGCCATAAACAGGTGTTTTAACCTTACTGTAATACCCGCCTTTAAAGCTATTATCTTTATTCAGGGTAGATTGATAAAAGGGTATCCATGCAGGCAGCCCGGCCTGGTGTGTAAGCATTTCTTTAATGATGATATTCTCTTTGTTTGTTCCTTTTAGCTGGGGCAGGTAAAAGCCTAGTTTTTGATTAACGTCTATTTTTTTCTTTCCAACCAGGTCCATTAAAGCCAAAGCAGAAGAAGCAATTTTGGTAACCGAAGCTATATCATAAATAGATTGATTGTTTACCGTATCACTTCCTTCATAGGTATATTTTCCAAACGATTTACAATAAAATATCTTTCCGTCTTTAACCGCTACAACCTGGCAACCGGGGTAACATTTATCAGTTATGCCTTTTTGTGCGATGCTGTCGACTTGTGCGAGCTTTTTTTTTTGAATTCCTAAAACAATAGGAGCAACTTGTTGTAGCCTGATAGCCGTGGGTATGCTTATGCCTGTGCCTCTTTTAAAGGGAATGGTTGTTACCGGTATTTTACCACTTACACCAAGTGCACCTGCTACCACATCTGACGCGGCTTTTTGCGCATAGTTATTATACTCATAGCCTTCTATAACCGCGCCTGCACTTTGCAGATTCTTAAACTTATTCAGTATATACGGGTTAGAGAAAAATACCACCACGCTTGGTTTTAGTTTCACCAGGCTATCTACAAATGCAATGCTTTGCGGGTTAGCGCCAAAATTATCGTCGGGCTTTTGGTTGGTTTTATTAACCTGTATAACTACCAGGTTGTATGCAGCAAGCTTTTTCAATAAGGTATCGTAGGCGGCTTGTTTTTCATTGTGAGAGATGCCGTAAAAATCGGTCTTAAAATACTGCGACAGGTTTTGCGAGAACATGTTCTTATCCGTCACTCCTACCGATACTTCTGCTATTTTAAGCGTGTCGGGCTTTAACAAAGGCAGCAGGTTGTTTTTATTCTGCAAAAGGGTAATGGCGCTTTCATATAGTTTGGTGTTTAAAATAACCGAAGCATTGGTGTTTATCTCATCGCTTACTAAACGTGTGGGAGCCATCTTATTTTTATCCAATCCGCACCAGTATTTCACCTTCAATACTTTTTTGCAACGCGCATCAATTTCATCCTGTGTTATTTCGTTATTGGCAATGGCCTTTTTAATTTCTTCCATAGCTTTCGGCACATCTTCGCTAAACAATAGCATATCGTTTCCTGCTAAAAGCGCTTTGGTATCCAGCATTCCGGGCTTGTTATAATCGGCTGCTCCCTTCATATTCAGGGCATCGGTAAACACCAGCCCTTTAAAGTTCATTCGTTCTTTTAATAGTTTCTGTACAATCTTATTAGATAAGGTAGAAGGCAAATTCTTCGTAGTATCTAATTGCGGAACAAACAAATGCGCTACCATAATGCTTCCTAAGCCGCGGTCGAATAAGTATTTAAAGGGAAACAGCTCCAGTGTATCCAGCCTTTCCAAGCTATACGGTACGATAGGTAATGTTTTATGAGAGTCTTTATCCGTATCGCCATGGCCGGGAAAATGTTTGGCACAAGCCAGCACGTGCTCGTCCTGCAGGCCTTTCATGTAGAGATATGATTTTTTGGCCACCATGGTTTTGTCTTCGCCAAAAGAGCGCATGGATATTACAGGGTTATTGGGATTGTTATTCACGTCGGCCACAGGCGCAAAGTTTACGTTTATGCCAACTGCCTTGCACTCCCTGGCAATCTGCCGGCCCATGTAATAGATCAGTGAATCGTTTTGCATGGCAGCCAGGGTCATTTGGCGGGGATATTGTGTAGTGCTGTCCAGGCGCATGGCTAAGCCAAATTCGCCGTCGATACTCATTAATAAAGGCGTTTTTGCTTTCGACTGGTAATAATTTACCAGCTTGGTTTGCCTAACGGGCCCGCCTTGCATAAAAATCAAGCCGCCTATGTTGTATTTGGTAACCAGGCTGTCAATCTGCCTTATGTGCTTCAGGTCTTTATTGCTCCAGGCCGCCACCATAAACAGCTGTGCCAGGCGTTCGTTGGCGTTAAGACTTGCATAAACAGAGTCAACCCATTTGGTTTCCATATCCAAAAAAGGAGGCTTTACCTGCGCGGTAATTTTTCCGAAGAAAAAAGACAGTATAATACTATATCTGATAAGTTTATTCATCCCTATAAAAGTACCTATAGAAGCGCCTGAGATGTAATCGTTCGCAAAACTTTGCTAACAAGCCTTTTTTAATAATCAGGGAATTAAACAAAAGCTCCTAAACACACAAAATTGTTAATAAGTTCTTTAAAACTTAGATTAATGTAAGGTTTTTACTATTTTAGCCTCCCTTAGATGAAGAAAACAGGATTATACATACTACTTTATTTTTTCGCGACTACTTTTATGTTTGTTAGTGCAGGAACACCTGAAAAAGACACCGTTAAAAGCAATTCGCCCAACCCCTCCCCTCCTAATAAAGTTATTTCTAAGGAAGAACTGGTTTACCTGGTTGACAGCATACTGGACTTAGACAGCATAGCTCCTGCAACCATTGAAATGCTTACCAGGTATAGCGCCGATCTTGAAAGCATGAAGACTAAAAAGCTTAGCAACATGCCTGCTACTGATTTTTACGAATCGTTTGATGAATCTACCTGCTTTGTGCCTGTGCCCGAAGCTACCTTGCCTGATACGCTTAAGCTGGTTATCAGCAATGATTCTTTAGGAAACTATTTCCCGCCTATATGTGGAATTATTACCTCAAATTATGGCTGGAGGGATAACCGCATGCACAAAGGCATGGATATCGACCTAAAGCGCGGCGACCAGGTGCATGCTGCTTTTGACGGCATGGTGCGTATTGCACGTTATAACGGAGGCTATGGCAATGTGGTTATTGTGAGACACTATAATGGCTTGGAAACGGTTTATGCGCATCTTTCTAAAATAAAAGTTAAACCCGGGCAGGTGGTTATTGCCGGGCAAACGCTTGGATTGGGTGGTGCAACGGGCCATGCAACAGGCACGCATCTTCACTTTGAGGTAAGGTTTAAAGGCCACGCGCTTAACCCGGCTAATTTTATTTCGTTTACCGAAAACAATACATTTAATGATACGCTTATCATCCGCAAATCTAAATACGGCATTGCGGCTTTTCCTGCCAATGCCAGCATTTATACGGTTCAGCGGGGCGACAGCTGGTATGAGATTGCCAAGCGTTATGCTTTAACCACGCACCAGCTAAGTGCACTTAACGGCACTTCTCAGCGCTTTTACCTGAGGGTTGGGCAGAAAATCCGTATTAATTAGTATAACATTTTTCTCTTCATTTCTTTGCTTGCCCAAAGAAACGAAGCAAAGAAAGTGCACCACGAACGCCAACTCTCGCTGCGATCTCGCACAAAGCTGCCCTGCTCGGG
>Ga0134128_10008360_pt1 | contig 12455 bp, 6 predicted proteins | sample KB31754_FD_96462 | JGI IMG/M metagenome (GOLD analysis project Ga0134128, IMG submission 96462) | Terrestrial soil microbial communities with excess Nitrogen fertilizer from Kellogg Biological Station, Michigan, USA - KB3-175-4 | ecosystem: Environmental > Terrestrial > Soil > Unclassified ...
CGATGGCGAAACCTATAGCTGGCCTTGATCCCGGCCACGCGGGGTTGCCCCGGATCGATCTCCCACGGATGAATGTAAAAGGTGTAAGGCACACCCGACCGCAGGATCCTGCGCACGCCCCAGAGCCATAGCAGATAGGGGGCGAGCCGGAAGTAACCGCCCCCGCCCCAGGGAATCCCGTGCTTGCCAAGCCGGAGGCACGAGATACCGACCTCATAGAAACCATCGCGGAGCAAAATGACCGGTCTGCCTGACTCCATCCCCCTCAAGTGGCCATAGCGATCATGCGCGATGGTCGGCACGACGGAAGAATCGTAGTCAAAACCCACATCTTGCAGGATCGGGATTGCCCATTCGGTGATGGAGAAACTGGGCGCGCGGTAGCCGCGGACCCGCTTGCCGGTCAGGTCTTCGAGGCATTGCTTTGAGCGCAGTACGTCTAAGCGAAACTCGTTGGGCCGCAGCGAGTAGACAAGCTCGTGATCATATCCGTGGGATGCGATCTCATGGCCCGCTGCGGCAATCGCACGAACCAGGTGCGGACATTTCTTGGCAACCCAACCAAGCACGAAGAACGTTGCACGGGTATTGCACGCGTCGAGAATTTCCATCATCCGCATCGTGTTGCGCTCGACCCGCAGCTCGCATTGATCCCATGTTTGGCGTGCAACATTCAGGTTGGCGGCATGGAACCAATCCTCGACGTCGATGGATAACGCGGCCCTGCCGGAATCCGGATACGCCGCGACCATGCCCTCGGTCGCTCCCTCCTTTGGGACTTCCGACTGGCCGCTCTCGCGCAACTCCTGCGGGTCTGAAGATCTTCGACTGACCCGATTGAGAGTTTTCTCGAGTCGCTCGACAGAGCAAAACATTCGCTAAACTCCCATATAATGGGTGTGCGAACCGGGAAAATAATTTTGGTGCGCAATCGACAACCACTACCACGGCAACCCAAGAAGGGAACGTATATGACGGAGTATACCCAGGCGGAGGTATGCAGTCGTGCGCCACCGCGCCGGGCACACTACCTATGCTGTGCTGGTCAACGCTTTCTCGCCTGAAGTTTCCACACCTCCGTTACCGCGGCAGCCGCGCCGATCATCATTGAGCAGATCAACGTAGAAGAGCCAGGCGCCTTCTTTTCTGCAACCCTTTGGGGTAACTCCAATGGGCCATCCATGAAGAAGGCAAGCGAGGGTAAGTTCAACATCCTGCGAACGATACCGAATAACGAACCTGTCGCGACGACACCCGCGCCTGGTCTGCCGAGTCTCCGAATGATCTCTGACAACATGAAGCGCTTTCAAATCATCGAATTGGCGGATGCGGGGCGCGAGGCAGAGTGGCAGACGTACGTTGAGCGCGCGCCCTGTGCATCCATGTATCACGCGCTTGAATGGCGGGACATTTTGCTGCGCGCCTTCGGCCACCGAAGCTGGTATTTGATGGCACAGGACGATGGCAAGACGCGTGGAATCCTGCCGTTGATCGAGATGAAGAGCTTACTCTTCGGGCACTTCTTCGTATCGATGCCCTTTCTCGACTATGGCGGCATTCTGGCCGACACGCCGGAGTGCGAGGCGGCACTGGCAAGCGCTGCGGCAGACTTGGTCGCGAAGAGAGGAGCGCATCACGTTGAGTTGCGGCAATCGTTCGCGGCGGCAAGACGTGCGGAGGATGGATGGAAGCTGCGCCAACATAAAGCCGCTCTCATCATCCCGCTGGACGTCGATGCTGATACGCATTGGTCGGGTTTGAATTCTCGCCTGCGCGGAAAAGTACGAAAAGCAGAGAAATCCGGAGCCACATTTTCCGTGGGAGCTGTCGAGCAGCTCGATGAGTTCTATCGCGTGTTCAGCCTGAACATGCGGGATTTGGGGACACCTGTTTACAGTCGCGCATTTTTTCAGAACGTACTTCGCTTCGCGAAGGATGCGAGGATATTGCTTGTGCGCCGGCACGGACGGCCGGCGGCCGGGGCAATCGCACTGCGCCGGGGCACACTGGTGGAGCTGCCCTGGATCTGTTCGGATTATTCACAGTCGTTCTCCTATGTGAACGAATACCTGTACTGGAATGCGATTCAGTGGGCCTGCAGGTCAGGAGCGAGTGAACTCAACCTGGGCCGGTGTTCGACCGATGGAGGCGTGTTTCGGTTCAAGATGCAATGGAACCCCGAGGTGCGCCCGCTATTCTGGTATTACTGGCTCATGTCCGGTATCGGGCCTCCAGAAATCAACCCCGACAATCCGAGCTATGCCCTCGCGATTCGGTGCTGGAAAAAAATGCCGCTGGTGCTCGCCAACCAAGTCGGACCTTGGATCGTCCGCAATATTCCCTAGTGACGATGACGAGACCGGTATGCGGCGTTCGTCGATGTCGACGACCTTCATTCGCTGGACGCCGACTGAGGCCACAACAGCCGAGAAACGTAGTCCGCGACTGGACCATCGGCCTCGCCCCAGTTGCTGGACCAGATCACTTGCGAAGCATCCGGCGACGGCGAGGCGTGGGTCTCACTGTAGTAACCGTTCTTGGCATTGCGCGTTTGAGCGATGCGCCGGATCTCGCCACTCCCATCGATCCTAAGCGCGACGACCTCTTGGTAGAATGGCGCACCGCCGGGATTTCCGACAACCTTGGAATAGCTCCCTTCGTAGCTCACGAATGCCCAGCCGGGCAGCTTAATATTGCGGGTTGAGACGTGCGTGCCGTCACCCGCGGGCGCAAGGTCGGTGACCCTGCCGTCGTCAAGCCGGCGCTTGATGACGTGCCACTTGTCAGGATCGGCCTTGCTGATGCCCACATACACATCGCTGCCATCCTCGTCGATTGCCATGTCGCCATGCCCGGGTCGGTGATGCTCAGTCCAGTGTTGGATCTGCACGCCATCAACGGTGAAAATATATGTGGTCTCTGTTCCTTCATCCGTCCTGTGGAAACAATATATGTATCGACTAGAGGGCGACATACCGCAGTATGCGTTGGTCCCCGGCAGACTGCCGAGATCGATGTCCGGGTACTTCTTCCTCGCTGAGAGATCATAGGCGAAGGCGACGAGCGCACCCGCTTCGTTCTTTGCGACCACCACCAGCCGATTGCCATCACGAGATAGATTTCCCTTGTAGGGCCCGAACTGGAGGTTCGTGTAGTCGGCTGGGGCGTAGATGGTTGTCTTGGCGTTGCTCCGCGGCGCCCATGCATAGATCTCACGGTGGGATATGCAGATCATGAGCGCAGGATCGCTTGGGTGCCACTTGCAGTCATCGTTCACGAGGCGATGAAAGGCTGGCTGGTACGTTCTGCCATCCAGAAAGCAGATACCGTTGCAGCCATTGGTGAGCGTCAACAGACTCTGATCGGCGTTCCATGCTTGCGTGCTCGAATACCGGTGCCGACAGTACTCCGGCTTGCAGAAAATGCCGGCACCAAGCGATCGTCCCGGTTCCGTTATCCGGGTGAAGCTGGTCCCGAACAGCGGGTCCGTCGCCGCTGCGAGATACCCGGGGCGTGGCATCGGCGGCGCGACGACGATCGCAGCTTTCTCCAATTCTTCAAATGCCAGCGCGCCGAAGCCGGACGCAGCCAGCAGTGATGCCGCGCAAAACAAACGTCCCGCGATCGACCCAAGCGCTTCGCCCATGTAGATCATCGTCGCCGTTGGCTTGAAGAAAGACAGATCGAAACCTGTCTCAAGCTGTGAGGCCTCAAGCATTCCATTTGCAACGAGCCGACAAGTAATGGATTGTGAGAACGCGACTGCCGCTCCCGGGGCGAGGCCAGGAACTCAGACTCAAAACCGACATCCCTCCAAGATCTCGCCGAGTCGCCAACTTTCGCTTCGTGCCTTAGTATCACAGCGCCGACGCCAGCGCGTATGCATTGAGAGGTATAGACCATCGGGATACGCACCGCCGACGGTCAGAGACGCGTTGTGCCGGCATCGATCATCCTCATTCAACACAATCAGCCCGCGTCTGCTGGATCAAAAGGATATCTACTCACTTTTGATCATTACCAGCGGAGAGCACTACCTATTCCAGGGCATCGTCAAGAGTGACGTAGGGTCTCTGACGATTGCTGATCATAACACGTTCTAGTCGTTCAGCCGGAACATCGGCACAGGTAACCTCGGCCGTTACGCGCCAACGGATTTACCTGTCCGTGCGCGAGTGCGTCTGCGGATCTTCCTACGCGACCAGCATCGACCCGACTCGCGGGAGAAACAAGATGACGATGTTAACGCCGACTCCGTTCAAGATGAGCTCGACTTCGATTGAGTATTTTCCTTTGTTGCGCAACTTTTTCGAACTACGACCGACACTGGGTACAGTACTGCGCATTGCAGCCGATATCGGATTCATCTGGACAGCGTTTCTGCTCGGCTGGTCTGTTGTTGACGGCAACCAGATGGCCGCTCTGGCCAATACAGAACCAACAGGGATGGCTCCCGTGATGCTGTTCTCGTCAATCCTGGCGTGCACCGCCTATGCCGGCACTGGGCTGTACAACCATGCCCGCAAATACAACCTGTTGACCAAGGTCGGTCGGATCGTTCTGGTCAATCTTGCCCTCCTATTGGTCGCGCTCGTGGTCATCTCGCTCGCAAACGAGCCTGCTTCCGCAACGCTCAGCCTGCTATTCACAACGGTTATCGGCTCGACCATGCTGCTCTCGCTCGCCCGCTTCGGCTCGTTCGTTCTGCGTGCAGAGGATTGGCACCGCAACAGTACGTCCACACCCGAGCAGGCAGACGACCGCAAGGTCCTTGTCATCGGCGGTGCCGGCTACATTGGGTCGGCGTTGGTCGAAGAATTGCTTGATCTTGGCCTGCAAGTCTCGGTTCTCGACGCCATGCACTACGGCGAAGAGACGCTCTCGCGCGTCGTCGGACACCCGAACCTCACCCTCATTCGCGAGGACTTCCGCCACATCGAAGCGCTCACCCGAACGATGAGCGGTGTTGGCTCGGTGATACATCTCGGCGGGTTGGTCGGCGATCCGGCTTGCGCACTAGATTCCGATCTCACCGTCGATGTAAACATTACGGCGACCAAGGTCATCGGTGAAATAGCCAAAGCACGTGGCGTGCGACGGTTCATTTTTGCAAGCTCCTGCTCCGTTTACGGAGCTAGCGATGAAATCGTGGATGAGGATTCGCGCTTTAATCCGCAATCCCTCTATGCGCGCAGCAAGGTCGCTTCTGAAGCGGTGCTCGGCAGTCTGAGCGGCCAAGGCTTCTCCGTGACGTGCCTTCGCTTCGCCACCATCTACGGCATCTCCGGGCGGACGCGCTTCGATCTCGTCGTCAACTTGCTTTGCGCCAAGGCCGTGCGCGACGCAAAGATCACGGTCTACGGCGCTGATCAGTGGCGGCCGTTCGTACATGTAGAGGATGTTGCGCGAGCCATCACAATGGCTCTGCGGGCACCGACACACCTGGTCGCAGGTCAAGCATTCAACGTCGGGTGCGACGCTCAGAACTACACCCTGGGCGAGGTCGCAGAACTCATCCGCAGGCAGGTTTCGGAGGCCGAGATCACATCTGACGAGACTTTCGTCGACAAACGCAACTACCGCGTCTCTTTCGCAAAGATCCGATCCCGGCTCGGCTTCGAGCCTGTCTGGACGATCGAGCGCGGCATCGCGCAGGTTGTCGCCCTCGTTCGCTCAAATCAAGTCGGTCACTATTCGCTGCCAACATACAGCAACGTCCTTTATTTGAAGGAGCGCGGAACCAAGAGCTTCGGCAGCTTCAAAATCACCGGCTGGGAGCAGGAGCTCATGAACATCAACCGAATCGTCTCTGCCGGCACCGTCGATCGATCGGCCGCGTAAGGAGCGGCTCATGCAATATTTTCGCTCGCACCGTCCACCGACTTCGCTACGTATCCGAGAGCGCCACCGGCGCGCATCGAAGCAGTTTGTGCCGGTGACGCGCGCCGCCCCTGCCGGAATACCTTGCTTCCGGCCCTCCATCGGTGAGGCAGAGATCGCGGCGGCAACGGCCGTGCTACAATCCGGATGGCTCACCACTGGCCCCAAGGCTCGCGAATTCGAGGAGAAGTTCGCCGCCTTCATGGGTAGAGACGTCGAAGCTATTGCGGTGAACTCGGCGACCGCGGGGCTGCATCTCGCGGCTGAGGCATGCGGCATCGGTCCCGGCGATGAAGTGATCGTGCCGACACTTACGTTCACAGCGTCCGCCTCCGTCATCCGCTATGTTGGCGCGGAAGTCGTGCTGGTCGACGTCGACGAGCGCACCCACTGCATCGATCTCGATCACGCGGAGCGGCGTCTAACACCGCGCTGCAAGGCAATCATGCCGGTCCACTTTGCCGGATTTCCCTGCGATATGGCCAAGGTGCTGACGTTCGCTCGGCGTCATCACCTCAAGGTCATCGAGGATGCTGCGCACGCCATGCCCGCACGGCGCGACGGTCGCCTGATCGGCTCCTGGGAGTCAGATGCCTGCGTGTTCAGCTTCTACGCCAGCAAGCCGATCACTACCGGCGAGGGCGGCATGATTGTGACGCGCGACCCGGAGATCGCTGCACGTGCGCGCGTGATGCGCACGCATGGACTCAATCGAGATGCTTTCGATCGATTCCGCAAGATAGGGGCCTCTTGGGCTTACGACGTGGTCGCGCCGGGTTTCAAATACAACCTCAACGACGTCGCTGCCGCTATCGGGTTAGTCCAGCTCTCTCGGGCCGAGACGTTGCAAGTGTACCGGCAACGGGCCGCCGAGCGCTACCTCAAGAGACTGGCGGACTTGCCACTCGACTGCCCGGCCTCAGCGCCTCGCGGCGGCCTTCATGCCTGGCACATGTTTCCGATACGAGTCCACCAGGATGCGCGCGCCAACCGTGACGAGGTGATCGCAGGTCTTACCGCGGAAGGCATCGGCACATCGGTCCATTATCGGCCATTGCACGAGATGACCTACTGGAAGGAGCGTTATCATTGCGAGGAATGCGAGTTCGCCGTCGCCAGCCGATATTTTGCAGGTGCTGTCACGTTGCCGCTGTTTGCCGGTATGACCGACGTTCAGGTCGATCGCGTTACCGCCGTTGTGCGCGAAATTCTGGGGTGAGTCGCCATGCGACGCGACTACGATCTCCGCGTGCCAACCCGACCATCGCGCGGGACGATGGCAACGAAACGCACCATGGACGTCATAGGATCGGCCATCGGGCTCCTCGTGCTGTTGCCAGTATTTGTTTTCATGGCAGTCCTCATCAAGCTGGACAGTCGTGGCCCGGTTTTCTTCCGTCAGGAGCGGGTCGGACGGGACGGTCGCCGATTCCGTATCTATAAGTTCCGCTCCATGGTCGTAGGCGCCGATCGCGCCGGCACGGCGCTTACGGTACGTGCCGACCCCAGGATCACCCAGCTGGGGGTGTTCCTCAGGAAAAGCAAGCTCGACGAGCTGCCTCAACTCATCAATGTCCTGGCCGGCGATATGTCGATCGTCGGGCCGCGACCAGAAGTGCCGGAATTTATGGAATTCTACTCACCGAGCCAGCGCGCTATCATTGTCACGATGCGACCGGGAATCACCGACTACGCAGCCATCCTCTTTCGCGATGAAAGTTCGTTGCTCGATGGGCAACGCGACCCGATCGACTTCTATCGGCGTGTGATAATGCCGGCGAAATTCGCGTATTACCGACGCTACAGTCGCGAAATCAGCCTGCTGAGCGATTTGCGCATCATCGTGGCGACGATATTGCTGCTGGCCGCGGGACGGGCGCCGCGTTGGCTTGGCGTCGAACAGCGGCCTCGGATGCCGTCGTTACAGCGCACAAGCTGACCCAACGGATCATGAGCCAAATCTGTCCCCACGTCACGGGAGATTATGGTGAAGGAAATAGCTTCAATTCAGGTTCTGCGCGCGGTTGCTGCGCTATCCGTAGCAGCTGGACATGTCCAGCGGAATGCGATCCTGGTCGCCTCTGCCAACAACCGCGAATTCGACCCGATATTGCTCGATTTAACCGAAGCCGGAGTGGACCTATTCTTCGTGATCTCCGGCTTCGTAATGGTCTATGCGTCGCGCGACCTGTTCGCTGCGCCGGGCGGCGGGCTGGTATTCTTGAGCCGACGCATAGCGCGGATCGTGCCACTCTATTGGGCGATGACCACGATTTTTCTGGCCGCCGTGTTGGTATCACCCACGCTCATTCCAGTTGGATGCCCCGGCTCGGCCGAGATTCTCACATCGTATTTCTTCATTCCATACTTTCCACCAGACAGCAGCTGGATGCACCCGGTCTATAGCGTCGGCTGGACTTTGAACTACGAGATGTTCTTCTACGCCATTTTTGCTTGCGTTATCGCCCTTCCGGCGAGGCGCGCCCTGACGGTATTGACGGCTGTCTTTTGCGCCCTAGTCGTCGTTGGCGCCATCTATCGTCCCGCGCCGGGTATCTTCTTCTTCTGGTCGCGTCCTATCATTCTTGAGTTTGTGATGGGCGCGTGGATCGGCTATGCTTGTCTCGCGGAATTCAAAGTCACGAACCGGACTGCGGTGGTGTTGGCGTCAGCCGGGATTGCAGGATTCGCGCTTCAGGTCATCAGCGGCGTGTATGCGCACGGCTCTTGGCGCCCGCTCATCTGGGGGCTGCCCGCAGCGGCGATCATCGGTGCCGCCGCACTCTGCAATTGGAATGTCGCTGCGCGCGGAGCATGGAGGCCGTTGGTACTGCTCGGCGCCGCGTCCTACGCGCTCTACCTGGTCCATCCGATGGGGGTGCACGCAATTCATCTGCTCTGGGACAAACTGGGCCTCGCGGCCCATGCGAGCGAAACGGTGTATTCCCTCGTCGCGCTGGCACCACTGCCGCTGCTCGCGATTGCGATCTACCTGTATTTCGAAAAGCCGGTCACCAAGGCGCTGCAGATTCGTCTTGGGGCATACATTCCTCGCGCCATGCCGGCTGTCGCCGACATGAAGCACAGCTTGAAACACCTGGAATCGACCAGGGGTCGTGGAGCAACAGCATAGGCATCTCTCGGTGAACCGTCTCTGATGATGCTCCGCAGATTGCGTTTAGCCGCGACGACGGGGAATCCGATCTAGCCGAATAGCGGGGGCCGATGGAGTGAGACATGAGTTACTCCTCTCAGATCAAGACAGCGTTCTCGGGCCCCTCCTCAAGCACCACTCCGCCGCACAACGGCCTCGCGGTCGGGTCGAAATACGTCGTCATGGTCGAGGGATCGCGGATCGAATGGACGGATCTCACCGGCGGATTTCCAACGGTCGAATCGACCTATAGCTTCTTTGCGTCGCTCTCGCCGACAGGAGGATTGTATGACCAGCGCTGTTACTGGGATCCCGTCAATCAGCGCTACATCGTCATCATGCAGTATGAATCGAGTGTAGCCGGCGAGATCGACATTGCGATCTCCAAGGACTCCAATCCAAACGACGGATGGTACTTTGCGCAACTTAACACGTCGCTCACAATCAACGGTCAGGTGACCGGCTCTGACCGCCCGATGTTGGCGATCGATGGTTCGAACATCTACATCACAGCAGCCGAGTACAACATCAATGGCGGTTACGTCGGAACGGAATGCTGGACCATTGGCGATACGGCTGGAGCAGGCGGCGGCGTCTACAATGGCGGCACACTGACCGTCACGGCGAGTGAGCTTACCCCATCGGGCCAGGGCATCTATGCAGTTGCGGCCGGCAACAACGGCACGACCTATTACGCATGCGACTATTCCAACGGCAGCCAGATCGTGGCTGCGCTACAGACTTACAACGTGGCCACCAATACGTTCGGGCCAACCGCCACAGTCACTCTCGGCAATATCGATCAGGGCGCCACCTACACGGCCCAGCAGATGGGGACAAGCCTCCTGCTCGACGCCGGCGATAGGCGAATCGCCAGCATGGCCTACGCCAACGGTTTTCTCTACGCTGTAGCCGTGATGGAGGCGCCCGGTGCGAGCGTACCTTCGGTCCACTGGTTCAAGATCAACGTCAGCAACCCCAATGCGCCAAATCTAGTGGCGCAAGGCGACATATCCGGCGCCGCAATCGGCACCAATGTGGCGACCTTCAACCCCTCCATCGCGGTGGACGCTTCGGGCGATGTGATCATCAATTTCACCGCCAGCGGCCCGAACATGTATCCGGCGGACTACTACGTCTTCCAGGGGGGCCACGATCCGACCGGCGTCTTCAGCGCGCCCATCCTGTACCAAGCCAGCACCGGATACTTCAATTCGGGCAACGGATCCACTGTGCAACGCTGGGGCGTCAATTCCTCGGCCACCGTCGACCCCAACAACCCAAACTCATTCTGGATATCGAACGAATATGTTGCCAGCGGCTGGTGGCAAACGTCGGTCGCTCAAGTCGCGATCCAGAATCCCGCCATTACGATGGTTTCCTCGATCGTGACCTCCGGCGCTGGAGTCACCAGCGGCAGCGGCGACCTCAACGCGGGTCACCCGGTCACGCTGACGGTCAATTTCACCGGCACGGTGACGGTCAACACCGCCGGCGGCGCGCCGACGCTCACGCTCAATGACGGCGGCACCGCAACCTATAGCGGTGGCTCCGGCTCGACTGCCCTGACCTTCAGCTACACCGTCGCCGCCGGACAGAGCACTCCCGACCTCGGTATCTCCGCGTTCAATCTCACCGGCGCAATCGTGACGGACGGCGCCGGCAACACCGCCGATGTGTCGGGTGCTATCAACCTTAATCCAGCTGGAACATTGGTGATCGACACCACTGCACCAGTACCTGCGTTCAGCCAGGAGCCGTCCTCGACCACCGGCAGCACCACGGCAGTCTTCGCCTTCACCACATCAAACAGCGAGACGGGCGGGGTCAGCTACGCCTATGAGCTGGATGGCGCGACCACCTGGACCCCGGTCAACGGCAACACCCTTTCGCTCTCCGGTCTGGCGGTCGGATCGCATGTGATCCAGCTCGAGGCGACGGATGGAGCGGGCAACGTCTCCGCCTCGCCGGCGAGCTACAGCTGGACTATCACGCCCCCCGCGGCGCAGATCAAGACGCAATTCTCCGCCATTTCGTTGACGGGGACCTATCCGCCCAACAATGCTCTCGCGGTGGGGCCGAACTACGTCGTCATGATGGAAGCGTCGCGGATCGAATGGACGAACCTCACCGGCGGATCGCCGGTGTTGCAGTCGGTCTATAGCTTCTTCTCCCCGCTCGGGTCATCGGCGGACAACTCTCTGAACCATCCGCGCGCCATCTATGACAGCGTCAATCAGCGCTACATCATGATCATGGACAACAACGCGTCCGGCCACACGATCAGCACCATCGATATTGCTGTGTCAAAAGACACCAATCCGAACGATGGCTGGTACCTGGCTGCGCTGAACACCTCGGTCACGATCAACGGTCAATTGACCGCGGCCGATAGTCCGACAATCGCGGTGGATGGCACCAACATCTACATCACCGCGACCCAGTACAACGTCAACGTCTCGGGCACGACCGGAACGGAAGCCTGGGTCATCGGCGACAGCGCCGGAACGGGCGGCGGCATCTACAATGGCGGTACGCTGACAGTTGTCGCCAACGAGGTCCTCCCGGCGAGCGAGGGCACCGTCACGGTCGCGGCCGGCAACAACGGCAGCGCCTATTATGCAAGCGACTATTCGAGCGGCGGCCAGATGGTCGTTACGTTGCAGACCTATAACGCGACTACCAATACGTTCGGGGCTACCAGCACCATCGGTCTTGGCAACATCGATCAAGGTGGGTCCTACACCGCCCAGCAGCTGGGGACGAGCCTTCTGCTCAACGCCGGCGACAACCGAGCCCGCAGCCTGGTCTACGCCAATGGCTTCCTCTACGGCGTGGCCGAGATGGAGGCGCCCGGCTCGAGCGTGCCCGAGGTCCACTGGTTCAAGATCAACGTCAGCAATCCCAATGCGCCAACGCTCGTGGCACAAGGCGACATATCCGGCGCCGCGATCGGCACCAATGTGGCGACCTTCAACGGCTCCATCGCGGTCGACGCCTCTGGCGACGTTCTCATCAATTTCGTCGCCAGCGGCCCGAACATGTATCCGGCAGACTATTACGTCTATCAGAAGGGCAGCGACCCGCCCGGCACGTTCAGCGCCCCTATCCTGTATCAGGCGAGCACCGGCTTCTTCAACTCGGGCGCCAGCGGCGTGCAACCGTGGGGCAACTATTCCACGGCAACCGTCGATCCTAACAACCCCAATTCCTTCTGGATATCGAACGAATACGTCGCAAACAACTGGTGGCAGACGTCCGTCGCCCAGATCGCCTTCGTAACCGCTCCGACGTTAACGTCGATCGTGCCCTCGGGCAGTGGAATCACTAGCGGCAGCGGCGACTTCAATGCCGGTCATGTGGTCACGCTCACCGTCAATTTCAGCACAGCGGTGACGGTCAATGCGACCGGCGGCTCGCC
>Ga0134128_10008361_pt1 | contig 12454 bp, 9 predicted proteins | sample KB31754_FD_96462 | JGI IMG/M metagenome (GOLD analysis project Ga0134128, IMG submission 96462) | Terrestrial soil microbial communities with excess Nitrogen fertilizer from Kellogg Biological Station, Michigan, USA - KB3-175-4 | ecosystem: Environmental > Terrestrial > Soil > Unclassified ...
GCCATCGAACATCCTGCGGGGCAGCGGATTTGGCATTATCAGCAAGACCGCGGGGTCGTCGCGCCAAATCCAGTTCTCGCTGAAGCTCATCTACTGAACGCGTAATCCGGTGTCGCAGAAATAACCACGTTACCGGCCGGTTGAGGAGTCCAGGAAAAAGTGCTGAACCAGGTAGCGCTCATCGGCAGCAGCAGTCGGCTCGGGCAGTAGCCGGGTCGGAACCGGCCCGCGAGACAATCACGCCAGTAAAAACATGACACACGGCGGCGGCCAATCCGGTGCATTCAATCCGGTGCACGTTGGGTAGTCCTAACACCCGTACAGTCACTCGGCTATGTGACCGTCGTCACAGACGCGTAGTGCCATTGGTATCGGAGGGTCAGGGGCTGAATCAGCGCACGATCACATCCACGACTGGATGGGAAAGGTGGCGGCGCCCCCATCGGAAGCCCCGCCCATGGACGCCGCCGTGGCTCGCGCAAAGCTCGGGCCCGAATATTATCGAGTTTACGGCGTCAGCAGGTACACGTGGACAGGTCCGGCATGGCTGGCGTGGTCAAGCTGGACTACGTCGCTGTGAGGCGAACCATGGCTGCGATTGCCATAAGCAACTATCTGCCCCTTATCGTTGATGGCGACCGCTCCGGCGAGAACGATACCCAAGTTAGGCGAGATTAGACCGTTCAGGTCCTGCATACCGTGGCTGGAATCCCAGATGAAAGCGCGGGTTCCGAGTGAACTTCCGGAGGTACCGACCACCTGTCCCACACTGTTGATGCCGGTGGCGGTGCTGTAATCGCCGCCGGGCAAGCTGCCCAGGTCCTGGATGCCTTCGGCTGCGCTCCAAACAAACGCCCGCATCCCCGTGGGGCCATACGACTCGCCGACGACCTGGCCGGAGTTATTGATGGCGTAGGCCGTGCTCGTAATTGCGCGGGGAAGAACACCAAGGCTCACCATACCAACGCTAGGGCTCCATATAAATGCGGTGGGGCCGCGCTCGCCCTGCGATTCACCGGCGACTTGGCCAACCTGGTTGATGGCGTACGCCTTGCTTCCCGTGTCACCCGGCAGAACACCTAAGTCCTGCATGCCTGCGGCGGCCGTCCACAGGAAAGCGCGAGTCCCGTTGACCCCGGTCGAGGCGCCGACCACCTGGCCGGAATCATTGATGCCGAACGCCTGGCTGCTGCTGTCGCCGGGTAGGGTTCCCAAATCGCGGATCCCGGTGCCGCTGCTCCAAACAAATGCACGCAGACTGTTGGCGGTATTCGACCACCCGGCTACCTGTCCCAGGTCGTTCACCATTCCGGCAGAACTGTAATCGCCACGGGGCAGAACTCCCAAACCCAACATCCTCCCGTGGGTCCATAAAAAGGCGCGGGTGTGACTCCCATGGGCGTGACCGGAGCGGCCGGCCACATCGCCGTTATTATTGAGGGCCCGCGGCACCGCGCTGCCACCCTGGAGCGCTCCCAAATCGGTAACCTTGTACTGCGCCGCCGCGAACTCAAACGGGAACGTGAGCAGCAGGACAATACCGAGCCAAGCGATGATGCGATTCATAAACCCTTTCGACCCGTTTACATCGTGAAATTAACGGTCGACGTAACTCCCGCCGATACGGCTGTGGACTTGCTCTGGCTGGTGTAGCCGCTTTTGGAAACGGTCACCGTGTAATTCCCTACCGGAATCCAATTGCTCAAATACTGGCCGTAGCTGTTGGTCGTGAGATAGATGGTGGTGGGGATAACTCCGCCCGTAATCTTCACCGCTACGCTGCTCAAGGCCGCGCCGCTGCTGGTGGTGACTTTCCCGCCAATCTTGCCGGCCGTCGCTAGAGCAAAGTTCAGGGTGGTAGTTGCGCCCGAGCTCACGCTGGCGCTGGACGAACGAGACAGATAGCCATTCGCCGAAGCGGTGAAGGTGTAGGTGCCTACGGGAACACTGGAAAGCGTGTAAATGCCGCTCGTGTTCGTGGTTGTCGAGCCCCCGCTGTACTTAACGGTCGCGCCGTAAATTGCGCCGCCGTTCGAGATATTGGTGACTTTCCCGGTTATTTTTCCTGTGGAAGGCGTAAGTTTGAAACTGCCAGTTGTAGTCGTATTGGTGCTCACGCTTACTGTGCTGCTGGCACTGCCGTAGCCGCTGGCCGAGGCTGTCAAGGTATACGAGCCCGGGGCGACGTTCGTCATCTGATAAAAACCGCTGCTTTTAGTCAGCGTAGATGCGCCATTGTTTACAGCTATTCTGGCGCCGGAGATGGCAGAACTGGTTACGGAGCTAGTCACGTATCCCTGCAGCGTTCCCGTCCAGGTCGAAACGAGCGCGAAATTGGCGGTGGCTGTGCCGCCTGCGGGAACGGTGACAGTCTGCTGGCCGTCCGTGTAGCTGGAGAGCGAAGCAATGAGCTGCACTGTTCCCGCGGGCACGCCGGCAAGACTATAAGCGCCTGAGGAGTTGGTCAGGGTCGAACCGCCCCCGTAGGCGACGGTGGCTCCGGCTAGCAACTGCCCCCCGGTATTCGTCACTATCCCCGTAATGGCGCCCGTGCCGCTCGATAAGGTGAGAGTGGGAGCAGTTGTCGTTGTGCCACTGGTCACGTTCACATATTCCGACCCGGCGTTATAGCCGGAGAAGGAGGCAGTAATCAGCACTTCCCCAGCCACAATGTTGGATAGCGTGTAGCTGCCGGTCGACGAGGTGGTGGCCGTAATTCCGCCGGCGTTGACGGTCGCACCTGCTAGTGGCGCACCCGATGAGTCAGTTACAAGCCCGGTTATGGTCCCCTGACCGGAGCTGGCGGACGTAATCTGCACAATTGCCGCCACAGAGGGCACGCCATTCGCAAGGATGAAGAGCATGTAGTGACCCGGTGGGGCAATATTCCCACTCGCGGGCGCGGTGACCATCAAGCCGCCCGAGGCCTGAGCGAAGCTGAGATGCATGAAGTGCTGATTCTCGTTGAACGTATGAGTTGTGGATGCCAGCCGGATGAGCGTGACTTGGGAGATGCTGGCCGCATCCGGCGTGCTAACCAAAAAACTTTGTCCATAGGCGACGCTAACCGGGGCCGAGCTGATCGTAGGACGAGTGCCCTGGAATAAATACGGCGGAGAGTAAACCTCCGCGTTGGGTCCGCCGACGTTACCTCCAGCGGAAAGCACCCGACCATCGGGAAGTAGCACCGCCGTCGAGTGGTAACCGCGATAAACGGTGTTGCTGGCCATCACGGTGAAAGTGCCAGTCGCAGGGTTCCATAACTCGGCGGCGTAAACCGGGCTGCTGGAAGTATCGAAACCAGAACCGCTGCTACCCCCGGTGATGAGCACGGTGCCATCCGGCAAAACGGTCGCGTTCGCCTGGCGGCGCGGATAATACATTGCCCCGGTGTAATGCCAGGAGGGGGTTGAGCTCGTGAGGTCAATAGTTTCGGCCGTATTGGTGGGCGGATCGCCGCCACCGGCCGCCAAAATCTTACCGACATCGTACATGACAACCGGCCCGTAATCACGGCCTGCGGTGTCATTCATTTGGGCAACCGTCGTCCAGGCTCCGGTACTGCTGGTGTTCAGATACCGCGAGGTGGCATCAGGACCAGCTTCGAAAACCTGGCCGTTGGGTGCGAGGATCATCCGCGGATACAACGGTAGTGCCAACTGGGCCGTCGTTAGGCTGCGCCAGCTCTGCGTGGACTGCTGCCACACCTGGGGCAAGGGGTCAGCATCGGTAATCGGGTTCTCGTTCCCCCCCATCACCAATACGTCGCCGTTGGCGAGGACGGTGTTGGTCGGATACCAGCGGCCCGCGTTCATGTGCGGCAGCATGGTCCAGGCATCCGTATACGGGTTGTAGATAGCCGCGTCCGGCAGTCCCACATTGTCGGCCATGTGCCCACCAGTAACCAGCAAATCTCCGTTAGGAAGAAAGGCGTGGCCACTGCAGAAAATCTGATAGGGAGCCTGGGCGGCAGGCACCACGATGCCCGTAGCTGGATCCCAGATCTGGGGGTACTCCGACTCGAAATAATAAGAGTAGAAGAAGACCTTCCCTGTAGGCAACAAATGGGCGTGAACCGGCCGGTATGGCAGGTTCACCACCGGCGACCACTGACCCACGCTGGAACTTTGCGCCCAAACGGGTCGCGCACTGAAGCCCACACCGAGAGCAAGCAAAGCAAAGACAAAGAAAAACAAGGGGCCGCGGGCGCAACGCATCGGGGAAACGTCTCTATTGAAAGGAGAAGCAATTCTGCGGCCGTGACCCTACTCAAAGCTGGCCCGCCTCTTGCCTCGTCCGGCCCCACACATCTGGTATACGATTACACAAAGAAAGCATGTCAATACAGACGGCCATTGGTTGGCGGAAAAATGACAGACCTCTTGAGGGATGAACTTGGCGCACCCAGAGTAGTCGACCGGGACACCTTCCAGGCCGAGCTCGATGCAATTGCGGGTTCGGGAGAAGGCCGGGTGCCGCATGGCAGCCGCTGTCTCCAAGCCGGAAATCGTTGTCAGCGGCAATCAGGTGCCCCAGGTGGTTGGGATCTTGAGCGATGGCTGGTTCGTTATTCGCCTGCCCCCTGCCAGCCAAGGCGGTGTCGGATATGGTCTGGCAGTTCCGCAGAGCCCGTCGGGCGGAGCTGTCGCGCTTAGAAGCCGGGGGCCACAGAGCTGCTTAAGCAGCCTGAAGCAGCAAATGGCCCGGAGCTGAAGCAGGGTTGTTGGAATGACTCGCGTACTGCTTAAGCTAGCAAGCAGAAAGGGCGAAGCAAGCTGTTCGGGGATTAGTCGAGCCGTTCGAGGGTGATCGTCGTACGGAGTTTCCCAGTTGTGACCTGTTGGGTCTGCGGTTCACTGCTGCAGACTCCTTTCGGCTGGGGGTCAGGACCAAAACCAGCTGTGAACAGAAAGTGGCGCGGGCGCTTGAGACGGCAAGGCCGGAAATAAGCCCGGATGTGACGCCTACGTATTTTGAAGTAGAAGAGGCCATAGTTTCCGAGTAGTGTCCGAAAACCACAGCCGAAACGTGCCAATTGGAGCCGAATGGCAGTGATAGGATTCCGCTGTTTGCTTGGGTTTGGTTGGTCCCCGTGGCCTCGCGTCACGGGATGAATTGCGTTCATAACCCAAAGGTCGGCAGTGATGTGTGTGGGAAGCTCAGGATGCAGCTGAGGAACAGGCAGAACTCTCGATGAAAGTTCCAGCTCTGCGATTCAGAACGATCTCACGGACCAAAACGCCAATAGCGCTACTTTACCGTCCAGAACGTCCTCTTGCTGCAGGCTCCGGTCACAATCCGGTGACACGCCAGCCGCCGTGCTCGATGAGGCTGCTGCCCCCACGATGCGCGCGTTATAGCCGTGTTTGCGTGGGCGCACTCTCGGTATCTCCCTACAGCTTAAGATGGCCCAAGATGATCATGCCGTTCGAGCCCCCACACGGAATTCAGAGTGCCGGCAGCTTCGATCGTAGTGGTCCACGGAAACAGTTGGAGATCTTCGACAAAGGTTCACAATAGGACAAAATGAAGTCACCCACAGCTTGTCACTTCGAGTCGTAATGCTTCAGGCCTTCTGACGGCAGCGGACACTCAACACGAGGACTCATGACAGAAAAACGATCTTCGCGGCGCGAGTTCCTGGCCGGAATAGGTGCCATTGCGAGCGGGTATGCGGCATCAGCGCTCGCCAACCCGGAGGGCACCTCGACTCAGGGGCCAGCTGTCGCTCCTACGGCGCGATTGAAGTCGCCCTTCAGAATTGCCGTCATCAATGACGAAATCACGCAGGATTTCGAGCTTTCATGCCACATCGCGGTGCGTGAATTCGGGATGGAGTGGATCGAGCTGCGTGGCATGTGGAACAAAAACATCATCAGCCTGGACTCGAAAGAGAAAGCCGAAGCACGACGAATTCTGAAAAAGTACCGATTGCGAGTCACGGATGTCGCCAGCCCCTTGTTCAAAGCGGATTGGCCCGACGCGCCCAAGTCTAGGTTCAGTCCGGCGAAACCTGAGTTCAACGCCGGCTTCGGTTTCGCCCAGCAAGACGAAGTTCTCGAACGCGCGATCGAGCTAGCCAAGGAGTTCGGAACAGATCGCGTTCGTTGCTTTGATTTCTGGCGACTGGACAAACAGGCGCCTTACCGGGATGCCATGAACCAGAAACTGCAAGATGCGGCAACAAAGGCCGGCAAGCAAAACGTCATCTTAGTGCTCGAGAACGAGCCCTCTTGCAATACGGCAACTGCTGCGGAGGCGTCCCAGGTACTCCGGGAGGTGAAGTCACCGTGGTTGATGCTGAACTGGGATCCAGCCAATGCGGCAACTCGGGGCGAAAAGCCCTATCCGGACGGGTATGCTCTCCTGCCAAAAGATCGGATCGGCCACTGTCACTGCAAGGATGTTATGAGGAAAACGGCCGGCGCCGATTATGATTGGGCCAAGATGGGCAGCGGCATCGTGGACTGGCTTGGACAGTTCCGGGCGCTCAGGCAGGATGGCTATCGTTATGCCGTGAGTTTGGAGACTCACTGGGACGGTGGTGGCACGCCGCAAAACTCCAGCCGCCAGTCCTGGGCTGGCATGAAACACCTGTTGAACCAGGCGGGGGCGCTCCAAAAATGATGCCGCGGGTCAGCCGCGCGCGAACCTGACCGGGACTCCTTCAAAATAAGATTGGTTCGCCATATGGCACGCGATGCTCGCATGGTTGCCAAATTCGACGTCCTCGAAAACTGCTTCCCGCGTGCGGACTGCTCGGAAAAAGTTTGCCAGGTGCGGAGTCTCGAAATCAAAAGAAAGCCCGCGGAAGCTGGTCGATGCGAGAATATCTTCTTTGCCGGGGACGACATCGTGCTGCTTGCGCCACTGCGCCTGGTAGTCCTCGCGGATCCTTTTCGGGAAAGAATCTGCATAGTAACTGGCTTCGGTTTCGGTCCCCGATTGTGGCGTGTAAGTCAGGGCAAACTCGGTAATCTCGAGGATGCCTTTTGAACCCAGAAAACGCGTTGTCTCGGGTATTTCTCCGTTAAACTGATTTCAACCGTAGTCGGAGTTGTCCCGGAGTTTGAACGCAACAATGAGGCGTGCGTTTTCGTTAACGACCTCTGCGGGACGGTGCAGCTATGGAGTCTTGATAAACACGTCCCTTGGTGCAAGTGCGAGGAGTAGCGTGACGCCGAAGCCTTTTAACAGGGGTTCGGTTCACCAGGCAATAACGGTCATAAAATCCCAAGTTGTCTGGCAGCTTCGTGTTGATAGCGACTCATTCTCAGTTGCACTCCGTTTCTCAACACTACTAGATGATGACCATGGAACCATGGCTGGATCTCGCGAATGCGATGAACGTTCACCATCGTCGAGCGATGAATCCTTAAGAAGTTTCGGCGGTCGAGCCGCTCCTCTAAATTGGTGAGCGTTTCGCGAATCTCGTACTGCCGGTCGCCAACGTAGAGCAGGGCATAATTGCCGCAGGCCTTGATCCAATCAATATCGTCCACGTTGATGAGAAGAATGCGCCCATTGTGGACCACACTTAAGCGGTCGAGGTACCTGTGTTGTGCCTGCTCCAGACCGGTCAAAAACGGACTGATATCGTTCATGCCAGCTCTTCCGGCGATTTGTTCGCGCGCCCGGAGAAGTGCGCGCTGGAACCGCTCCTTGCCAAAGGGTTTAAGAAGATAATCAATTGCATTGGCATCGAAGGCGCTCAGTGCGTAGCGATCATATGCAGTTACAAATATGGTCACCGGCATCTTCGATCCGATAGTCCTGATGACCTCGAAGCCTGTCATTTCGGGCATCTGGATGTCGAGAAAAACCAAATCAGGCTTCTTGCTGCGGATTATCTGTACTGCGGATTCACCATCGGAGCACTCGCCGATGACTTCGATAGTTGCATCGTTGTCGAGGAATCGCCTGATACTGCGACGCGCATGCGGCTCATCGTCGACGATTAAGGTGCGAATCATGGAGCTACGGCTTCGGTCATAGGGTTCTTGGCTCCATCCACGATTGTGTGCAGCGGAAGGCAAATGCTGGCGCATACTCCACGTGGCTCAAGTTGGCTGACCCTCAGAAAAGCACGACTTTCGCCGTAGAGCTCTTCTAAACGTTGTTGTGTCATTGCCAACCCGACGCCTCGCTTCGCGAGATCAACCGATGGATCGTCTAATTGGCTGTTGTCATTTTGGACTTCAAGACGAAGAAATGAATCTTGACGGAAACCACGAATCGTGACCACGTCATTTCCCTTATGGTTCCCAATACCATGTGTTACGGCATTTTCTACCAGAGGCTGCAAAATCATTGGCGGCACTGCACAAGAGAGCACATCGGGGTGCATTGAGACTTTGAACTTTAGCCGGTCGCCGAAACGAGAAGCCTGAATCCCGGTGTACAAAGATAGAATCTCAAGTTCGCGTGAGAGCGATATTTCGTGACCGCCAGAGTTTTCCAAGGTAACTCGCAAGAGTTCACTCAGGCGCAATAGGATACCTTCAGCCCGGTCACCATCTTCGTGAACAAACGCGACAGCCGCTTGAAGAGTATTGAATAAGAAATGTGGGTGCAGTTGACGGCGGAGCGCCTCTAAACGTGCCTCTGAAAGCTGTGCTTCCAATCTAGCGGCTCGCAACCTCCCCTCGCGCGCATCTTCTCGCGCTTTGTAGAAGAGAACGCCGGCCACTAACAGCCAGTATGTGACGAGGCTAATCTGCTCCAAAAATTTGAAGTAGTGCCGCAGGGCACCGCCCGGCGAGAGCGACCCTTGATGCCGCAACCAACCAAAATATGCCTCCAGTGAAATTTGAATACCGGTAAGTAGGATGCTTGCAGCGAGATGAAGCGGTATGCGCATTCGCCAGTTCGCAGCAGTGATTGGAAATTTCCAGCCTAGCCACAAGGCCGTAGGCGTAAGCACGACCCACATGAATCCCGACCAAGCGAGATAAAACGCAAATGGCTCACCGATGCCATGGCTCGCATCGTACGAATACCATTGTGCAGCGAAGAGCACGACCACAACGATCCATCCCAGGCACACCGCCGCCGAAGTACTCGTCGAAATCCGCCGCCTTGTAGCCGTGTTCATCCATCATAATGATATTCAAAATCATCCAAACGCGCACCCACTGCCGCTTGCGTGCGTACGATTCGCCACTCTTCTTCGACGATTCCTCACAGTTTTGTGGTTCGTCCATTGCTGTACGGCGTATGGTGTGCCCAAAGGAGTTGCAAGGTGTTGCATTTCACGCTTCTCATCAATGGCAAGTCGCAGGATGTGGATGTTGAGCCGGAAACGCCGCTGCTTTGGGTGTTGCGAGATACCGTGGGCCTAACCGGAACGAAGTACGGTTGCGGTATGGGATTGTGCGGTGCCTGTACGGTCCATCTTGATTGTAAGGCCGTGCGCTCTTGTCAGACGCCGGTGAAGTCGGTCGGAACTAAGAAGATCACAACGATCGAAGGTCTGGGAAAAGACGGCTTACATCCTGTGCAAGAGGCATGGATTGCCGAGCAGGTGCCGCAGTGCGGGTACTGCCAGTCTGGACAAATCATGCAGGCGGTTTCACTGCTGCGTGATAAGCCACATCCGACACTGGACGAAATCAACGATGGAATGGCCGGCAACATCTGCCGCTGCGGCACGTACCAGCGAATTCGGCGCGCAATTCAACGGGTAGCCCGGGAGCAAACGGCGTGAGCCCGGGTGCGCTTATCGATCGGCGTCAATTTATCAAGAGAAGCACGCAGTTGGCCGGTGCTCTGGTGCTTGGATTTTATCTGCCGCGCAATACTGAAGGAGCTTCATCGGCAAGCGCTGCTCAGAAATTCACGCCCAACGCGTGGCTGGTGATCGCTTCTGATGACCAAATCACCGTTTTTGCGGAAAAGCCAGAACTGGGGCAGGGTTCGCGCACATATATTCCTATGATGATCGCGGAAGAACTCGATGCGGATTGGAGCAAGATTCGTGTTGAGCAGGCGCCGACGATCCCGGCAATTTACAAAGGGCTCCGCACCGGTGGTAGCGGGGGTGTAGTGAACTCGTTCGATCAGATGCGCCAGGCTGGTGCGCAAGCCCGCGAGATGTTGCTAACCACTGCCGCAAAGATATGGAGTGTAAACAGAAGCGATTGCCATGCCGAGAATGGTTCAGTCGTGCACGTCCCCACCCACCGTCGTCTCACTTACGGAGAGTTAGCAAGCACAGCAGCGAAACTGCCTCCCCTGGGACTTGATCGTGTCACTCTCAAACCGTTCCAGGATTTCCGCGTGATCGGCATGTCGGTTCCGAGGACCGATACTCCGAGCAAAGTAGACGGTTCCGCAAGGTTCGGTCTGGATGTACGACTTCCGGGCATGTTATATGCGGTTATCGTACGGTGCCCTTATTTTGGCGGCTCATTGCAAGCCTTCGACGCGTCCTCCGCGAAGCAAATCCCCAGCGTGAAAGCAATCTTTGCGGTGCCACCGCTGCCACGAAAGTTCAACACAGCAGGTGGAATCGCAATTGTCGCCGATTCCAGTTGGCGCGCGATCCAGGCGCGCAAACAACTCAAAATTCGCTGGAGCCAGGGAACGAGAAGCGAAAACAGCGATTCGCTGCGCCAATCACTGGAGCGCGCAACCAGAGGAGATGCGACATACGTTGCAGTGGACCGTGGTAATGCTCTAGATATCTTGTCCGAGGCAACCAAGAAGCTGGAAGCGACTTACGAATCTCCGTTCCAGGCGCACGCAACTATGGAGCCGATGAACACCACGGTTCACGTGCGCGAGAAGCAAATCGAAGTATGGTCACCAACGCAATTTGCCGATGAGGTCCAGCAGGAAATTGCGCATCTCTCGGGGCTCCCTCCCCATCAAGTCATAGTGCACATGACTCTGTCGGGCGGCTCGTTCGGGCGACGCTACCAGTGGGATTACGCGGCTGAAGCATGGCAAGTTGCAACTCGAGTCAAGGCCCCTGTTCAACTGCTGTGGACTCGCGAAGATGACATTCAGCATGATTTCTATCGCCCCTATAACTTCCAGCATCTCTCGGCAGCGCTGGGACCCGCGGGCAAGCCTGTAGCCTGGTCAACTCGGGTGGTCACAACTCCTATCGCTGAGACTAACGTCTATACCGGGTACGATGAGTCGCCCCAAGCGTTAAAGGACCCGGCAATCGTGGCGTCACTCGAGTCGTATGGTGCAGACGTTGCCCCTTATGAGATCCCAAATTTCCGGCTGGATTATGCTCCGGTGATGTCGCCGGTTCCGCGCTCATGGTGGCGGTCGGTGTCATCCTCTTACACGCCGTTCGCGAAGGAATCTTTCATCGATGAAATGGCCCACTTGCTCGGGCGTGATCCCCTGCAATTTCGCCTGGACCTGCTCGCGACCAATTCACCTGACGCTGCCCGCGTTCGCAACGTGCTGCAAGTTGTGGCCAAGGCCGCCGGATGGGGACAACCTCTGCCAACCCGCCATGGGCGGGGTATTGCAAGTCTGGCTGGCGATACTTGCAATGCACAGGTCGCCGAGGTCTCCGTCGATGACGACGGTACGGTTCATGTGCTTCGATTTACGAGCGCGGTTGATTGCGGTCTGGCTATCAACCCGGATGGCGTGCGCGCCATGACCGAGGGTGGCATCAATTTCGCTCTCACCGCTGTACTTACGGGTGAGATCACGATCAAAGACGGGAGTGTCGAACAAAGCAATTTTCATGACTATCAAGTGCTGCGCATCAATGATTCGCCGGAAATTGAGGTTCACATTGTGCACAGTTTGGAACCTCCTTCCGGTGTCGGAGAACTGGGCGCGAAGCTCGTCGCACCGGCGCTGGCCAATGCCATCTTTGCAGCAACCGGAGTTCGCATACGTAGATTGCCCGTCGATACTGCGCTTCTGCAAAAGGTGCATTCGTGATGTCTGTGAGAACGACACAGTTGAATCGACGCGCGTTTTTGAAGAGTACCGGCGGCGCAGCCGCCCTGGTCCTCGGCTTTTATTCGCCTGGATTTGGTTCATGGCGTCCAGTCGGCCAGCAAGCTCTTAAGGCAAACGCTTGGATCATCGTCGCTGCTGATAACACAATCACGCTGCTCACAGAAGTGCCGGAAATGGGCCAGGGGCCGCGCACCGTCGGCGCAATGATGCTCGCCGACGAGTTCGAAGCCGATTGGTCAAAGATCAAGGTCGAGCAAGCCGCCGTAATTCCAGAAATCTACAAGAACCTACACACGGGCGGAAGCGGCGGAACAGGCTCTGCATGGGACTACATACGCAAAGCCGGCGCCCAAGCGCGCGAGCTGTTGATCTCAGCCGCTGCCCGCAAATGGAAAGTGGCGACGGACGAGTGCATAGCACGGCAAAGCACTGTCGTACATAGGCCCAGCGGACGCAGGCTCAATTATGGCGAGCTAGTCAGCGTTGCTTCTTCGCTTCCTATTCCGGATGCGGA
>Ga0134128_10008362_pt1 | contig 12454 bp, 11 predicted proteins | sample KB31754_FD_96462 | JGI IMG/M metagenome (GOLD analysis project Ga0134128, IMG submission 96462) | Terrestrial soil microbial communities with excess Nitrogen fertilizer from Kellogg Biological Station, Michigan, USA - KB3-175-4 | ecosystem: Environmental > Terrestrial > Soil > Unclassified ...
CTCGTGGCCGCGTTGGGCCCGGCGCTCACTGCCATCCCGCTGGCCACGCTACGTCTGGTGGTCGGCGGCCTGCTGCTGATCTTCGGGCTGCAGTGGCTGCGCAAGGCGATCCTGCGAGCCGGCGGGCTCAAAGCCCGTCATGACGAGACCGCTATCTACCGCACCGAACTGGCCGCCGCCCAGGCCGCCCCCACCGAGAGCCGGGGCAGTCTGGCCCATGCCGCCGATTGGTATTCATTCACCGTGTCGTTCAAGGGCGTGTTGCTCGAAGGCCTCGAAGTCGCCTTCATCGCCGTGACCTTCGGCGCCAACCAGCGCAACATCCCGCTGGCGGCCGCTGCTGCCGTGGCCGCGGTCGTCCTCGTCACCGGCGCCGGGATCGCGGTGCGCGCCCCGCTGGCCCGGGTCCCGGAGAACAGCATGAAGTTCGCCGTCGGGATCATGCTGACCTCCTTCGGGCTGTTCTGGGGCGCCGAAGGCGCTGGTGCATCGTGGCCCGGCGGGGATGCCGCGTTGCTCATGGTGGTACCCGCAGTCGCGCTGTTCGCCCTGGCTCTTGTCGCCGCACTACGTCTGATCACAAAGGGTCGGCACGCACCGGCTAGCACCCCGGCCGGTCGGCCATGACCGCACGGATCATCGTGCTGCTGCGATTCTGCTACGACTTCGTCGTCGGCGATGACTGGCGCGTCGCGCTCGGGGTGGCCGCAGCGCTGGCCATGACCTACGGCATCAGCACCACGTCGATTCCCGCCTGGTGGATCGTGCCCGCTGCGGTGGCCATCCTGCTGCCGGTGAGTCTGTGGCGAGGGACCCGGCTATAGCGGCTATAGTTTGGGACCGACGGCGATGAGGCTCGCCGAAACCGCGGACCATTCGGGCCGCTAACGGTCTCTACCGCATCATCCACGCATCTGTGCTGGCTGTGCTGGTTGACGGTAGAGGAGGTTCGAGGTGGTTGAAGGCGACCACCTGAGCTGGTCCGCCTCTCGGCGGTGCCGGCGATGACCCTCCACGCGATAACACTGCCTATCCCCGTGGTGCAGGCCCTGCAGGTCCTGACGGTGCTGATCACCGCCCCAGGTATCAACGGCGTGATCGCCAGGGTGGAGGCTCGGCTGCAGGGCCGGCGCGGGCCGCGCGTGCTGCAGCCTTACTTCGACCTCGCCAAGCTGTTTCGCAAGGAGGCGCTGGCACCGATCGGAGCAAGCTGGGTATTCCTCGCCGCGCCGCTGATCGCGATGACCTGCTATCTCACCGTGCCCTTGCTGATTCCGGTGCTCACCACATTCCCGTTGCCGCTGGCTTACATGGGCGACATCCTCGGCGGCGGGTTCATCCTCGCGCTGGCCAGCTTCGTGATCGCCGTCGCGGCGGCCAGCACCGGATCGCCGTACGCGCAGCTGGGCGCCAGCCGCGCCAAGACCTTCGCGGCCATCACCGAGCCGGTGGTGCTGTTCGTGGTGTTCACCGTCGCACTGGTCACCGGCACCGACCTGCCGTATGCGCTGGCCAAGACGGTCCGGGCGTCGGCTGACCAGATCGTCCGCCCGGCGCACCTGCTGGCCGCGGCGGCGCTGTTCATGGTGATTCTCTACGAGACCGGGCGGATCCCGGTGGAGACGCACACCGGCACCAACGAGTTCGGGATGATCGAGGAGGCGCGGCCGTTCGAGCACTCCGGCCCGTACCTCGCACTGCTGCGCTGGGGCTCGACGATGAAGCAGCTGATCCTGTTCGTGATCCTCATCAACGTGTTCGTCGCCCCGTGGGGCCTGGCTTCGGACGCCACCCTGGTCGCGGTCGGGCTGGCGATTCTCGCGTTGATCGGCAAGGCGGCGCTGCTCGGCGCCGGTATCGCGGTGATCGACGACTCGTTCGCCAAACTTCGCCTGTTCAAGATCACCGAGTTCGTGTCGGCGGCCTTCATGCTGGCCGTGCTGTCGGTATTCACGCTCTACTTCGGGGGAGGGTGATGGGACCGCTCGCCGAAGGCGTCGCCGCACCGCCGTCCAGCTACGCCGGGCTGACCACCGGGCTAGCCGTATTGATGCTGGTCATCGAGTTCGGCATGCTGCAGGCCACCCTGCTGCGGGCCCAGGTCCGGCTCTATGCAGCGCAGTCGGTGGTGATCTCCATCCTCGCCGTCGTGGTCGCCTTCGCTCGCAGCGTGCCCGAACTCTACGGACTGGCGGCATTTTCGGTACTTCTCAAGGTAGTTGCGGTACCCCTGGTGATGCTGCGACTGCTACGCCGGACCAACCAGGAGATCGCCGCCAGTCGCGCCCTCGGGGTGGCCAGCATGGTGCTGCTCGCGGTCGCCGTTGCGGCGTTCGGGTTCTTCGCCAGCGCCCGCTTCGGACTGGCCGGCCCGGTACTGCCGGCCGCCACCCTCGCGGTGGCGGTGGCCATCGTCCTGGTGTCCTTCGTACTGATGATCGTCCGGCGGGACGTTGTCTCGCAAGCGATCGGCTTCTTCGCGCTGGAGAACGGGGTCTCGCTGGCCAGCATGGTGGTCGCCGCCGGGCTGCCGCTGTTCCTCGAGGTGGTGTTCCTGTTCGACCTGCTGGTCGCCGTCGTGGTCTTCGCCGTGCTCATCCGGGTGCATCACGAGCAGGCTGAGTCGCTGTCCACCGAAACCCTCACCGAGCTACGGGGGTGAGCAGATGACCACAGTGCTCGTTGCCCTGGCGGTGGTGCCGCTGCTCGCGGCGGTGCTGGCGTTGCTGCCGGGACGCCTGCCCGCGCCCGCGGTGTCCGTGGCGGCCGGCGTGGCGTCTCTGGTGCTCGCCCTGGTCCTGGTGCCCGCCGCGGCCGCCGGGCCGGTTGCCGCAGGGTTCCTGCGCGTCGACGCCATCTCGGCGATCTTCATTCTCGCCACCGCATTTCTCTACGCCACCACCGCGGTGTACTCCATCGGCTACCTGCGCGGTGAGCATCAGCGGGCGGACTTCGCCCGCTATTCGCGGTTGTTCTGGGTGGGGCTGAACCTGTTCGCCTGGGCGATGCTGTGCGCGCCGTTGATGGACAACCTGGCGCTGCTGTGGATCGCGGTGGAGATCACCACCGTGGTCTCCGCGCTGCTCGTCGCGCTGGACGGCACCCGGCGCGGCGCTGAGGCAGCGTGGAAATACGTGCTGATCGCCTCGGCTGGGCTGGGTATCGCGCTGCTGGCCACCATCGTGGCGTACTCCGCCGGAGCGTCGGTGCTCGGCCCCGGCTACGACCTGGCCATCGCTCCGCTGCTCGGTGCCGGGCCGATGCTGCCGCCCAGCGCGGTGCGGCTCGCGTTCGTGCTCGCGGTGGTCGGGTTCGGCACCAAGGTGGGGCTGTTTCCGGTGCACACCTGGCTGCCCGACGCGCACTCCGAGGCCCCCACCCCGGTCTCGGCGATGCTGTCCGGGTCGCTGCTCGCGGTCAGCTTCTACGCTGTGCTGCGCTATTACCAGATCGCCACCGCCGCCCTGGGCGGCGACTTCCCACGCGGGGTGCTGCTGGTGTTCGGCATGCTGTCGCTGCTGCTGGCCGCGATGTATCTGATCGAGCAACGCAACCTGAAGCGCCTGCTGGCCTACTCCAGCGTCGAGCACATGGGCATCCTGGCCATCGGAACCGCCTTCGGCGCGCCGCTGGCCTACGCCGGGGTGCTACTACACGTACTGGCGCACGCTGCCGCCAAGGGCAACGCGTTCTTCGGTGCCGGCGTGCTGGTCCGCGCCTACCGCACCAAAGACATCGAGCGGCTGCGAGGTGGCCTGGATCGGCTGCCGTGGACCGCCCCGCTGTTCCTGCTCGCCATCCTCGCGCTGTCGGCGATGCCCCCGTTCGGGCTGTTCCGCAGCGAGTTCTTGATCGTCGCCGGCGGACTGGGATCGGAACGCTTCGTACCCGCCGCGGCGATGGTCGCGCTGGTGACGCTGGCGTTTCTCGGGCTGTCCATGGCCACCACCCGGATGCTGTTCGTGCCGGCGGAAACCGGTCCGGGAGCCGCGAGCGCACCTCGACGCGAACCGAGCGCCTGGATGGTGGCGCCCATGATCGTCGGCGTTGTCGCCCTGCTCGTGCTCGGCCTGCACCCACCGGACACGCTCAGCGCGCTGATCGCGCAGGGAGCCGCCGAGCTGGAAGGTGCGCGGTGAGCCGGTCGGCGGTGGCGGATCCGGTCGGTGCGTTGAGAGACTCGCTGGCCGCACGGACCGCACACGGTCAGCGGTTCGCCGCGCTGCTGGGCCGCGGCGACCCCGCCACGGGTACCGAGCTCACCGCACTGGTTGCCGACGACCGCGGGATCACCCCGCTGCACGCCGCGCTGCCCGCCGGTATGACGCACTACCCGGCGCTGACCCCGCAGCTGCGCGCGGCCTTTTGGTACGAGCGAGCAATTCACGACCTGGTCGGCCTGGTGCCCGATGGGCATCCCCGGCTGGACCCGTTGGTGTTGCCGCACCGCGACGACACCGGCCGTCGGCTCCCATACCCTGGAACACCCGGCCAGCCCCATCGCATCGACCCCGACGAACGGGCGCTGTCGGCGCATGTGCACGGCACCGGCGTGTTCACCATCCCGCACGGCCCGGTGCGCTCGGGGGTGTTCGAATCGGTCGAGTACCTGGTGGAAACCCCCGGCGAGGACATCCCCCACCTCCGGATCCGGCCACACCACAAGCATCGCGGTATCCAGAAACGGTTCGAGGGCATGACCGTCGACGACGGCGTATTGCTGGCCGAACGCGTCGAGGGCATCGCCTCGGTGGCGCATGCGCTGGCGTTCGCCCACGCCATCGAAGCCCTCGCCGGCTTCACCGGCACTGACGTACCGGTCGCCGCGGCAATGACCCGGGTGCTGCACGCCGAACTCGAGCGCATCGCCAACCACCTGGACGTGCTGACCAAGCTCACTGACGCCGCCGGCCTCGCGGTTGCCACCGCGCGGTTCAGCCTGCACAAGGAGCAGGTATTACGACTGGTCAGTGCGCTGTGTGGCAGCCGGTTCGGCCGCGGCGTGGTGGTACCCGGTGGCGTGACGGCACTCCCCCGGTTGCCCATCGAGCAGATCATCGCCGAGCTCGACCGGCGGGAGCACGCCATCAACAGTGATATCCGCGCGCTGCTGGGCACCTCCTCGTTCCTGGACCGGGTCCGCACTACCGGGCCGCTGACCCCGCAGCTGGCCCGTGCGCACGGCGCGCTGGGACCGATCGGCCGGGGCAGCGGCGTCACCGATGACTGCCGGGTGACACGGCCCTATGACGGCTACCGCCAGCTCGCGCCACCGCCGGTCCCGGTCCGTGACGCCGGGGATGCGCAGGCCCGGATGCAGGTCCGCATCGACGAGATCGACGCCGCCTTCGACCTCGCCAGGCATGCGGTCGGACGGCTGCCCGACTGTGATGTCGACCAGCTTCGGGTGCCGGTCCCACCAGCGACCGGACCGGCCGTGGGCTGGTCCGAAGCTGCCCAGGGGGAGGTGCTCTACCTGGTGGAACTAGCCGATGACGGGCGGATCAGCTATTGCGCGCCGCGCTCGGCGTCGTTCCACAACCTCATGCTGTTCCCGTCGACGTTCGTCGGCGACATCCTCACCGACTTCCCCTTCAACGAGGCGAGCTTCGGGTTGTCCATCGCCGGGGTGGTGATGTAGATGCCGTGGCCGCTACGCGGCCTGCGCAACGGGGTGGTCACCACCGGCTACCCGCGCCGGCCAGACCCCTACGCCGAGACGTTCCCCGCCACGGTGCAACCGATCGCCGATCTTCCAGTCGATGTGTCAGTTGATATGTCACTGTGCCCGACTGGCGCAATCGACAGTTCAGGTGGGCTGCTCCGAATCGACACCGGACAGTGCATCCGGTGCGGCCGGTGCGTGCGCGAAAGGCCAGACCTGTTCAGCTGGGCACCGGGTGTCCAGACCGCGCGGCTGCACCGCGAGGCCCTGGTCGTCCCGCAACTGCCGGAGACCGACGAGGCAGTTGAGCAGGTTCGTCACCGGCTCGCCGCCCGAACCGGCATGCTGCGCCGCTCCGTGCACGTCCGGCACGTCGATGCGGGCTCGGACGGGTCCGAGGAGTGGGAGGTCCTCGCGCTGCTCAACCCGGTCTACGACGTGCACCGGCTGGGGATCTTCTTCACCGCCAGTCCCCGGCACGCCGACGTGCTGCTGGTGACCGGGGCCGGGTCGCACGGCATGGCCGAACCACTACGCCGCACCGTGGAAGCCACCCCCCGGCCGCTGGTCGTGATCGCCGCCGGAACCGATGCGATCAGCGGCGGGCTGGTCGCCCCGGACAACGCACCCCATTACGCCACTGCCGGTGGGCTCGGTGAACTGATCGACGTCGATGTGTGGGTCCCCGGCTCACCACCGTCCCCGTTCAGCCTGCTGCACGCGCTGCTGCTGGCCGTCGGTCGGATCTCCCCGGAAGGTCGGTGACAGGGTGCTCACCACGGCGTTGCTGGCGCTGCTCGGCGCTGCCCTGCTCGACCTGGCTGCCGGCGTGCGCTACCCGGCGCTGAGGACTGTCCCCTACCTGATATCTGCAGCGGCGTCGGCGCTGCTCATCCTGGTAGGTGCGGTCGGCGTGTCCAGCGCCGGCACCGGCATCCGGCTGGGACTGGACTCCATCCTGGGCTCCGGGATCTTGGGGTTCGGTCCGATCGCGCTGTCGGTAGATCGGCTGTCCGGGCTGTTCCTGGTGATCAGTTTCGCGGTGGCGGTGCCGGTGAGCCTGGTCTGCGCCGCCTGGGCCGCCCGGCCGGACCGGGTCGGCCACCGCAGCCTGGCAGCGTTGCACTGCCTGACCCTGGGCTCGGTCGCGATCATCATCACCGCCGATAACGCGTTCGTGTTCCTGCTGGGCTGGGAGCTGCTCACCATCGCGTTCTACCTGCTAGCCGGCTTCGAGCGGACCAAGGCCGATCGAGCCGAGGCGGCGATCATCACCGTCATGCTGGGCAAGGTCAGCGGTGCGGCGCTGCTGCTCGGCCTCCTGCTACTGGCCGGCCGCGCGGGCGGCTTCAGCTTCGCCGCGCTGGCCGCGCTGCCCCGTTCCGGGCTGCGCGATGCCGCTTTTGCGCTGCTGGTGGCCGGGTTCGCGGTGAAGATCGGGCTGGTCCCGCTGCACGTCTGGATACCGCGCGGTTACCGGGCCTGCCCCGGTCCGCTGCGCGCGGTGATGGCCGGGGTGGCCGTCAACGTCGGCTTCTATGGGATGTGGCGCACCCTTGAGCTGCTTCGCGTACCGCCCGGCTGGCTAGCCGTGATCGTCTTGCTGGTGGGCGGGTTCACCGCGCTGCTGGGTATTGCGCACGCCACCGTGCAGACCGACCTTGCCGAGGTGGTGGCGTACTCCAGCGTGGAGAACGGCGGCCTGATCAGCGTCGGGTACGGCGTCGCCCTGGCCGGGGCGACTGTGAACCGGCCACCGCTGGTCGCGGTAGGTCTACTCGCGGCCACCCTCCAAATCGTGGCGCATGCGCTGGCCAAGTCGCTGCTGTTCTGCGCCACCTCCGGAATCCAGGATGCGACCGGCACCACCGAGCTGGAATCGCTGCGGGGTGTCGGGCACCGCCTGCCGGCCAGTGGGACGGGTCTGGCCATCGGCGCGCTCACCCTCGCAGGTCTGCCGCTGACGGTGGGGTTCGTCTCCGAGTGGTTCCTGCTCGAGTCGCTCATGCAGCAGTTCCGGGTCGGCCAGCTGGCCTACGCGCTGCCGCTGGCGGTGGCCGGTGCGCTCGTCGCGCTCACCGCCGGGTTCGCCGCGGTAGCGTTCGTGCGGATCGTCGGGCTCACCGTGCTCGGTCCTCGCCGGCGCGCCGACCTGACCGAAACGAGCTGGGGTCGTGACGTCGGTCCGCTGGGCATCGCCGGCCTGGCCCTGCTCGGGGTGGGCTGCGTGGGCGTGGCCGCGGTCGCTCCGCTGTGGATCCGGGTGCTCATCGCTGGGCTCGACCCCGTGGTGCGACGGGACGTGGCGGCTGGGGCGCTCGCATCAGACTGGGTGCTGCAACCGGTGTACTCCGAGTTCTCCGCCCTGTCGCCGTCCTGGCTCGCCGTGGTGATGCCGGTGCTGCTGCTCGGTGTGCTGGTTATGAGCGTGGCCTTCGGAGGTGGTCGGTTGTTCGCGGTGCGGCGGGTCCCGGCGTGGCGCTCGGCGACCGGCGGGGTTGCCGGCGATAACCAGTACACCCCCTTCGGGTTCGCCAACCCCTCACGCAAGGTCCTGGCCAACCTGCTGCTCACCCGCTCCGAACTCACCGTCCTGGAACGGGAAACCGGTGGGCGCACCGGTGACACGCACCGCGACGCCGCGGCAGCCCACCTGGGGTACACCACCGATGTCGTCGAGGTGGTCGAGCGGTTCCTGTTCCGCCCGCTGCGCCGACCGTTGCTGCTTGCCGTGCGCACCGCGAAGCGACTGCAGAACGGTAGGTTGGACGCCTACCTCGGCTACCTGCTCATCGCCGTGCTCGCGGTGCTCGCGGTGGTGGCCGGGCTGGCGTGACGACTCGCCAGGTCAGGTTGGCCGGAGCAGCTTCTGCATCTGGTTGATCTCGCTTTGCTGCCCGGTGATGGTGTCCTGGGCCAGCCGGCGAGCCTGCGGGTCGCTGCCTTGAGCCAGTTCGGTGCGCGACATCTGTATCGCGCCCTGCTGGTGGCCGATCATCAGCTGTAGGAACGACTGGTCGAAATCGTTGCCTGTCGCCGCTTTGAGCTGCTCGATCTGCTGATCAGTCAGCATGCCCGGAACCTCACCGCTGCCGCTGGCGGAATCCGGGGCGTCCCAGGCGCCGAGCAGGTTGTGTATCCGAGTGATCTGCTGGTCCTGCGCCGCCTTGATGCGCAGCGCGATGGTCTTCACCCTCAGTGATGCCGCCTTGGTGTGCGCCAGATCCGACATCGTGCTGGTCTGGAGATGGTGCGTGAGCATGTGCTGCAGGAACACCACATCATCCTGGTTGTGACGCTCCTGGCTGGCGACACGGGCAGCATCTGCGGCCACTGGTCCGGTGGCGGGGCCGGTGGCATCCCCACAGCCAACGAGCGGTCCTCCGGCGACAACTGCGGCTAAGGCTACGCCGACAATTCGGTGGAGATACATCGTTGATCGGTCTCCTACCCGCACCGGCCGGTGCGCGCTCGTGACGGCGGTGGTCACAACGATCATCTTAGCCTTATACGAGCAGTTCGACCAGGTAAACTCCTCCGACACGATCTGTCGTAGATCTGCGACTACCCGTGAGTATCCGTGAGTATCCGTGAGTATCCGGACTCGCTTTGACCGCGACTGTGCCCACAAACCTCAAGAATGAGGCACTATCACGCGGGTCGCTTTATTTGATCGGCCCATTATTCTATTCCCCGGGCAGTGGCAATGCTCCTTCCGCGTGACGCAAACGAGCCACGAATCTCGATCAGGCCGTACCAGTGGCCGGCCGACCGACGTGCAGTCACTCACCCTGGTCCGGCCCGGCGCCGCATAGTGCCGGCGTCATCATCTGGTGATCGCGGAGGTGGTTGATGAAGCCTTAAGACCCACCCCGGAAGGTGCTCATGGATGCTTGAGCACCTTCCGGCCGCGGCGAAGGACGACCAGAGTGGCCGCCAGCAGAGCGATCCCGCAGATCAGGATCGCCAGCGGCACGCCCAGTGAGTCGGCGAAGAAGTGTCCGACCGTCCAGGGCAGGTAGCCGAACCCTCCGGTCAGGCCGACGACGGTCAGCGGCGTACGGTCGGTAACGATCCCCACGACCAGCAGCACGGTCGCCGCCGCCAGACCGAGTAGCGGGGCCGCGTCGGACCAGTCACCGAAGGTGATCGCGGCGCCGGTCAGTACGGCGACCCCGCCAGTGGCCATCGCGAGCACCGGCGGGGGCAGCAGCGCGAACCATCCGGCAGCCACCCAGAGGGCGCCGGCTGCGGCGACCGCGAGCCCCACCGGGCCCTCTCCCCCGGCCAGACCCGCCCCGCCACCGGCCGCCATCAGCACACCGGCCAGGCAGGCGAGATGCTGCGCCGGCCGATCCCGCAACCGCCACAGCAGCCCACCGTGCACCGCCGCCGCAGCACCTGCCGACAGCCATACCGCGGCGTCCCCGGCGTGGGCGAGGTCCGCTGCTGTTTGACCGGCGAAAGCCGCCACCGCCGCCGACGAGGTGAACCACAACGCCGCGCGCAGTCTGCGCAACGCGGCCGCCGAAGCCTCCCCGATCCGAGCCCCCACCAGCCAGGTGACGGCAGCAACGGCGGCCAGCAGTCCCAGCCGCCCGGCGGTGGGCACCTCACGCCAGTACTGGATGACCAACGTCACTGCACCCGACAGCGCGAGCAGTGCACCGAGGTAGCCCACCGCCTCGATCACCGGCAGCCGGCTTGCTCGGATGCGGGTGTCCCGCAGTGGACCGCCACCGGAACGGTTCCGTTCCGCAGCCAGCACCGCCTGCGCCTGGTCAGCGCTGAGGATCTGGGCTGCGACAGCACGCTGCAGCACTTCGGCAAGGTCCCGCGGCGTCGTCATGCTGGGCATTATCCGCGGGTGAGCACGACGCGTCCGACGAGCAACACGGCGCTGACGGCCGCGACAGCCAGCACCGCGCGCCGGGTCCAGCCGTTGTCGAGCACCCGGCGCGCCGGACCGGACAGCGCGAAACCGGCCAGCAGGAATGGCGCCAGCATCGCGGTGCTGGTCATCGACGGGCCGGTGACCTGCCCCGCGGCAGCCAGCGCGACGAGCGAGATCACCGAGCCGAGCACGAAGTAACCGCTGATGGTGCCCCGAACCCGGGGACCTGCTTCCTCTTGGTACAGCAACGCAATGGGAGGACCACCGATCGACGCCGCGGTGCCGCCGGCCCCGCTGACCAGGCCGGCCAGCAGCAGCGAGCCTGGCCGGGGGCGAGGGCGCCAGCTCAGCAGCGACAGCAGCACGCAGGCGAGCACGCCCAGGCCTACCAGCGCAGCGAACACTCGCTGGGACAACGCCACCACCGCGAGCACGCCGAGCCCCGTGCCGGGCAACCGGCCCAGCGTCGCCCAGCCGATTCCGGTCCAGTCGGCGTGCCGCCAGTCGCGAACCGCCGCGAGCACCGCGTGGACCGAGGTCAGCATGAGCAACGGAACGGGCACGAGAGTGGGTTCGAGCAAGGCCAGCAACGGCGACGCCACCAGGGCCATGCCGTATCCCACCGCACCCTGCACCAGCGCGCCGAGAGCCACGACCAAGCCGGCTGTGAAGAGCACGCCTCCTATGGTGCAGCTCAACTAGGCCGGTCACGGCGTCGCAATACGTAGAGGTCGTCGCGGAGGACGTCTTCGGTGTGCGCAAGCAGGGCGTCGAAGTCGTCGTGCACGGAAAGGTGCCGGCCACTGAGCCGGTCGAATTCACCTATGGCGATCCGTAGCAGCAGCGTGGCAACTTGATCGGGGTGCGCGCCCCGACCTTCAGCCAGCTCATGGCCGACCCATTCGCGCAGCCGGCCTTCCGGGGAGTTCGCGGGTGCGGTGCTGGCCAGCGCCGGCTCGCTGAGCCCGATCGGCAGGATGCCAGGGTGGACGCTGAACACGCTGATCCCGTACCGCCTGGTCTCATACGCGACGTTCTCGGTGAGCTTGATGACCGCCGCTTTGGACACCGAGTAAGCCGACGCCAGCGGCCATCGGAACACGCCGGCATGGCTGGTCACGTTCACGATCCGGCCGCGGCCGCGGGAGACCATTTCTGGTAGCACCAACCGGCTACATAGCGTTACACCGCGGAGATTGACCTCGACAGCGTGCCACCAGTCCTGCTCGGGAACCTCCCACGCTGGGCCGACCGGGCCGTTGATGCCGGCATTGTTCACCAGCAGATCGACCGGGCCGAGCTCGTGTCGCAGCTTGTCTACGGCGGTGGCGGCGGCCTCGGGATCGCTGAGGTCCGCGCAAGCCGCGGCGGCGGCTCCACCGGCGCCCTCGATCAAGTGCACCGATTCGGCGAGCTGGTCCGGTGAGCGGGCGATCAGACCCACCGCCGCACCGGCACCGGCCAACGCCAGCGCCAGCACCCGGCCGACTCCGCGGCCGCCGCCGGTGACCAAGGCCACTGAGCCGGCCAGCGCGGGTCGCCCTGTCGCGGTGCTCATCGGCCGCTGGCGATCAAAGCACGGTCCCGCTCCACCAGCAGGCGCCGAAGGATCTTGCCAGAGGCCGACTTCGGGATCTCGTCAATGAATTCCACAATCCTGATCCTCTTGTACGGCGACACCCGCTGCGCGACGAAGTCCAGCAGCTCCTCGGCTGACGCCGGCGAGGACAACACGACGAACGCTTTGGGTACCTCGCCGCTGCGCTCGTCCGGGCTGGCGATCACCGCGGCGTCGGCGACCGCGGGGTGGCTGAGCAGCACGGCCTCAAGCTCCGCGGGTGCGACCTGGTAGGCGTTGTACTTGATCAATTCCTTGCGGCGGTCGACGACCCGGA
>Ga0134128_10008363_pt1 | contig 12452 bp, 10 predicted proteins | sample KB31754_FD_96462 | JGI IMG/M metagenome (GOLD analysis project Ga0134128, IMG submission 96462) | Terrestrial soil microbial communities with excess Nitrogen fertilizer from Kellogg Biological Station, Michigan, USA - KB3-175-4 | ecosystem: Environmental > Terrestrial > Soil > Unclassified ...
ACAACGGCACGAGCAGCAGAATCAGCAAAGCGTGCACGAGACCCCAATGCGCTCTGAGCGGGATGTCGCGTGCCTCGAGATCGATTTGACGTAACGGCTCGCCACCTCGTACGCAGGCGAGCACGCCAATGCAGGCGGCGAAGCTGACGGCGAACCTGAATCCCAAGTGCTGCGCGATGCGGACGGCGGCCCCGAGGCCGCTTGCCGCCTGAGCGGCCGGGAAATCGACGAAGAAATTGAGGAGAAATTTCTCCGCGCTCAGCACGATGAGGACGATAGCCGCGCGCGCAGCAAGCCTCGGGTGCGGGGCCATCGAGACCAGCGGGATGGCAGGCGGCGCGCGCCGCAAACTCTTCACGTGCTCCTCTCCGTGTGCGGGCCGCCGCCCGGAGGGGCAGGCAAGCCCTCGAAATCGTACCGGAGGGAGCACGCGGAGATTGTGATGGGCGGCCCGAGAAAGCCGACGATCGGCAGGGTCAGGATGGTTTCCCCGCCGATCATAATGGTATCATACACCATATGGGTAGGGCGACCGTCATTTTCCGGGACAAGCAAGTTGACCCGGCGGACGGGTCGATCACCGAAATGGTCCTGTGGCAGACGGATGAGCCAGTCGCCGGAAGTAAGCACCGCTTCAAGTACCGGCTTTTCTATGGATATCCCGACCGGCCGCTCGTGCGCTATGACAACGAGCGCGGCAAGGGTGACCACCGCCACATCGAGGGACGCGAGGAACCTTACGATTTCATCGATGAGAGGCGGCTCATCGAGGATTTTCTTGCGGACACGCGCCGCCTCGGAGGCGATTGAGATGGCTAAGCGACGTATCCAGGTTCATGTCGGCACCGCCGATGATATGGGGCGGCGTTTCGTAGATGCATGGCGGCGCGCGGAGCGTGGAGAGCGGGTGCGCGAGGAGCACTTCACGTTCGTGGATTTCAAGCAGCTGCTCGGTACGCTATCGGATGAGCGGCTGCGGCTCCTGAAGGAGGTTCGGCGCGAGGGCGCCGCCTCGGTGCGCCAGCTCGCAGAGCGGCTTCGGCGCGACTACAAGAACGTGCATGAAGACGTGTAGCGACTGACTGCAGCGGGTCTGCTCGAGCGCGAGGATGGGCAAGTGATCGCACCCTACGAGACCATTATGGCTGAGATGTCGCTCAGCCCGTGAGTGCAGCCCGGGCTCCCGACGGCGTTGGACACGCCGCCGAAACCTATCTCTAAAGCTTACCGAGGCCCTGGTTCTGCTGTCCGTGGACAAGGAAGGCATTGATTTCATGGCGTCCCCAACGGGATTCGAACCCGTGTTACCGCCGTGAAAGGGCGATGTCCTAGGCCTCTAGACGATGGGGACGCGGGTCGTAGGGATGCGCACGGCCTGCCGCATCGAGAGCCGGAAGCGTACACGCCTCCGGATGCGGCCGGCAAATGTCACATCCGCGGGTCCCTCGGGCACCGACTCGGCCGCACGATGGCCGCGCCTGGTTGAAATGAGACGCGCGTCTCGTCGGGCACTTTTACGAGCGTGCGACTTGCCGAACTGCTGCGAGCTCGCAACTGCCTGACGCAACAGGGGTGGTTTGAAAGTTGCAACTCCGCTATCAGAACCGGAGGGCGTGTTGCCTTCTCAACTGACGGAGCAGAGCAGATTATGACGAATAGAGTCCACGCGTTCGGCGCGCTCGTTGCCACTCTGGCAATGTCCTCACCGGTGCTCGCGGTGCCCTACACCCTGACGCTGACGGGAGTCGGCGATGGGGCGAACAATGGGTCCGTGTACTACAGTCCGTATACGGGCACGATCCGCAATGCATCCAATCAGCTCATCTATTCCGGATATTTGATTTGCGACGATTTCAACACTCACTCGGATGTGAATGCCTCATGGGGTGCGACGGAGACCAATGCCGGCAACCTCAATGGAAGCGAGAAGTTCGCAGGGGAGACCTACAGCTTCGACAGCACGCTCTACGACACGGCGCAGATGTACAACGCCGTCGCATTCCTTGCGAACGAGCTCCTGCAGCCGGGCAACGTGACCGATCCGAATGCGCAGGGCGCCCTGTCTTTTGCGATCTGGGACATCATGGATGGAACAGCACCATCTGCCGGGTCCGCGACATGGTTGGATATAGGTGGCGCGTTTGATGCGGTGAATTCCGGCTACGTCGGAAGCAATGTCGAGGTCTTCACGCCTCGGCCGCTCGATGCGTCTCAGGAATTCCTCGTCGTCGATGGACCGTCCCTGCCTGAGCCTTCAACACTCGCGCTCTGCGCGATGGGCCTCGCCGCACTCGCCGGGCTCGGCATACGGCGCAGACGTGGCGCGCCGGCAAGGATGCGGTGACCGCCGGTTATATATGTAAAGCGAACGGCGTCGGTTAAGTTTGCAACGCGATCGCCGCAACAGAGAGGCCGCCGCAGCAAGCAGTTGAATTTCAATGAACATACTTCCGGTGGCATCTCTCTTGCTTTGCTCTAGCTGAGCCTCGGGCATACCGACCACGCACCGGTCGGGATGAGGAGCCGGGGCTGAAGGAAGGCGGGAAAAAATCATGCGTTGGACAAAAGGCTTAATGATCGCGGCTCTCTGCGCTGTCCCGATGATCGCGTCGGCGAGCGGGTTCGTGGAGCGCGATACCTTTCAAGCTCATGCGGACATCGTCGCCAATCCCGATCCGGTCAGCGTTCCGGAGCCGGGCACCCTGGCGCTGCTGCTTGCCGGGGTAGGTGGTGTCGCCGCCGCGACCCGCCGCCGCCGTCGCGATCGCGACGACCGCTAACCGAACTCCCTCGGATCGGAGATCGGACCGCGCAGGCCGCGGTCCGATCTCAATTCGCACGCGTTAACCTGCCATCGCAGACCGAGGCAGGCATTCACATCCGCATTCCTCGGCCAGCAGGTACACTGCGCGGCTATCTTGCGAGCCACGGAATCGGGTCCAGCAAAGCGTGAACCAACGATCGACGATCCATCTCATCGCCGCGGCGCGGCCGAATTTCATGAAAGTCGCGCCGCTCTACCATGCCCTCGAGCGCGAGGCGTGGTGCGACGTCCGCATCATCCACACGGGCCAGCACTACGACGCGAACATGTCCGACGCGTTCTTCAGGGATTTGCGCCTGCCAGAGCCGGCACACCACCTGGAGGTCGGTAGCGGTTCTCACGCCGAGCAGACCGGGCGCACCATGATGGCCTACGAGGCCGTGTGTCAGCGCGAGCGGCCGGCAGCCATCGTCGTGGTGGGAGATGTGAACGCGACGGCGGCCTGTGCGCTCGTCGGTGCGAAGCTCTGGATCCCCGTGGTGCATCTCGAGGCCGGACTGCGCAGCCGCGACCGGCGCATGCCGGAGGAGATCAATCGGCTCGTCACCGATGCCATTGCGGACTTGCTCTGGACGCCCTCGCCCGATGCCGACCAGAACCTGCGGGCGGAAGGAGTCCCAGCCTCGCGGATCGAGCTCATCGGCAACATCATGATCGATTCCTTCGAGATGCTGCGGGAGCGCATCGAGCGCGCCGATACCGTGCACCGCTTCGGGCTCGAGGACACTCCCTACGCTGTCGTGACCCTGCACCGACCCTCGAACGTCGATGAGGCGGAAAAGCTCGAGGAGCTCGTGGCCATGCTCGAGGCAGTCGCTCGCTCGATGCAGGTCCTTTTCGCGATTCACCCGCGAACCCGCAAGCGCCTGCAGGAGTTTGGCCTCGAGTCGCGGATCACGAGTCATCCGCGGATCCGGGCGACTGAGCCCCTGGGCTATATCGAGTTCATGAACCTGGTGAAGAGTTGTGCGATCGCCATTACGGACTCCGGGGGAGTGCAGGAGGAGACGACTTATCTCGGCATTCCGTGCGCGACCCTGCGCGAGAACACCGAGCGGCCGATCACGCTGACCGAGGGAACCAACCGGTTGCTCAAGCCCGCGGATGTTCCTGGTGCGGCACAGGAGGTGCTTGCGGGACGGTGGCCGCGGGGGCGCCGACCGCAGTACTGGGACGGCCGCACCGCTCAGCGCGCCGCCGCGAGCTTGGGCCGATTCATCCGGACGCGCGCGCCCTGAGGCGGCGTGCGAACTGGATCGTATCGGTGGCCGCCGGCGCCACGGGACAATTGACGCTTCCTCTAGAATCATCCCATGTTCGGGCAATAGGGTCCGGAGGGTCCTCAGTGTCGTTCAATTTGCGCAAGTGCCGCGTCGGTGTCGTGGGGCTCGGATACGTCGGACTGCCGCTCGCGGTCGACTTCGGCAAGCACTTCGACACGGTCGGTTTCGACGTGAAGGCGCGCCGGATCGCGGAGCTCAAGGCCGGTCGCGATAACACCCTCGAGGTGACCCGCAAGGAGCTCACCGCGGCCGATCGGCTTACTTTCACCGCGGAGCTCGCGGACCTCAAGCGCTGCCAAGTGTTCATCATCACCGTCCCGACCCCCATCGACGAATACAAGCGTCCCGATCTGTCTCCCCTGATCGGTGCGAGCACGAGCATCGGCCGGGTCCTCAAGAGGGGCGATGTGGTGGTCTACGAGTCCACCGTCTATCCGGGCTGTACCGAGGAGGTGTGTGTTCCGATCCTGGAGCGCGAGTCAGGGCTCACGTTCAATCGTGATTTCTTCGTCGGCTACAGCCCCGAGAGGATCAATCCGGGCGACAAGGAGCATCGGCTCACGACCATCAAGAAGGTCACCTCCGGCTCGACGCCGGAGGCCGCGGAGTTCGTCGACGCGCTCTATCGCACGATCGTCACCGCGGGGACGCACAGGGCCTCCAGCATCAAGGTGGCGGAGGCGGCCAAGGTAATCGAGAACACGCAGCGCGATGTCAACATCGCGCTCATCAATGAGCTCGCGCTGATCTTCAATCGCTTGGGGATCGATACCGAGGAGGTGCTGAAGGCTGCCGGCTCCAAATGGAACTTCCTGAAGTTCAGCCCCGGCCTCGTGGGCGGCCACTGCATCGGCGTCGATCCGTACTACCTCACGCACAAGGCGCAAGAGATCGGCTATCACCCGGAGATGATCCTCGCGGGACGGCGCCTGAACGACAACATGTCGATCTACGTGGCCCAGGAGATCGTCAAGCTCATGACGCGCAAACGCATCCATGTGAACGGCGCGCGCGCGCTCGTGCTCGGCATCACGTTCAAGGAGAACTGCCCGGATATCCGCAATTCAAAAGTCGCGGATGTCGTGCGCGAGCTGCAGAAATACGGCGCCCGGGTGGATGTTTACGATCCCTGGGCAGACCCCGGCGAGTGCCGGCATGAGTATGGTCTGCGCCTCACGCGCTCCCTTCCGAAGAACGGCCGCAGCGGCTACGACGTTGCGGTCATGGCCGTGGCGCACCGGGAGTTTCGGGACCTTGGAGCAGCCGGCGTACGCCGGCTCTGCCGCAAGAACCACGTGCTCTACGATATCAAGCACGTGTTCCCGGCGGCGGAAGTGGACGGCAGGCTATGACGAGCGCCGTCGCGCGGCGAAGCCGAGCGCGGCAAGGCCGAGTGCGAACAGCGCGAGAGTGGCAGGTTCGGGAGCTGGAACCGAAGGAACCCCATAGAGATCCGCGCCCGAGAGGCCCGGATCACACATCCATTTCACAGCGCCGACCGTGCAATTCCCGCCATTGCCGGGCGGGTTGAATCCAATGCCGAAGTCGTCGAAGGCAATCGAGCTGATGCCGCCCTGCACCAGGGCACCGTTGAACTCGAAAAGGCTGAATGCGTCCCCGCCCTTCAGGGCGATCACGAAAGAGCCGGTCTGGGCGGACGGCAAGGTCAGGGTACCGGAGGTCTTATTGCCCTCCGCTCCCGTGATGTCGACGGGCGAGTTGACGGAGAGACCGAAGTCCGCCTGAATCTCGCTCGCCACATTCGCCAGGGTCGTGGCGTTGCCGACGTTATTCCCCGCCCAGGCGCCGGAGCAACCCACGTATCCGGGATCGCTAGGGATCGAGCTGGTAAAGCTACCCTGCCCGGCGCACGGCCAACCCGTTGGGGTCAGCGCCGACGCATGCGCGGCGGGCGAGAAGTAACTCAGCGCAAGGAATGTCGCACCGAGCGCAGAAATTTTGGCGAGAGTTTTCACGGTATCGCATCCTGGATTCAGCAATGCCGAAGACTAAGCATGCCTCGTACCAAATCGAGAAAACAGCCTGGGAATCAGTCGATTAGTCCTCGATGCAGTCGTCCGCGGCGGCCGCCGCATCGATTATGTAAAGATTCTCGACTGCGCGTCCTGGCCACAAAAAGGAACGGCCCCCGAAGGGGCCGTCTCTCGACGCCGATGATGGCGCTTCTTGTTATCAGACGCTGGGCGAGCGGCGGCGCCGCAGGAACAACGCGCACCCGAGGAGTCCCGCACCAAACAGCATCAGTGTGGCAGGCTCCGGAACCGAGGTCTTGAGGTCGAACGAGGCCAGGCCGCTCGATGGAATCGTCAGACTGAAGAAGCCCGTCGTGTCATCGAAGCCGCTCAGCGAAACGATTCCCGTGCCGAGAATCTGCAATCCGCCAGCACCGAGCGTATGGAAGCTGTCGGATGTCACATTGAGCGTTACGGTGTCGCTATTGTTCGATCCCGTAAAGAGCTTGAACGGCAGCGAGGATCCCGTCGAGAACGGGGTGCCCATCGTGATGCACCCGGCGCAGGTACCCACTTCATTGAAGTCACCCTGAGTGATCAGGATGCTGGCAGGATTCAGGAACGTGACGGACGTTGCAGTGTGCGTCGTGCTGATCCCGGATATATCGATCGAGCCCATGATCGGGGTTGCATACGCAGAGCCAGCAAAAGCAGCGATACCCGTCGTCAGGATCGCGGCCGTTAATAGTTTTCTTGTCAGCATGTGATTCCCCGTTCCGTTGCTGCGTGATTGCAGTAAAGTCCGATGTCCGAAATGCAATCACCATGCCATTCGAAAATATATTGATAAATCAGATACTTGTACGCGACTGACCCTTGGCGCGCCAATCGTTGTTAAAAATCTCGACGAGCGGCGACACGAGTGTCAAGGCCACCGCCTCACGTCACGGCCGCTGAGGCGGGACGAGGCGATCTCCATTACGATCCTCGCCATGCTCGGCTATCTCATCTCCGCGGTCATTTATATCCTGCTCCTTGCAGCTAGCCTGACCGTCTGGCGGCGGCGCCTGACGGGCTCCGGGCTCACCGCCGCCATCGGTGCGCAGGCCGGGTGGTCGATCGTCCTCGCGATGGAGCTTAGGGGAGCACCAGCTGCCCGGGGGATCGGGATCGCTGCCGAGTACCTGCGCGATCTCGCATGGGCGTTGGTTCTAACGCGGTGCTTGCGTCGACCGACTGACCAGCGTGTCGTCCGTGCTCTGCAGCTCTCCGTCACTGTCCTGATCACGGTGGTCATTCTGTCGATTCTGGGCCAGTGGCTACCGGAACAATTTGCTGGCCTGAGTCGCTACTTCGCGCAGTATTGGGTCTGGGGAGGCCTCGCCCTGTCGATAGGGGGTCTCATCCTCGTCGAGCAAGTGGCGCGCAATACGCGCTCCGCGCACCGATGGGCGCTCAAGTACGTGTGGCTCGCGATCGGCACGCTCTATGCCTGGGACCTGTGTCTGTTCTCGATCGCCATGTTGCGGGGCAATGCCGCGGCTGATTTCTGGATCGCGCGCGGATTCCTCAATGCCATCGCCGGCGGTCTGCTTGCCATTGGGCTCACCCGAATCACGGGCTGGGAATCGGGTGGCTTCCTCTCACCCCGCGTGGTCTTCTTTAATGCGACGCTGCTCGCGGCCTCACTGTATGTCCTCGCCATGGCCGTGGGGAGCTTCTTCATCAGGCAATACGGTGGCTCGTGGGGCGGCGCGGGGCAGTTCATCTTCCTGGCTGCCGGGGCCCTGGTGCTGGCGGTTGCCGTATTGTCGGAGCAGTTTCGTGCCTGGTCACGCGTGACCATTGCCAAATATTTCTTCCCTTATCGGTACGACTATCGAAGTGAGTGGCAGAAGCTCACACGTGCGCTCTCCGAATCGAGCGACACGCCCCTGTACGACCGGATCGCACTGGCCGTGGCTCGCATGGTGAGCTCGGCGAGCGGTGGCCTTTGGGTGAAGGACGCCGAAGGCGTGTACGTTCCGGTCGGAGGAGACCTCGCGCCGGCCGAGGCGCCGCGTGAAGGCGGTTGTCACGCCTTCTTCGATTACCTGCTGAGGAATGAATGGGTGTGTGATCTCGAGGAAGCACGCAATCCGCTCCCCGGCAAGCGAGTGAGTCCCGTCCCCCTGCCGCCCGAGTGGATGCTGTCGAACGCTCGGATGTGGCTCGCCGTGCCCCTCATTTGTGATAACGCCCTGGTCGGATTCGTCTGCATCGGGCAGTCTCTGGCCGCCGTGCAGCTGTCCTGGGAAGAGCTCGACCTGCTCAAGGCGGCGGGTCGACAGGTGGGGAGCTTCCTCGCGTTCGAGCAGGCGGCAAAGCGCCTCGCCGAGGCTCACCAGTTCGAGGCGATGAATCGGCTGTCGGCGGTCCTGATGCACGATCTGCGCCACCTCATCGCGCAGCAGGCGCTCGTTGTGCAGAATGCCGCGCGCCATCGCGGCAACCCAGAGTTCTTCGATGACGCGATCCTCACCATCGACAACTCGGTCAAACGAATGACACGCTTGATGGACGAGCTGCGCAGCGGTGTGATGACGGAGCAGATGCATCGCGTGAGTATTGCGGAGCTGTGCGCCGAGGCGGTGCGGCGGTGTGCCGGACGCGTACCCGCGCCCACGCTCGAGATCGAGGATCGGGGCCTCGAGGTCGTGCTCGATCGCGAACGTCTGCTGCACGTGCTCGAGCACGTCGTGCGAAACGCTCAGGATGCGACACCGCGCGACGGAATGGTTACGGTGCGGACGCGGGCCGAGGGGCAGCGGGCGATTATCGATGTGGCCGATACGGGAACGGGAATGGATGCGAAATTCATCAGGGAGCGGCTTTTCCGCCCGTTCGACACGACCAAGGGCGAGCGCGGATTCGGCATTGGTGCCTATGAGGCCCGCGAGTTCGTGCGCAAGTGCGGCGGAAGGGTCGAGGTGGACAGCACCCCCGGCCGCGGCACACGTTTCATCATAGATCTGCCTGTCGCACCGGCGCTGGCACCGACCGAATCCGGAACATTGCATGAGCTCCAGTCAAACTAGATTACTGGTGGTCGAGGACGACCCCGGGCTGCAGCGGCAGCTGAAGTGGGCGCTCGATAGCTTCGAGGTGGAGTTTGCCTCGACGCGCGAGGAGGCCATCGCGGCTCTGCGCCGCAACGAGCCGGCCATCGTGCTGCAGGATCTCGGGCTGCCGCCGGATCCGAACGGGGTGGAAGAGGGTTTTGCGACCATCGCCGAAATTCTGCGCGTGGCTCCGCGGACCAAGATCATCGTCGTGACCGGACGCGAGGGTCGCGAGCATGCGCTGCGCGCGATTCGGGCGGGCGCATACGACTTCTGTCAGAAGCCCGTCGATACGGATCTGCTCACGACCATCGTGGATCGCGCGCGCCGACTCTACGAGCTGGAAGCGGAGAATCATCGTCTCGCCGGAAGCGGTTCCACCGCGCTCGAGGGCGTGATCGCCGCGAGTGAGCCGATGATCAAGGTCTGCCGGATGATCCAGAAGCTCGCCCCGACGCAGGCGACCGTGCTCCTGCTCGGAGAGAGCGGTACGGGCAAGGAGCGGCTCGCCCGCGCGCTGCACACGCAGAGCACGCGAGCAGGGAAACCGATGATCGCGATCAACTGCGCCGCCATCCCGGAGAATCTCCTCGAGAGCGAGCTCTTCGGCTACGAGCGCGGCGCGTTCACCGGGGCTGTCAAGCAGACCAAAGGAAAAATCGAAACCGCGGACGGCGGCACTTTGTTTCTCGATGAAATCGGCGATATGCCATTGCCACTGCAGGCGAAGCTCCTCCGGTTTCTGCAGGAGAGGGTGATCGAGCGTGTGGGCGGCCGCGATCTCATCCCGGTTGATGTGCGGATCATTGCCGCGACGAACCGGAACCTGCAGACGGCCATATCCGAGAGGACATTCCGCGAAGACCTCTATTATCGATTGAGCGAGGTCTCCGTGCCGATCCCACCGCTGCGCGAGCGCGGGTCGGATGCCGTGCTCATCGCGAGCTATCTATTGCAGCAAGCCTGCAAACGACACGGCCGGCCGCTGCCGAAATTCTCCCCGGATGCGATCGGCGCAATCGAGAAGTATCCCTGGCCCGGCAACGTGCGCGAGCTCGAGAACCGCGTCAATGCCGCGGCGATCATGGCGGAGGGCAAGCTCGTTACCGCGAAGGACCTGGGGCTCGAGCCGCCCGCGACCGAAAGCGAGACCGAAGTGCTGCCGCTCAGGGACGTGCGCCAGCGCGCCGAGGCCCAGGCCGTGCAGCGGGCGCTTGCGATCGCGGGCGGAAATATGTCGAGGGCCGCAGAGCTGCTCGGGGTGACGCGGCCCACGCTCTACGATCTCGTCGAGCGAATCTCCTCGAGTTGATTCGTGAGCGGCTTCCCGACTCAGCGAGCCGCCTGCGGAAGCCCGGCGAGGAGCGAACGGGCCTGCTGCCCCTCGGGGCCGTGCGGTTGTTCCTCTACGATCGCCTGCAGTTCCTGTCGCGCTTGGGCCGTCGCGCCCGTTTTCAGCAGCGCGTATGCATAGTGAAATCGAATGGCGGGATCCTTCGGCGTACTGCGGTAGGCGGTGCGCAGAATAGGGAGCGCATCGTCGCTGTTCCCGGTTTGCACGAGCGCCCAGCCGAACGTATCCGCAACCGAGGGTACCTTCGGCGCTTGGGCGTAAGCCTTGCGGGCTAGCGCGAGTGCTGCTTCATTCTTGCCGTCTTCGAGATCGAGCCAAGCGAGATTGTTGAGTGCGACTGGCTGATTCGGCGATTCTGCAAGGACGGCCTGGTACTCCTTCGCCGCCTGAGCTTGATTCCCGTCGGCCTGCAAGTACTCCGCCAGTGCGAGCCGCACCGTTGCATCCCGAGGAGAGCGCCGGAGCCAATCCTGCAGGGAAGCGTTCGCGTCCGAGGCATGCATGGTGCGCCTCATGGCGGCAATCTTCAGGGCCAGAGCCGCGCTCGGTTCGGCGGCTGCCGCGCTCGTGTAGTCATCCAGCGCCAGCTTCAGATTACCCGCGCGTGCGGCAATATCACCGGAGATCGACTGCAGAACGGCCTGGGGGGCTTTCGCTGCCCGCAACTGTTTCAGCAACCCCGGCACGCTCGCTTGCTCCCCCGTATCGAGGGCGAGAGCTATTTCGATCTCGAGCGCGGGCCAGTATCGAGGATTGAGCTTCACGGCCTCGGCACTGGCAGTGCGCGCATCGATCGGCCGCTTCGCGAGGATGTAGGCGCGCGCGAGATCCGCCTGAATCACGGGCTCCTTCGGGTAGCTGTTGGCAAGTTGCTCGAATATCTGTACGGCGGTCGTGGCATCGGACTGTCCGAGAGCGACGGCGCCGCGAAGCAGCTGTACTCGAGGATCGTTTGGAGCCAGTTTGTCTGCCTCTGCGACGGCGGGCGCGGCCTGCTCGAACTTCCCCGCCTGCAAGTAAAGCTGCGCAAGCATCAAGCGAGCCGATAACAATCTCGGAGCGAGAGTGCGAGCGCGTTCCAAGTGCTCGATTGCGGAGTCGCGCTGACCGGATTCGATTGCCAGCTGCGCTTCCCCGAGCTCGGCGCCGACGCTCTTGGGATCGGCGGTGAGTGCCCGCCGAAACGCCGCATCGGCGGCCTTCGGATCCTTCTGAGACAATTCGAGGGTACCCAAGGCGACCCAGGGTGTTCCGGAGTGTCCGTCGAGCGTGCTCGCCTGGTCGATCAGTTTCCGCGCATCAGCGACATCCTTCACGCTCGCGAGCGCCTGCGCGCTGAGCAACAGCGCATTTATGTCGTGCGGGTGAGCCGCCGCGAATCGTCGGGCCTCTTCCGTAACTGAAGCAGGCGATCCTGCCTTCAGCGCGACCAGCAGCAGCAACTCGCGACGGACCGCAAGCTCCGCAGGCACATCGAGGTTCCTGAGCAGCTTCAGCGCATCGTCCGGCCGCTTCTGGGCGAGGTAGGCGGCCGCGAGGTCGAGCGCACGGGTTTTGTCCTGCGGCGCCGCCTGCTCACTGCGCTGCAGGAACTGTGTGGCATCCGCGAGATCGCCCGTCATGAGGCTCGCTTGACCTGCCAGAGCCAGCAAATCGCTATCGAGCGCTGCCGCCGGATCGGACGCCGTCTTGAGTGCCGCCTGCGGCTTGTGCTCCTGGAGCTGCACCTGCGCGAGCAGTTTGCGCGCATCGGTGTTCCGCGGGTTCGAAGCGAGCGCCGCGGTGAGATACATATCCGCTTGCCCGAGATCCCCAGCCGCGGCACTTGCCTGCCCGAGCAGCACCTTCGCCTCTTGGTTACCGGAATCGTGACTCAGCACTTCCTCGAGCGCGGTACGGGCATCGTCGATACGTTTC
>Ga0134128_10008364_pt1 | contig 12451 bp, 10 predicted proteins | sample KB31754_FD_96462 | JGI IMG/M metagenome (GOLD analysis project Ga0134128, IMG submission 96462) | Terrestrial soil microbial communities with excess Nitrogen fertilizer from Kellogg Biological Station, Michigan, USA - KB3-175-4 | ecosystem: Environmental > Terrestrial > Soil > Unclassified ...
CATTTCGGCGGCAACCTGAAGGGAACGGGCGCCCTGAAGCGCCACTCTGCGTTGCTTTCCTCGCGAAGACGGCCAGTCTTCGCGTCGTCAAGCGCCTTGATGGCGCTTCATGCCATCCGTCCGCATCGGTGGGCATCGTGTGAACAGCCGCTCTACTTCGGGTAGCCGGTGCCGGGTCCTGATGTCGGCGCATTGTTGTCGTCGGGTGTTGCGGCGGCTTCGGTCGGGGGTTTCGGTGCCGTCGCGTCCGCGTCGCCGGCGGCTTTCGGCGTTCCGGCCGCCGCATCGCTTGCGGCTTTCTGCGCCGCAGCGGCCGCGCGCGACGGGACGTGCGGAAGCGTCGGCAGCGTCCGCGGGTAGCCGGCCTCGTCGAGCATCGCCTGCCAGCGCTGCTCGTTGTAGCCCTGCATGACCTCCTTGTCGCCGATCGTAAGCACCGGCGCCGACTGCTTGCCCGTGAGCGCCTTGAGCTTCGCGGCGCCAGCCTCTTCGCTGACGATCACCGTCTGGAATGGAATGCCGCGCTTGACGAGCAGCGCCTGCGCTTCGCGGCAGACGTCGCAATCGAACGTGTAGAGCGTCACCGGGAAGTGCTCGGCGGCTTGCCGTGCCTGGAGGGGTCGCGGATCGGTCTCGATCACGTTCTCCGGCAACTGGCGCGTCTGCGCATCCTTCACCGTGGGCGGCGGCGGCTGATCCGAGTAGACGACGCGGCCATTCGCGTCCACGTAGCGATAAAGCGTCTGTGCGGCGGCGTCGGCGGCAAGGATGCCGATGGCGACGAGTGACAGGACGACGAGCGGGCTTCGAGTCATGGGGCGGCGGTCCGTCGGGAAGCGACCGTCCCATTATGGCGCAGAAGCCTCTCCCGCCAATGCGGACGGCCGCCGGAAGGCGACGAACGCGCGGAGCGCGCTGCGCCTTCCGCCACGCGCGAGCGCCCCAAGCCGGAAAGTGCACCGATTTCGGGCGACCGGAGGCCCCTTTCGCTCACGGCGAACCGCGGACGGAGGCGTCGAGCGCCGCGAGGTCGTCAGGCGTTCCGACGTTCGCCCAGGGACCGTCGTAACGCTCGCCCGAAACGATGCCGCGAGCGATCCATTCGCGGTAGAGCGGAAGCATCCTGAGCTTCACCCCGCGCGGAAGCTCGCGGAAGAGCGCGCTGTCGTACAGGCCGATGTTGCCGAACGTGAGCCGCTCGCCGTCGCGCTCGTCGATGCGCTCGCCGGTCAGCACGAAATCGCCGCCCGGGTGATAGGGTGGATTGGGCACCATTACGAGATGCACGCGCGACGCCGCGTTCGCATCGCGCATCGGCGCAGCGCGCGGCGCGAGCGTCGCGTAGTCGAAGCGCGTGAAGATGTCGCCCGATACGATGACGACCGGCCCGGGCGCGAGCAGGTCGGCGGCGGTCGCGATGCCGCCGGCGGTTTCGAGCGGCTCGGTCTCGCGCGAATAGCGGATTCGCACGCCGTGCGCGGCGCCGTCGCCGAGCGCGTCGACGATCGCGTCGGCGCGATGCGAGACGTTGATCGCGATGTCGCGAAAGCCGGCGCGCGCGAGCGACTCGATCTGCCACACGATCAGCGCCTTGCCGCCGACGCGAAGCAGCGGTTTCGGCGTCGCGTCGGACAGCGGGCGCATCCGCTCGCCCCGTCCGGCGGCGAGGATCATCGCGGCGGCGAGCGTCATCGCGGTCAGGCGGCCGGAACCGCGTCCGGCGCGCGGTCCTCGAGCGCATCGAGCAGCGGAACGAGCGGGTCGAGCTCGCGATAGCGCGCAACGGCCTTGCGGAGATAACGCATGACGCGCGGCATGTCGTTCACGTAGGCCGATTTGCCGTCGCGATGCTTGAGTCGCGCGAAGATCCCCAGCACCTTGAGTTGCCGCTGCGCGCCCATCCATTCGAAATCGCGCCAGAACGCGCCGAAATCGGCGCCGACCGGCAGTCCCGCGTTGCCCGCCCGTTCCCAGTAGCGGACGGCCCAGTCGATCTGGCGCTCCTCGCTCCACTCGACGTACGCGTCGCGCAGAAGCGATACGAGATCGTAGGTGATCGGGCCGCACACCGCGTCCTGGAAGTCGAGGACGCCGGGATTGGGTGCCGCGACCATCAGGTTTCGCGAGTGGTAATCGCGATGCACGAACACGCGCGGCTGCGCGAGGTTGTTCGCGACCAGCGCGTCGAAGACGTAGGCGAGCGTCTCGCGTTCGGCCGCGCTCAGCGTTCGCCGCAGATGCCGCTCGACGTACCAGTCGGGGAAGAGCGCGAGCTCCCGGCGCAGCAGCGCGTCGTCGTACGGCGGCAGCGCGTCGTCGCAGCGGACCTGCTGCATCCGCACGAGCGCGTCCAGCGCATCGTCGTAGAGCGCGCCCGCGGTCTGCGCATCGAGCGCCGACGCGTACGTGCGCGCGCCGAGATCGCTCATCAGCAGAAAGCCCTGCGCGAGGTCGGACGCGACGATCAGCGGCGCGTGCACGCCGGCATCGCGCAGCATGGCGGCGACACGCACGTATGGCCGGCAATCCTCGTTCGCAGGCGGCGCGTCCATCGCGATCAGCGTCGCGTGGCCGTCGGCCTTTCGCCACGGCGCCGCGAGTACCACGCGAAAGTAGCGGCGAAAGCTCGCGTCGGCCGACGCCGGCGCGACGTTCGCGACCGGCGCGCCGAGGCTCGCGAGCCATTGCGAAAGCGCGTCCTCGCGCGGATGCGGGTTCGGCTTCGTCACGACACGTTGGATATCCGGCTAGAATTGCGCGAATTCTAGCAATCCGCCCCTCTCGATTTTCTCTCGCGCGATGAAGTTTCGAGCCGGCCCGATCGTGGCATGGGCCGCCCTGGGCGGTGCGCTGTTTGCACATCCGGCGCAGAGCGAGCCGCTCGTGCTCAAGCTGTCGCGCGAAATCGAAGCGCCGGCGCCCGTGCCCGTTTCACCACCCGGCACCGCGACATCGCCGGCGCGAACGGCGACACCCGCGCCACGGCCCACCGAGCAGGAGGTGCGCGGCGCGCTGATCCTGCGCGCGGACCGCGTCGAGGGCGACGACAAGCGCGTCACGGCATTCGGCAATGTCGAGTTGCGCGGCCGTCGCGAGACGGTGCTCGCCGACGAGCTTGCGTACGACATCGAGACGCAGACGATCTACGGCAACGGCCACGTGGTCCTGCGCCGCAACTTCGACTGGATCACCGGGCCGCAGCTTCAATACAAGCGTGATACCGAAGTCGGATTCTTTCATCAGCCGCGCTTCTTTCTTGCGGAAACCGACGGCCATGGCGATGCGTCCGACATCCGCTTCACCGGGCCGGGCCACTACGAGGCGACCGACGCGAGCTACACGACGTGCGTCGCGGCGGATCCCGACTGGTACCTGCGCGGAGACGAGATCGAGGTCGACAACCTGCGCAAGGTCGGCACCGCGCGCCGCGTCTCGGTGCATTTTCTCAATACGCCGGTGTTCTACACGCCGTGGCTCACGTTCCCGTTGTCGAACGAGCGCAAGTCGGGCTTCCTGACGCCGACGCTCGGGTCGACCGGCGTTCGCGGCCTCGAGGTGACGGCGCCCTATTACCTGAACCTCGCGCCGAACTACGACGCGACGATCACGCCGCGGCTCATGACCAAGCGGGGCCTGATGATCGGCACGCAGTTCCGCTACCTGCTCGGCGACGGCACGGCGCCGTTCGGCACGGCGAACGGCGAGATGAACGCCGAGATCCTGCCGAACGACCGCCAGACCGGCGAGCGGCGCTATGCGCTCGCATGGGCGCACAACGAGCAGTTCGCGCCCTGGCTCGCCGGCTTCTGGAACGTCAATCGCGTTTCCGACGACAACTACTTCGCCGACTTCGCCGACCGGATCGCGATCACGTCGCAAAAGACGCTGCCGCGCGAAGCCGGACTCATCGGCTCGCATGGGCCGTGGACGGTGACCGCGCGCGTGCAAAGCTTCCAGACGTTGCAGGATCCGAACGCGCCGGTCGTGCCGCCGTACAACCGCGTGCCGCAGATCCTCGGCACGCTGCGCGAGACCGACTGGGCGGGCCTCACGTGGAGCGGCAACGCGGAGTACGCGCGCTTCGCGCAGGAGGCGCTCGTGCCGACCGGCGAGCGCGCCGTCGTCTATCCAACCGTCGCATGGATGCGCCAGGGCTCGGCATGGTTCTTCGACGTGCGCGGCGGCATCCACATGCGCGAGTACCAGCTCGACCAGACGACGGCCGCGCTGCCCGACCGGCACCCGAGCTACGCGATTCCGATCGCGAGCATCGACACCGGTCTCGTGTTCGAGCGCGACTTGGACGTGATGAAGGTGCCGCTCACGCAGACGCTCGAGCCGCGCGCCTTCTACGTCTACATCCCCTACCGCAACCAGAACAACGCGCCGGTGTTCGACACGGCGATCGACGACTTCAACTTCTCGCAGCTCTTTGCCGAGAACCGCTACATCGGCAACGACCGCATCGGCGACGCGAACCAGCTCACGCTCGCGCTCACGTCGCGCTTCCTCGACCGCGACACGGGCGCGGAGCGCTTGCGGCTCGCGGTTGGCGAGCGCTTCTACTTCGAGGATCAGAAGGTGAGCCTGAACGAGCCGCTGCGTTCGGCGTCGACGTCGGATTTCCTCGCGGGGGCCGAGGGACGCCTGTCGAAGGAGTGGTCGCTCACGAGCCTTTTGCAATACAACTTCGACGCGCACGAGGTCGAGCGGCTGAACGCCGGCGTTCGCTACGCGCCGGCGCCCGGCAGCGTGCTGAACGCGACGTGGCGCTACACGCGCACGATCGTCGATCCGACCGGCGGCATCGGCCAGATCAAGCAGGTCGACCTGTCGGGACAGTGGCCGATCACATCGCACTGGAACCTGATCGGCCGCTGGAACTACTCGTTCACCGACCGCAAGACGCTGGAGGCGGTCGCAGGCATCGAGTACAATGCCGACTGCTGGGTGCTGCGCATCGTCGGCCAGCGGCTGACGACCACGACACAGCAGGCGACGACGTCGGTCTTCGTGCAGCTCGAACTGAACGGGCTCGCACGTGTCGGAACGAGTCCGCTCGATCTCCTGCGGCGCAGCGTGCCGGGCTACGTGCCCACCAACGACCCGTCGCTGCGCGAACGCGATCGGCGCTTCGAGGCGCTTCCCGAATTCTGAAAGGCTTCAGTTAAGATGGTCATGCGAAGGTTTCGTCCGGCGTTCGCGCTGCTGATGGCGCTCGCCTGCTGCGTTCCGCTCGCGCACGGCGCCGACAATCCCGTTCCGCTCGACCGCGTGCTCGTCGTCGTCAACGACGAGGCGGTCACGCAGTGGGACATGAACGAGCAGCGGCGCATCCTGCTGTCGCAGATGCAGGCGTCGAAGGTGACGCCGCCGCCGCCCGACATCCTCGACAAGCAGGTGCTCGAGCGGCTGATCGTCGAGCGCGCGATCCTGCAGTACGCGAAGGAAACCGGCATCCGCGTCGACGACACGACGGTGGAGCGGACGATCCTGCGCGTCGCCGAGGAGAACAAGCTGTCGCCCGAGGAATTCCGCAAGGCGCTCGCGCGCGAGAACGTTCCGTACGAGAATTACCGCGAGGACATTCGCCGCCAGATCACGATCCAGCGCGTGCGCGATCGCGAGGTCGACAGCAAGGTATCCGTATCGGATGCCGAGGTCGACAACTACCTCGCTACCGTCGCGTCGCAGGCCGGCGGCGAGGACGAATATCACCTTTCGCACATCTACATCACGGTTCCCGAGCAGGCGTCGCCCGACGCCGTCGAGGCGAGCCGCAAGCGCGCCGAGCAGGCGCTTGCCGAAGTGAAGTCGGGCAAGGACTTCGCCGAAGTCGCCGCCGCTTACTCGAGCGCGCCCGACGCCACGTCGGGCGGCGACCTCGGATGGCGCACGCGCGCGCGGCTCCCCACCGTGTTCGCCGACGTCGTGCAGAACATGAAGCCCGGCGACGTCTCGCCGGTGCTGCGCAGCACCAGCGGCTTCCACCTGGTGAAGCTCGTCGGCGAGCGCAACCGGAACCAGCCCACCGTCGTCGACCAGACGCATGCGCGGCATATCCTGATCAAGGTCAACGAGCAGACGTCCGAGGCCGACGCGAAGACCAAGATCGACCGGTTGCGCGAGCGCATCGTCGCCGGCGCGAGCTTCGAGGACATCGCGCGCGCGAACTCGGAGGACACGTCGAGCGCGAAGGGCGGCGATCTGGGCTGGCTTTCGCCCGGCGACACGGTTCCCGATTTCGAGCGGGCGATGGACAAGCTCGCGGTGAACGAGGTCTCGCAGCCGATACGCACGCCGTTCGGCTGGCACCTGATCCAGGTCGTCGAGCGGCGCAAGCAGGACATCACGCAGCAGCGGCGTCGCGAGGAGGCGCGCCGCGCGATCCGGCAGCGCAAGAGCGACGAGCAGTTCGAGGAATTCGTCCGTCAGCTCCGCGACCGCACGTACGTCGAGTACAAGGTCGACGACCGTTAGAAACAGCTCGTACGATCGGCCGCGCGCACCGGCAACGTGATGAACGATGCGCTGTCGGGCTCCCTCGACGTCGCGTCGGGTGGGCTTGCGCCGCCGGTCATTCTCTGGGACAAGACGCGCGACGGCCTCGACGTGCGCATGATCGCGGCCATGGTGACCGCGCCGCTTTTCCGCAACACGACGAACCCGCGCGTTCATTCGGTCAAGGATTTCACGGCATCGGACCGCAATGCCGACAAGCGGGCGGCCGCGCAGCTTTACGTGACCGAAGCGAAAAGCAAGGAGCCGGTCGACGACGTCTGTCGGATGCTGACAGACCCCGAGATCGAGTTCACGCTAACGCCTCGGCAGGTTGGCAGCTGCGCGCAATTCATGTACGAGGATGGCCTGATAAAGCATCGTTCCGCGTCGTGGAAGGATCTCTTCTTCGACGCGATCCACCGGCTTCCGGGAAGTTAGCTCGGCCGCAGCAGCGCGACGCGCCACAGCGCAAAGCGCAGGTTCGGTGTGACGCGCAGCGTGACCCTGAGCTGATCGATGGCAAACGCGGATGCCAAAGGTCGCATGTTCACGACGTGCCCCGCGGGCGTCGATCGAGCATCGGCCACGGCGGCCGCCGCGAGCGTTGTCCACGTCTCGCCGCGGGCGCCGCGCGCGGCGATCTCGATCATGCCGTTCGCGACTTCGTCGGCGAGACCGATGACGCACGCTTCGATCGTTTCGCTCGCGAGCGCGAGTTCGACAGGCGAGGCGAGCGTCACGGTGCCGGCCGCATCCGCACGAAGTTCCAGATGTCCGGATTGCTGACGTAACGATCCGCGTTCGATCGTCCATCCGTCGTCGCTCGCATGCGACGGCGTCCCGAACGTCCACAGCCGGCTGCCGAGCGGGAGTCCGGAGCGCTCGAGCAGGAAATCGCAGGCCGCATCCTCGAGCGGCGTGTTGCGCCACGCCGTGTACGTCACGTACTCGGCACTCGCCGCGTCGAGGCCGTTCGAGCCGTTCCACGCCATCGGCGAAACGAAGCGTGCGCCCGCGTTCCAGAGGTCGCGGAGCGCCCGATACGCATCGCCGTACGTCGGCCGGCGCGCGGGCTCGCGCAGATCGGCCGTGTTGAACTCGACGATGCCGAAGCCAGGATCGATCGCAGCGAGCGTCGCATAAAGCGTGCGGCCGTTTTCCATCGGCATGTCGTTGGTCGCCGCGGCGCCGTAGACGATCGCGCCCAGGTGTCCGTCGCGCGGCTTGCTGCCTTCGATCGATACGCCGCCCGAATCGTGATTCTTGACCGGACTCGTGATCGACAGCGCGAGCGGCATCGCGTCGTGCGCCGGCGCCATGAGTCCCTGCGACGACCAGATCCTGCCGGCCGGAACGCCGGCTTCGACGAGCCATTGCGCGAGCTCGTCGTAATGAAGGGCGACGAGATGGCGGCGAAAATGCTCCCACTCGCGCACCCACGGGTCGCGCCAGTAAGGGGCTGCCGGGTCGCGCGCGAACGTTCGCGGCGGATCGACGTCGGCCCAGCGCGCAAACGATCGGCGCGCGATCGTGCACACCTGCGCAAGCGAGAGCGGGTCCGACCGGCGATGCCGTGTGAGATCCGGCACGCCGGCGCTGCAATGCCCTTCGTACGGGCCGCTGCCGGCGAGCCACTCGCGAAACTGCGCGAGCGTGCCGGGGTTGTAGTCGTACCACTGCGCTTCGGTGAAGAACGGGTTGATGTAGACGTCGGGGTCGAGATTGACGCCGACGAAGAGCGCGTCGTGCTCGCGCATGAACGCGACGAGGTGCCGCGCTGCCTGCTGCAGGTTGCGGCGCTTGTAATGGCGGACCCGCTCCGCGTACACGTTAAGCGTAAGCGCGCGCGAAAGCTCCGGCGCCTTCTGCGAGCCGGGCAGATGCGACAGGAAGTCGTCGGGCATCACCTCGTTGCGCTCGTTCCACTGGCAGTTCGCGGCGTCTTCCTCGAGCCGGTCGTTCAAGTCGAATGCCGGGCACGTGCCCGACGCGTCGGCCCAGATGCCGCCGTTCAGCGTGATCAGCACCGGCAACCGTCTCGACGCCGCGTACGCGAGCACGTGCGACAGCGCATCGTCGGCGATCGCGCGATCGCGATCGCGCCGGCGGACGTCGAAATCGGGATCGAACGCGTAGTCGCCGTCGGCGCCACGCGTCGTGCGCATGTACAGGATCGGCACGCGCATGCCGACGCCGGTCGTCGCCGACGTATACGCTTCATATCGGCGTGCGAGACCTTCGGCGCTGCCGATCGCGACGCCCGACAGCGCCGGAATCAGCCGAAACGGCGCGCCGCCACGCGCGCCGTCGAATGCCCAGCGCGCGTGCGCCGACGCTTCGACGACGAAACGGCGTCCAAGCTCCGTTTCGCGGCCGTTCGCGTCGATCGCGACGACGGTGAACGCGCGGCGCAGCACGCCGCGCGGCGCCGGCCATCGCGACAGATCGAGCGTCGCTTCGAAGCCGCTGTACGGATTGTCGGGATAACCGGGACGGACCGCTGCCACGTCCTCTCGCGGCAGTCCGTAACGTGCGCGGACCGCGGTGTCCAGGAAACGCGCTTGCACTTCGCGTATTCGCGCAGCAGCAAGCGCCCAGCCGGCGACGCGCACGCGCGGGCCGACGCTCGCGCCGGCCGGCTCGTCGACCCAGCCGATCGCGGCAGGCTTGTCCGTTGCGACAGGATCGCTCGTCATGCGCCGATTATCGCGTGTCGTAGAATCGCCGCGATGAGTCGTGCGGACAGTTCGGTGCCGAAAGACCTCGTCGTGCCGAGGCTCGTCGCCGAACCCTGGTACGTCGATCGGGTAACGCTCGACGGGCCCCGCTTGAGCGCCGCGGGATGGTCGATGCCGGTCACCGATCGCGAGCCCCGCGGCGGCTGGTTCACGGTCAATGGCAAGCGCTTCGATCGTCTCGCGTATCCGTTGTTGCGCGAAGACGTGGGCGCCGTGTTCTGGCAGCGCGAAGGCGCGGCGAACTGCGGCTTCGACGGCGAAATCGACGATCTGTCCGATCCGTACCCGGACGGCATCCTCGAGATCCGTCGCAACGTCGCCGACACGCCGGCGATCGAGCGCGGCCGCGACGCATGGTTCCTGCCCGATCCGTCGCGGCATGCGAACCTTCCCGACGAGGATCGGCGCTTTCGCGTCATCGGCGATCGCGACGCGCGCGGCTTTCTCGTCTCGGGCGCGACCGATTATCACCGCCTCGATCGCGTGCTCGCCGAGCTGACCGGGCGTCCCCTGCACCGATTCGAGCGCGTGCTCGACTGGGGCGTCGGCTGCGGCCGGCTCGCGCGGCATTTTCCGGCGCAGCACGCGCAGGCGCTCGCCGGCTGCGACATCGACGCCGACAACGTCGCCTGGTGCAGCGCCAACCTGCCCGGAACGTTCGTCGCGTCGCGTCTTTCGCCACCGCTTCCGTTCGAGCGCGAAAGCTTCGACGTTGCCTACGGCTTATCGGTGTTCACGCACCTGCGCGAGGCGATGCAACTTCGCTGGCTCGACGAGCTCGCGCGCGTGACGAAGCCGGGCGCGATCCTGCTGATGACGATGCATGGCCGCACGGCGATCGACTTCACGCGCCTCGCGCCCGACGATTACCGGCGTACACGTGATCGCGTCGCGCGCGAAGGCCTCGTCGTCAGCGGCGCCAATGCGCAGCTCGACGGCCACGCCGAGCATCGCGGCGAGTACGTCAACGTCTACCACGACGCCGATTACGTGCGCCGCGTCTGGGGACGCAACTTCGAAGTGCTGCACTTGCTTCCCGGTTACATCCTGCATCACGACCTCGTCGTGATGCGTCGCCGTTAGGGAATCTCTGATCAACGCCCGTGCGGGCGCGACGGGTCAGCTTGCGGGGGCGCTGGCGCGAAGGAAGGCGCCGCAAACAGCAGGCGCTGTTTGCAAGCCGAGCGAAAACTGCGTTTCAGCGCAGGCTGACGTGAGCATAGCGAACGTTAAGTCGCGAAGCGACGGCCGGAGCTACAAAGCCAGCGCCCGCGGCAAGCCCCCGTCCCTTCGGGTTGACGCGAAATGCGGCGCCTGCTTCGCCGGTCCCCTTGGCATCAGCGCGCGTCGCGCGGCGCGGTGCGAAAGCGCGGCCGGTACGCGACGAGCGCCGACTTGAGCGCGAGAGCGGGCGCTTCGACGAAGTGCCACGAAAGCATCGCGAGCGGCAGCGTGACCGCGAGCGTGAGCGCGAACGACAGCAGCGGCGAAAGCGGCGCGAAGCGCCAGATCAGGAACTGCTGCACCGGAAAGGCGAGCACGTACGTGCCGTACGAATAGTCGCCGAATTGAAGATAGCGGCGCCACTGCAGACGGGGGTGATACGCGGCGACGAGCGCGAGATACGGAATGCCGATGTAGAAGCACCACGGCCCGAGGCGCGGCATCCGCGCGCAGGCGACGACGAGCAACGCGATGATGCCGGAGAGCGGCAGCGAAACGGGAACGAGGCGCCGGCACGTGTGCAGCCAGACGCCGAAGAAGAAGCTCGCGACGAGGCCCGGAATCGTTCCCAGCCCGTCGAAAGGCATCAGATTCCTGGTCGCTTGCGGAAAGATCGCGTAGCCGACGATCGCCGCGGCGAAGAGCGCCGAGTAGAGCGCAGTGCCGCGCGTGAGTCCGACGAGCACGATCATCGCAGCAACGCAGTAGCACCAGACTTCGACCGGAATCGTCCATAGCGATCCGTTCACGGCGAGCGGATAGGGCAGGGTCGCGAACACGCCGGGAAGACGGTCGGCCATGCCGAAGAACGGCATGCCGAACAGGAACCACCAGGTGCCCGCGTCCGCCCAATAGCTCGCCGACGGCAGGACCGTCACCGTCCAGCCGACCGCGACGACGCAGAAGAGCTTCGCAAGATAGAGGCCGGGAACGATCCGCAACGCGCGCGCGGCTGCGAATCGGCAAAGCGACGGCGTGCGCTCGAGGCTTTGCGCGATCAGGAAGCCGCTGATGCCGAAGAACGTGATGACGCCGATCGTGCCGGCGTCGATCGCGTTGCGGGACAGCGCCGCAATCGGCTCGTCGCCTGCGTGGAGCGTCAGCGCATACGCGTGCGAGAACATCACCATCGACGCCGCGATCATTCGCAGCAGGTTGAGGTTGTTCTCGCGGCCGTGCGCGAGATCTTCGAGGCGGTATGCTATCGGGAGCATGAGCGGCACCAGCGACCCAGAGCATACGCCGGCGTCCGAACGACGGCTCCTCGACGACCAGATCGCGTATTACCGGGCGCGCGCGCCCGAATACGATGCGTGGTGGCTTCGCACCGGCCGCTTCGACCGCGGTGGCGCGAACAATGCGGCGTGGCACGCGGACGTCGCGCTCGTCGAGCGCGCGATCGTCGCGATGCTCGACCGCGAGGCGCCCTCGCGCGTGCTCGAAGTCGCGTGCGGCACCGGCCTCTGCACGCGGCACATCGCGCCGCGCGCCAGGCACGTGACGGCCGTCGACGCGTCGCCCGAGGTGATCGCGATCAACCGCGGCCGCGTGCAAGCCGCGAACGTCGAGTACGTGCAGGCCGACCTGTTCGCGTTCGAGCCGCAAGCGACGTACGACCTGGTGTTCATGGGCTTCTGGCTGTCGCACGTGCCGCGCGCGCGGTTCGACGCGTTCTTCGACATGGTGCGGCGAGCGCTCGCACCCGACGGCTTCGCGTGGTTCGTCGATTCGGCGCACGATCCGACATCGCACGCGGTCGACCATCCGACGCCCGACAGGCACGCAGGCGTCGTCACGCGGCGGCTCGACGACGGCCGCGAGTTCCGGATCGTCAAGGTGTTCTGGGAGCCGTCGACGCTGACGGAGCGCCTCGACGCGTGCGGTTTCGCCGCGGACGTCGCGCAGACGCCGCGCTATTTCATCTACGGGAGCGCGCGACCCCGCTACTTGAGCGCGTAGTAGACGTACCCCTTCTGGGGCACGCGTCC
>Ga0134128_10008365_pt1 | contig 12450 bp, 11 predicted proteins | sample KB31754_FD_96462 | JGI IMG/M metagenome (GOLD analysis project Ga0134128, IMG submission 96462) | Terrestrial soil microbial communities with excess Nitrogen fertilizer from Kellogg Biological Station, Michigan, USA - KB3-175-4 | ecosystem: Environmental > Terrestrial > Soil > Unclassified ...
TGGTAGCGCTAACGGGAATCGAACCCGTATTTAAGCCTTGAGAGGGCTCCGTCCTAACCGTTAGACGATAGCGCCAAATGCGGGAAACTTCTATACATTATAACAGTCCGGGTCTCTCCGCGGAGGCAGTCGATGCGGTTGAGGGACAGTGAAAAAAGAACCCCGCGTCTTGCGAGCGCGGGGTTAACACTGTACGGATGAAACAGTCTTGAAAAGAGCCTTCGGAATCATGATGAAACCGGAGGTAAGTGCCTTAATCGGCGTAAACTGCGGAACTGTTTCGGAAAATGCTCCTGCTTCCATGATAACTTTCCGGGGAGGCTTTCCGGTAGCGATGCGCCCCCGCCGAGTACTGGAACCGCATCAACCACCACTGCTGCTTCCGCGCACAAGGCGTCGGTATTCCATACCAATGCAACGGTCCATGATGACGAGCAAACCGAAGCTTTCCGCTTTCGCCGCCGCTTCGCGATGAATGACGCCCTGCTGCATCCAGACGCCGCGGGCGCCTTTGGCGATGGCGGCGTCCACGATGTCGGGAACAAATTCGGAGCGGCGAAAAATGTTGACGATATCGACCGCACCGGGGAACGCATCGAGCGACGGAAATGCTCGCTCGCCCAGCACTTCCACTTCGTTCGGATTCACGGGGAAAATTTTGTAGCCCCGCGATTGCATATATTGGGAGACTCCGAAGCTCGCACGCAGCGGATTACCCGATAAACCCACAACCGCTATCGATTTTGACGATTGCAGAAGCTCGCGAATGGCCGAGTCATTCATGGCCGGCCACCCGGCCGCTATGCGCGCGATGTGCCGCAGCTTGAGCAACCGGTCGCTTGCCGGACGGTTTATCCTTCTCGGTCTCGTCCTCGCTGTCCATCTTGAGTACGCGACGGAAACGGGCGACTTCCTCGCGAGTCAGCGTGCGGTATGCTCCCGGTTTCAGCGCCCCTAGTTCCAGGAAACCGATCTTGACGCGCTTTAGCTTCTCGACCAGAAAACCGAAATGCTTAAACATGATTCGGATTTGATTCTGACGGCCTTCGGTGATGGTGACTTCGTACCACGGATTCACGGTTTGCTTGACGATGCGCAGCCGCGCCGGCGCGGTGCGCTTCCCGTGCATCGGAACGCCCCTACGGAACGTCTCTTCCTGCTCCGCGGTCAGGATGCCATTCGCTTTCACGAGGTAGGTCTTCGGCAGATGATTTGCGGGAGACGTGATGCGATTGGCGAATTCGCCATCGTTGGTTAACAGCAGCAGCCCCTCGCTCGCGTAATCGAGGCGCCCGACAGGATAGATGCGCTCGCGCATGCCTTTGAAGTAGTGCATGACGGTGTCGCGGCCTTCCGGATCATGCACCGTAGTGACGACGTTCTTCGGCTTGTTGAATGCGTAATAAATGAAGTGCTGAGGAGCCTTGAGGCGCTGGCCGTCGATCTTCACGTTATCCACCGTAAGATCGGCCTTGCTGCCGAGTTCCGTGACAGTATGTCCATTGACGGAAACGCGGCCGGCGACAATCAGTTCTTCCGCCTTTCTGCGGCTGGCGATGCCGGCGTGAGCGAGCAGTTTTTGGAGGCGTTCTTCAGGCATGGGGTTCCGTCTGCTCAGGATTATCTTCTGATTCCTCAGCTTTGGCGATTTCAGAATCGGGCCGGGCATTTGCTGCCTCTACAGCAATTTCGTAGTCTGTTGTAGGGGCGAGGCATCCCTCGCCCTCATCGCCTTCGGTGTGCGATCGTTCGTGCGATAGCGTTTCGGACGCTTCGGGGTCTGTCGCCGGTTCGATACCCTGCTCGACGGACGGCTGCTTCGCATCGGCCTCGCCTTCAGAATCGTCCGGCTGTTCGGCTAAGCTGCTTTCGTGCATCATCTCGGTCTGCCCGGCCGGGACGGAGGGTTCCTGAATATCCGTCGGCGTTTCGTCGGTGAGCGACAGACGTCCAAGTTCCTCAAATTCCTTGAGCGTCGGCAATTCGTTGAGTGAGCTGAGGCCGAACTGGATCAGAAATTCTTTCGTTGTTTTATACATGATCGGCTTACCGATCACGTCTTTGCGGCCCGCGGTGGCGACCAGTTTGCGATCAAGCAGCGTCTTGAGCACGCCCGCTCCCTGCACGCCGCGGATCTCCATAATCTCGGGCGCCGTAATCGGTTGCTTGTAGGCAACCACGGCCAGCGTTTCCAGGGCGGCAAGAGACAGCTTGAGCGGCGCCTGGAGCTTCTTGACGAATCGGCGAATGGATTCGTGGTGCTCCGGCTTCGTGCCCATTTTGTAGCCGCCGGCGAGTTCGCGCAATGTCAGCCCATGGCTGGGCTGCGCGTATTCCTCAATTAGTTGCGCAAGAATTTCTTTCACCGTAGCGAGCGGCTGTTCGACGGCGCCAGCAATCTGCTCCGGCGTCAGAGGTTCGTCGGTGATGTAGATGGCCGCCTCGATGATGGCCTTCAGAGTCGTGTGAGGATCTTCGTCCGGCGTCAGCCCGGTTACGGCTTCGGCGATCAGAACATCGTCCAGTTCATCGTCTGAAGCGGCATCCGGCGAGGCATCCCGCACCTCTATCTGCGATTCGTTATTCGAAACCGTGTCACCGTCGGCGGCGCCACTCTCGCTGCATTCGGCCTGCGTCGTTTCCGCATCGACCGCCGCGTCGTTGATCTGTTCTAAATCCTGCATCCGTTTGGTTATTGATATTCCCGATCTACCGCTTCCATGGTCTCGACAGACTCAAGGGCCTGTTTGAAATTCTCACGCCGGCGCAAGCCGATGTCTCCGAATAGATCTCCCTGTGTGAGGTCGACAGCTTGCAACTTCACGAGCTCCAGGATTGCGAGAAACAGACAGATCATGGCGCGGCGGCTGCGCTGGCGTTCAAAGAGCCGGGTTGCCGAAAGCGGCTGCGATGGGCGTGAATGTTCCAGCTCGTAGCGCAAAAACCGGATCATATCCGGAACGCTGACGTCCTCTTTCCCAATCTCGTATTCCGGGCGGCTCTTGGCGCGTTCGACCACGGCCTGCAGTGTTTTGACGAGATCGATCAGGGTGACAGCTAGTCCGGGGCCCTCATCCTCGTTGATGAATTGCTGAATCTGGGGATTCGACCAGATCGCTTCCTCAATGACACGTTTCTGCTGGAGCATTTCGGCGGCGTTCTTGAACCGCTCGTGCTCAATCAGCCGTTCCACCAGTTCTTTGCGAGGGTCCTCTTCAGGCGCAATTTTGTCGAGCTCCGGGTCGCGCGGGAGCAGCAGCCTGCTTTTGATGTGAATCAGCGTGGCGGCCATATACACGAAATCCGACGAAAGCTCGATGTCGAGTTCCAGCGCCCGCTGCATGTAGTCGAGGTACTGCCGCGTGATACTGGCTATGGGGATGTCGTAGATGTTGACCTGCTGTTTCCGGATCAAATCGAGCAGCAGATCGAGCGGGCCCTCGTACTGCGCGAGATGAAAATTCAACGGCGACGACACTGCTTTCAAAATAGCAGGAGTGAAGCCCACAAGCCGGTTCGGGGACAAGCCTAAAAAGGCGGCTCCTGCTCGGGCTTTTCGACGGGCGGCATTCCACCCAGATTGTCTTTCTTTTTCTCCGCCTCGCCGGCGGCTCCCCTGAAAAAGAGGTTCACGGTGACGTTGTGGGCCGTAGTGTCGGGCACGAATGTAGATTTTGTCGTGCCCAGATTGTCCATAATACCCATCTCTTTAATCCGCTTCAGAAAGAAGTCCGGGTAATCGGGATTGAAGGCCTCCCCAGGCTTCTCGGCCCACAGCTTACGAATGGCAGGCTCGCTTTGGATATCCAGGCCGTGAACGTTGAGAGTTTCAAATTTGTAGACAGGGCCGGGCTGCATGGCATAGATGAGATTGACGGTTAGATTCTTGTCGTTCTCCTGGTGAGACAGTTGGATGGCGGCGCTCAAATGGCCGCGATGGCGCATGAAGTCGACCAGATCGCGGCGCAACTGCTCGGCCTTGCTGCCGTCGAAAACCTCCCCCTTGCGGAAGTGCATCATCGACCGGATGTCGTCGGCCGACACTGTGCCGCCACGGAATGTCGACGTGCCGAAATGAAAAACAGGGCCTTCCTGAATTTCCACGTGTACGACGTAGCCCGCGTTTTCAGTCGATTTCTCGCTTTGAATCTTGGGGAAGGTGACAGCGACGTAGCCTTTGGCCGCGTATAGTGTTTTCGCGGCGCCATTGAGGATTTCCCGGATGCGTGTGTCGGAAAGGCGCTGGCCAATGGCGACATCGTTCAGCGCATGCTCCAGAGTAGGAGTATCGATCGCCTTATTGCCGGTGACGGTGACGCGGGCTATGCGTGGGAAGGGCGTATCTGGCCGAATGATGACGGCGGGGTGGTTCGGGTCCTCGGATGAGACGAAGCCTTTGATTTTCAGCGATGGCTTGGTCTTCGCAATGAATTCCTGCGCGACTTCCGCATACTTATTGACCACGGCCGACGTGGCGGGAATCCGGTCGTTATAGAGCAGCATGTGCGCTCGAAGATATTGACGAAGCGCATCGTCGGAGACGCCGAGATCTTCGAACTGCAGCGGAAACAATTCATCGAATTCGGTGACTTTATAGGTCACTTCATATTGGGCAGGGTTAGAACCGGTCCATCGGAACTGATACTCCACGTTCGAGAAGAGATCCGTCGCCAACAGGCGCGATTGCGCGGCGCGGAATGCCGCGGGGGTGGCCGGTTCTTCCGCTTTGAGTCCGAGGACTTTCTTGATATCGGCTGGTTTGTAAATCTTGTTCCCCTGAACGATGATGCTTCGAATAATACCCGGCGGAGCCGCCTCCGTCGATTTCGCCTGGGGAACCTGGGCCGCCGCTAACAATGCCAATGAATACAGCAGCAGAGCGCTGCGGAGCAGAGAGACCATCTACGTTAATTGTACGTTTCAGAGGAATACGGGGTTTCGGGAGACAGGGGGTGCAGGCATCAGCGGATTGGCGGGGCGATGCGGATCGTGTTGCGGTAGGTTCCTTGCACTTCGATCTCGAAGGGGCGATGCGGGACCGGATCCTGACCAGTCAGATGGTAGATATCCACTCCGGCGCCAGGGCGCTCTGCTGGAAATGTGGCGACGTGCTCCCAGGAGTTCGGATAGTCGCGGATCATCCGGCGGAGCAGTTGATAGTGTTCGAGCGGCTGGGGGCCGCGGGTGCGGTCCAGAACGAGAACGCCGACCGGAATGGCCGTGAGATACGCCATGACCGCTTGCGGGGAGCTAAATCGTGAGCGGTAATGCCGGTTGTTCCAGTCGCTCGACGCGAGCACACGCCCCGCGCGCAAGATCACATGGCCGGGGCGCGGGCGATCGCGCGCGGCCATCTCGGTGATGAGCATGCCTTCTCCGAACGCTTCGGATGCGCAGAGAATCACCTGGTTGCGGTAAAGCGGATTGTTTTCGAGAGAGGCGGCCGCTTTACGGAAGCCGTACGATTGCTTGCGGGGTATGTAGAACACGGTCGCGAGAATTAGCGTGAGCAGCACTAGAGCCACCGCATCCGCCAGGCGCGGCGTGGGATTGCGGCGTGCAACTACAGTAATGAGCGTAAGTCCTCCGCTAATCGCAAACAGAAGAACGGCCGGGATGGCGGCGATCAAGTAACGATCGTTCAATCCGCTTGGCACAAAGCAGTGAAGGATGAGTACCGCAAACACGACGGAAATGAGAGAAGCCCAGCGGCCATTGATCCCTCCGAAGCGCAACGCGGGCACAAGCTTGGGCGCGAGCCCGGCGAGAAACAGGAGGGTAAGCACGAGGCCGATGGTGGTCAGCAAATGGATGCCGAAGAACTGCGCGGCCCTAGCAGCGTAGGCGAGACCCCAGGGATACTGAAATCCCGGGGTGACGAACTGCCGGGTCAACAGCATCCATGGGAGGCAAACGAAGCCGGAACTGGCGGCGGTGAGCCAGAGCGCTCCGTTGCGGAGAATCGCGAACCGGCGCGTCAGAATTATCGAGATCGGCGGCAGCAGAATGAGCTCAACGCCATCGCCTTTTGTGAGGACGGCCAGTGAGGCGAGCGCTCCGAACCAGATAATGTCGCGAGCGCGGCCGGAATCGAGAAACCGGCCCCAGCGAACGGCTGCCCAAAGGACGAGCAACGCCAGTCCGGTATCGACCATTACGGTGGATGTATATTGCTGGACGACCGGCAAAAACAGGAAGATGGCGCCGCACGCCAGTCCCGCGAGTGGCGCCTGCCATTCTTCCATGACGAGATAGAAAATAGTTGCGGCGATCAGCGCCGTGATGACGGCCATCAGCACCAAAACGGAGGCGATAGAGTCACCGAACATCAACATCCACAGCGCTTCCGCTACATAGAACACGGGTGGCCAGTGGCCAAGTCCGACCTTCGGATAGTGCGCGTAGTAGCTCTGGGCAAACGCGGTAGGACTCGACGGAAAACCCTGAGCAATGTAGTCGCGGACCATGAGTCCGGTGACGTAATGGGAGGCGTCGTCGAACTCCGCCCCGATCTCGGTCCGGTAAGCGTGTGCGGACTGCTGCAAAAGGAACGTGGCGGAGAAGAAAAGCGCGAACGCGATGCAACAAAGCACGAGGGTGCGCGCCTGAATCCGGCTGAACGATGCCCTCCGGGGAACGGAAGGCTGGATTACGCCATCCACACCTGGTTCGGCAACATGCAGTGCGGCGGCCGGCCGGATTATCAAACCTGGCCTCGCGGCACGGGGGCAGTGGCGTACAAACGTACGCGGAGGATGTCGAGGCGATGCGCGCTCACTGGGCTTCTTCAGATTATCGCTGGTCCGAAGACTGGAGGATTTTACCGGTGTCTCCGAGCTTACAAGCGGTGTTTTGTCAACCGCGTGATTCTTTCGCAAACTACGGTAAATAAAGGGCCAATGATACACTGAAGGGGAAAATGGCATACGACTTAGTCATCATCGGCAGCGGTCCGGGCGGCTATTCCGCGGCAGTGCGGGCCGGCCAGTACGGATTCAAGACGCTGCTTGTCGAGAAGTCGCCAAGGCTGGGCGGAACATGCCTGCTTGTTGGCTGCATTCCGACGAAAGCGCTGCTGCAAACGGCGGAAGTTTGGGACTACTTCAAGCATCCGGAAGAGCAGGGAATCGCCTGCAAAGATCCGCAACTCAACTACCCAAAGGTTCTCGATCGCAAGAACTCGATTGTTTCCAAGCATTCAAAAGGCGTCGAGTTCCTGATGAAAAAGAACAAGGTGGAGGTGGTGAAAGGCTATGCCCGGCTGCTCGGTGGCGGCAAAGTGCAGGTCGATACCGATCAAGGCCAGCAGACGTATGAATCGCGGTTTATTATGCTCGCAACGGGATCGGAGGCGCGCATGCTGCCCGGCCTGCAGGCGGACGCAAACCAGATTCTGACGAACATCGAAATTCTGAATCTTACGAGCGTGCCGCGGTCATTGGGCATTATCGGCGCGGGGGCGGTCGGCGTGGAGTTTGCGTCGATTTTCAACCGTTTCGGGTCGAAAGTTACGGTTTTGGAAATGTTGCCGCGGATGGTTCCCGTCGAAGATGAGGACGTATCGAAAGAACTGGACCGGTACTTCAGAAAGACCGGCATTCGTGTCGAGACGGGAGCGAAAGCGGAAAACATCCGGAAGAATTCGAACAGCGTCAGCCTGACCGCGACGCTCGCGAACGGCAAGAAGGAAGATCTCGAGTTCGACAAACTGCTGGTTGCCGTCGGACGTAAGCCAAATACCGACAACGTCGGATTGCAGGCGACGGCGATTCAGCTTGATCGCGGGTTCGTCAAGGTGGACGCCTTTCAGCGCACGGGCGAGCCGAATGTATACGCAATCGGCGACATCGTAGCGGGAACACCGCAACTCGCGCACGTGGCCACGATGGAAGGCCTGGTGGCGGTGGCTCACATGGCAGGCAAGCCGGCAAGGCCGGTGAACCGCAACCGGATTCCTGGCTGCACCTATACGGAGCCCGGCATTGGAAGCGTAGGTCTGACGGAGGCGCAGGCGAAAGCGCAGGGCTACCGAGTGAAAGTTGGCAAGTTCCCGTTCGCGGGCAACAGCAAAGCGACCATCCTCGGAATGCACGAGGGTTTCGTGAAAGTGATTGCGGACGAGAAGTTCGGAGAAATTCTCGGCGTTCACATCATCGGGCCGCATGCGTATGAACTGGTTGCCGAGGCGGTGACCGCGATGGAAGCCGAGGCAACGGTAGAGTCGATGATGTCGACCATTCATGCTCACCCGACGCTTTCCGAAGCTGTGGGAGAGGGCTTCAACGCAGTTAACGGCCTGGCGATCAACGCGTAATACATTGGGAGCGCCGCGCTCTCAAAATCGATCTTATGAGGCAATGTGAGCTCCTGGATCTCGGGCGCCTGGAGTGGATAAAGGCGTTTCGTACCCAGCAGCAATTCGTTGAAGAAAGGAAGCGCGGAGAAGGCATCGACCGTTTTCTCTTCGTGGAGCATCCACATGTCGTGACTCTTGGACGTAATGCGAAAGACGAGCAAGTGCTGGCGAAACCGGAGATTCTGGAGCGCGCGGGCATTGCATTCGAGGAGACAGACCGGGGCGGAGGAGCGACGTATCATGGCCCTGGACAGGTGGTGGGGTATCCGATTCTCGATTTGCGAGAATGGAAACGCGATGTGCGGGCCTATTTCCGTGGCGTCGAGCAGTTTCTGATAGATGCGCTAGCTAGTTTGGGCGTCGAGGCCGAACGTTCTCCGGAGCGCGGCCATGAGGGCGTCTGGGTGGGCGGCGCGAAAATTGCGGCGATCGGGATTCACATTAGCCGCTGGATTACTTCGCACGGGTTTGCATTGAATGTTGATACTGATTTGACCTATTTCCAGTACATCGTTCCCTGCGGATTGTCGAAACCCGTGTGTTCGCTGCGCAGCTTGGGCTGCACGGCCAGTCGCGAACAGGTGAAAGAAGCCATCGCCGCCGCGTTCGCAAAAGTGTTCGATTATGAACTGGTGATGGCATACCGCGAAGCGCAGGAGATTCGATGACAGACGTTGTGATGCCCCAAATGGGCGAAAGCATCGTAGAAGGAACGTTGACCCGCTGGCTGAAAAAGACCGGCGAAAAAGTGGAGCGGGACGAGCCACTATTTGAGATTTCAACGGACAAGGTCGATACGGAAATTCCGTCTCCCGCGGCCGGAACTCTGAGCGAGATATTGGTCCAGGAAGGCGCCACGGTCGGCATCAACACAATTGTTGGCCGCATCGATGACGGGGCCGGAGCATCGGCGGCGGCGCCGCCCAAACAGGAGTCCGCGCCGGCTCCCACGCAGGCTCCTCCGGCGCCCGCGCCGGCCACTCCTGCTCCGGCCCAGGCTCCCGCGCCTCCAGCCGCCGCCCCACAAGCGGCCGCGGCAGGTCCTTATCCGTTTGAACCGGCTCCACAATCCGCGCCTCAGGTCGAAGAGGAAAGCGGACCGCTGTCGCCGCTGGTGCGCAAGATGGCCCGCGAGTACAACATCGATTTGTCGCAAGTGCGAGGCACTGGCGTAGGCGGCCGCATCACGAAGCAGGATGTTGAGGCCTACATGGCTTCACAAGGGGCGCGCACGGTGAGCCAGGCGGCAGCGCCTCCTCCTCCTCCTCCTGTGGCACAACAGCCTCCCACAGCGCCCAGCCCCGCTCCAATTCAGGCCGGCGCCCCGGCTACAGCGCCCATGCCCCGAGCTGAAGCGGCAAAAACGCGTGTCGAGCCCATGTCAACCATGCGCAAAAAAATCGCCGAGCACATGATTGACTCGAAGCGCACTTCCGCGCATGTCACCACCGTTCATCGGGTGGACATGACGAAGATCGCCAAGCTTCGGGAGAGGGCAAAAGGCGAATTTCAAGCGCGAAACGGATTTTCACTGACGTTTCTGCCCTTCGTCACCGTGGCGACCGCGCAAGCGCTGCGCGATTTCCCGCTCGTCAACGCATCTATCGACGGAAATAACGTCATCTATCACACCGACGTCAATATTGGAATCGCTGTCGCACTGGACGAAGGTCTGGGCCTCATCGTTCCGGTGATTCGCAATGCGGATGAAAAGAATGTGGCGGGGCTGCAGCGGTCCATTGTCGATCTTGCAACACGCGCTCGCTCCCGCCAGTTAAAACCGGATGAGGTGCAGGGCGGCACGTTCACCATCACCAACTTCGGCAGCTTCGGCAGCATCTTTGCGACGCCCGTGATCAATCAACCGCAAGTCGGGATCATGGGTATGGGCGCGGTGGAGAAAGTGCCCGCCGTAGTGGATAGCGATGCCATCGCAATTCGTTCTCAGGCGTATCTCGCACTGACATTCGATCACCGTCTGGTGGACGGGGCGCTTGCCGATCAGTTCTGCCAGAAGGTAAAGAAGGTTCTGGAGAACTGGGACCAGAACGTTTTGTAGGGCATCGGGACACGAAGACGGCAATAGTCGCCGGCTCTTACGTTTACCGAACCCGCTTGCTGACGCAAGGCGGCTCCGAGTGAAAGTAGCCTACAAACGGAGCCGCTGGTGCGAGTGCGCGGGTTTTTTAATCGGGGCTTGCCGGCGCTTTAAAACTCACATCTACGTGCAGAGCCAGCAGAAAATTGGCTATCGCATTTTGCGCATTGCGCTGCGCCGCATCGAGAATACCCATCTCTAGCGCTGCCGTCCTGACTTCGTCCAGGGCTTGCAGGCGGGCCTTGTGCTCCAGGTCCGGATCATAGGCCACCCAGGGTGTCCACCACGTGATGCGGCGATCCCACACTTTTGTCGCCTTTTCATCCAGAAAGACGTTGAGAAGCTTGGCCGCCGGAAGTTGCAACGTAACGGAGCGCTTGCCCCTGACGACCACATCCGCCCGCGTTAATGCGGCGAGATCCACTCCGGCGAGGGCCTGTCCTTGCACCATCAGCAGAATCGATTCTTCGCCGAGGGGGACTTTGGGCTCGGTCATGCCGACTACGTGCTGTATGCGATATTTCACCGTCACGAGTTGGTTCAGTTTTTTGACCTGTGTGATTACAGCCGGCGCGTTCAGGGACCTCATCGTGTATGCGCCATTCAGGCCGTCGAACTTCAGATAAGCCCAGCAGATCGTCAGGAGTGCTATCAGGGCGGAGGATGTGATCAGCGCAAGTATTTTCCACTTCACAAGGGAACCTGCCTACAGTCTGAATGGTGGCGTGTGCCAGTGACAAGTGTTCGATTCGCGGAAAATTGCGCCGCCTTTTCCACGTTCCGATTCGCGGCGCCGTCAACCATGAAGTCGACCGGCCGTGGTGTTTGCCGAAAGCCCCAAATAAGTAGGTAAAGAGCGTAACCGATCCATCCGAGTGAGCGCCTTAGTTGCTAATTGTCCGGCAGGATCATCGATGAGCAGTGCAGCGAGATCCCGATTTACTCGGTGAAGCAACTGCCGCCGCTTATAAGCGGCCTAGATAGAGTGTTCCTATAAGGGGATTGGGCTGCGCTGGGCGGCATATCCGGCCCGACACTAGGAGTCAGTGGGAGATGGCAGTGAACCTGCGTCCAGCGCTCGAATTGGAACGGTTCAAGGCAACCACCCTCCTGGATGTGTAGGATGTTTAATTTTGACTTGACGTAGCCATGCCGACGGCATTACTATTGCGTTTCGGCTTTTGTACTGGTAACTGATTCCACATTCAGAAAGAGGTCCGCGCATGACCTTCCAGGTTGGGGAGAAGGTGGTTTATCCAAACCACGGTGTTGGAACTATCGAGAACATAGCGTCTCGCTCTTTCGGCACTCAGCAAGAACGCTTTTACCTGCTTCGGCTTATTCCGAACTGCATGACCATCATGGTCCCGTTCTCCCATGTTGGAGATGTCGGATTGCGGAAGGTGACAAAGTGCAGCGAAATCTCGCGTGTACTGAGTTATCTCGCCGCAGGGCGGCCCAGTTGCGTGCAGGATTGGAAGGATCGCTTCAAAGAGAACTCGGACAAGATGAAGAACGGCAGCCTTCTCGAAATTTCCGAGGTATTCAAGACCCTGCTGATGATCCAAACGGCCAAACCACTATCATTTCGCGAGAAAAAGATGCTGGACCGGGCGCGCTGCATGGTGATTATGGAAACATCCATTGCGAAGAGTGTTCCGGAAGCCGACGCCATTACGCTGATCACAAAAGCGCTGGCAAAGTCCGGACTTCCCATGCCCGAGGCGCTGTAGGACGGCCGTTTTGCGAATTCCGCGAAACGGCTGTTTATTAGCGAAATAACGAACCAGTCGCCTGGCTTGCTACACTGGATGAGTTTGGATGTCGGGGCGTGGCTCAGCCTGGTAGAGCGCCTGGTTCGGGACCAGGAGGCCGGAGGTTCGAATCCTCTCGCCCCGACCAAATCCCCTCTTCAAATTGGTAACCTCTGTGCTTGCGCGGTGCGGGGCTTTCCGTACCTCACCTGCACGCGCACTTTGTCCCAGCGCAACCAGAA
>Ga0134128_10008368_pt1 | contig 12449 bp, 11 predicted proteins | sample KB31754_FD_96462 | JGI IMG/M metagenome (GOLD analysis project Ga0134128, IMG submission 96462) | Terrestrial soil microbial communities with excess Nitrogen fertilizer from Kellogg Biological Station, Michigan, USA - KB3-175-4 | ecosystem: Environmental > Terrestrial > Soil > Unclassified ...
GCGGGGCTCGATCCGCATCGCCAGCAGCGAGCCGATGACCGCCAGGTAGCTGACGGCGTCGATGGCGAAGCACCACCCCTCGCCGAAGAGGCCGATCAGGATCCCGGCCACCGAGGGCCCGATGAGGCGCGCGGCGTTCACCATCGACGAGTTGAGGGCGATGGCGTTGGGGAGATCGCCACGGTCGGTCACCATCTGGACCAGGAAGGCCTGTCGGGCCGGCATGTCGAAGGCGTTGATCAGCGCCTGGAAGACGCTGAGCGCCGCGATGGCGGTGACGGTCATCCGCCCCGAAAAGGCGAGCGCGGCGAGCAGCGCCGACTGGATCATGGCCAGGACCTGCGTCACCACCAGGACCCGGTGACGGTTCCAGCGATCGACCCACACGCCCGCCACCGGCGCCAGGAAGAAGGTGGGGATCTGGCCGGCGAACCCCACCACGCCGAGCAGCAGCGCCGACCCGGTCAGGCGGTAGACCAGCCAGCTGGTGGCGACGCGCGTGAGCCAGGTGCCGACGAGCGAGGTCCCCTGCCCGACGAAGAAGAGCCGGTAGTTGCGGTGCCGCAGCGCCCGCCCGATCGCGCGCAGAGTCTTGGCCGGGCGGGGGGAAGGTGCGTCGGTCATGCGCGTCGAGCTATCTGAAGATGGGGTCGCTCAGGCGACGAGCAACGTCCCCACGCTGCCGGGCGCCGCCAGCGACGCCGCGATCTCGCCCGGCGCCACGACGTGAACGGCGCGGACGCCGGCGGCGAGCGGCGCAAAAGCTTCCTCGAGCTTGGGGATCATGCCCCCCTGGACGACGCCGCTCGCGATGGCGGCGCGCGCCTCGGCGACGGTCAGGCGCGGCAACCGCGTCGCCGGATCGTCCTTGTCCCGCCGCACCCCACCGACCGCCGTGCAGGCGATCAGCGCCGCCGCGCCCAAGGCCGCCGCGAGCTGGCTGGCGACCACGTCGGCGTTGATGTTCAGCGCCTCGCCGCCGGCGCCGGCACCGAGGCAGGCGATCACCGGCAGCTGCCCCGCGGCGTCGAGCGCGTCGAGCAGCGCGCGATCGAACCCCTCGACGTCGCCCACCAGCCCGAAGTCGACGGCCGCGCCGCCCGACCCGGAGACGACGCGCGGCGGGCGCCGGTGCGCGCGCACGATGCCGCTCGAGCCGGACAGCCCCACCGCCGGGACGCCGGCCGCGCGCAGCGCCGCCACCAAGTCGACGTTGAGCCGCCCGGCCACCACCATCTTCACGACGTCCAGCGCCGCCGCGTCGGTGACGCGCCGGCCGCCCACCAGCTGGGGCTCGATCCCCAGCCGCCTCGACAGCTCCGTGGTCTGCGGCCCGCCGCCATGCACGACGACCAGCCGGCGCCCCGCTGCGCGGGCGTGCGCGATCTCCGCCGCGGCCGAGTCGAGCGCCGGCGCCGCGAGCACGTCGCCCCCGAGCTTGATGACCGCATCAACCATGTTACCTGTCTTGGGAGCGATTCTCCGCGGTGCCACCGCTAGGGCCGCAGAACCTGAAATCCGGCGATGACGAAATCGCGATCGAAGGTGATGGCCGCCGAGCAGCGCTCGGCCTCCATGATAGCGAAGCTCGTCGCGTCCGTGTAAGTGATGACCTGGTCCGAGAGCTTCTGCAACCATCGCTGGGCCGCGCGGTGGTGCGTGATCTCCGGGAAGACGAGCCGAAGGTGAGCGCTGCCGTCAATGGACCCGAGCACCGCGGCGGCCGCTCGGATGCCCACCCGGTGAAGCACGAGCCGGTGCACCTCGGCGACGACGAGGCTGCTCGTGACCAACGCCGCCTGCCCCTCGATGGCCCGGCGGAAGAGGGCAACGGCCGCAGCATGGTTGTCGTCTCGCGCGCTGAAGAAGGCGAGCCAGGCGCTGCTATCGACGAACGCGCGCCGGGGATCGCCGGCGGGCCGGGCGCCGCGCCCGGGGGCTCTTCGCAACGTAGGTCTCCTCAAGATAGTGATCGAGCTGCGCGCTCATCTCCCTCGGCAAATCGTCGAGGATGCCCTGGGCCGCCAGCAGCGGATCGGTGTCTCGCGCGCGGGTGAGCGCGCGAACGGCGGCGCGGATGGCCTGCGACTTGCTCCACCCGCGCTGGCGCGACCACCCCTCGAGCGCGGCCATGTCCTGATCATCGAGATAGACCTGAAGAGGTCGGCTCATGATGCAAAATCATAGCAGCTCATGATGCGGACTGCTACCGAATCATGAAGCCGGGCGCTCTACGGCCACGGGCCGGGATCCTCGAGCGAGGCGGTCTCCGGCAGCCCCAGCATGAGGTTCATGTTCTGGATCGCCTGCCCCGCGCCGCCCTTGATCAAGTTGTCGGTGGCGCTCACGACAGCCAATGTTCGCGACGCGCCGGCGGGCGGGCCCAGCGTGAAGCCGACCTCGGCGTAGTTGCTGCCGGCGACGGCCGCCACCTCGGGGAGGCGCTCGCGCACGAAGCGGACGAACGGCTCGCGCGCGTAGGCGGCCTCGTAGAGCGCGGCGAGCTTGCCGGCGTCGGTCTCCGCCGGCAGCTCGACGAAGCTGGTGGCCAGGATCCCGCGCGACAGCGGCGCCGAGACCGGCACGAACCGCAGCTCGACGCCCGACGCGCCGGCGGCGGCCAGCGTCTCGAGGATCTCCGGCGTGTGCTGGTGCTCGAGCACCTTGTAGGTCTTGAGGTTCACCGCGCGCACCGGGTGGTGCGTCCCCGCCGAGGGGGCGATGCCGCTCCCCGAGGAGCCGGTCATCCCCACCACGTGGACCACCCCGGCCAGCATCCCGGCGCGCGCCAGCGGCAGGAGCCCGAGCTCGATCGTCGTGGCGAAGCAGCCCGGAGAGGCGACCGCCCGCGCCCCCTTGATCGCCTCACGATTCAGCTCCGGCAGTCCGTAGACGAACGTCCCCAGCGCCTCCGGGTGCGGGTGGACGGAGCCGTAGTAGCGCGCGTAGGCGGCGGCGTCGCGCAGCCGGAAGTCACCTGACATGTCGACCACCTTGGCGCCGGCGGCCAAGATCGCGGGCGCGTGGTGCGCGCTCACCTTGTGCGGCAGCCCGAGCAGCGCGACGTCGCACCCGCGCGCCGCCTCCGCCGGAGGGATGTTCTCGAACACCAGCGCGCTCCGACCGGTAAGCGGCGGGTGCACCGCCCCCAGCGGCTCACCGACGTGGTCGACGGCGACCACGCGAACGAGCTCGACGTCGGGGTGAATCAGCAGCCGACGGATCATCTCGGCCCCGCCGTAACCGGTGCCGCCGATGACGGCGGCCTTGAACCGCTTCATGTCGCCCGCTTACTCGGTCACTCGCACCGATAACCGGCGTCGACGGTCGAATCGATTACCGCGTGCTGGCCGGGCGGACAGATGTTGCCGTTCACGCCGGTGTCGGTGAGCGGCGCCATCGCGTCGTCGCCGAAGACTGGGCAGACGCCCCCGGCGTCGGCGCCGGCGTTGGGGCAGAAAGACTCCGACGGCGCGCATCCGGCCCCGAGACCGAGCAGACCCAAAAGCAGGAAACGAAGCGACGAGCGAGAGAAAGCCGACCTCATGCTGCAATGATGGGCAGCAGCCCGGGCGGGTGTCAAGGCGCCGCTATCCGGTGGCTTTTCGGGGCCTTGGCGGCTCAGCCGAGGTGGCCTTGCCGGGGAAAAAAACAGGCATCGCGTTGACCCGACCGCATCTGCCCTCTACCCTCAAAGTCTCGTGCATCGCCCCTGGTTGAGCCTGTTTCTCGGGTTGTTTGCGCTCTCTCTTCCCGTTGCGGCGTCGGCCAAGGGGGTCCGATTGCGGGCCGTCGTGCCGTCTGGACCGCCACCCGCGATCATGCCGCTGTCGGAGGTCAAGCCGGGGATGGTCGGCCAGGCACTCACCGTTTTTCAAGGCACCAAGCCGGAGCCGTTCAAGGTCCGCGTCGTGTCGGTGATGCGGAACTTTCTCCCCAAGGAGGACGTCATCCTCATTCGGGCCGAGGACCCGCGCGTCGAGTTCTCCGGCATCGTCGCCGGCATGAGCGGCAGCCCGGTCTACATCGACGGCAAGCTGGTGGGCGCCGTCGCCTACGCCTGGAGCTTCGCCAAGGAGCCGCTGGGCGGCGTCACGCCGATCGAGTCGATGCTGGCCGAGCGGCGCCGCCCGCGCCGCATCTCCCACGAGGTGTTCGCCGGGAACGAGGCGGGCCAGGAGACCATCTCGCCGCTGGCCGCCGAGGGGTTCCGCGTCCCGGCCGCGCTCAAGGGCGCGCTCGCTTCGGCGCACGCGGGGTTCGAGGCGCCCGACGCGCTGTCGCGCGGCCTCGGGCTGCCGCCGCTCGGCCCCAGCGCCGCCAACGGCGAGCCGCGGCTCCTGCGCGCCTCGGTGCCGCTGACCGTCTCCGGGTTTTCGCCGCGCACGGTGGGCGAGCTGACCGACGAGCTGAAGCCGACCGGCCTGGTGCCGCTGCAGGCGGGGGGCGGACGCAAGCTGGGAGCGCCGGCCGCAGGCCGCGTCGAGCCCGGCTCCGCGATCGGCGTCGAGCTGGTGCGCGGTGACATGAGCACCGTGGCCACCGGCACCGTCACCTACGTCAACGGCTCCGACGTGCTCGCCTTCGGGCATCCGCTGTTCGGCATCGGCGAGGTCTACCTGCCCATGGTCGACGCCGAGATCCACGCCATTCTCCCCAGCCTGTCGCAGTCGTTCAAGATGTCCTCGCCGCTCAACGAGGTCGGCACGCTGGTGCAGGACCGCCCGGCCTGCATCATCGGCGACCTCGACGCCCGCACCACCATGCTGCCCGTCGACGTGCGGGTGACCGGCCCCGGCGTCGAGCCACGGCTCTTCCATGCCGAGATCGCGCGCAACCGGCGGCTGACGCCGATGCTGGCCTCGATGGTGGTGGGGAACGCCATCGCCGACGCCGAACCCGACGTGACCGACATGATCGTGACCGTGACCTCGAAGGTCGGCGTCAAGGGGTACACGCCGCTCGAGCTGCGCGATCAGATCTTTTCGCCCGAGGGGGTGTCGAGCCACGCGCTCGCCTCGTCGCGCGGCCTGAAGGCGATGGGTGAGCTGCTGTTCAACCCGTTCGAGCCGGTGGTGCTCGATCGGATGGACGTCGACGTGCGCGTCGAGTACCGGCGCGACGTGGCGGAGATCGTGGGCGTCGCCATGCCCACCCAGGAGGTGCGCGCGGGCGACACCGTCGATCTGCGCGTCACCATGCGCCCCTACGGGGGCGCGGAGTACGTCGAGACGGTGCCGGTGATCATCCCGCGCACCGTGGCCGGACAGACGCTCAAGATCGACGTCTCGAGCGGGGCCTCGGTGAAGCCGGACATGCCGCCGGCCGAGACGCTGCCGGTGTACATCGACAACCTCCGCAAGTCGTACTCGGCCTCCGCGATCGTCGTGACCCTGCAGACGCCGGACGACGGCGCCTCCCTGCGCGGGCGCCTCATTTCCGGGATGCCGGCCTCGGCGCTCGACACGCTCCGCACCGGCAACCAGACCACGCGCGCCGGCGCCTACCACATCGCCGATCGCACGGTCTTTCCGGCGCGCCAGCTGGTCAGCGGCAAGGAAGACCTCACGGTGACCGTGAAGTCCGACGCGCTCGGCGCCGGTCAGTGATCGCGGCCGCCAGCGGACGCCTGAGGCGGAATAACCGCCCCTCCTTTACAATTACGCCCCCGATGCGACGAATCCGTTCGAAGGCTCCGCTGGCGTTCTTGGCCGGGGCGACGCTTCTTCTGGGCCTGGGCGGCGCGACCGCCGGCGCGGCCACCACCAAGACCTTCCGGCAGACGACGGCCAAGGACTTCGAGGAGGGCGAGGCGACCGCCAGCATGATCCTCCCCGACGGCACGGTGGTGCCGGGGATGAAGACCTCGCCCCTCTCGGTCGAGGCCGCGTTCGTCTGGTGCTCGGTGCTGGCGCCCGACGGGAAGACCGCCTACTTCGGCACCGGCGACCAGGGGCGCATCTACGCGGCCGAGGTGACGGGCAGCGAGACGCGCGCCCGCAAGGTCGCCCAGCTCGACGCCGCCTGGGTGACGGCGCTGGTGGCGCGCCCCGACGGCACGCTGGTCGCCGGCACCACGCCGGGCGGCCGGCTCTTCACCGTCGACCCCAAGAAGGGGGAGGCGCGCCCGTTCGCCACGCTCGGGACCGATCACGTCTGGTCGCTGGTGCTGGACGCCAAGACGGGCGTCGTCTACGCCGGCACCGGCGGGCCCGGGAAGATCTTCGCCGTCGATCGCAACGGCCGCAGCAAGGAGATCTGGGACTCGGGCGACAAGCACGTCGTGTCGCTCCTGCAGGCCGACGACAAGCACCTCTACGCCGGCACCAGCGAGGAGGCCATCCTCTTTCGGGTCGGGCTCGACGGCCACGCCGAGGCGCTGGGCGACTTCGACGCCGAGGAGGTGCGGGCGCTCGCCCGCTCGGGCAACGCGCTCTACGTCGCGGTGAACGACTTCGATCGGGCCGCCGGTACGACCCCCGCGCTGCCGGCCGCCGCGCACGGCACGCGCATCACCGTCTCGCCGACCGGCTCGCCCGCCTCGGCCGGCGCGCTGCCGCGGCCGGGCCAGCGCAAGTCCAAGGCCGCTCTCTACCGGATCGATCCCGACGGCCGCACCGAGCAGATCTTCTCCATCGGTGACGGGTATTTCACCGCCCTCGCCTTCGACGACGACGGGCGCGCCTACGTCGGCACCGGCACCGAAGGGCGCGTCTACCGCGTCGATCCCGATCGCAAGGCCGCGCTGGCCATCGACCTTCCGGAACGCCAGGCGCTGACGCTGGTGAGGAGCGGGAAGACGTTCCTGGTCGGCACCGGCGACGTGGGGAGCATCTACCGGGTGGCGCCCGCGCCGGCGCGCCAGGCGACCTACCTCTCGCGCGTGCTCGACGCCGACTTCCACGCCCGCTGGGGGCTCCTGCGCTGGCACGGCACGCACGAGCTCGGCGTCGCCACGCGCTCGGGGAACACCGCCAAGCCCGACGCCACCTGGTCGGGCTTCGCCGCGCTCGACCAGCCGCGCGCCACCGGCGACGGCGGGGTGGGCCTGGTCGGCAGCCCGGCCGCGCGCTACGTGCAGTACAAGGTGACGTTCGGCGCGCCCGAGGCGCACCTCGGCGAGGTGACGCTGGCGTACCTGCCGCAGAACCAGCGCGCGCGGGTCACCGAGGTCACCGTGGGCGACAACGTGGCCGCGCCGACCATCTCCACGGGCACGGCGCTGGGCGTCTCGCTGACACCGGCCGCGACGACCACGCGCGTTCACTCGCCGACGCTCAAGCTGCACTGGAAGGTCGACAACGTCGACGGTGACGACCTCGTCTACCGCCTCTCCTTCCGGGAGGAGCACGACGCCGTCTGGCGGCCGCTCGGCGGCCCCGACCCGCTCACCAAGACCGACTTCGACTGGAACACCGAGGGGCTTCCCGACGGGAGCTACGTGGTGCGGGTGGTGGCCAGCGACGAGCGCGCCGAGCCGCGCGAGCGCGCCCTCGAGTCGAGCCTCGACTCGTCGCCGATCCTGGTCGACAACCGCAAGCCCGAGGTGGTGGGCATGGCCCCCAAGTACCCCTTCATCTCGGGCCGCGCGCGCGACGACCAGAGCCCGCTCACCAGCCTGGAGTTCGCCGTCGACGGCGGCGAGTGGCAGATCCTGGCGCCGGCGGACGGCATCTGCGACGATCTGGTCGAGGCCTTCACCGTGAAGCTCCCCGTCCTGCCGCCCGGCCCGCACGCCGTCACCGTGCGCGCCTGGGACAGCGCCGACAACGTGGGCGCCGCCTCGGTGACGGTGCGGGTGGGATCCAAATGAGCAATGACGTCAGCACGGCGAACGACGACGCGGCCAACCTTCCGCCTGCGCCCGAGGTGGTGCAGATGGAGGTCGGCCTGCTCCAGAACTTCTGCGAGATCCTCTACTGCCCGGAGACGCGGGAGGCGGCGATCGTCGATCCGGCCTGGGAGGTCGACCGCTTGCTGGCCGAGGTCGAGCGCCTGAAGCTGAAGGTGACGACCGCGCTCATCACCCACACCCACCACGACCACATCGAGGGGGTCGACCTCCTCTGTGAGAAGACCGGCGCCGCCGTGGTCGTCAACCCGCGCGAGGCCGCCGCCGTGCGCGCGCCCGGGCGAATGTTGGTCGAGGCCCTCGACGGCCGCGACATCCCGATCGGCAAGCGCGGCGTGCGGGCGCTCGAGACGCGCGGCCACACCGTCGCCGGCACCTGCTACCTGGCCGACGGCTACGTCGTGACCGGTGACGTGATGTTCGTGGGCGGCTGCGGCCGGACCGACTTCCAGGGCGGCGACACCGCCGAGATGTGGAAGAGCCTGCAGCGCCTCGCGCGCCTCCCCGAGGAGACGCGCGTCTACCCCGGCCACGACTACGGCGAGACGCCGACCTCCACCATCGCCCACGAGATCCGGACCAACCGGTTTTTGCGCTGCGCGACGTTCGAGGAGTTCCGCGCGCTGCGCGAGCGCAAGCGGGTCTGAAAGACGCGTGGATCTTCTCGTGGTCGGGCACGTGACCCGCGACGAGATCGCCGGGGGCGTCCGCCTCGGCGGCGCGGCCAGCTACGCGGCCCGCGCCGCGGCCTGCCTGGGGTACGAGACGGCGCTGGTGACGGTGGCGCCTCCCGACGACCCGCTCCTGGAGCCGCTGCGGCGGGCGCCGCGCCTCAGCCTGCACTGCCTGCCGAGCGAGGTCATGACCACGTTCGCGCTCGCCTACACCGCCGGGCAGCGCCAGCTTTGGCTGCGGCGCCGGGCCCGGGCGCTGGTCCCGTCCGACATCCCTCTCGAATGGCGGCGGCCGCGCGTCGCCTACGTCGGCCCGGTCGCCGGCGAGTGCGACCTGGCTTTTGCGCTGGGCCTGGGCGCGCTGTTCCTGGGCGCCGGGATTCAGGGTTGGCTGCGCCGCACCGGCGAGGACGGCCGCGTCGCGCCGGCGGTGCTGGCGGAGAGGCCTGCGCCTTCCACGCCCGCGCCGTTGGACGTGGCGATCGTCTCCCAGGAGGATCATCCCGACGCGGAGGTCGCTGCGCGCCGCCTGGCGCGGACTGCGGCGATCACGCGCGGCGCGCACGGCGCACGACTGGTCGCCGAGACGGAATGGACCGAGATCCCGGCAGCGCCCGCCCGCGAGGTCGACCCGACGGGCGCGGGCGACGTGTTCGGTGTGGTGTTGACGCTGGAGCTCGCGCAAGGAAAGTCGCTCATCGTTGCGGGTCGGGCGGCGGCGGCCGCCGCCGCCCGCGTCGTCGAGGGGCCGGGGCTGGGAACGCTCTCGGATTCCGCTCTTTGAATCAGCCGGCGCGAGGCCCGGTGGAGACGCGCCCGATCCGCGCGGCGACGACGATCAGGTCGTCCACACCCAGATCTTGGCTGGAGATCGCCAGAACCTCGACCGAAAACGGACCCTCCCCGCGCGCCAGGGCCAGTCGTGCCTCGAGCGTCCCGCCGGGCGCCCGCCCGAGCATCGCCTCGTCGAACGCGACGAAGCGTTGCACCCACGGATCGAGCGCCTTGTAGATCGCCTCCTTCGCCGAGAAGTAGAGCAGGACGGCGGCCTCGCGCGCCGGTCCGGGGGCGGGCAGGTCGGCGAGCTCGTCCGCCGTCAGCACGCGCCGGGCGATGTCCGCGCGCAGCGGCCGCAGCTCCTCCACGTCAATCCCCACGGTCGCCCGCGGCGCCGGCGCCCGGGCGGCCAGCGCGACGGCGATCGTTCGCTTGTGGCTCACCGAGCCGACGGCTTCGGGCGGCAGCCGCGGCGCCCCGCGCGCCGTGGCCAGGATGGGCTCCGGCGCTTCGACGCCGATCGCCGCCAGCGCCGCCCGCAGCGCGACACGCCCGCCGACCCAGCCGGCGCGCCTCGCTTCGGGCAGCGCGCGCGCGAACGCCGCCTCCTCGGGGTGCAGCCCCGCCGGCAATTCGAACGCCCCCTCCGGCAGCGCCACGCCGACGCAGGTCCCGAAAGGCAGCTCGCGCAGAAACCGCCGCTCGAACGCCACCGTCACCTCGCGGCGACGTCGGCGGCGACCAGCGCGCGGACGTGCGCCAGCAGCGCCTCGCTGCCGACGCCGACTGGAAGCCTCGCGGGCAGGCGGCGCGCCAGCCACACCACTTCCCAAGTCAGCGCCTCGCCCGGCGCCACGGTCTCGTAGGCCCCCTGCGCTTCGACCTCGACGTAGTTATGCAGGGGGCTGGCGTAGATCTCGATCTGCGCCTCGCCTGGCGCGTGCCCCGACCGCGGCACCGCCGGGAACGTCTTCACCAGGAGCGCGTCGCGATCGACGTGCGCCAGCCACCCCTCGCGCCCGTCGGCGAAGTGCTTCTGGTGATCGGTGATCGCCGCCCGGTCGTAGTCGTACCAGGTGGCTCCCAGCGCGTCGCGCACGCCGAGGTTCGAGGGGGGGAAGCTCCCCTCGCCCGAGGGGTAGAACGTGAGCCCGCCCGGTCCGACGCGCGTGATCTGCCAGGGCGCGGTCTGGAGCGGCACCGGGCCGAGGTTGTGGATCCGGTACTCGAAGGTCAGGGCGGCGCGCGCGCGATCGGCGGAGAAGCGCTTCTCGATCTCCACGCCCAGGCTGGCGCTGCGGGCGCTGCGCATGACGACGGCGTCGCCCTCGATCGACGCGCGGTAGGCGGCGTGGTCGACCTCGGGGACCGGCGGCCAGCCCCAGGCGCTCTGCGGGCTGGTCCAGAAGGTCGACCCGAAGTTGCCGGCGTCGACCTCCGGACCGGTGAGAAGATTGCGCCCGCCGAGCCGCAGCGCCGTCACGCGGCCGCCCATGCGGGCGTCGACCTCCAGCGCGACGTCGTCCCAGGCGAGGACATGGAGGTCGCCGTCGCGCGCGGGGACGATCGGATCGCGAGCGTTCGCCACGCGCGAATGCTACCCGCACGAGACCGGCGCGATCAACGCGAAGCGTGCTCGCGGTGCGCCGGAAGCTCGACACAGGCTTCGACCGGGGTGCCGTCCGCGTGCCGCGGGCAAAGCGTGATCCCGCGCTCAGAAACCTCGACCATGAGGTCGTGGTAGGCGTTGATTGGCCGCATCAGTTGCGCAGCGCCTGCAGCGGCGCCGGGATGCGGCCGCCCAGCCGGACGAAGCGGTCGGCGCCGAAGCGGCCGACCGGCTGCACGTAGGCCTCGCCGAGCAGGCCGCCGTAGAGGACCGACTCGCCTGCCTTCTTGCCGGGGACGGGGATGATGCGGACGCCGGTCGCCTTGTTGTTGAAGACCCCGATGGCGATCTCGTCGGCGATGATCGCGGCCAGCGTCTCGGCGGTCGTGTCGCCGGGGACGGCCACCATGTCGAGGCCGACCGAGCAGACGGCGCTGAGGCTCTCGAGCCGGTCGAGCGACAGCGCGCCGGCGCGCGCCGCGGCGACCATGCCGGCGTCCTCGCTGACCGGGATGAAGGCCCCGGAGAGACCGCCCACCGCCGAAGAGGCCATCACGCCGCCCTTCTTGACGGCGTCGGTGAGCAGCGCCAGCGCCGCCACCGAGCCGGGCGCGCCGGCCTTGTCGACCCCCATCTCCTCGAGGATCTCGGCCACCGAGTCGCCGACCGCGGGGGTCGGCGCCAGCGACAGATCGACGACGCCGAAGCGGACCTCCGGGCCGAGCCGCCGCGCCACCTCGCGCCCCACCAGCTCGCCCGCGCGGGTGACCTTGAAGGCCATCCGCTTGATGGTTTCGGCGACGGTCGACAGATCGTACGGCTCGCCGGCGGCGCGCAGCCGCTTGAGCGCCGAGAGCACCACGCCCGGGCCCGAGCAGCCGACGTTGACCACGCACTCCCCCTCGCCCACGCCGTGCAGCGCGCCGGCGACGAAGGGGTTGTCGTCGGGGATGTTGGCGAAGGTGACCAGGCGCGCGCACCCGATCCCTCCCGCCGCCGCGGTCGCCTCGGCCGTCGCCTTCACCACCCGTCCCATCTCCAGCACGGCGTCGGCGTTGATGCCGGCCCGCGTGCTGGCCACGTTCACCGACGAGCAGACGCGGGTCGTCGCCGCCAGCGCCTCGGGGATCGAATCGAGCAGCGCGCGGTCGCCGGGGGTGAACCCCTTTTCGACCAGCGCCGAGAAGCCGCCCACGTAGTCGACCCCCAGCTCGCCCGCCGCGCGATCGAGCGCCAGCGCCACCGGCACGACGCGCGGGGCGCGGGCCGCCTCGGCGACCAGCGCGATGGGCGTGACCGACAGACGGGTGGTCGTGATGGGCACCGCGAAGTCGGCCTGCACGGCGGCCGTGGTGGGGACCAGCCGGGCGGCGACGCGCATCAGCTTCTCGTAGACGCGGGCCGCCGTCCGCTCCAGCGACTCGGCGGCGGTGTCCCGCAGGGAAACGCCCAGAGTCACCGTGCGCACGTCGAGGCTCTCGCTCTCGATCATGCGCAGCACCTCGCGCACCTCGGAGGCTTCGAACCGCGTCGCCAC
>Ga0134128_10008369_pt1 | contig 12449 bp, 10 predicted proteins | sample KB31754_FD_96462 | JGI IMG/M metagenome (GOLD analysis project Ga0134128, IMG submission 96462) | Terrestrial soil microbial communities with excess Nitrogen fertilizer from Kellogg Biological Station, Michigan, USA - KB3-175-4 | ecosystem: Environmental > Terrestrial > Soil > Unclassified ...
AATTTCCAGTATCCGGGGCCGGCGTTCCGCAAGGACGGCGTCATTTACTTCAGCAAGGACAACTTCGATACGCGCTACGCATCCTTCGGCGATCCTTTCCCGCAGGGCCTGCCTGCTCCCCAAGGCACCAAATACGGACCACTGGCCATGTGGGGCTTTGCCAATGCCAGCGATCTGGGCACGCAAACCGTGCGCAACGCGGAAGTGTACCAGTGGAGCCTGGGCCTGCAGCGGCTGCTTCCGGGACAGATGGTGGTTTCGGTTGATTATTCCGCGAACCGCAGCACGCATTTGCCCTGGGGCGGCGCCGGCCTCAGCACCCGGAATCGCAACTTCATTCCTTCCTCGGTGCGCAACCAGTATGCCAGCGAGGCTGGCTACAACGCGCTGCATAACACGGTTCCCAATCCCTTCCAGCCGTTGTTCGTGGGCCCGAACGCGATTTTCAATGAGCCGGATTCCCTTTACAACGACTCGCAGATTCCCCTTATCAACCTGCTGCGACCCTATCCTCAGTTCGATGGCAGCTTTGAGGGGCTTCCGCTGCTGGGAGCGAAATCGTTCTACAACGCCATGCAAGTCCGCTTCCAGAAGCGCGCCAGCCATTACGTATCCGTCGAGGGAAATTACACGCTGTCCAAATCGACTGACGATTCCTCCTCCGGGCGGAATGCGTGGCTGGGGAATCTCTGGCTGGATAATCCGCAGGCGTTGGACAACCTGAAAGCGGAACATTCGATCAGCGCCAACGATGCCACCCATCGCCTGGCTGCGGCCGTGATCGTGGATCTTCCCTTCGGCCGCAATCGCTGGCTGGGACGGGGCATGCACCCCGTGCTGGATGGAATCGTAGGCGGTTGGACGGTTTCGACCTTCTGGACCCTGCAAACCGGACAGCCCATCGCGATCACCATGTCGCAGCCTACCTTGGATGACGGCAACCAGCGTCCCAACGTAATTTGCGCGCCGGGCAGCGGCATCAGCGCCCACAAGTCGGCGCTGACCGGCCAGAGTATGTTCAACACCAGTTGCTTCGCCGACCCGGGCTATGAGACGCCGGGGAATGCGCCACGCTACTTCCCCAACCTGCGCGATGACGGCATTCGCAACGTGGACTTTGCCTTGTCGAAATCGTTTGTTCCACGGGAGGGAATGCGCCTGGAAATTCGCGGCGAGTTCTTCAACTTTTTCAACACGGAACGATTTGCGTTTCCCGACGTGGCCTATGGCGATTCCACCTTCGGGGTAATTTCCTCCACCGCGTCCGGCAGCACGCCGCGGCACGGCCAGTTTGGCGTCCGCTTTGAGTTCTAGGCCGGGTGCGCGTGAGGAAACAAGCTCGAGTTGGTATCGCGTTTTGTTTGCCGGTTCTTGCGGCGGTGCTTCTCTTGGCTGCACCCAACCCAGGGACGGGGGATTGGACCCATTTCGTCCGCATCGGCGCTTATTCGCTGAAGAACGATAACGCGGCCCAAATCGTCCGCAACGCCACCGAGGACCACGTCTTCGGCATCGAGATTGATAACGACATTCCCGGACGCTACGAAAGCTTCCTCAATCCGCGAGAGAAGCTCGCCGCCATCCGGGAGCTGGCCCAGCGGGCGCATGCCGCCCACAACTACGCCTTCGTCTACATCGCCGGCCTGGAGTGCATTACCGCGCACGCCGACCAGACTCCGCACACCCTGGCCAAGGACCATCCCGACTGGTTGCAGCGAAAGCTGAGCGGCGAGCCGGCGATTTTCAAAGGCGGAGACGCGTTTTGGATTGCTCCCGGCGACGAAGATGTTTGGATCAGCCCCTACGCTCCCGAGTGGCGAAAAACCTACATGCAGCGGGTGCGCCAGATCGCGGCCACCGGCATTGACGGCATTTACGTTGATATCCCCTACTGGATGACCCACTTCGAAGGCTGGGAGGACAGTTGGGCCAGTTTCGACGACTATACGGTCGCCGCCTTCCGCAAGGCCACGGGCCTGGATGCGCGCCATGCGCTGAAGCTGGGTGATTTCAGCGACCCAAATTTCCGCCAGTGGGTGGACTTCCGCATGAAGACGATCACGGATTTCATGCGAGAAATTGACCAGAACGCGAAGGCGGTAAATCCGCACCTTAAGACAATTCCGGAAATTTATCCCGGCATCGATGAAGCGGCGGTGCGGGTGGGCGCGGACGTTTATCAGCTCTATCCCGTCGTGGACGCGGTGGCGCACGAGTATGAATTCGGAGGCGGCGACCACATGGCTTCGTCCCGCACCCCGCTCGACTGGCTGAAGTACCAGGTGGGAATGCGGGCCTTCCGCGCCTTTGCCCAGGGGAAGCCCACTTGGATCCTGAACTACTCCTGGGACGGCGACAAGAAAATCAAGCCCAGCGATGCCATGCAGAACCTGGCCATGTCGCAAGTGGCGGCGGGTGCCAATTTCTGGGACGCTCCCGGCCACGTCATGGCGGGCTCCAACGACCGGGCCATGCGGCAGCGCATTTTCGCCTGGATCGCCACAAATCAAAAGGAGCTTTACAACCCGCGGGAACCCATGCAACCGGATGGCATTTATTTTTCCCCGCGCACTCGCGATTACTTTGAAAGCCAGTTTCTGCCCGAATTTGAGGGCTGGGCCATTCTCCTGATGCAGGACCATCGCGAGTGGGAGGTGGTGACCCCGCGCACTCTCAGCCAATTCCAGGGCAAAACCTTGATTCTTCCCGGCGTGCGCATGCTGGATGACGCGGAACGCGCCAGCCTGAAGGATCTACTTGCCGGCGGCAGGAAACTCATCATCACGGGAGAGGACCCCACGGGCCTGCCGCCTTCTGACCAGATCGTGCGCTTGCCTCAGCGGCCCGGCGCAGACTACCTGCAATCACTCGATCCGAACCTGGAAAAGGCCGGACCGCAACAGGCAGCAAAGATGCTGGCTGCCGTTCCGTTTTACGGCAGCATTCAGATCAGCGCCTCTCCCCTGCTCGTTACCCACATCGCTCGCGTGAATGGCGTGCCGCATATCTTTATGGTCAACTTCAGCGGATTGCGCGGCGGCCAGAACGCGGTGCCCGCGCCCGAATCAGAAATAACGGTCACGGTTCCCGCGACCGCGCCCATGCGCATGTACTACGTGGCGTTTCTGGGTGAAAAGCAGGAGATACAGGGCAAGCGCGAGAGTGGCCGAATCATCTTCCACGTGCCTGCCGTGAATCGTGGCGGCATATTGTGGCTGGCGCCTGCACCTTCGCGCCCGCAGCCCTGACTGTCAGCGGGCCGGGCCCAGGGAGTGACCCAGCCAGTCCAGGGTTTCGCGGATCATGTCATTGCGTGGGGGCACGTGCCCACTGTCGAACAGCAAGTGGCGCTTGTCGGCTTGCGGTGTCCCCAGCAAACGGAACATAGGATTCTGCGAGGCCTCCACAGGAAGAATGAAATCCTAGCGGCCGTTGATCATCAGGACGGGAAGCTTCACCCGGGGAGCAAAGTTGATCTCGCGAATTTCGGGAAACTGGGGCTCCTGGCTGAAACCGCCTCCAACCAGCACCGCAGTGCGAAAACGGTTCTCCAGCGCCAGCATGACGGACGATTCCCGCGCCCCCTGGCTGACGCCATAATAGGCGAGCTTCCCATGATCGAGATCGGGCCGGGTCTCAATGTAGTCCACCGCGCGGGCTAGGTCTTTGTAGTCCTCAATTTCCAGGTCCCGTTCGCCGCTCGTGCCTTTCTCCATGCTGGCAGGAACAAAGCGTTCATAAGTTCCCTTGTAGACAGGGAACATCAGCGCCCGCCCGCTCTTTATGATGAAGTCCAGAAACTCCAACTCCGGGTTGCGGCTGGAACCTGGCACGAACATGCCGCCATGGGCGAAAAACACTGCCGTCTGATAAGGCGGGGCAGCGTTCGCGGGAAGAAACAAATAAGCGGTGACGCGCTCCTGCCCGTAAGCCGCGTCAAAGGTGACGGTGCAGATGTTGGGGTGATTCAGGGCGGAGGCACAACGCGCCTCACGCCGGAACCTCTCCAGGGCGGTGGCATCCACTACAAAGCTATCCGGCAGGAACTTGAGCGCGACCAGGCGGCCCAGGCGGGTGTCCTCGGCCTTGTACACCACGCCCATGCCTCCGCTGCCCAACTTTTCCAGCACGCGGTAGTGCGAAATTCAGGTCCCTAACATAGGGTGGACTGGCGGCGGATGTCAGCTCCATCGTGGAAGCCCGTCACGCCCCGGCGAGGGAAAGATGGTCGACGGGGTCCGGTCTATCCTCTCCGGCATGCCGTTAGCGCTAGACGAACAGCTTCTGGTTGATCTTGAGCCCGTGCTCGCGGCAGTAGCTCAGGTAATGGTCCATCATCCAGAAAACGTCCAGGGTATCGAGCAAATTGTCTTTGTCGTCGTAGAACTCGAGCGAGCCGTTCAGCCAGAAAAAGGTTTTCATTCCGCGATCGGACACCAGCGTATGGATCACGCCCGGGCTCTCCTGGACGTAGCTGCCAGGCTGTGCCACCCAGTCATATTCCATATAGCGCCAGCTGCCCTCCAGGGTGCAGGCAAAGACCGGGCCGCGATGCCGGTGGCGCCCCAGTATTCCGCCCTTCTTCACCCATAGGATGTTGGCGAAGGAATTTTGCCGCACGTCGAAAGCGAGATGGCGAATGTACACGTTCTCCACGAAGGGCACGTAAGGCGATTCCTCTTCGCCGCCGCCGATATGCACGTCCGGCCGCCCATATTCGCGGTACACATTCATCAGGCTGCTGCTGATTGCGGTGCTCGACATTTGCGCCTCCGGTTTTGAGGCGGGATAGTAGCACAAAAGCTGCATGACATGGCACTGGACTGATCGGCGGAATCGGGCTGGGTGTGCCTGCTCGCGCTGGCGGGATCCGTGAGCGTGGGCTATTGCTTGCGAGCGGCGTTCGCTGCGCAACGGTGTCTTGAAGCGACCTTCGCCTGCTGTGATATTGTTTTGCGTTCTCGCCGACTGGAGAAGATGACCAACCGTTGGCGAGCAAACCGCGCCAAATTTTACTTCACGGAGCCAATAAGCGTGTCGACGGAGTCTTGGCAACCGCAGCGGTCCCTTGCCGTCATCCTGATAGCGATAGCGTTCGCGATGGCGCCTCTGGCCTGGGCGCAAAAACCGCCGGATTACAGCGGCCTTTTCCGCAAGCAGGACGCCATGATTCCCATGCGCGATGGGGTTCGCCTGCATACCGAAATCTACGTTCCCAAGGCGATGCCCGTGGCGCTGCCCTTCATCCTGGAGCGCACACCGTACGGCCTTGGTGATAATGAAAAAGGCTTTACCCGGTTGCTCGGGTTTTACGATGACCTGATCCGCGAGGGCTACATCTTTGTTTTTCAGGACATTCGCGGGCGCTACAAGTCCGAAGGCCAATTCGTAATGAATCGCCCGCCCCGCGATAAAGGGGATGGCAAGGCCGTCGACGAGAGCACCGACACCTACGACACCATTGCCTGGCTGCTTAAGAACGTTTCCCACAACAACGGGCGCGTCGGCATGCTCGGCATTTCCTACGGCGGATGGCTGACCACCATGGCCATGCTCGATCCCCATCCCGCGCTCAAGGCGGTTTCGGAGCAGGCCTCGCCGGAAGACCAGTTCCTGGGCGACGACTTCCACCATAACGGCGCGTTTCGGCTCAGTTACGGGTTCGAATACGCCGCCCTGATGGAAACCACCCACGAAAACTTCTCTTTCCAGTTCGACAAGTACGATACCTACGAGTGGTATCTACGCCTGGGCGCGCTCTCCAATGTTGACGCGCGCTACTTCCATGGCAAGCTGCCCACCTGGGACGACTTCGTCGAGCACCCCAATTACGACGATTTCTGGAAAAAGCTCGCCTTCTGGCCTTATCTGAAGAACCCAACCGTACCCGACCTCAATGTGGCGGGATGGTGGGATCAGGAAGATTTTTACGGTCCGGTGAAGATTTACGAATTACTTGAAAAGAACGACCCCAAGCACCTGAATTACCTGGTAGTGGGTCCGTGGAATCACGGCGGTTGGGCCCGCAATCCCGGGCGCAAACTGGGAAACATAGATTTCGGCAGCGACACCGGGCAGTATTTCCGTGCCAACGTCCAGGCCCCGTGGTTCGCTTACTGGTTGAAGGACAAGGGCCAACTTCCTCTGCACGAAGCGCTCACATTCGAAACCGGCAGCAACCGATGGAAGCAGTACGACTCCTGGCCGCCGCGCCAGGCCGTGCCCCGCAACCTCTTTTTCGGCGAGTCCGGCAAACTGTCGTTCGCTGCGCCCACGGCCTCGCCGCGCGACGCCTTCGACACTTACATTTCCGATCCCGCCCATCCCGTCCCGTACCGCCACCGGCCGATTTCTCCCACCTACCCCGGGCCGGGCTGGCCCACCTGGCTGCTGGAAGACCAGCGCTTTGCCCAATCACGGCCGGACGTCGTCACGTGGGAGACAGATGCGCTCGCGCAGGACGTGACCGTGGCCGGCGACATCGTAGCCGATCTTTTCGCTTCCACCAGCGGCACCGATAGCGATTGGGTGGTCAAGCTGATTGACGTTTACCCCGAGAATTACCTGCCCGATCCCAAGCTGGGCGGCTACCAACTGATGATTGCGGATGAAGTCTTCCGCGGGCGCTTCCGCAACAGCTTCGAAAAACCGGAGGCGATCGTTCCCCAGCAGGTCAGCGAATACAAAATTGACCTGCATACCAACGACCACACATTTCTAAAGGGACACAAGATCATGGTGCAGGTGCAGAGCACCTGGTTTCCCATCATTGACCGCAATCCGCAGAAGTTCGTGCCCAACATCTTTAAGGCCAGTGATGCCGATTATCAGGAGGCCACGCAGCGGGTGTACCGCTCGCCACAATATCCGTCGCACATTGTGTTGCCGGTGATTGAGGAAACCCAGAGTACGGCGGGAAAGCAGTAGCCATTGGCTATTGGCTTTTGGCCGTCGAGCGGGTGTTTGCCGAGAGCCGACGACCGAAGGCCGAAGGCTGTAATACAATCGGGGCTTTGACGGTCCTGCGAATTCGCTGGTAAGAGCAGCTTCTCAGCCCCGATGAAAGCCATCGCCGAACCCACCGCGGTCACCTCTTCTTCCTTACGCTCTTATATGGCGGAGGTGCGCGCCGGCCTGCCGCTCTCGCGGGAAATGGCTATTGCGCTGCTGGGCATTGAGGAAGGCTTTCTGCCCGAACTGCTGCTCACAGCCGTCACCCTAAAGGAGCGCTTTAAGCCCGGCGCCATAAGTTATTCGCGCAAGGTCTTTATCCCGCTCACCACCCTTTGCCGCGATTACTGCGGCTACTGCACCTTCCGCCGTGATCCTGGCCAGCCCGGCGCTCACACGATGTCGCCCGAGGAAGTGCTCGCGGTTGCCAAGGCCGGCGAAAAGCTGGGCTGCACGGAGGCGCTGTTCAGCCTGGGCGACAAACCAGAGTTGCTCTTCCCAGAGATGCGCCGGCGGTTGCATGAACTGGGTTACAGCTCGACCTTGCAATATCTCGAAGCCATGTGCGAACTGGTGCTGCGCGAAACCGGCCTGCTGCCACATGCCAATCCCGGGCTGATGAGCGCGCAATGGCTGAAGCGCCTCGCGGCTTACTCCCCCAGCCTGGGACTGATGCTGGAAAGCACCTCCAACGCCCTGCTCCATCCCGACGCCGCGCACGACAAAGCTCCCGATAAAGTTCCCGCTAAGCGCCTGCAGGTGCTCGAGGATGCGGGCAGATTAGGAATTCCGTTCACCACCGGCCTGCTGATCGGCATCGGCGAAACAGTGGAAGACCGCGTAGACACCTTGTTGGCGATTCGCGAGCTGCACAGCCGCTACGGCCACATCCAGGAAGTAATCGTTCAGAATTTCCGCGTAAAACCCGGTATCCCCATGCACAACTGGCCCGAGCCCACCCACGGCGACATGCTGCGCACGGTGGCCGTGGCGCGTCTGCTGCTGGGCAACATGAACATCCAGGCGCCTCCAAACCTCACCGCTCCCGGTTACGACTCCCTGCTCGACGCCGGCATCAATGACTGGGGCGGGGTTTCGCCGCTTACTCCCGATTTCATCAATCCGGAAGCGCCCTGGCCTCATCTGCAGGATTTGGCCGAACGCACCCGGGCCAGGGGCTATGAACTGCGGCAGCGCCTGCCCGTGTATCCGGAATTTATTCCTGCGGCCGTGGCCGGCGGCTCAGCCTTGTTGCGATCGAAGCTCGCCGCCCTGGCGGACGATGACGGCTATGCCGGGAGGGCGGCATGATTACCGTGCTTACGGGCGGCACGGGCGGCGCTAAATTCGTGGAGCCGCTCAAACAACTGCTGCCCGCCCGCCAACTCGCTCTCATCGTCAACACCGGCGACGACCTGGAATGGTGGGGTCTGCACGTTTCGCCCGATCTCGACTCCATCCTGTACGTTGTGGCCGGCATGCTCAGCAAGGAACGGGGCTGGGGAGTGGAGGGCGACACCTTCGAGTGTGTGGAAGCAATGGGACGCATGGGGGCTCCGGCCTGGTTCCGCGTCGGCGACCGCGATTTGGCCACGCACCTGACGCGCACCCAACTGCTGGCTTGTGGTCGCACCTTGACGCAAGCAACGGCTGAGATCGCCGCAGCATTCGGCGTGCAATCGCGCCTCCTGCCCATGAGCGACGCGCGGGTGGAGACGCGGGTTGCGACCCCGGCCGGCGAGCTCAGCTTCCAGGAATATTTCGTGCGCGAGCGCTATCGGCCGGAAGTGCGCAGCGTCCGCTTCCGGGGCGCGGAAGAGGCCGTTCCGGCGCCCGGCGTGCTTGAGGCAATCGTTCACGCCAATGCGGTTGTGCTCGCGCCGAGCAACCCCATCACCAGCATCGGGCCGATCCTGGCGGTGCCCGGCATTCGCCAGGCATTGCGGGAAACAGAAGCGCCGGTGGCCGCCATCAGCCCCATAGTCGGCGGGGCCGCAGTATCCGGTCCGGCGGGCGCGCTGATGGCCGCGCAGGGCCTGCCGGTCTCGGTTGCCGGGGTCGCACGGGCTTATGAGGATTTTCTTGACCTGCTGATCGTGGATGAGCGCGATACATCCGCCGCGGAGTCGCTGCGCAAGTCTGGCCTGCAGGTGCATTGCACCAACACCATTATGAAGACGGTGGAGGAAAAAGCAGCGCTCGCCGCCGCCGTTCTCCAACTCATAACTCCTTCTGCCGCGCGCGCCGGGTAAGCCCATGATCCTGATCCCCGTAAAGAATCTGGAAAATGCCAAAGAGCGGCTGTCATCGGTGCTCAGCCGCGACGAACGGCGGACCCTGGCCGAAGCCATGCTGCAGGATGTGCTCGAAGCCGTGGCCGCGGTGACCCATGACGCCCGGGTGGCAGTGGTGACCAGCGACCCTTTTGCCGCCCAACTAGCGCGGCGCCATGCATTTGAAATCATCGCCGATCCCGTAAACCTGGGCGAAAGCGACGCCATCGCACACGCCACCCAGTATTGTGTCGGCCAAGGCGAAGACAGCAACCTGGTGATTCCGGGCGACATTCCGCTGCTTCAGCCGGAAGACATCGAGCAGGTCCTGGCCGCGGCTCCTGCCGAAGGCTCGGTGCTGGTGCCCGGCTGGGATGGGCGCGGCAGCAACGCCGTCCTGCGCCGGCCCCCCGACCTGTTTCCCCTGCGCTTCGGCAATGACAGTTTTCCGCCGCATTTGCGCGCTGCCCGGGCTACCGGCAAGCCTTGCCTTGTGCTCCGAGTGCCGCGTATCGGCCTGGATGTGGACAATCCCGCCGATTTGGCACGATTGCTCGCGGCCGAGGGCGACACCCGGTCGCAGCAGCTTTTGCGCAGCTGGAAACTTCAACCTCAGGCACTCGCCGCGCATGAGTGAAAGCTGCCAGGAAATCCGCGCCCTTCCGGTTCGCGGCATCGGCGAAGTGCGCGCCGGCGACAATATTTGCGCCCTGCTGCTGGACGCCCTGTCCCGGGCCGGGTTGCAACTGGCTGATGGCGACGTCCTGGTCATCAAGCACAAAATCATTTCCAAAGCTGAGGGACGGGTTGTAGACCTGAACACCGTAGAGCCCTCGCGCCATGCCGCGGAATGGGCGGCGCGCTACAACCTCGATGCGCGGGTGGTCGAACTCGCGCTGCGCGAAAGCGCCCGCATCGTGCGCCAGGAAAATGGGATCCTCATTACGCAAACCCGCCAGGGGCTGGTGTGCGCCAATAGTGGCGTGGATCTCTCCAACGTGGACGGCGGCAAAAGCGCGGTCCTGCTGCCCGAAGATCCCGATCGCTCCGCTGCTGAATTATGCCGCCGTCTTCAGGACCAGTTGCAGCTCTCGCTCGCCGTTATCATCAGCGACAGCTTTGGCCGGCCCTGGCGCGAGGGATTGTCCGAGGTAGCCATCGGCGTCGCCGGGCTGCTTCCGTTGATGGATTATCGCGGCCGGCGTGATTCGCATGGATACGAACTGCACGCCAGTGTGGAGGCGGTGGCGGATGAACTGGCTTGCATGGCCGGCCTGGTCTGCGGCAAGCTGGCACATACGCCCGCGTGTATCATTCGTGGGTTCCACTTTGTGCCGGGAGAGGGCCGGGCAACACAAATGGTGCGCCCGGCGCCACGCGACTTGTTCCGCTGAAGGGGGAAGGTGATGTCGCCAAGTCTCACCGAGTTTGAGCTGCAGCACTTCCGCGAGGCATCATGGTCTGAAGCGGCAGCGCGGCTCTCGCCCGCTGTCCGCCAAGCGCTGGAGCGCGTTCTGGCGGCCCGGGATGGCGGCGTGCTCAGCCGCGAACAGTGCCTGCTGCTGGCCCACGCCGAAGGGGACGACTTGCTCGGAGTGCTGCTGGCCGCCGACGAACTGCGGCGCGCGCTGGTGGGCGACGTGGTCACCTACGTGGTGAATCGCAATATCAATTTCACCAACGTCTGCTTTGTTGGCTGCAAGTTCTGCGCCTTCAGCCGCGGCCCGCGCGAGTCCGACGCTTACTTCCTCAGCCTCGACCAGATGGGCACCAAGGCTGCCGAGGCCTGGGCGCAGGGTGCCACGGAGGTCTGCATTCAGGGCGGGCTGCCGCATGGTCTGCCTCCGTTCTACTATCGCGACATTCTGCTGGCTGTGAAGCGGGCTGTGCCGAGCATGCATATTCATGCCTTTTCGCCGATGGAGATCGTCCACGGAGTGGAGCTCACCGGCATGCCGCTGGCCGACTATCTCTCCATGCTGCGCGCCTCCGGCCTGGACACGCTGCCGGGCACGGCGGCGGAAATCCTCGATGACGACGTTCGCTTTGTTCTCTCCCGCAACAAGCTCTCCACTCGGCAATGGTGCGAGGTGATCACCACCGCCCATCGCTGCGGCATTCGCAGCACCTCCACGCTGATGTACGGTCACGTTGAAACTCCGGTGCACTGGGTTAACCAATTGCTGCTGCTGCGCCACATTCAGAGCGAAACCGGCGGCTTCACCGAATTTGTGCCCCTGGGCTTTGTGCATTACAACACGCTGCTTTACCAGCAAGGCATTGCCCGGCCCGGACCCAGTTTGGCCGAGCACCTGAAGATTCACGCCTTGGCGCGTCTCCTGCTGGCCGGCTCCATTGATAACGTGCAGGTCTCGTGGGTGAAGTTGAACCGCGGCCTGTCGCAGCTCTGCCTTCAGGCCGGGGCAAACGATTACGGCGGCACGCTCATGGAAGAAAATATTTCCCGCGAAGCCGGGGCCACTGCCGGGCAGTACACCAGCCCCCGCGAATTCCAGGAACTCATTCGGCAGATCGGACGTCTTCCCGCTGAACGCAATACCACGTACACGAAGATCACGCCCCAAACAGCTGCAGACCACCCGGCGCAGGTGGCTTCGTGAGCCGTAAGATCGCCGTGCTCGGCGGCACGGGGCCGGCGGGCCGAGGCCTGGCGCTGCGATGGGCTCGGGCGGGAGAAGCTGTGATTATCGGCTCGCGCGAGGCCGCGCGCGCTCAGAATACTGCTGCCGAAATTGCTGCCCGTGTTGGAGCCGGCGCCCACGTTGAAGGCCTGGAAAACAGCGCCGCCTGCGAGGCTACCGATCTGCTGGTGCTCACCGTCCCATTCGAGGGCCATGCCTTGCTGCTCAAGCAACTGGAGCGGCACTTCCGGCCCGGCTCGGTGCTGATTGATTCCACCGTGGCCCTGGCCGCGGCGGTAGGCGGGCGTCCCACCCGTACCTTGGGCGTCTGGCAGGGTTCGTGCGCGCAGCAGGCCGCCGAACTGCTTCCCGATGGAGTTACCGTGGCCGCCGCTTTTCACAATATTTCCGCCGACGCTTCCAACGGTGATCAGCCCATCGAGTCCGACGTGATCGTATGCAGCGATGACAAGCGCGCGCGCCAGCTGACATCCGAACTGGCGGAGAAAATTCCTGGCATTCGCGCCGTGGATGGTGGCAAGCTGGAAAATTCCCGCATCCTGGAGCAGATCACCGCTCTGCT
>Ga0134128_10008370_pt1 | contig 12448 bp, 15 predicted proteins | sample KB31754_FD_96462 | JGI IMG/M metagenome (GOLD analysis project Ga0134128, IMG submission 96462) | Terrestrial soil microbial communities with excess Nitrogen fertilizer from Kellogg Biological Station, Michigan, USA - KB3-175-4 | ecosystem: Environmental > Terrestrial > Soil > Unclassified ...
TGGCTCTTACCTTCTCCCCTTGTGGGAGAAGGTGCCCGAAGGGCGGATGAGGGGCGGCCAAGGACTCAGAGTTTGTGGCTCACCCCTCATCCGGCGCTTCGCGCCACCTTCTCCCACAGGGGGAGAAGGGATGTCAGAGCCCCAGCTTACGCTTCAGAATCTCGTTGAGCGCCTGCGGGTTGGCCTTGCCGCCCGAGGCTTTCATGGCCTGGCCGACGAACCAGCCGATCAGCGTCGGCTTGGCCAGAACCTTGGCCACCTGATCGGGGTTTGCGGCGATGATCTCGTCGACGATCTTTTCGATCGCGCCGGTATCGGTTACCTGCTTAAGGCCGCGGCTTTCGACGAGGGCGGCGGGATCACCGCCCTGCTCCGCGATGATGATCGCGAGCACATCCTTGGCGCCCTTGGACGAAATCGTGCCCGCCGCAACCAGATCGACAATGCCGGCAATCTGCGCCGGCGTGATGTGCGTTTCGTGGACGGATTTGCCGATAGAGTTGGCGTAGGCCGAAGCATCGCCCATCACGAGGTTGGCCACCGCCTTGCCGTCGCGCTTGGTGCCGCCGTAAGCGACCGCGGCCTCGTAGTAATCCGCGGTCTCGCGCTCTAGGATCAGCACCGAGGCGTCATAGGGCGTGACGCCGTAGTCGCGGATCAGACGCGCCTTCTTGTCGTCCGGCAACTCGGTCAGACCCGCGCGCATCGCCTCGATGAAGGCATCGTCGAATTCGAGCGGCAGCAGGTCGGGATCGGGGAAATAGCGATAGTCGTGCGCCTCTTCCTTGGTGCGCATCGAACGGGTTTCGCCGGTCTTGGGATCGTAGAGCCGGGTCTCCTGATCAATCTCGCCGCCGTCTTCCAGAATGTCGATCTGGCGGCGTGCTTCGAACTCAATGGCCTGGCCGGCGAAGCGGATGGAATTGACGTTCTTGATCTCGCAGCGCGTGCCGAATTCGCCGCCCGGCTTCCTTACCGACACATTGACGTCGGCGCGCATGGAGCCTTCCTCCATATTGCCGTCACAGGTGCCGAGATAGCGCAGGATCGAGCGCAGCTTGGCCAGATAGGCCTTGGCTTCGTCGGACGAACGAAGATCGGGCTTGGAGACAATCTCCATCAACGCCACGCCCGACCGGTTGAGATCGACGAAGCTCATGTTCGGATGCTGGTCGTGGATGGATTTGCCGGCGTCCTGTTCGAGATGCAGCCGCTCGATGCCGATCTCGATCTGCTCGCTTTCGCCCATGTCGAGCAGCACTTTGCCCTCGCCGACGATGGGGTCTTTGTACTGGGAAATCTGGTAGCCCTGCGGCAGGTCCGGATAAAAGTAGTTCTTGCGGTCGAAAATCGAGCGCGTGTTGATTGCCGCCTTGAGGCCGAGGCCGGTCCGCACGGCCTGCCGCACGCATTCCTCGTTGATCACCGGCAACATGCCGGGCATCGCCGCATCGACGAATGATACGTTTGCATTGGGCGGATTGCCGAACGTCGTCGACGAGCCGGAGAACAGCTTCGACTCGGACGTCACCTGCGCATGCACTTCCATGCCGATGATGACTTCCCAATCACCGGTCGACCCCTTGATGAAGCTTTTGGGATTGGGCGTGCGGGTATCGATGAGGCTCAAGGCTTTATCCTGGCGGCAAGAGGTTCTTTGGCGTTCCTACCACAACGTCATTCCCGCGAAAGCGGGAATCTCCGTTTGATGGCGGGCTCCGTGCTTGAGAAAAAACAGAGATTCCCGCTTTCGCGGGAATGACACGGTGTTTGCTGGCAATGGGGGTGTCTGTGAAGAGTGCCCCGGGCCCTCACTCCGTATCCGGCACCGGGCCGCGATAAGGGTTCAGCCGCTTCTCCAGCCGCACGCTGGTCAGCGCACCGACCACGTCCCGTCCGTCGGGCTTGAGGGCGAGGATGTGGTAGCCTTGGCGCTCGTAGAAGCGCACGGCGCGGACGTTGTCGGCGGGCGTTTCGAGCAGCACGCGGGAATCGCCTTCGAGCTCCAGCATCGATTCCATCCGCCGCAGCAGCGCCGAACCGATGCCGTGGCCCTGATATTCGGGCGTCACGAACAGGAACGGGATGTAAGGCCGCGCGCGAGCCCTGGCGCACCAGCCGACGGCAATGCCTTCAACTTCGGCGACGATGATCCGCTCGAGCATTTCATGGACGGCAATACCCAGGCGGCGCTTTTCGCTTTGGCGCATGCCGGGTACTTCGGTCAGCAGCGGCAGGATACCGCGCTCCCAGGCCTCGTACGCCATATCGCCAAGGCGGCCGACCTCTTCGGGCAGGGCTTTGCGGATGACGATGTCAGCGGTCATGTGACTCACTCCTGCCGGCGGCGCGCAACGATAATGCCCTTTTCGTAATTGACATTCCAGTTGATCAGCGTGCGCCAGATCAACTCCGCCTGGTCTTCGTCGAGGCCAAGTGCTTCGGCGCGTGGCCGGAGCTTACCGATAATCGCCTCAATGCGCGTGGGATCGTTGGCCTCGTGCGGATCGGTCTTGATCTGCGCCATGCGCGTCACATAGCGGTGCCGCTCGGCGAACAGGGCCAGCAAGCCCTGGTCGATGCGGTCAATCTCGGCGCGCACATCTTCTTTGGTGGTGCAGTCGGCGGGTGATTTGGTCAAGGCAGAACTCTTCGGCAGGAATGCCGCTTGGTTTGCACGCTCCCGAAACAGATTTCAACCGCCAAGCCTTGCGGCGCCCGCTGGATGTGGCAATGTGGCCGCATCGCCGGGAGGGCGATACAGGGGATTATCATGTTTCGAAGCATTCTGCTGGCTGCAGCCAGCCTGCTATGCAGTGCGTCCTTGGTTCAGGCGAATGAGCCTTCGGCGCCAAGCGTCGATTATGGCAAAACGGTTTCGATTATCGGCGGCTGCAATGACTGCCACACTGCCGGCTACAACGAATCCGCCGGCAAGATCGACCCCGCAACGGCCCTCAAGGGCACGTCAGTCGGCTGGCAGGGACCATGGGGCACAACCTATCCGGTCAATCTGCGGCTTCTCGCGGCTACAATGAGCGAGGACGATTGGGTCAAGTACCTCAAGACGTTCACGGCTCGCCCGCCGATGCCGTTCTACAACGTGCAGGCGCTGGACGAGATCCAGATGCGCTCGTTGCACATGTATATCGTCTCGCTCGGCGATCCTGGCAATCCGGCGCCAGACTTCGTGCCGCCGGGTGGCACGGTGAAGACGCCCTATACGGTTGCCGCTCCGCCCACGATGCCAAAGTCGTAAGGCAATACAAATCTGGAGGCTGCCGCGAGTAATCGTGGCAGCCTTTTCTCTGTCACGGGACGCATAGGGCGGCGGCTTGAAGCTATGCGCTCTGCCGCGGCCGCTCCAGCAGCACGACCGATGCGCCGTTGTAGGTCGTGTGGGCAAATTCGGCGAACCCGAGCTTGCCCGCAAGGCGCAATGACGCGACATTGCCGGGGCCGATCATGCAGGTAAGGCGAGTGCCGACGCCGTGTGCGCCGGCCCAGCCCAGCGCGGCGCGCATCGCCTCCTCCGCCAAGCCTTGCCCCTGCATGGCGGCAGTGACCACCCAGCCCACCTCCATCGTGCCTTCGAGCGAGGGTGTGATGGCCCGGCGAAGATCGTGGAAACCGACCTCGCCCGCAAAAGCTCCGGTTTGCCGGTGCTCGACGGCGAAAAAGCCGAAGCCCAAGTGATGCCAGAGGCCGATCTGGCGGAGAAAGCGGGTCCATGACGCTTCGCGCGAGAAGGGTTTGCCGCCGATGAACCGGACCACCCCGGGGTCGGCCCACAGCGCGGCGTAGGCGTCGAAATCGTCGAGGCGATAGGGACGCAGCCGCAGGCGCGGGGTTTCGAGCGTTGGTATCGCGACCATGCTCAGCCCTTTGGTGATGCTAGTGCTTGGTGATGCCGGTCAGCGCTTCGGCAATATGCTGCCACTCCGCGCCAACGCTGGCGGTGGCGCGCTTCTTGCCGGCACGGCGATACCAGTAGTCGGCGTTGCCCATGTCCGCCTCTATCCAGTGCAGCAGGGCGTGAACCCAGTCGAACTCGAACGTGCCTTCCATCGATTGCACGATGGCGTGCGCCTGGTCCCATTCGGGCCCAACGCGAAACTGCCCCTTCTTGACCCACCACAGCGCCTGCAACGGCTTGGTCATGTCCTTGGGCGGCTGCGACCAGTCGAGGCTCGAAAAGATGTCGTCGGCCATTGCGCTTTTCCTACCGGGAGTGACCGCGGGAGCGACGGGCAGTTCCACAAGTTTCAGTTTTTGCATGAGCGGCAAATAGTGGAGTTATCGATCGGCTTCAAGCTGCCTGCCGGAACCGGCCGGCTGCTTACCACCACGGTTTCGGCGAAAAATCGATGTTGGCGCTGCGTTCGATGACCCGGGCGGCGGCGAACAGCGTCTCCTCATCGAACGGTTTTCCGATCAACTGAAGACCGAGGGGCAGGCCAGATGCATCCTTGCCGGCAGGTACGGCGATGCCCGGCAGACCGGCCATGTTGACCGTGACGGTGAACACGTCGTTGAGATACATTTTGACCGGATCGGCCTTCATGTCCTCGTCGCCAACCCCGAATGCGGCAGAGGGTGTGGCGGGCGTGAGAATGGCGTCGACGCCCGCGTTGAAGGCGACCTCGAAATCGCGTTTGATCAGCGTGCGGACGCGCTGCGCCTTGACGTAATAGGCATCGAAATAGCCTGCAGAGAGCACATAAGTGCCGATCATGACGCGCCGCTTTACCTCGCGGCCAAAGCCGGCAGCGCGGGTCAGTTCGTACATATCGGTGATATCGCGGCCGCTAACGCGCAGGCCGTATTTCACACCGTCATAGCGGGCAAGGTTCGACGATGCCTCAGCCGGTGCCACGATGTAATAGGCGGGCAGCGCGTATTTGGTGTGTGGAAGGGAAATGTCCTTGACCGTCGCGCCCTCGGCTTTGAGCCAATCTAGCCCCTGCTGCCAGAGCTTTTCGATCTCGTCCGGCATGCCGTCCATGCGATATTCGCGCGGCACTCCGATGGTGAGACCTTTTACGCCACGCTCGACTGCTGCGGCGAAATCAGGGACCGCGATATCAACGCTGGTCGAATCCTTGGGGTCGAAGCCTGCGATCGAGGTCATCAGAATCGCCGCGTCCTCGACGGTGCGGGCGATCGGCCCAGCCTGATCGAGCGACGACGCAAACGCCACGATGCCCCAACGGGAGCAACGGCCGTAGGTCGGCTTAATCCCAACGGTGCCGGTAAATGCCGCCGGCTGGCGGATCGAGCCGCCCGTATCTGTCGCGGTCGCACCGGCGCAAAGCCACGCCGAAACCGCGGCGGCGGAGCCGCCCGATGAGCCACCGGGCACGAGGTTGGCGTTGGAATTCTGCGCCCGCCAAGGGTTTACCACGGGCCCGTAGTAAGAAGTCTCATTGGACGAGCCCATGGCGAACTCATCCATGTTGAGCTTGCCCAGCATCAGCGCGCCGTCACGGAACAGGTTCGACGTAACGGTCGACTCATATTCCGGCTCGAACCCGTCGAGGATGTGGCTCGCCGCCTGCGTATGCACGCCCTTGGTGCCGAACAGGTCCTTGATACCGAGCGGAATGCCTTCGAGAGGGCCGCCCTGCCCTGCCGCAAGTTTTGCGTCGCTGGCTTTGGCGGCAGCCTGCGCCTGTTGGCCCGTCACCGCCACATAGGCGTTGAGCTTCGGATTGGCGCGCTCGATCGCAGCCAGATAGTCCGCGGTGAGTTCGGTCGCGGAAAAGTCCTTGGCTTTTAGGCCCTTGCGGGCGGCGGCGAGCGACAGTTTGGTCAGTTCGGTCACAAAAGCATTCCCATCAGCGAGAAATCACAGCGGTCTCGACCGCAACGGTCGCGACCGTCGTCACTCGACGACTTTCGGCACCATGAAGAAATTGTCTTCGCTCAGCGGCGCGTTGGCGACGATCTTTTCGGGATAGCCGCCATCGGTCACCACGTCGTCACGCCGGCGCAGCCGCATCGGCGTTACCGAGGTCATCGGCTCGACGCCTTCGACGTTGACCTCGCTCAATTGCTCGACGAAACCGAGGATGACGTTGAGCTCGTCCTGATATTTGGCGACCTCGTCATCCTCGATGCGGATGCGAGCGAGGCGGCCTATTTTCTTCACGGTTGCGGCGTCGACGGCCATAAGGAGAAATTCCTGGCTGGAGCTATTTCGGGCTGTTTAGCGTTTTCGCCGCCGCGGCGTCCAGTCCCACCCGTCGGAGGCTCAAACTTCGACGGCGAGGCCGGGCTCCAGCGACACCAGCCCGGCACCGTCGAGGTGCTCACGCAGTTCCTCGACGGCAATATCGATGTCGGCCTCGTCGGCCGCTAACGCGATCAACCTAGGCCGAGCGATATCGAGCAATACCGTTCCCGTCGCGACTAAGCCCTCGCGCGCCCCGAATAGCACCACGACCGCATCATCCGCCCACCGCCCAAAGCGCGGCGCCTCGGAGGTTGCGATCAGCACCAGTGGTGGCTCACCGGGCGCATCGACCAAGACGATCCGGTGACCAACCGACAGGATTTTGACCTCGACATCCGGTTGCGCCTGATCGAGCAAGCTTTTGACTGGCCTCGGCCGCCATTGTGCCGGATCGATCTTCGGCAGAGCCAGACCAGCTACGGCGAGGCCAAAGGTCCGATCCGCACCCGAGACAAGCTCACGCCTGTCTATGGAAGCAGGCGCGTCATCGGCGTCGGCAACAAGGATTTGCCCACCAATATGGATGCGCATCGTCGTGCCGGCGAACCAGGTGAGTTTCATCGATTCTCGCGGGTATGCCAGATGGCTACAACGTAAACGTCCTCGCCTCTGAGTTCGTAGCGGAGCTCGTAATCCCCGACGAAAATACGGCGGACCTCATGTCGCCCGGGTCGATCAAGACGTTCGCCCAACTGCGGATAGTCGAGAAGGCGAGTTGCGCCTGAACGAATTCCTCTAAGCGCTCCTGCGGCGGCTGTCCGGCTCTTTGGGGCAAGGAATCTATACAGTCGGGCCAAGTCCGATTGGGACCGAGTCGACCAAATCAGGCTCATGGACGAGGCGTCGGCGCGGGCAACGGATTGTCGGTATCAAGACTCTCGATCCAGGCCCCTATGTCCTTGTCGGATATGACCCGACCGGCATCGATGTCGGCCAAGCCCTCAAGAGTCCGGCGCTCCTTCTCCTCCTCCCAATCCACCCAATCGGCGAGTGCCTGCTTGACGATCCAGCCGCGGGATCGCTCCATACTGCCGGCATATTTGTCGACTTTGTCGGCGAGATCGCGTGGAATATGCGCCGTTAATACCTTCGTGTCGGTCTTCGCTTTGGTATCCATCCCGCGCTCCTTAATCAGATATAATCATAGTGATTGACTATGATTAAGTCGAGGCTTGTGCCACGCGTCATGCTAGATGTCCGGCATGAATGAAGCTCCTCCCGACTCAAGCCCCCTCACGCCCCTCCCGCCTTCCGGCAAGCTGCTCGGTCTCGATCTGGGCACGAAAACCATCGGCGTCGCGATTTCGGATGGGATGCGGTATTCGGCAACGCCGCTGGAGACGATCCGGCGAAGCAAGTTCACCGCCGATGCGGAACGGCTGAAGGCGCTGATCGCCGAGAACCAGGCCGTGGGGATTGTGCTCGGCCTGCCGCTCAACATGGATGGGTCGGAGGGGCCGCGCGTGCAGTCGACCCGGGCGTTTGCCCGCAATCTGAGCAAGCTCATCGCCATCCCCATCGCCTTCTGGGACGAGCGGCTGTCGACGAGCGCTGTCACCCGCACGCTGATCGAAGCTGATGTGCGCCGCGACAAGCGGGCGGAGGTGGTCGACAAGCTTGCTGCCAGCTACATTCTGCAGGGCGCGCTCGAGCGGCTGCGGCCGAAGGTGGGAAACCGGTAAAAATGCCGTCCGGGCCTTGTGCCGCTCCAACCTGTTCGCTAGACCGCACGAAGTCAGCGGGTGGAGCGAGATGGCACGACCATCGCCAACGGGCGCGAGCGCCGATGCCAAAGTGCATGGCGGCCCCGGCTTTTCCAAAAAACACCTGCTCGGTATCGCCGACCTGAACGCCTACGAAATTCTCGATCTGCTCGACCGCGCCGAACGGATGATTCCAGTGTCGCGGCAAGAGCGGAAGGTGTTGCCGACGCTCACCGGCAAGACGCAGATCAACCTGTTTTTCGAGCCATCGACCCGCACACAGGGCTCGTTCGAGATCGCCGGCAAGCGCCTCGGCGCGCTGGTCATGAACATGTCGGTGAAAACCTCGTCGGTCTCGAAGGGCGAGACGCTGATCGACACCGCCGCTACCCTCAACGCCATGCGACCGGATGTCATTGTTGTACGCCACTCGGCGGCCGGTGCGGTGGAGTTGCTGTCGCAAAAAGTCGGTTGCTCGGTGATCAATGCGGGTGATGGCGCACATGAGCACCCGACCCAGGCGCTGCTCGATGCGTTGACTATCCGCCGCCACAAGGGCCGGCTTCTCGGGCTGACCGTTGCAATCTGCGGCGACATTGCCAATTCACGGGTGGCGCGGTCGAACCTGCTGCTGCTCGGCGCCCTGCAGATCCGTACCCGGGTGATTGCGCCGAAAACCCTGCTGCCGCGCGGCATCGAGAACATGGCGTCGGAAGTTTTCACCGACATGCGCGAAGGGCTCAAGGGCGCCGATGTCGTGATGATGCTCCGGCTCCAGCACGAGCGCGCGGCGGGGAAAATGATCCCCTCGGTCCGCGAGTACTATCGGTTCTATGGCCTCGACGAAGAAAAACTGGCTTTCGCAAAACCTGACGCGATTGTCATGCATCCGGGGCCGATGAACCGCGGCGTCGAGATCGATCCGGCGATCGCCGACGGCGACCGGTCGGTGATTACCGATCAGGTGGAAATGGGTGTCGCGGTGCGCATGGCTGTGCTCGACGCGCTCATCGCCAGCCGCAACGAGCCCAATCCATGAGCCGTCCGCTGATCATCGAAAACGCCCGGATTGTCGATCCGGCCTCAGGCCTCGACGCGATGGGAACGCTGCAGGTCGAGGACGGACGCATCGCCGCCGCTATGGCCGGCAAGGCAAAAGGCGCGCCCGCCACCGCCGAGCGTATCGATGCGCGCGGCCTCGTGCTGACGCCGGGCCTTATCGACATGCGGGTATTCACAGGCGAGCCGGGCCGCGAATATCGCGAGACGCTGGCGACGGCATCGGCCGCTGCTGCGGCCGGCGGCGTCACGAGCTTTGTGCTGATGCCCGACACGTTGCCGGTGATCGATGACGGGGCGCTGGTGGATTTTCTGGTGCGCCGGGCCAAGGCGACGGCCAGCGTCAACGTCCTGCCGGCAGCGGCGATCAGCAAGAGCCTCAAAGGCGAGGAAATCACCGAGTTCGGGCTACTGAAAGAGGCGGGCGCGGTCTGTTTTGCCGATGGCCGGCATTCGATCCAGTCGAGCGCCCTGCTCCGGGCTGCCTTCACCTACGCGGCCAATTTCGACATGCCGGTGATCCATCAGGCAGCCGATGCCGGACTTGTCGGCGAAGGCGTGATGAACGAGGGGCACTTTGCCTCGGTGCTCGGCCTCAAGGGCATCCCGTCAGAAGCCGAGACCATTCCGCTGGCCCGTGACCTGCAACTGGCGCTGCTGACGGGCGTGCGCTACCACGCCGCGCAGATTTCCACCGCTGCCGCCGTCGAGCTGATGGCCGAGGCCAAGCGGCGATCGCGGTCTGTGTCGTGCGGCGTGTCGATCAACAATCTCGCGCTCAACGAAAATGACGTCGGCGCCTACCGCACCTTCTTCAAGCTCTCGCCCCCGCTGCGCTCGGAAGATGACCGGCAGGCGATGGTCGAGGGCATCCGGACGGGTGTGATCGACGTCATCCATTCCGACCATGATCCGCAGGACTCTGAAGTTAAGCGCCAGCCTTTCGCCGAAGCCTCGGATGGCGCCATTGGCCTCGAAACGCTGTTCGCGGCGGCGCTGCGGCTCGTGCATTCCGGCGAAGTCGAATTGGTGACGCTGCTGCGCGCGATGACGCAGCGGCCGGCCGAAATACTCGGCCTGCCCTCCGGCCGTCTTGCGGTTGGCGCGCCGGCGGACTTCATTCTCGTCGATCTCGATTATCCCTGGCAGGTGTCCGAGAAGGATTTTCGGTCCCGCTCACGCAATTCGAGCTTCGAGGGCGCCCGCCTTGCCGGCAAGGTCATGGCGACCTACGTTGCAGGCCAGAAAGTGTTCGAGCACCGGGGGGACGCAACATGAACATGGATTTGGCCATCGCAGCCGTTCTTGGTTATCTGCTCGGCTCCATCCCGTTCGGCCTGCTCATCACCCGCGCCGCCGGGCTCGGCGACGTGCGCAACATTGGCTCCGGCAATATCGGAGCGACCAATGTGCTGCGCACCGGCCGGCGTGAACTCGCCGCCGCTACGCTTGTGCTAGATGCGCTGAAAGGCGCCGCGGCCGTGCTGATCGCCCGCTATTTCTGGGGCGCCGATGCGGCGGTGGTCGCCGGCGTAGCGGCGTTCCTTGGACACTGTTTCCCCGTCTGGCTCAATTTTAGGGGCGGCAAGGGCGTCGCGACCTATATCGGCCTGCTGTTTGGCTGGGTCTGGCCGGTCGGCATCGTCTTCTGTCTCGTCTGGCTGCTGATCGCCGTGACGCAGAAGATGTCCTCGCTGTCGGCGATCACCGCGGCTGTCACCACACCAATCTTTGTCTATGTGGCCGGGCTCTACCTTGACTGGGTCGACGGCCCGAAACTTGCGGCGGTTACGGCGGTCCTTGCGCTGCTGCTCATTTACAATCACCGCACCAATCTTGGCCGGCTGATTGCCGGTACCGAACCCAAGATTGGCAGCGAAAAGAAGACGAGTTGATGGTTGAACGGCCGGACGGGAAACTGCTGACCCGCTCGCAGCGCCTTGCCTGGCTTCGCCTCATTCGCAGCGACAATGTCGGCCCCGTGACTTTTCGCCAACTGTTGGGCCGTTTCGGCTCGGCAGAGGCGGCGTTGGACGCCCTGCCCTCCCTGACTCGAAACGCCGGCATCGGGGCCCGACTGTTCTCCTCCGGCGAAGCGGAGGCAGAGCTTGAAGCGACCGAGCAGATGGGCGCGCGGCTCGTGGCCGAAGGTGAGCCGGGCTATCCGCCGCTGCTCAACTACATCGCCGCCGCGCCGCCAATGATTGCCATCGCCGGTGGCGACAATCTCGACTGGCCACATACAGTGGGCATGGTTGGGGCGCGTAACGCTTCGGCCGCCGGGCAGAAAATGACTCGGCTGCTGGCGAGCGATCTCGGCAGCGAGGGCTATGTCGTCGTGTCCGGGCTCGCGCGCGGTATCGATGCGGCCGCCCACTACGCAAGCCTCAAGACCGGCACGATCGCCGTTCTGGCGGGCGGCCTCGACCACATTTATCCCGATGAGAACATCCCATTGGCCCGCGAGATCGTGGCTCATGGCGGCGCGCTGATCACCGAGATGCCGATCGGCTGGGAGCCGCGGGCGCGTGATTTTCCCCGACGCAACCGGCTGATTTCGGGCCTGTCGCTCGGCGTCGTGGTGGTCGAGGCGGCAAAGCGCTCCGGCTCGCTGATCACTGCCCGCCTTGCGCTGGAACAAAACCGCGAGGTGTTTGCGGTGCCGGGCTCGCCGCTTGATCCGCGGGCGGAGGGCGCCAACCATCTGATCCAGCAGGGCGCCAAGCTGATCACCTCTGCGGCAGACATTCTCGAATCGCTGGCCGAGGCTGATCCGTCGCGGCGGCAGCTCTTCGAGCGGGAGTGGGAACCCGATTATCAAGCCGCCAGCAGGATCGACGAACTGCCGCCGACCAATGATGAGCGGTCGCGCTTGCTCGAAGCACTGAGCGTTACCCCCGTGCCAGTCGACGAACTGCTGGCCGGAACGGGGCTATCTGTGCCCGCGGTTCAGACCCTCTTGCTCGAACTCGACCTTGCCGGCCGCATCGAGTGGTCGAGCGGACAACTGGTGGCGCTAAAAGGCTAAAAATTATCCTCCCCTATGGGGAGAGCGATAGGGTTGCGCCGGGCCCGGTTGACAGGGCAAAGGCGCTTCACCATGTTGCGCCGCGTCTACCTCCCCCACTTCGAAAGCATATTTGATGAAGCTCGTCATCGTTGAAAGTCCGGCTAAGGCCAAGACAATCAACAAATATCTGGGCCCGGGCTATGAAGTCCTGGCGAGCTTTGGCCATGTGCGCGACCTGCCGCCCAAGGATGGCTCCGTCCGCCCCGAAGAAGATTTTGCGATGAGCTGGGAGGTCGACGCCTCCTCCAGAAAGCATGTCGCCGAGTTGGTGCGCGCCGCCAAGGAAGCCGACGAACTGATCCTCGCTTCCGACCCGGATCGCGAGGGCGAGGCCATCGCCTGGCACGTCCGCGACGTGCTGGAAGAGAAGAAAGCAATCAA
>Ga0134128_10008371_pt1 | contig 12448 bp, 8 predicted proteins | sample KB31754_FD_96462 | JGI IMG/M metagenome (GOLD analysis project Ga0134128, IMG submission 96462) | Terrestrial soil microbial communities with excess Nitrogen fertilizer from Kellogg Biological Station, Michigan, USA - KB3-175-4 | ecosystem: Environmental > Terrestrial > Soil > Unclassified ...
AAGAGTTTACCAAGTGTAGCGCAGTCCGGCCTGAACACCCGTCGTCTGCACCGCGGCGATCGCCGGGAAGGTCTTGGTACCGGCGACCCCGGAGCTGTGGCCCTCAAGGTAGGACGAGAAATTCGGTGTCCAGAGGACGGTGATCTTGGCCGAGCCGCGTCCGCCAAGCCCCTGCGTCGGAGCGGCGGGCGCGACGATACCCGGGACGGCAAACGTGTTGACCTCGACGACCTGGAATACGGCGCCCGAGAGTGTGGGCTGAACGGTAAAGCCCATCCACTTCATCTCGGTGCCCACCCGCATGCCGCCATGGACTTCGGTCGTGTCCGCAATCTTCGTGCCGAAACTGGAGGTGTAGACCTCGGTGTAGGTCACGCCTGCGGTCGGCTCGAAAAAGACCGAGTAGGGGAAGTCGAATCGGTACTGGGCATTGCCGGTCAGGCTGACCGCGCTGCTATCGGCCGGTGCAACGAAAGCCAGATTCGCCGAATTGCTGATCCAGCTCGCAAGGCTGGTAAAATCGGCGGAGAAGCCTCCATTGATGTAAGAGAGCGTGCCGGATGCCGCCGGGATCGTCGAGTCGAACGAAGAGGCGCCGACAGGGCCGATACCGCCGGTAAAGCTGTGCGACCAGGAGTTCGATCCGGTGCCGATGAAGGTCAGCGCATCGGTAGCCGTGAAGATGCCAATCTTGGTGACGTCGAAGGCGCCGGTCACAGTCTGCGTGTCGATCCGGGTACCGAATGTGTTGGATTGGTCCCCGCTGCCGATCAGGTTGGCACCATAAAGCCATTGCGATGTGACCGGCGCCATCGGTGGCGCCTTGGTGTACGCCAATGCGGCAAAGGGATAGCTCTGACCGCGCGCCGTAAGGGGATCGCGATTGTTGAACTCCGCGTCCTCGCCGCTGAACGGCAACCTCCGCACCGGGGTGGCAAGGCGCCGATGCTGGATTTCGTCGCGGACGCTTTGAATGATGTTCTGGATGGTGTTGTTGATGATCTCGCGCTGGACGTCGCCATATTGCGCCGAGGCCGGCTGCGCAACCAGCACAAGCAGCGCCATTGCCGCCAACAATCCGCCGACAAATCTGGAAAAAATCATATTCGCTCCCCAACGAGCAAATCCAGCCGCAAATTAGCTAATTGGGGTCAATACCGGATAGTGCACGAAAGCCACACCTGCGACACTTTGCGCCTATACGGCAGCTTCCCTGACTATTTCGGCGCGTCCGGCTTTGGATCGCTCTGAGGTGGCGCACTTATCGATGGCTTGGCCTCTGACGCAACCTCGGGGCGTTTCACCTCCGGCTTTTCGCTACGCTCGCGAATCTTGCGCCGCACGTCGTCCCGGACACCCTGGATGATGGTTTCCCGGCTCGCATCGATCGCTTCGTTGGCTCGCACCCCGGCGCCGAAGGCTGCGATCATGCCAGGCGCAATAAGCGCCGCGCGGAAAACAGCTCGTCTCATCATGTTCACCCCACGGGCGCCCTCCCCAATCGGGACGGTCTGTCCCCGTTCCATCGGGAAATCATCTGATCGCCATTAGTCATACGCGAGCAGGCTAGGTTCGACGATGTCGCCGCGAACAATAGTCTGATGTATGATGCAGGACACACAACGCTCGTAGATACTGCGCTTTATATTCGTTTCGGGCTCCGATAGTGACGGGATATTTTTCCATGAGGACGGGCGTCCGCGTCCACTTTCCAACTATCCTGGTTATTCGCAGACGCGCGGCTGCTGCACTGCACGCGGTCATGTTGGCGGCAGCCATGCTCGCGTTCTCGATTGCACAACCGACACGAGCCCTGGCCAACGAGAAAATCTCGCTGGTCGTTGGCAACAGCCAGTACCGCAAGGTACCGCCACTGACCAATCCCGTGAACGACGCGGCCGCCATGGCGGCTTCGCTGCAAAGACTCGGTTTCTCCGTCAGGCACTTCACCGATCTCGACTATGACGGCTTCCGCCGCGCCCTGATCGAGTTCGGCCGCGCCGCCAAGACTGCCGACAAGGCGGTGATCTTCTATGCCGGCCATGGCGTCGAGATCGACGGCAAGAACTGGCTGATCCCCGTCGATGCCGAGATCAAATCCGAGATCGACGTCTATGCGGAAGGCATCAATCTTGAAACCCTGATCGATCTGTCGGTGCTGCCGAAGGTGATCGGGTTGGTCGTTCTCGACGCCTGCCGCAACAACCCCTTCGCAAGAACGGCGACCGCCGGCCGCCCGTTGAGCGTCGATAATTCGCAAGCCGCACTCGCGGGCGCAAATGCACCGCAGCCAGCATCCTCTTCCGCCTCGACCAGCGCGCCGGCGGGTGGATTTGCGCCGGTTGACGTCACCGACAACGTGCTGGTGGCCTTCTCGGCCGCCGCCGGTACCACGGCTAATGACGGCGCCGGCCGCAACAGCCCCTATTCCGGCGCGCTGCTGCGCTACGTCGAACAGCCCGGGCTTGAGATCAATTACCTGTTCCGCAACGTCCATGACGACGTGCTCAAGACAACGCTGAATACACAGGAGCCCGCGGTGTACGGCTCGCTGTCGAAGGATGAGATCTATCTGAAGGAAGGCTATGCCCGCGTCTCCGCTATCGATGCCGAAGCCGCGGCCGAGAAGCTCGCCTGGTCGTTCGTTCGCGCCACCAACGACAGCGCCGTTCTCCGCCGGTTTGCCGCGCAATTTCCGGCGAGCCCGCACAAGGCACAAATCATTGAGCGCACCGCACAACTGGAGAGCGCCGAAAAATTTGCCTGGGATATGGTCGAGCAACAACATTCGGCCTCCGCCTATCGGGCGTTTCTCGATCTCTATCCCTTTGGCGACCACGCCGACAATGCGAGGGTGACGCTGGCCTCGCTCGCCACGTCGTCGGATGCGGCCGATGCGCAAGGCGTCGATCTGCCGAAGCCGCCGGTTGTGACCTATGAACTCGCCTCCGCTCCCTCGGATGCGCTCGACAAACCGCACGAAAGCTCCGACGCGGTCGAGAAGGCCTGGGATGTTCTCAAGGAAGCGCGCGATCAGGACGTGGTTGGCCGCTTCTCGGAAAAATTCCCGAGCCTGCGCCATCATCGTCTGCCGCCCGGCAGCGATTTCTCGCTGCGGCCGGTGAACTCGACCGAGTGGATGCTGAAGACCGCCGGTGACGGCGACGTGAACGGCTGCTTTGCCGGCGCGTCCGACGCCTGCGTCAAGGCGATCGAGAAATATCCTGATTATGTGCAGCTCCGCTTCCAGCTTTGCCGGACGATACGCCATCCCGACGACCAGACCGGCCGTTCTGACGGCTGCATGCAGGATGCTGTCGATGACGCCCGCGCGCGCGGATATCTGGTGTCGTCCTTCACGCGTTCGAAAGAGGAAGAGGCGCGCAACCGGGAGTATCGGGCGGCCGTTAAGCACGTGCAGGAAAACGTCGGTCGCGTCGTCACCGACACCGTCAACAACGTCGTCAGCAATGTGGTCAACACTGCCGTCAGCAACGCGGTCAGCCAGGCAACCGCATCCGCGATCGTCCGCTCCGCGACCGTTGCGGCGCCCTTGCCCGCGCCCGTATTGATTCCGGCGCCGGCCGCGCGGTGGGACACCAGGTTGAGTACCATCAGGACCGCGGTTGCGCCGGCGGCCGGAGCCGCCGCGCCGGTGCACTCGCCCGCCATCCATGCGACGACGCCCCGTGTTGTGACTCCCGCCTTGAATGCGGCCAGCACAGCGGCGGCTACGGCGGCGACGAATGCGGCGAGCAAGGCTTCGTCCAATGCAGCCTCGAAAGCTGCCAGCCATGCAGCGACCAATGCCGCATCGAATGCAGCAAGCAAGGCGGCGTCGAGTGCAGCTTCGAACGCGGCCTCCAACGCGGCGAGCAAGGCGGCTTCGAATGCAGCGAGCAAAGCAGCGTCCAACGCCGCCTCGAATGCGGCGAGCAAAGCCGCTTCGAACGCAGCCTCGAAGGCGGCATCGAGCGCGGCCAGCAATGTCCGGGTGCCGGTGCCCTCGGATATTCGCCTGAAGCAGGACCTTGCCGTGGTCGGTCGTACCGCTGACGGATTGCGGCTCTACCGCTACCGCTATATTGGCGATGACACCGTCTACGTCGGCGTGATGGCGCAAGAAGTAGCCGAGCGCAGGCCCGACGCCGTCGCGCGCGGCGAGGATGGCTATCTCCAGATTGACTACGGCAAACTCGGTCTGCAATTCCTGACCTTTGAGGAATGGACCCGGCGCAACGCCGGCAAGGCAAATTGAGCGTGCGATGCCGCGCGCGCGTCTCGCATCGGTGATGATCGGATTGCAGGTCGCGGTTTTCGCGACTTTGCTGGCATGCGGCGTCGCGCACGCAACCTACAACCGCACCGCGCTTGTCATCGGCAATGGCGATTATCAGCACGCGCCTCGGCTTGCGACGCCGGCCAACGACGCGCAGGATATCGCGGCGCTGCTCACCGGCCTCGGCTTCGACGTGATCCTGCGGCAAAACACCGGCGTCGAGGATTTGCGGCGGTCGTTCCAGGACTTCTCGGAAAAATCCGCGCGCGCCGACATCGCGATCGTCTATTTCGCGGGCTATGGGATCGGCGTCGGCACCGAGGGTTTCCTGATCCCGGTCGATGCCGAGCTTTCCACCGCGACCTCGTTCCAGAGCCAGGCTGTCCCCATTCAGGCTGCGCTGGGCGATGTCGCCAGGGCCAAATCGCTCGGGCTGGTGATCCTCGACGCCCTGCGCGGCAACCCGTTTGCGCCAGGGCTCGCGCGAGCAGAACCCAACCCCGCGCAGGCGGCGCCTGCGGGAGCGGTTGCCTCGAACGTGCTGGTGTTTTTCGCGACTGAGCCGGGCAAGATGGCGAGCGAGGGCGAAGGCCGCAATAGTCCGCTCGCCTCGGCGCTGCTCAAATACCTTCCTGCGCCCGATCTCGAGATCAATTTCCTGTTTCGTAATGTCCGTGACGAAGTGCGCAAATCGACGCATCAGAAGCAGACACCCTACATGTACGGCCAGCTTTCGGGGACGAAGGTCTTCATCAACGAGGTGGCCGCAATGAAGCGGGCTTCTCTCGCCTCGCCGCGCACTGATCCTGCAGCGATGCAACCCTGCGACAAGCTCGCCTCCACGCCGGAGGACATCTCGAAGAGCCACGGCCTCGGCGGCGTGAAGCTCGAAGACATCAAGCCGGACGACGCGGTGAAGGCCTGTTCCGACGCCGTCAGACAATATCCCGGCGTGGATCGGTTCCATTATCAACTCGGACGGTCGCTGTTTGCGCAAAGGAACTATCCGGCAGCGCTGGAAAGCTACAAGCGCGCCTATGACCTCGGCAACACGCGGGCGCTTTATGCGCTCGGCGCGATGTATGACGACGGCACTGGCGTCGACAAGGATCCGGCGCGGGCGCGTTTCTATTACGAGATCGCCGCGCGGCTGAAATTCGCACCGGCGATCGTTGCCCTCGCCAATCAATATGAGCGTGGCAGCGGAACCACGATCGACCTCGGCAGGGCCCTGAGCCTCTACCAGCAGGCCGCCGATCTCGGCGATGGCGGCGCCATTAACAAGCTCGGCGTCTTCACCGAGAAGGGACTGGGCATCGAAGCGAATGCGACCAAGGCGCGCAGCAACTACGAGAAGGCTGCAAATCTCGGCAACGATGAGGCCATGATCAACCTCGCCCGCTGTTACGCCAATGGCATCGGCGGCAAGCAGGACGTCGGTGGAGCGCGGCGGTGGCTGAACAAGGCCGCACAGGCCGGAAGTGCCGAAGCCAAGCGAATCCTCGCCAGCGTCGATGGCACCAGGCGGAAATGAGCCGTTCCGCCCCTGATCCGAATTTTTGGCGTTGCCGCCTATGCGATGGTGCCGAGATAAAGCGTTGGATCGAAATAGTCCCGCGCGGAAGTCGGGTTGGCCACGCCGGCATCCGTCATGAAGAAATCGCTGACCTGCTGCAGCCATTTGACGACCGTGCCGTCGGAATAGAGCCGTTTCCATTCCCGCGATGAAAACATCTTTTGTGCCTTCAGGGCCTCGGTGATATCGGCCACCGCCGCCTGCTTGTAATGGTTCTTCTGCAAGGCCTCCGCGGCAGCCGCGCCGTTGCGGACCATGTAGTCGTTGGCATCTGCCCAGCCCCGGATGATCCGCACCAGCACGTCCCTGTTCCCTTCGTAGAAATCATGCCGGACCACCCAGCCGCCGACGACCGCGGATTGCGGATAGAAGGCCGACGCATCGACCAGCTTGATCGCAGAGGGCAGCTTCTCGCGCACGGTGATGTTGAAGGGCACCCAGAGCGCGACCGCCGGCACGTCGCCCGCAATGAACGACGCGACCGACGCCGACATGCTGCCGTTGACCACATCGACCTCGGCCGGATTGACGCTGTTGGCGCGCAGCGCCCGGTCGAGGAAGATATGCGCGGTGGTCTTGGTGGTCGTCGCAATCCGCTTGCCCCTGAGATCGGCAAATGTCCGGACGCCGCGGTCGGGCCGTACCCAGAGCTGGGCGGTCGCGATCTCGATGTCGTTGATCAGGAAGGCGCGGCCGGCGCCGAGCGCAAGATAGTTCGAGATCACGCCGCCGGCCGACAGTACGTCGAGCTTGCCCGCGGCCATCGCCTCGAACACCTCGGGACCGGTGTTGAATTCATGGAGGTCAAACTCGATGCCCTGCTTCTCGAACGAGCCGCGGTCGAGTCCGGTCAGGATCTGGCCGTCGACGGCGACGACATGGAGCGAGCCGAGCCGGAGCTTTGTGCGCGTCTGGGCCAGCGCGGGCGCGCCGACCGTGGCTGCCGCGAGCCCGGCCGCGCTACCGAGCCATTGTCGCCGGGTCATCCCGAAAAGTCTTGCGCGGCCACGTTCTCTCATGTCGCCACGTCCAGTGGGTGCGGCACCTTCTCCGGCTCCGGCCCCGCCGCGCTGTCGCGCTCTCCCATCAGCTCATAGATCGCGACCGCTTCGGCAAAGCCCTTCGGCTTGATCTCGTCGACGCTGCGGAAAACAAAGGCATGCTCCGACCGCGCCTTGACCGCCGCGCTCACCAGCACCTGCGTGCCGTAATTCTTGTTCAGTCCCTCGAGACGGGCGGCGAGATTGATCGTGGCGCCGAGCGCGGTGTAGTTCATGCGGTCGGCGGAGCCGATGTTGCCGACCACGGCCTCGCCGACGTGAAGCCCGAACCTCGTCCTGTAAGGCGGCCACTTCTCCTGCTCGAATTGCCGGTTCAGCTCCTCGTTTTTCCGAATGCATTCGAGCACGGCGCGGCAGGCATGGACCACGTGATCCCCGTCATCGGCCGGTGCATTCCAGAACGCCATCACAGCGTCGCCGATGAATTTGTCGATCGTGCCCTGGTGGCCCATGATCGTTTCCGACAGAACCGCGAAATAGCGCGATGTATGGATCATCACATCCGACGGGTCGGCCTTCTCCGTCTTCGCCGTGAAGTTCTCCACGTCGGTGAAGAGCACCGTGATCTCGCGCCGCGTACCCCCGAGCTTCAGCGCCGTGCCGGACTCGATCAACTGCCGGACGATCGACCTTGGAATGAAACTGGCGAAATTGCGCACGACAGTCCGCATCGTGAAGACCGAACGGCCGAGCTCGTCGATCTCATTGATCACCGATTTGAGCCGCGGCTTATCGGCGAGCTGGAAGTGCTGGATCTCGTCAGTCTGGCGGGCCAGATCGCGCAGTGATCGCGCGAGCATGGAGCCGAGCCCGAATGCCAGCGGCAGCATCGCAGCGACAATGGCGATCGCCGTTGCAAACAACGCTCGCCGCTCGGCAATGATCCTGGAGAAGAACTCGTCCAGCGGCGCTAACACGGCAAGCTGGATGTTGGCGCTGCCGGCAGTCGCAAGGCGATGGAAGGCCGCAACATAGGTTCGCCCCGTTGCATCCTCGAAGAACTGCTGCGCACGCCCGCTCTCGCGCCATGACTGGATGGCCGGCGCAAGACCCGGGAGCCTGATGGCGTCGATCTTCGGCAGATCGTCGCCACGTTCGGGCATCTCATCCATGAGGCGCCTCATTTCGGGATGGCCGACGATGTGATTGGTACCGTTGAACAGGAACGCCAGGCCGGATTTGCCGAGCCGCTGCTGCTTCAGCATGTCCTCCAGCCCGTTGAGCAGAATGTCGCCGGCGATCACGCCGCGGCGGCCCTCCTTCAGCGGCATGCGCAAGGTGTAGCCGGGCTCTCCGGTGGCGTAGAAGACATAGGGGCCGGTCAAGAGCGTCTTGCCGTCCTTGAAGGCCTCGACATACCACGGTCGCTTGCGCGGATCGTAGGTCGCAGGCCCCGCCGCCTCCGCGACCTCGATCAGGTTCTCGGACAGGTAGCGCGTGACAGGCGCGGCATTTGCCGTGCGGGAGATCACGACCAGCCGGAAGATCGCGTCCTCATTGACGTTCAGGCTCGACCGGAAGCCCGGCTTGGCGCGGTCGATCACGTCCATCTCCAGGAAGGAGCCGTCCTCGTACCCGACATAGAGATTGAAGAGCTGGGGGTTGCTGCGGAGCATCGAGGCCATCAGGCCGTACAGCCTCGCATTATCCTCGATCTCCGCTTCCTGGATGGAAGGCAGGCCGGCGAGGATCTCCAGCCCATCCCGCACGTTCTTGAACTTCCCGTCGATGTGGTCGGCCCCGAGCTGGGCGACCTTCTCGATGAAGCTGGAGGCTGCGGTGCGCGTGATCCGCGAAACGCGTTCGAAGGAGAGATAGACCAGCGTCAGGCCGACGAGCAGCACGACGGCGATGAACACCGTGATGATCGATGTTCGAAAGCCGATCCGGAACGGACGCTGTCTCGTGGACGAAGCTTCCTCCATCAGGAATCCTGATGTCGTTACTCTACTCAATACTTGCGAACGATCGGCTTCGCCGAAGGTGGCGGCTCGGGCGCTTTCGGCGAGATCGCGAAGGTCAGCCAGGTATTCCAGCCCTCAGCGCGGTTCTGCGCCGCGAATTCCCAATATCCCTTCAGGTTGAGATAGCCCTGCATGTCGCCGAGCGGAAACAGGTAGCCGATCTGCGGACCGACGCCGGCGACGCGCGAGCGGAAGCCGTTGAGCGAGGCCGGCGCTCCGGAATCGTCTGTGATCTGCTGGAAGTAATAGCCGACCAGGCCGAGCTGCACCTGCGGAGTGAAGAAGTGCGACGTGGCCCAGTCGACGTGAAAGTCGACGCCGTTCTGATACCCTGTGTATTCGTTCTTGAAGTTGTAGGTGAGGCCGGAAACCACCGAGAACTCGTTGCCGGTCTTCGGGTTGAAATAGGTATAGCCACCGCCCCAGTCGATCGCGCCGTGCCCGATGCCCATATTGGCGAGGCGTTTCGGGTCGTAATCACCGATCGGCACATCGCCCTGGAGATAGGTCATCACGTTGTTGGTGCCGAAGTTCCATTTCAGCGCAAATTGCGGAATGACGTCCCCATATGAAGTGAGGTCCTGCGTCCGCGCGAGCGCGATGGTGTTGCCCAGCGGCCCCGTCAGCGACAGCGCGGCGGACGCTTCGTTCCGGCCGGCCGCTCCCAACACGCTGAAAGAAGCCTGCCCCCCAAGCACCGGCGTCGCGAGAACGTAGCTCGGTCCGAAAAACGCAAGGTCGCCGCTACCGCTGATGCCGACGTCGACGCGGCCGCCACGCGGAAATTGCTGGCCGGCTCCCGCCGCGACAGTGGAATGATAATAGATCGTCGCCCAGGCCCAACCGGGTACCCCGGGAGCTGCGGCCAGGCTGCCGAACGATCCGGGGAGGTAGAAGCCCACGCCGCCTTCGTCGGCACGAGCCCCTTGCGGCGCCGCGAACGCGAGCGCGCACAAACCTGCGATCGCAAGGGGTCTGCGATGTCTGACGTACCCCATGGCTGCCTCCTGTTACACGCCGGGCGAGCCCGTAGTCCGGCTCAAATCATTTCCGATCCACCGATTCTGGCTTGATCCTGTGGTCATTTGCAGTTTCGCTTTGGTTGCGCCGCGCGAATGTCTCGCCCTGTGGCATTCATGTCACAATTCCCCGTCCATTCTCATGTCGGCTTTCTCTTTGGCACATGGTCGAGCGGCGCACCGGCCGGTATCAGCGGCTCACGCGCAACGCTTTGCGCGAAATCCTTCATGATCCTTCCGAAGTGTGCCGCCGTCCACGAATGGATGTACGGCAGATCGATCGCCTTGCGCTCCTTGGGATCGACCGTCAGGTTGATCACGTGGGGCGTCGCCAGTTTCAGTGCCGGCTCGGTGAGCGTCTTCTGGAGATAGAATGCCATTTTGAAGTTGCGCCATTTCACGCCATAGAGCGTGTCGGCCATCCAGTAAGGGAAGCCGTCGCGCGCTGAACTGTCCTGCTTGCCCTCAAGAAAGGCGCGCTGATCGAGGCCGTCGATCACGCGGTCCGATGGTACGTCTGCGCCGGCCCAGCGCAACAGCGTCGTGAACATGTCGGTGATATGGACGATCTCGTTACTCTGCCGGCCGGGCGGCGCGCGACCCGGATAGCGCACCATACAGGGCGTACGCAGTGAGCCCTCCATGCCGGTGAAGTAGGAGCCGTCAAAGAACCCGGGATGCCCGCGCCAGGTCTCGAGCTCTTCGGGGCCATTGTCTCCGGAAAACACCACGATGGTGTTGTTGTCGACGCCCAACTCCTTCAGGGTATCCAGAACCGCGCCAAAATCCGCGTCGAGCTCGAGCAGGCAGTCGGCCCAGTCACCCTGCCCCGACTTTCCCTTGAACTCCGGGCGCGGGATCGTTGGCATGTGCATCAGCGAATGATTGAAATAAAGGTAGAACGGCTTTCCCGCCTCGACGCTGCGTTTCATGAACGCCTTGGCTCTGGCAAGAAATTCGCCGTCGACGTCGCGGCGGACATCGAGGTCGAGTTGCTTCACGGGCCGAGGCTCTCGATCTCCCTTGCGGGCTTCGAGCATGTTGCTGACGCCGTCACGCCTGGGGTCGTACCAGGGATCGGCTGGCCAGAGCGCCTCATCCCATGTACGCGGCGGGCCGTACCACTCATCAAAACCGCGGTCTGTCGGCCAGCGCCCCGGAGACTCGCCGATATGCCACTTGCCGACGCAGGCGGTGGCATATCCGCGGGCCGAAAGAATGTCGCCCATGGTCCGCTCCCAGGCCACGAGCCCACCTTCCTCGCCGGGCAAAGCGACGGTGTGATTGCCGGAGCGAATGGCATAGCGGCCAGTCATCAGCGCCGAGCGCGACGGCGTGCATTGCGCCTCGGGGGCGAAATTGAGCAGCTTCATTCCCTCGGTTGCGAATGCATCGATGCGCTTCGTGTCGGCGCCCCGGAGGATGCCACCCCCGTAGCAGCCGAGTTCGCCGTAGCCGAGATTGTCGACGAGGAAGTAGACGATGTTGGGCGGTCCGCTCGGAGCGGGCCGCGATTGTTGCTGCGCCTGCGCGACCTGGAAGGACGAGTCCGCCCCAAGGCCCGCGATCGTCGCAAGCGCGGTGCTCGCTGCGAGGACGTCTCTTCTGTTTGGATCGCGGTCCGATGTACTCATGATCTCCCTCAAAACGGGTTCACGTAGTTGAGGATCGCGATCTGCCGCAGCAGCACCCGGCGGATGATATGGCTGACCTTGACATGTTCGGTGTAGATTGCAGCCGTTCCGGCCGCGCCGGCCGGCAGGTTGCGTGCCACCTCTGCGTCGTCGAGCCTCACGCGCACCACGAAGGGCGCCGCCTCGATCGCCTTGGGCGCGACCGCCGTTCCCGACGTCTGCGTCTGTCCGGTCGCGATCGCCTGCAGCACGCTTTCGACCCTGCCGGGATAGACGCGCCCCGGCGCGAACTTGAAAGTAACCTCTGCCTCCTGCCCCGGCCCGATATAGCGCGCGTCGATCTGGTTGATCTCGACGCCGATGATGGTGTTCGAGGCGTCGATGAAGGCCATCACCGGCGACAGCGGCAGGTTCGCGACCCGCGCGCCCTTGCGCAGAGCCAGATTGGTGACGTAGCCGTCGGCGGGCGCGCGCACGATGGTCTTGTCGAGATTCCACTGCGCGCCCTCGAGCTGGCCGGAAAGCTGGTCGACCTCGGACTGCCGTTGCTCGACATCGAAACCGCGCCCGGAATCGCGCTCGAACAATTGCGTCATCTGCGCAAGCCGGGTCTTCGACAGTTTCAGTTGCGCCTCGATCGCCTTGACCTGCGCGGCGTAGGGCGTGGGGTCGATCCGGAACAGGATATCGCCGGCCTTCAGCGGCGCATTGGCGGCCACGGGAACGTCGGTTACCTCGCCTGCGACATCGGGTACGATCGAGACCGCGTTGCGCACCACGACCGTCGGCCCCTGCGGCGCGCCCCAGCCCATCGGGATGAACAGGCCGAGATTGAGCAGCAGCAGCACAATGAAGGGTGATACCTTCCAGAACAGGTTGAAGCGCACGAGGCCGAGCTGCACGATTGCGAACAGC
>Ga0134128_10008372_pt1 | contig 12447 bp, 11 predicted proteins | sample KB31754_FD_96462 | JGI IMG/M metagenome (GOLD analysis project Ga0134128, IMG submission 96462) | Terrestrial soil microbial communities with excess Nitrogen fertilizer from Kellogg Biological Station, Michigan, USA - KB3-175-4 | ecosystem: Environmental > Terrestrial > Soil > Unclassified ...
GAAAAGATATCGAGGTATAGCTGCCTGGCATCGACCTTGGGCTTGAACAGCGCGGAGGCCTGCCCCTCTTTAAGAACTTCCGAGAGATGCTCAACCATCGGTTCCGAGGAGCGATAAGGCAGGTCGGAATGCCGCAAATGCTGTCCGCGATAGCGGTTCTCTTCCACGATCAGCGAAATCACCTCGCGGTGGGAGCCGATCCGATCGAACAGATGGACGATCAAATTTCGCAATCGTGTCTCGGGTGACCCGCCGGAGGCTTTCCGCACATATTCCAGATTGTTTACGCGTATCTCTTCATAGCTGGAGAGAAGTGCCGCCTTGAACAATTCGTCTTTGCTTTTGAAATAATAATAAACAACCTGCTTGCTGACACCGGCTATGCGCACGATCTCGTGGACGCGTGCTCCAGCCAGGCCCAACTTTGCAAACTCCTGCCGCGCCACAGACAGAACCGTGGCCCGGGTCCGGTCCGGATCACGCTGACCGGGACCGCCCTTCGACTGCTTCCGACTGACGCTCCTTGGGCCCTTTGCCTTCGCCGGCCGCATACGTGCGGCGGCCTGCGTACCGATGCTGCCGCTTGCGCCAGGCTTGTTCTCGGTGATGACAGGCTCATTCCAGCGCTGCCTCAATTCCTCGCCGAGGATACGCGCCAGCAAATCCGGCCCGGTGCCCGGCGTAAACGGCACGATGAAGCGAATGACTTGCCGCGATCCCTGCGCCCAGCCTTGTCTGACCGGCGCCGTGGCCAGGATGCCCAGCATCGTGCGTCGTGAAAACATTCCGCTTGCCGGCATAGACCTCTCTCACATCAACTCGACGGTTAAGGGATTATAGCTGTAGAGCCACTCGTTCCGCGCTTTGCCCTCGTCGCGGTTGGCGAATGCCTGGCGCAGTTTCGTCTGGTCACTCATGTGGAACAACGTTCGATTTGAGCCGGAGCCGTTGACGATCCGCGACGTCCGCTCGATCCGGTTGCGCTCGTAAAGCTGAAGCGCGGCCGCCGTGTCGTCGGCCTGCTCGAGCGCACGCGTCAACACTGCGCCATCCTCGATGGCCATCGCGGCGCCCTGCGCAAGATACGGCAGGGTTGCGTGAACCGCGTCGCCCAGCATCGTGACATGCGCCGTGCTCCACTTTTCGATGGGCGGGCGATAGAACAATGACCAGCGGTAGCAGGCATTTCGATCGGCCCTGTCGATGATCGCCTGAATATCGTTATGCCATCCCTCGAAATCGGCTTTCAACGCCTCCCATGGATATTTCGCGGTCCACGACTCCTCCGACACCTCTTCGGTTTCAACGAGGCCGACGAAATTCAAAAGAGAGCCGCCGCGAAGATAGTAACAAACGGCGTGCCGGCCCGGTCCCATCCAGACCGACATGACCGGATCCATGAAGTTTGCCGGCAGGCGGGCGGTGGGAACGACAAGTCGCCATGCGGCATCGCCGGTGTAGGAAGCCCCACTTGCGCCGGCGATTTGGGCACGGATGGCGGATTTGACGCCATCGGCGCCGATCAGGATATCGGCGCTCGCGCGTGACCCGTCGGCCAGCTTCAGCTCGACGCCGTCTTCCGACTCTTCAAATCCATCGACGCGGCAGTTCAATCGAATTGCTTTCGGCCCCAGGCTCTTCACTTTGGCGACGAGCAGTTGATGCAGATCGGCCCGGTGCAATTGATTGTAGGGTGCTCCGTTTTTCGCCTCATGGTCCTCAGCGAGCGGAAATTGACCGACGATTTCGCTGCTATCATGCAGACGAAAAACATACGCGCGTGGGCGTACCGAAAAGCCGGCGATGGCCTCGCCCAGGCCTAGATCATTCAACACATGCATGGCGTTGGCGCTGAGTTGAATGCCGGCCCCGATTTCCGACAATTCCGGCGCCTGTTCAAAGAGCTCTACCTCATAGCCCTCCTTGAGCAGACAACAGGCCGCGGTAAGACCTCCGATTCCGGCGCCGGCAATTGCAATTCTTCTTGGCATCGCAGTGCTCAACTCACCTCCGCGCGCCGCAAGATCGGGATCACCTGCTCGGCGAATAAATCCACCGCCCGGGCTCGATGCTCGTCGACGGCACGGCCGAGGATGGCCACGATATGGCCGGCGCCGACCTGCCGACATTGCGCGATGATCTGTTCGGCTACCTGCGCCGGCGTGCCGGCGATGAATTCGTCGGGATGTACCGAGAAGCCGGCACCGGCTTTGGGCGCGTCGAGCAGCGGAGAAGACTGCCGGCGGACCCGCGGATCGTCCGCAAGGATCCTGGCGACCGCCAGTTTTGCTTTCTCCGACCGCTCGTTCGCTTCCGCCTCGCTGTTCGCGACGGACACATTGCGGCGGATTGCCAGATGGTCGGGGCCACAGGCGATGCCGAGCCGCCCGGCCTCGGCGCGGTAGGCATCGAAGATCTCCTTGACGCGCACCACGGATTCGAAGGCCGTGCAGATTTTGGATCGGCGCGAAGCAGATTTGACGGCGGAGGCGATGCTTACGACCGTCGTCCACTTCGGAGGCGACGGCTGCTGCAGCGGACGCGGCACGATGCGAAGGTTATCGAAATTGTAGTATCTCCCATGATGCGAGATCACCGGCTCGGCGAGCCAGGCATCGAGGATTTCTAGAGTCTCGTTGAAGCGTTCCCGGTTTTCTTCGGGCCCGATACCGGTCTGGATCAGCTCCTGCGGCACGCCGCTCGCGCAACCGATTTCAAGGCGCCCGCCGGTCAGATGATCGAGCATGCCAATCTCTTCCAGGACACGCCAGGGCTGGTAAAGCGGGAGCACCATACCCATGGTGCCCAAGCGCAGCCGCTCTGTCGATCTCGCGATGGCCGCGATCAAGAGATTGGGAGACGGGCTATAGGAAACGCCGAAATGGTGCTCGCTGAAGAAGATGCCTTCAAGCCCGAGCGTATCGAGCCTCTTCCAAAGCGCGATTCCATTGTCAAACACCGCGGTCGCGGCCTCGCCGGTGCTGACCGGGGCCTGCAAGAACTCGAACATCCAGGGCTTGACCATGCGTTTTCCGTGGCTGAAGCGCGCTTGCCGTCAGCTTCTTCAAACCAAGCTCAAGCCGCGACTTTCATCAAAAATAGGAAGGTTGCCTGACTATTTGTCAAGCGTCCTCGCTTCGCTTGCCGTAGCCGGTGATCCTGTCTGAGCAAACAGGCTGGTTGCGACCAGCGGCGCAATTCCTCCGACCAGGACAACACTGAGCTGCCTTCCGATCGAAACGCCCTGCGTCCCGAACGCAGTGGGCATTTTCTAAGTCGTTGATTCTTCTCGCTGTGACATGCGTTTCCACCGAATATCGCGCGAACAGCACTTACTACTCGCGCATCGATGGCGTGACCGGCGTCTCATTCACTCGATATGCGCCTGAAAGACGAGCTTTTCTCGCGGTCCATTTCATATAATTTCTTGATCTCATAAATTTCGCTGGCAAACATGGCGTTCATGTTCCCGCATCTGAAAAGAGAGCAAGCATGCCGCTTAAAGCAGACCGCACCAACTTCGACGCGGACATGATCATCGTCAACGCCAAGGTCATCACGATCGATCCGGCGTTTTCTGTCGCTCGCGGCGTGGCCGTCAGGGATGCGAAAATCATCGGCGTCGGCGATGAGGCCGATATCCGCAGTTTTGCAGGCCCGGCAACCCAGGTCCTTGATGCCGGAGGCAAGACCGTCATCCCCGGCCTGATCGACACGCATGCGCATGTCGAGGCGGCCGGCCTGCTGAAATACACCGTTTCCTTTGACGGTGTCGGCAGCGTTGCGGAAGCGCTCGCACGCGTCGCAGACATGACGGCACGCACACCGGTCGGCGAATGGATTCGCGGACGCATGTGGCATCCGATAGCGCAACTCGCGGAAAAGCGGGTTCCTCAACCGATACGAACTCGACACCGTGGCTCCGAACCACCCCGTATGCCTGCCGGTTGGACACTTCACGCTGACGAACAGCCTCGCCCTGAAACTGGCCGGTATCGACCGCAACACGCCGAACCCCGACGGCGGCGAGATTCATCGTGATGCCAACGGCGAAGCAACGGGTGTGCTCGAAGAGAACGCGGAGGATTTGGTGCAGGACTTGCTGCCGGAGTGGCCACAGGATGTTCGCATCAGCCAGATCCGGGATGCAATGGCCTACTTCAACAGCTTCGGCATCACCAGCGCGATCAGCGCGCGGGTAGATCCCGCTGACCTCAAAGTGCATCAGATTCTGGCCCGGCGTGGCCAGGCCACCTTGCGCATCAGCGCCATGTATGCGCCGACGGGAGCGCTCAATCCCACAATGCCGGAAGCCGAATTCGAGGCACTGTTGTCGCGAATGGGCGTCTTCTCGGATTTCGGCGACGAGTGGCTGTCGTTTTCCGGCGTCAAGATGCAGGTCGACGGCGGCATGACGCTGCGCACCGCCGACATGCGAGACGGATATCCCGATCAGCCCGACTATCACGGCACAGTCGTTGTGTCGCCGGAGCGGCTCAACAAGATGGTATCGATCGCCAATCGCTATGGCTGGCGTGTCGGAATGTGATGGCGGGAGCGATGTTCGCCGCCGGTGATGCCGGCCTCTATTGGCATTTTGTGCCCAATCCGTCGAGATAACTTGGATCGCCACCATTCAATCCGGGCGTTTTGCGACAGAAACTAGACTAAGTCAGATTCATAGTTATAAACCACTACATGAGCCGGATTGATAATCATCTTGACCTCAATCTGCTGCGCGTTTTTTTCGCGATTTGGGATCTTCGCAACCTCACTGCCGCGGGTGACCGCCTCGGTCTGACCCAGCCGGCCATTAGCCACGCTCTGCGGCGGTTGAGGGAGCGCTTCGGTGATCCGCTGTTTGTCAGGGTGGCGAACCGTATGCTTCCGACCGATACGGCTGTCCGTTTGCACGAGCCTCTTGACCAGGCGTTCGAACTCCTCAATCGCACCTTGCAAAGTGGCGTCGTGTTCGATCCTCGTGTGACCGAGCGAACTTTCCGAGTGGCGATGTCAGACATTGCCGAGGTCTACATTTTGCCTCGGCTAATAAACGAGCTGTCACGCATCTCGCCGTTCATCCGCGTCCACATCCTCCCTCTCGTCCCGGATAGCGTAGTGAGCTCCATGCGTTCAGGTGAGATAGACCTCGCGATCGGTGCCCTCACCGTGTCTGACAAAGAGCTTGTCGGTATCGACGTTTTCAATGATCGATACATTTGCCTAGTACGCGCAAATCACCCAATCGCAAGGTCCAGGCTGACGCGGTCCAATTTTTCAAAATTGCGCTTTTTCTTCGCGCGAACCACCTCTTCAATCTACCAACTGGCCGAGCAACGGCTCGCTGAGGAAGACGCTCGGCTACAGATCGCAGTTCGCGGACATTTTACCACGGCACCCGAGATCGTTCGCCGTTCAGATATCGCCGCGATTTTCCCAAGGCTGTTGGCCTTGGATCTGCATCGCGCCAAGGATTTCCGGCTGTTGGATCTTCCATTTGACTTACCCCCAATGGAAATCAGGGTGCATAGTCACTCACGTTTTGCCAACGATACTGGGATCAAGTGGATGTGCCAGACGAGCGCATCCATCCTGAGCAAAAAGAGCATTGATAGTGCGCGCGCGAAATCGGATGGCCGGTAAGTATCCGGCCATCGTCATTAGCCGTTCAACATTGCCTTTTCACTTTCGAGGATCGAAACGGGTCGAGAAGGCTGCGGCGGGGACCGTGTCGAGATAGCCGCCGCCCATGACTTCGTTTGCCATTCCGGCAAAACGGCGCAAGCTCGCGATGCCAGCCTCACTCCACGTCGTCGTGTAATCTGCGATCACGCGCTCGCGCAACAGTGCGACTGCGGCGGCATCGAGAGCATATTTCTTGCCGTAGGTCTCGAAAACCTCGGGATGAGTTTTCACGTAATCGATTGCTTCAAGCCATGCTCGTGTGAAATTTGTCAGAGCTTGCGGATTGGCCTGCATAAAGTCGTCATTTGTCGAATAGCCGATCCACAGAAAATCGTCGCCCGTACCGGCCTTATAGGCGTCGGCGAGATTGCCGATCGACCTGTACTTACCGGACCCCTCAAGCTTAGCCGCAAGGGGATCGAACATGACGGCAGCGTCAATCTCGCCTTTGTCGAGCAAGGCGGGAAGCAGGCCGGGCCCTGCATACTGCATGTCACCTGTCTTGCCTGGATCGAACCCGTGGAACTTTGACGCAATCACCCGAAACAGCACGGTCGCGGTGCCGGCCGCTCCTGCAAACGAGCCAACCTTCTTGCCCTTGAGGTCACCGATGCTCTTGATTGGCGACGCGGTTGGGACGATGACGTCGACCGTCACCCCGCGGCCGACCGGGAAAATCGTGGTGACAGGGAAGCCCTTGCTCCGAAACTGGGCGATGGCGGTCCAGCCCGCGAAGCCGACATCGACTTCCTTGCCGCGGATGGCCGTGAAGAGGCCGTCGAGAGTCGGATATGCCCGGTATTCGGCCGCGATCCCGTATTTTTTGTCTATTCCCTGGTCGATCATGGCGCGTGACCCGATCTCGTTAAGCGACTGCGCGAGATCGCCAATTCGTACTTTGACCTGGGCAGTGGCAGCACTGCATGTGGCAAGCAGGGCGGTGACGAAGATAACGAGACGGAACAACATACTCGCTCCTTATGTTCAACGGTCAGATGTTCATTCGAGTGGCGGCGTGCCGATCAAGGTCATCGACAAGGCTCGTCTCAGTCACCGGCGGAACTGACGGGACGGCTGCGTTGCCGATCTCATCGCCGAAAGCCTTTATCACGTCTCGGCTGAACTCGAAGATGGCCAGATCGTCATAGTTTCGCGGCCGGGCGATCGGGACACGCATTTCCTGCCGAAAGGCGCCGTCTGACATCACCAGGATGCGGTCGGCCAGAAAGCAGGCCTCGTAGGCGTTGTGCGTGACAAATACGATCGTCTTGCGCGTTTCTCTCCAGATTGCCAGGAGATCGGAGCGGATACGGCGCGCCGTGATCTCGTCAAGGCCCGAGAAGGGCTCGTCCATCAGGAGAATGCCCGGCTCTACACATAAAGACCGCACGAGAGCGAGGCGCTGGGCCATGCCTCCCGAGATCTGGTGGGGATAGTAGTCGCGATATTCTGACAACCCCGTCATGGCCAGATAGCGGGACTTCAGATCGCTCCAGCGCGAGGGGGGGACCCGGCAGCTGTCCAGCGCAAAATCGAGATTCTCATCCGCAGTCAGCCATGGGAGCAAACGCGGCTCTTGAAACAGGTAGCCGACGCGGCCACCGTTTAGATTAACCCGCCCGTCGTAAACATTGTCCAGCCCAGCGAGGACGTTAAGCAAAGTCGATTTGCCGCAACCTGACGGGCCCAGGATGCACAGGAATTCTCCGGCGCTGACCGCCAGATTGAGATCTGTCAGTACGGCACGGGACGTGCCGTCGCGGCCTTTGAAAGTCTTCCGGAGCGATGCGACTTCGATGACCGAATTCATACGGCTACCTGCGGTCGCCATGCGAACAGACGCCGTTCGATCGGCTTCAGGATTAGCAGTTCGATCAGAACCATAATGATAGTGAAGAGCAGCGTCCAGGCGAGAACCTGGCGCATATCGGCGAGCTGATACCAGTAGAACAGCTTGAATCCGACGCCGTTCGGACGGCCGATCAGTTCTACCAGAACCGTGATCTTCCAGATGATGCCAAGCCCAAAGCGGGCGGAGGCCATCACGTAAGGCAAGATCTGTGGCAGGAGCACGCGGCGCACGATGGCCGCTCGCGAGGCCTCGAACACGCGGGCCATCGCGACGAGCCTGGTGTCGATGTTCTTCACGCCTTCCCAGATGTTGATTGTGATCGAGGGAGCGGCGGTAACGGCGATAGCGATGATCGCGGCTCCCTCGTTCAGCCCGAACCAGATGAAGGCCATGATGGCATAGCAAAGACTGGGGACCGTCAGTCCGATCATCACCCACACGTCGAGGAAGGCCTCAGCACGCCGATTGAGCCCCATCACAATGCCGACCGGAACACCTAGCATCAACGCGAGCACGAGGCCTGCCACGACGCGCAACATCGTCATGGCGAGATCGGTTTCCACTTGCCCACCTGCGATCTCGGCCCACAGGGCGCGCGTGGTCTCGATCGGGCCTGGAAAGATCTCGGGCGGCAACGTGAGGGACAGCAGCCCCCAGACAATCACCGCCGTCACAACGGAGAGCAGCTTAAGCATGGCTCGGAACCCGTATCACTTGGGCTGTCGGAAGGGAGATGCCCGCACGAGCCGCGCAGCGGTGCGCCGCCCGCTCGGCCTCAACCAGAAGAGCATTCTCGTCAACCGTCAAGACCTCACGATTCCGCATGACGACTCGCCCATCGATCACGACATCCCGGACGTCGCCGCCGCGCGCGCTGTATACGAGCGCTTTCTCCGGGTCGAGGAGCGGCGTGAGATGGGGTTGCCTTGCCTCCACCGTGATGAGGTCGGCTCTTTTTCCGACCTCGATGGATCCCGTCTCGGGTCGCCCGATCGCGCGCGCCCCTTCTGCAGTCGCCATTCGGAGTACGCGCGCGGCGGTGAGAGCACGCGGATCGTTCGCTGCAGTCTTGGCGGTTGCGCAAGCGTATTTCATGCTCTCAAAAACGTCCTGCCCGCAATTGGCCGCGGCCCCATTAGTTGCGACACCGCAGGTCACATCCGCCGTCAGGAAATCGCCGATCGGCGGAAATCCGGTACCCCAGAACAGACGCGTCGGGGGATCGAAAAGGACAGCGGTGCCGCTCGCGGCCAGCAACTCGATTTCGTGGGCGGAAACGTCCGAACAGGCAACGGCCTGCACATCTGGACCCAAGCAGCCGACCTCCTCAAGCAATTCGACCTGCCGAATGTTGCGACCGAAATGGCGAGCAATCATCTGATTGAACTCGGGCGACTCGGCCACGTGCATGTGAAGAGAAAGGCCATGATCGTGCGCAATTCGACGCGTTGCGCGGAATCCCTGCTCGTCGATAACCCAGGGCAAGAGCGGACCGATGGACAAGCGCAGGCGACCACCCTCGGAGCCGTGCCACCGTCCGGCTAGGCGCCCAACGCGCTCTGCCTGCTCTTCCGCGGCCTCGCAAAACCGCGGATCGAAATGCCGCGTCTCGGTGGCACGTGCGACGGTGCCTCGAATTCCGCTGTCGCGAAGCGCACGGAATGCCGCGTCCTCGGGATCCGCGGTCGTGTGGGGCGGCATGAAGATGTTTTCGACCAGGCTCGTGTTGCCGTTCTTGATGTTCTCGACGCAACCGAGCAGTTCTGCGACGTAGAGCGCTTCCTCGTCCATCGCCACCATCATTGGCATCAGGAGATCGAGCCACTCCAAGAGACGCCGCTCGGGGCCGATCGTGCGGCCGAATACCATACAGAGATGCGTATGCGAATTGACGAGCCCTGGGAGCACGATCCTGCCGGTGGCATCGATGACGAGATCGCAATGCGGCACGGGATCAGCGGTACAGCGGTCAACGACAACGATGTCACGCCCTTCGACGACAATTCGCCCGTCCTCGATAACGCGGCCGCTCTGGTCCATCGTGAGCACGAGCCCGTGTTCGATCGCGATGCGCGTCATTGGCAATACCAGAGCTTCACGGCCGCTCCTTAATAAACAGAATCTGCGCACACGTTCCTGCGTGAAAACCACGCGATGTCAGGTGATGAAGGCGCTTCTCGAGTGATGATACTAGCATTTCATCTTCATCATATGGCCGAGAACAAACAATGGGCAGATCATTGCTGCCTAGCTTTCAGGCGAACGGAGCGGCACGAGTATTTTCATTAAGGCTGCCGAGCAGGGTAACACGTCCCTGCATCTCCGACACGGTGTCAAAATCAACGACCGCATGATGACATGCCGTGACTACGTCGCGGTAGGCTTGAAGAACAGGATGTCCCTCATAAAGACCATGCGCACCCGCAGAAGCATAAATGCGCTCGATTGCACGCCTGCTCAGCTCGGCAACGTATGCTGCATCCCAGCGAAATTGCATTCGCTCGCGATCGGACATCGGCGTCTGATCGGTGGCCATGGCGACATCGAAACGTTGGCAGATATCATCCAACAGACGCCTCGCCTGGGCGATTTCCGCGCCAGACTCGGCGACGCGCCGTTGCATGCCGCCGCTTTCGGCCTTCGACACGCCATAAGCGCTTTTGCGTGTTAGCGTATTCTCAACGAAAGCCTTAAAGCCCCTTTCGGCGATGCCCAGCACCGATGCGCACATCATTGACGCCAGTCCGGCATACACTGGCAGGCGATAGATTGGACCTTTTGCATGCGGACTTAATCCCATAAATGTCGGAAAAGTCGGCAAGGCACGATGTTCGGGAATCATTGTGTTCCGCACGACAAGATCCTTCGAGCCCGTACCCCGCATGCCGAGCGTATGCCAGGTGTCATCGATTTGGACCTCGGCCCGCGGAATCATGACGTGGTAGATGAGGTAATCGTCGGCTTTGGGATCGATCACCCTTGCACCAACAATAAACCACGGCGAATGATCGCAGCCGCTGCCGAATTGCCAGCGTCCGTTGAGACGCCATCCTCCCGGAACGCGCTCGATCGTACCTTGAGGCTGCAAGGATCCCGCCAGCAGGTTATCGGCATCCCCCTTGTACACTTCCCTCTGACACTCCTCGGGGAACCTGCCGATAATGTAATCGTGTGCCACGCAAACCATCAAAACCCAACTAGCGGATGAACAGACCTGGCCAAGCTCGGCGCAGGCCCAAATGTGAGCACTGGGCGAGAGCTCAAACCCGCCAAACTCTTTGGGCGTGAGGACCCGGCTCAAGCCAGATTCCCGCAAAGCTGCGGCAGCATCGTCGTCGAGACGACGAGAACGTTCGCTATTCTCGGTCGTCGCAGCAAGTTTCGGTAGAATGGTGCGAGCTGCGGCTTTGTAGTCGAATTCCGAAGCTCTGGAGTCCAAAGGCATATTCATTAGGTTGGTGCTCCGCGTTTTGACGGATCCGTTCTCGTGCCCCCTTGATCTCCAAATAAGCTAAACGCACGGGATGGGTCGATTTCCGACGCCAAGGATCCCCGACTAAATCCACCTAAGTCAAATTCATAATCATTATTGCCACCATGAGCTAAACTAATTGAGGCAGATCAACACCGACGAATAGTTGCCTTCAACCTGGGATTGGCGAACACGATGTCATGACAGAAATCAACCACTGGCCGGCGCACGGGCCGGCCAACGAACTGCGCTCGTTAACTACAACCGCAATGGCTGGCCAAGGCTCTTCGCTTAAGCCTTGCGGCTAACGATCCGTTAAGATTGATTGTCGCCGGGCCAATACTCATTGTGGCAGGCCCGGCGTCACATGCAGGGCAGGTCCATCACATGCAGTGGTATGTGTATCTGATGACGGCCTCGGCTCTCGTCGTCTTCAGTTGGTCCTCACTTATCTTATTCGGTCGACCAGTCCAGCTCTTGTTTGATCTTCGGCGTGAAGTTTTCGCGCAACTTCTGCTTTTTAGGAACAGTGCAACGCCAAAGCCGCGAGAAAAGGCGGTTACGTCACGGCAAATCCGTGAGTACGACGAGGCTGTGCGAAAGCTCAGAGATGCGGAGCGGATTTTCCACGATCTCGGTTCCCAATTGCTTGCATTCCACGAAAGCGAGTCCACGTTCTGCGCCATGATCCGTCTGGTCGGGCTCGACATCGTCGCAGCCGGAAACCGGTTGAACGATCTCGCGGAAACCTATTCGCGACCCGGCCCCGAACGCGCCGGCCTCCGCCATGAAGTAGAAAACGCTCTCTGCGTTACAACGCTGTCACGCTGTCGTCGACATTCGCAGAGCAACTACTTGCTGAACTATCAGCACCGCTTCTTGCAGCTGAGCGACCTTGGCTTCATCGTCTGAGGTTAGCGCCACTGATGTCTTATGCGCGCGGCAATATCGATGCGTGGGCCGGCCCGATTCGCCTTCGTCAGTCCAAAGGCGGAAGGCAAGTCGTGATGCGGGCTGGTTCACCATTGGGGGCCCTGTTCGACGCCACGGAGCGCCAAGGCTCGGTCATTCTGACGAACACACTTGGCCGACCCTGGACGTCGTGGGCAAAGGCCTGCGAGCGCGCCGGCATCAGCGGCCCTTACGTTTCACGATCTGCGAGGCACGGCGGTCGTTCGCTTGGCGATCGCCGGCGCCAGCATGCCGCAGATCGCAACGTTCACCGGCCACAGCCTGAGAGACGTCGAGGCCGTTCTCGACGCGCATTATCTTGGGCGTGATATTCAATTCGCCGAAGCTGCGGTGCTCAAGCTCGAAGCGAGAACAAAACTGTAAACTGACCTGTAAAATGAGGCCGACTCGCTACGCCGCCATTGCTGCTAAGTGTCTGAAAAGCTTGGTGGGCGCACCAGGGCTCGAACCTGGGACCCGCTGATTA
>Ga0134128_10008373_pt1 | contig 12446 bp, 4 predicted proteins | sample KB31754_FD_96462 | JGI IMG/M metagenome (GOLD analysis project Ga0134128, IMG submission 96462) | Terrestrial soil microbial communities with excess Nitrogen fertilizer from Kellogg Biological Station, Michigan, USA - KB3-175-4 | ecosystem: Environmental > Terrestrial > Soil > Unclassified ...
ATACGGATTCTGGTGGAAGACATATGGCCCAAGCCAGGCGCCATCGAGACGGGCATTGGAAAGGTCCGTGCCTTTCCGCATCGCCATTCTCCCTCCTTCGAGATCGATGCCTGGCAGACCTACGACGTGCACAAGGGGAAAGCCGTACAGGCAGCAACGCTGCATCTGATTAACCCAGGCAAGGAAATTACAGGTGCGCGACTGATCGTTTCTCAGAAAGGCAGCATGCTGATGGAAGTTCCGCTGGCTGCCATTCCTGGTCAATCCGTGAGCCGGCAGGACACATGGATTCCCGCGCCATTCGAAGATGCGGTGATGGATTTTTCCGTGCAAGTGAATGGCACTCCGTTCGGTGCAGCGCGAAAGCTTCACGTTCCGGCTTACCGAACCTATTTCTCAGGCGGAACCTTCTCTTTCAACTGCACCTGCCACAACGACCTGGGCTGGCTCAACACCCAGGCGAAGACTGCCGACTACCGCTCTGCCGAAATCATCCTTCCGGCAATGAAGCTGCTCCAGGAATATCCGGAATTCTGCTATTCCATGGAATGTACGGCATACCTGATGGAATTTCTGGAGCGCCACCCGGAAAAGCGTCAGGAAATGACTTCCCTGATGGAAGAAAACCGCTTTATCTGGGGAGCGAGCTACGTCCAATGCCAGGACGTCTATGTAGGGCCCGAGAAGCTGGCGCGGCAATTCTACTTCGGACGACGCTGGCTGAAAAAGACGTTTCCGGGCGTTGATACACGCTTCTACATCCAGACCGACCCCCCGGAAATGACGCTACAGCTTCCGCAAATTCTTAAGCGTGCGGGCATCGAATACTACATCCAGGGCAGGATGCCGTATGGGTTCTACCGCTGGGAGGCGCCGGACGGCTCTTCCATCATGACATACGCGTATCATTACGCGGACCCAATGCGCCTGCTGGATCCCAAGGGAAACCAGGGATGGCTTTCCTACGCCCAGGGCCGCGAGTACTACTACGAACCACACCACTTGCCTCACGAATTCATCTACGATTACACCAGCGATTATCTGCCGCCGCAGCCTGCGCTACCTTCGTATGTCCGGGAACAGAATGCGGCGATGAAACGCTTCGCTGAAAACTGGAAAGAACACAACCACCCCATTGAGCCCCCGGTGCTGGATTTCGTTACACCGGTGAGTTTTCTCGACAGATTCACGAAACAACCTCTCGATATCACTACGCTCAAAGGAGATTGGCCGTTCAGCTGGGCCTATTACGATGAACCCAGCAATCGCGAAGGGCTCCTGGCGGGACGCGAGGCGCACAATCGTCTTCTGATGGCGGAGCGGCTCTTTGCCGGACTCAGCTTGAAATCCGGCTTCGACAATTATCCGACGGAGAAGTTCATCGAGGCTTGGCGCGCCAACTGTTGGCCGGATCACGGTTGGGGAGGCAATCAGGGAATCGTCACCGATGCCGTCTATAACGCCTCATACGAAAAATCCAAACAGCTAGCGGACGAGCTGCTCCAGGAAGCAGGCTCTCAGTTGGCCAAAAGGACTAGCAGGCAGCCTGCGAATACGCTCTCCGTCGTAGTATTTAATCCTCTCAACTGGGAAAGAACAGATGTAGTTCAGACCGAGATCGCAATTCCAGCCGAATGGCAAGGTGTTGCTTTGAAGGATGCGGAGGGAAGGCAGGTAGCCTGCGAGGTTTCGAGGCAGAAGAACGGCAAGACGCGTATTGCTTTCGTTGCCGAAAAAGTCCCGCCGCTAGGATACTCCACATACTCTATAGCTCCGTCTGACGAGGCTGTCCCCTCGGAAGCAATCTCCGGCCGAAGCGTGGAAAATGACTTTTTCAAGCTCGACTTTGGCGACGGTGGAATCAAGAGTCTCTACGACAAGCGCCTGAAGTGGGAAGTATTCCGTACCGAGAAGTTCTATGGCGGAGAGGTCATCCAATTCACAGCACCGGGATCGGCCTGGGACGTGCAACCAATAACCGTAACCATGGAGGATTTTGACCGGACCAGCAATCACTCCTTCTCTTTCGAATCTTTTCTAAAAGGTCCTGTCCGCACGACTGCGGTTCGAGAAGCCAAGTTTCAGCACTTCACACTTCGCGAATCTTTTCATCTTTACCATGCATTGGATCGGGTCGACATCGACCTGGAGCTGGTTGATTGGGACGGACAAAAAGCTAGAGAGCTTCGCGTTGCTTTTCCTATAAATCTCGAGGATACTGCGAATCTATGTTATGAAGCTCCGTTCGGTAAAATCCAGATGGGGAAGGACGAACTCGACTTCTCGTTACTCCCTAAAGACTCCCACACGGCCTTCCGGCCGGATCTTTATGGAGGCGACCACCCGCTCTCCTACCGCGAAGCGATCAACTGGATTGATGCTTCCTCACCAAACTACCTGAGTCACGGATGCCTGTGTCCCTCGGACAGCACGGTGCACCTGTTCCGAGACGAAACGGCTCATCCTGTGTCGTACCCCGTTCTGCAACACGCGCTGCTCTCTACCCGGAAGAGCCTTGCCTGGAATCCGGAATATTGGTTCACCCAGAAGGGCAGCCATCAATACCGGATGGCTGTATTGCCTCACAGCGGGGATTGGCGCCGGAGATACCGGGAAGCCATCGGGTTCAATTATCCGCTCACAGCATTTGCTGTCTCCGGCGAAGGCTCGGCAGAAGCAGAGTCAGCGACGGCATCGTTCTTTCAGCTGCAGCCGGAGAATCTCTGTGTCACCGCTGTCAAGAGAAGTGAAGACGACGATGGCATCGTCATTCGTTTCTACGAGGCCGAAGGATCCAAGACGTCTGCTCTCATTCGTTGTTCCAAACCGATTAAGAATGCCTGGAGAACCAGTCTGATCGAAGAAGATGAGGCTCCTCTTCAGCCTGATCACGATGGATCATTGCGGTTTTCCGTTGGTCCATGGGAGATTGTGACCCTCAAAATAGCGTTCTGACCCTTTATATCTGACCTGACCCGCTAATTCGTCCATTTCGGAATACGATTTTGGACGAGGTAGCGGGGTCACGTCACACGCGGGTATCGCGATGAGACGGAAAGACTGGGTCATCGGTATCGGTGAAGATCACGCATTCCATCGCACGCGCACCGTGCGCGCTTCGAATGGTTTTAGAGGAACTTCGAAAGAGGCCGAGTTTGAGGAAAGTGCGGAAAGATTCTTCTCCCGACCATCACACGCGACAGCACTCTTCACTGTGTGGCCGGGCAGATCAAAGTGAAGAGTTGCCGTCGATGAAAGACCGCACCCTTCATAGAGACGCAGAATTGCCCCGTCCCCGTCCTCGGCAACCTTGAAACCGGCAAGATAGACATTCGCAGGAGAGATCTCCAGAAAGCTGCGTGCCGGTTCAGACCAATGGCCCGCCTGCGCTCTGTCGGTCACGAAGACCTGCAGCGGACTCATGAAACCCCATCCAAAATGGTGTGCCGTGTTATAGGTCCATTCAGGTCCATGCGTGGTCACTGCATACCGGAACAGGTAATCGCCGCCCTGGGCAATAGGCACATCTACCACCCAGTGATTATGCATCAGGAAGGAGTACAATCGGGCCTGATTCAGCCAATTATCATCCTGCATCGTAAGGTATGGCAGGAACTTGTCCGTCTGAATGCCACCCAATTCGACAAGTGGCGCATCGGCTGACGACCACAACACGCCATAATCCTTACGGGAAATCGACATCCAATGCTGGGAGACATAATTGTCACGGTCCGAGCCTGGAATCTGGTCGACATCCGGTTGCATGATCGAACCCGGCATATCAATCCGGTACGTATTGAAATGGTCCAGGGATCGGATGCGCTCGGAGATATCTGATGGAACGTGAAAGGGGAAGGCGTAATAAACCGATTCTTTCGTATAAACGGGCCTCTTCCGAATGCGGTTGAAAAAGTCAATTCGCTTGATCCCCGGGTACAAGATAATCTCATGCTCAAAGGTGCAGATGTCCCCGATATGCCCGCTGACTTTGAGGCTGGAAAAAACGGGTCCGGATGCTCCCTGCGTCACAGTGACGCCTTCCATTGGCAGCTCCGCGAGGGTTTTGTATTCACGTTCGGTAATGCGCTGGTTGACCCGGTACACGAGCGTGTTGAGCCCGTGATCTGCTTTAGGATCGATAAATTCGCGCTTCAACTCCTTGTCGAAGAGACTGGCTACTGTACCGTCTTTCTCCGAAAGAGCGATGCTATAGTAGGAATTTTCCATTCCCATCCCGGAGACGGCTAGCTTACTTTGCGAGGCTGGTTGGCCGGCGTCGATCGAATAGCATCGGTAACCGAGCGGTGGTACATTTTCGGCAAAAAAGACCATCACAGGAGACTGCTTGTCGCGCTCATCGAGCTGGTAGGGAACCTCCAGGCCCGTTGCGGAGTCCAAGAGGCGAAATGGCGAGGCAGCAGCATTAGGAATAGCAGTTCGCACTATTTCGCTCCGCTGCCACGACAGAGGGTTCCAGACGACCAGGCTCGTCGACTTTGAGGTCCGAATGTTTGCAGACAGAGACTGCAGACTTTGCTGCCCAATCCGCTTCGCTGTATCATGTGCGAGGTTTACGTGAGCAACCTTTTCATCCCAATTCGCCTTACCCTCGCCTGTGTAGATGTCAGCATCATGGTATAGCTCGATAGTGTGACCCTCAAAAAGCGCAAGATGATTGTAAGCATCGGTGAGCTCATCGTTGCGGGAAGGGGCACTGCCGAATATATGCGCCAACGTAGAGAACTTCTCAATATCGGGGAGATAGTTCTCAGTTTGCCGAGCCAAAGCAGCCGACAGAGCTTCTCCGTTGTGCAAATCCACCCAGGCATCCGGGGCGCCGCCGCGGAGGCGAGGAATCTCGGCTCGGTGATGGGTCTCTATTCCATGGAAGAATTCCGGGAGCGTCGAAAGACGAAGATGCGGAAAGGCCCACTGTGAATTCCAGGTCCGGACGACTTCAGAGAACTCCTTCATCGGGGGCGCGAAGTCCCATGCTGCTTGCAGAAGGATTGAATCAAAGGGATATCCGGCCTTTTCGTGCCGCTCGAAATATGGTGCGATTACCCTCTCACCGCCATGAATATCGACACCTTTGATGATCTGCTTCGGATTGTAGGGGTCGGCAAAGCTGACCAAGTCATACCCCTCGATATAGACTACTGACCGCCAGACGAGGATTTCACTTCCGTCCGGCCCCTCCAGGTAAAAAAGTGTAGGCGCGTTGCCGTTTTGCATGTTGTCCCGGTCTCCGTTGGCCCCGAAGACCAGATACCGAACGCCAGACTTTGCCATGACCTCAGGGAGTGCCCACGTGAACCCGTTAACGTCGTCGATGACGGCTGCTTCCAGGTTCAGCCCAAATCGATTCGTCAACTGATTCGTGCTGTAATAGACGAAACGATGCAGGGTTTCCAAGCTCATCAGATCTGTCTCGGCGTCGCAGTAGGTACCACCGATTGTCATACGGTTTTTCTTGACCCAATTCATTACTTCTTGCAGCTTTTCCGGGCTGCGTGCTTTTGCGTAATCCTCTACGAGATAACCAACTTCAATATTCCACCTGAATTGGGCATCTGACGGCCACGTGCTCGTCTCGCTGCAATATTTCATAGCTTCATCTATGAAAGGAACGAAGCGGGCACGCAGAGCAGAAGGAAGTTCCAAGAAGCCGGGATCCTGATGGGAGTTGTGCACAATGTAGACCTGCCAGCGCCGGGTAGGGCGGACCTGGAGAAAAGTTTCCAGCGGCTTCCGGGGCTGGTGGAGCACCAGGCGCGCGGTCTCTTCCTGTTCTACCGGTTCGATCGGGAGATAGTATTGACCGTGAATCTTCCTAACCTTGCGCAGGTCGATTCGCTCGGTCTTTTTCCCGATGGTAACCTCGACACTTCCGCTCCCCCGGGATGGCGGAACGTCAACCAACAAGATCTGCCGTAATCTGCCTTCCTGCTCGACATATAGGTGGCTGAGGCGAGCCTGAAAGGCATTGTCTTGAGGCAGAAGCTGACCCACCGCCGATGCGTAAGGATAGGAACAAAGAGACGCCGCCAATAGATCTCGCAAGAAGTCCCTTCGTGTTTTAGTGGTAGCCATTCACCTGCCTCCGCCTATGAGTTATCTCGGGCTCCCAGCCCCCGCCGGTTGGTCCCACATTGCACATCATCCTCTTGGGAACACTGTGGCCTTGCTGTACGGGTTTTCCGCCGCCAGCTTTCCGTCGCGATACACTCGATACCTCGACTCGGTCAACACCAAATCGTAAGTATGATTGTGGAACGTATAGCCCGTCATTGTGCTTTCACCCAGCGCATCGTGATAAGAGGGTGAAATCGTGAGCGTGCCATCGATGGCCGGCCGCAGGCCAAATATCCCAAAAAGTACAGCCTGAGCTGCGCTTCCCGATGCGATTTCCAGCGGCATGTCTTCGTCTTCGAGATCGAGAATCTGATCGGTAAAAACATCCTGGGGAATATAGGGATAACGTTCCGTCCATTTCATGCAGCGGGAAAGAACATCCCATCCCAGCTGAGCGTAGCCCGCACGGTATAGAGACTCCGCAATACGAAGAGGCATGCCCGTATACTGGCCTCCCCCGCCCCAGTCGCTGTCCATGAGATCCCAATGCACGGTATCCTGCTTCGCGATGGCATACATTCCAAAGGGTCCCAGGAATTCGCCTTCCTTGATATGGGAAACGATCTCCCGCTCCTGCTTCACAGTAAGAGCATCCGACCCCATCAGGTCGTACAGGTGGTAACTCCACACCAGATGCCGTGATCCGTCCGGATAGAGATTCGCAAACCAGCCGGCCTGCTGATCCCACAGCTTGACTCTCATAGATGTTTGGATCCGGTCAGCCCAACCTTCAAACCGGTCCGCATCGGAGTCGTTCCGGGAGCGGCACCAGGCGGCAACCTGGCGGAAATAGGCGAGAGCCAGGCCGTTGTCCGCTGCTACGACGTGCTGATAGCCGTCTGTCCGCAACTCCAGGAACCTTTGCGCGTCCGCGCCGAAGTCGAGCAGCCCATCAGGACGAGCAAAGCGGCTGTGAAGCCCCTCGCCCACATGCTTCATCTCTTCAAAGACCGTTCGGCTGCCGACCCGATCATTCAGAATACCGGTATCGCCGGTCTGCCTCAGATAGTCCATCAGGATCCGCATCGCTGCGAATGGCGTTTGGACATACCAATAGTGGCCAGCCTTGCCATTCCATGGAACGTAGCTATTCGTCAGCAATCCTGCGCGGATATATTCATGCAGCGCCCGGCGCAAGCCTGCAGGATCGAGCATGGAAAGAAGCTCCGACGCATAGGAGCTATCCCATGCGATCGTGAAAGGCCAGGTCCCCACCGCATAAAACGGCCGAGTCACCATGTTTTTCCGGTCCCAGCGAGAATCGAGCACACTGAGGATGGATCGGTAGTACAAGTCGTCCAGTTGTTTTTTGCCGGTGGAGATTCGAGGCAGCTTCTTTGAAGCCCATTCCAGCCGCTCCCGTACCGCGCGATCCGCAACGCTCATACGAGCAGCAAGATCAGGCGCATGGAGATTCGGCGGAGTTGCCTTGGTGGACTGGAAGACCAGTGCGAACCGGGCACTCGCTTCTCCATGCCCGGGGATTTCCAGCTCCCAGCCTTCGGCGTTATGGGCTGGCAGGTCGCTGACAGCAGTGATCCGGTATTTCTCTCCAGCCAATGTATACCCACCGGATTGAGCCACTGCCGGATTGGCGGCATCCTTCGATTGGGCGCTACGCAGGGTGTAGTCAACAAGCTTCTGAACCGGGAGAACCGTCATGGACAGGGGTGTGGACTCCCGGTTATGGATCTTCAGGTGCAGGTACGCCTCGTCGCTCTCCGCCGACACGCTAAGCCACGTTTCGAGCCCAAACGAGATCCATTGCCCTTGGATGAGTTTGTGGAAGGTTCCCGTTCGATGGTACAAGTTGGGCCGCCAGGTTTCTTCCTGAAGCAGGACAACGAGGGGCAAACGAGGAGAGAAATTGTCACCGAGCGGACTCGCCCCCTGGCCGGTAATCACGAGTGTCTCGTGCTGATCTCCTACCACATCCTGAATGAGAACGTCGCCCTGACGAATCTTCCAGGCGAGCTGAAAAGTGTAGTTCCGCAGGGCAATAGGCAGGAAATCCGGGGCCTGAAGGCCGGTCACGGTCCAGTCGCGCACCGAAACAGATCCCCGGCCATTGAAGAGCCGGAGCCTGCGGCCGCTGAAAACCGCTTGCATCCGCGGCATCATCAGCAGCTCAGCGGTCAGACCAGACTCGATTTCAGGACTGCCCGGCCCAGTCCCCTGCTTTGATATCACCTGCTGAGAAAGAGCCTTGCTGACAAGACTGTTCGCTCCAACCGTCATGCCTGCCAACTTCAGGAAGGTTCTCCGCCGAATATTCCTCATCACCACACTCCGGAATCATTGGGAAAGGATCAGACCTGCTCGGCACCGCTTCGATCAACATTGAACGTCTTCCCCTGATAGGAAACATTCACTAATCTTGCCGTAGAGTCGAAATCAACCAGGCGAGAGTTCACACGTATGCCATCGTGTAGCGTGAGGTCAGCGCCGAAAATCGTGTCGATCACGAGATCTGTAAAGCTACCGCCGGAGATGCAATACCAATTGTTCTCGTAAGGCTGATCCACCGGACTCTTGATGGCGCCGCCGTTCTCGGTGGGGAAGATGGTTCCCACCATATGGGCCTGTCCAAATGGACCCTGATTGGCGGACCTGGCAAGTCCTTTGACCCAGTTCGCCACCCGCGAACGCTCGTCAATTTTGTAAAGCCCTTTCGCAGTCATGGCTGGCCAGGCTGTATATGCTCCCAGCCAGCTCATATCGGCACGAAGGCTGAAGGTGGCGTCGGTATCACCGGGTGAAAGCGCATGCATCCAGGCGGGCTCATGGAGCTCACGCCAGAAGAAAGCGCTCATTTCTTTTTTCTGTTTCTCGCTAAGATCCTGAAACATCATGTCCAGCACAGTTAACAGGTCATAGCAGTGGCGGACCTCATTGTATGTCCCGTTCGGCTGTCCGGTCTTCCACCAGCCCTTCCCGTCCACGTAAAGCAGCTTGTTGATTCTCGATGCCAGCTGTTTGGCCTCCGTGCGCAACTTTACTGCGCGCGCGGAGTCTCCTCGATGCTCGAGAATCGAAGCCACGAAGCGCATCCCAGAAACATTCCCGGCATTCATGGCAGGGACTTCATGGACCCACGTACTCACTACTTCCAACAGGTTATCCATATTGCCATAGTCGGCAAGGCCTTGACCGCGCTTGTCGAGCTGCTTCCAGTACAGCGCATGATCCACCAGATGATCGAGGACCGGTTTCCCGTCAACAATCTTGTCAAGCCATGCCTGGTCGCCGGTAACGCGTAGGTAATCATGGGCGCAGCGCAGGATGGCCATATCGTTGACGCCGTACCATGGCCCCACTCCCTTGCCCGTCAGGTAATCCGTGGCAAGGGCGTCGTGCATGCCCTGAGTCAGCCAGGTCTCCAGAAGGCTGCGCAGCACCTGAGGATCGAGCAGTGAGAAGCTCAGGGAGGTCAACATCGCATCCCAGATAAAAGAACAGGTCGGAAGTCCGGGGGGGATCGTAACGTATGTCGGACCGTAGACGGAGTAAGGAGAAATCCTCCGGCTCACGAGAAGATTGGTGAAACCCGTATAGTAAAGCTTCCAAAGCTCTCGATTGCTCGTGATGAGTTGGGGGAGGTGCCCTGAGAAATCTGAATTTCCCGGTGTGAAGGCAGACCTTAGCAGGCTGGCACGATCGTCCTCATTTTCCCTGAGCAGTTGCTCGAACTTGGCTTGATGCGAGTCGTACGAATCGAGAGCATCCTCCACGTTTGTCCCGATGACATTGATGTAGTGGAACGTCCTCACCTCTCCTGGTTTCAGAGAGATCTCATACACCAGCATCCTTTTGTTCTCAAGACGGTCGGAGCGGGGCGATATCCCCTGCACCGAAACCATAGCGTCATCCGGTGCTTTGAAAACAACGCGGTCGTTGAACGCGCCAGGCGTGAGCGTGTTGTACGGCTCAGGCAATCTGCCGGAGCGGTTCCCAGTCCAGGGCTGCACATATCTGCCCACACTGCCCCGCATGTCAAAGCCCAGAGAAATACTCCGCCGCTGTGGGCCGTCATTGGTCACCTTGATGAGCTCGGCGACAACCTGTTGCCTGGACGGCATGAAGGTCTCGGTAGTGAACCGAATTCCCTGGACAACAGTTTCCCGAACAACCCTATGGGGGTACCAGGTGTAGGCCACTTCCTGTGCGGGTGGAGGAAATGACGTCAGAATCTGGCCATTCATGAAAATCTCGCAGGTTACACGAGTTCCGCCCCCACCCCTGCAGCAGGAGAATGGCGGGAAAGTAATCGACGTCAGACCGGCAACAGACTTTGCTACCTGAAGACAGCCCAAGTCATTTTGAACCAGCGGCGGATTGAAGATATCTCGAAAGTGATGGACAAGCTTGTCACTCGCGAGATCCGCCAGGGTGGGAACGGCTGGCAGGAATCCTGTGCCGCTCGTTCCAGTGGCTGAATGCCCCGGCCGAGCGGTTGCCGCATTCACCTTTTTTGGCGAAACTGCCTCATAGGAAGCGGCTGCGCCGGCCGCCGCTAATTTGAGGAAATTTCTGCGGTTGATGGCGTGCTGCTTGATCTCCTCTGCAGATATGGTTGCATTATCACCGGTCATGAGTTTCCTCAACTTGTGCAGCACTTGAGAATGTCAGTCGCCGTCACAGACGGAGGCTTGCTGTGCCAGTAGGTTTGGAAGGAAAACACCTTGAAGGCGGAGATGGCCCCGGCCTTCGAGCTCGTTGAAAGGCGCACCAAAAGAAGAAACAAGATTTAAAACAATGGTGCTATTTTCGCCAGCCGAATCGTTAGACAAGGCTGTCCGGCTCTGCGAGCCGAACAGCCTCGCCTGGCGGCGCTATCAGTAGTTCAGCTTCAATGCGAACTGCACAACTCTACCGGTCCCATTCGATCCGGTTATCTTGCCGAACGAACCGCTGGTTACCGTCGAATCTGGAAGGCCAAGGTTTGTATGGTTCAGAATGTTGAACAGCTCTCCCTTGAACTCCAGCGTTGCCCCCTCCTTAACGGGAAAGCTCTTCGAGAAGTTCATGTCCAGATCCGTATAGTTGGGTCCGAACATGCTATTTTCTCTGACGTTCCCAAACGTGAATGGTGCCGGATTTGTAAAGGCATCTGGATTGATCCAATTCTGGAGTCCGTGCGAAATCGCCTGATGTGAAGCGGCATACGGGTTTACGTCTGCCACCTGCTGTGCGTGTTGACTGCTGCTTCCGGTGTTGGCTACATCCCCACCAGCGAAAACCGTAAAGGGCAGGCCAGAGTCCGCCGTCAGGATTCCGCCGGCCATCCAGCCTCCGACAAATGCATCGACAAAGTCGTTAGTGCTGTGAAGGAACTTCCGATCGTGTCCAAAAGGCAACTGGTAGACCCCACTGAATACGAACATATGCTTGATGCTGAAGCCAGTTGGACCCCAATTGCTGCTCAGATCATAGAAATTCGGTATTTGCCCCCCGCTAGATCCGTACGGGTCAGACTCCCAGGCCATTGCTTTCGACCACGTATACGACGCCATGAATTCGAGGCCTCCGGTGAAGCTCCTCCGCAATTGCGCCTGCAAAGCATCGTAAGCTGTCGGCATCTCATTCCACTCGAACTGGAAAGGACCACCGTACTGGGGGAACGGCTCACGGTCAAGGATCGGACCTGGCCCCGGATAAAGCGCTGTATTGGCGTTGGTCACCATGTACTGGTGCCTGCCTAGCGAACCGACATAGTCCACCCTCAGTACGGTGGACGCTGGCAATGCCTGCTGAACGCCGAGATTGAATTCCATCGTATAGGGAATTTTGTTGTCAGGTGCGGCGCCGTAACTTGCCGTAGCGTTAAGAGCCTGACTGGCAAAGATGGACGCTGCACTAGGAAGCGCGCTGAGATACATCTGCGGAACGCCAATATCCTGGTTTGGGAACCCGGCCGAAGATGCTGATGGCCAGGCAAGGCGAATCCCCTGGTTTCCCTGGATAAGGCCATTATTGTGATCGTCGAACATCCCGAAGGCCGCATGAAACACGGTGTTCTTCGCAGCGCTATAAGCCACGCCAAAGCGAGGTTGCCAGCCGTTACGTGGCGTGTTGAAGTATCCGCTGGGGCCAGTTGCTTTGGGAAAGAGTGGCGGAACTGCACCGGTCACGATGAACTTGCCGGTGAGGACATCCAGGCCAGAAACAATCTTGTGGTAGTTGGGAGGCGTCGTATAGTCCCAACGAATTCCATAGGTCATCACTAATTTCGGTGTGACCTGCCATTTATCCTGCGCATATCAAGCCCACCAGTTGACTGTCTGATCTGCGGCTGTATCTCCAACCCAGGG
>Ga0134128_10008374_pt1 | contig 12446 bp, 9 predicted proteins | sample KB31754_FD_96462 | JGI IMG/M metagenome (GOLD analysis project Ga0134128, IMG submission 96462) | Terrestrial soil microbial communities with excess Nitrogen fertilizer from Kellogg Biological Station, Michigan, USA - KB3-175-4 | ecosystem: Environmental > Terrestrial > Soil > Unclassified ...
CCAGAGCAGCGGGACATCGCGCGGCGGCTGGCCGAGGAGTCCGTGATCCTGGTCAAGAACGACCCGGGCACGTTGCCGCTCGCCGCCAGTGCGCGGGTCGCGGTCGTCGGGCCGCTCGCCGACAACCCGCTAGCGTTCTTCGGCTGCTACTCCATGCCACGGCACCTCGGGCACATGCGCGCCGACGGGGCGAGCGGCGAGGCCGGCGTCGCGGTGCCGACCGTGCTCGGCGCGCTGCGCGCGGAAGGCGTCGAGGTAACCGGGCACGAGCTCGGCTGCGACGTCCGCACGCACGACCAGTCGGGTTTCGCCGCCGCGGTCAGCAGCACCTCCTCCGCTGATGTGATCGTGGCGGTGGTCGGTGACGAGGCGGGCCTGTTCGGGCACGGAACCAGCGGTGAGGGGTGCGACGTCACCGAGCTGAAGCTGCCTGGCGTCCAGGAGGAACTGCTGCACGCGCTGGCCGACACCGGCCTGCCGGTCGTCGCCGTCCTCGTCACCGGCCGGCCGTACGCGCTCGGTGGCGTAGCCGAGCGGCTCGCCGGGATCGTCCAGGCGTTCTTCCCAGGCGAGGAGGGCGGCCCGGCCATCGCCGGCCTGCTCACCGGGCGGGTGACGCCGAGCGGGCGGCTGCCCGTGGAGATTCCCCGCGACCCGGGGTCACAGCCCGCTACCTACCTGCGGTCGCGGAACGCGACGTGGCACAGCGGCAGCTCGGTGGACCCGACACCGCTGTTCGCGTTCGGGCACGGCCTGTCCTACACCACCTTCGAGTACAGCGACCTCGCGCTGTCGGCGGCCAGCGTCGCCACCGACGGCGCGCTCGACATCGCGTGCACCGTGCGGAATAGCGGTTCCCGCACCGGAACGGAAGTGGTGCAGCTCTACCTGAGCGACCCGGTCGCCTCGGTGGTGCGGCCGATGCGCTGGCTTGCCGGGTTCGCGCGGGCGGAGCTATCGCCCGGCGAGAGCGCCCGGATCACGTTCCGGTTGCACGCCGATCGGACCTCATTCACCGGCGAGGACTTGACGCGGATCGTCGAGCCCGGCACTATCGCGGTGACCGTTGGTGGCGCTTCGAATGATTTGCCGCTTGCGGATTCGTTCATACTGACTGGCCCAATACGTACCGTGGGTATTGATAGGGTGCTCGACACACCGGTATCTGTAAAGAAACTTACCGATTAGGATGACGGTCAGCGCTCAACCCACGGACAGGGCAGACATGGAGGTTTCCGAATGGCACGTATCGCGCTCGACCATGTAGAGAAGATCTACAGCGGCGGCGTCAAAGCACTCGACGACCTGAACCTGGAGGTAAAGGAGGGCGAGTTCATGGTGCTCGTCGGTCCTTCCGGGTGCGGGAAGTCGACCGCGCTGCGGTCGATCGCCGGGCTTGAGGAGATCACTGGGGGCACCATCAGCATCGGGGAGCGGATCGTCAACGACCTGCCGCCGAAGGACCGGGACATCGCGATGGTGTTCCAGAACTACGCTCTGTACCCGCACATGACCGTCGCGGACAACCTCGCGTTCGGCCTCAAGCTCCGCCACACCCCCAAGACCGAGATCAAGCGCCGCGTCGAGGAAGCCGCCGCGATGCTCGGCCTCGACCCGTACCTGAACCGCAAGCCGTCTGCGCTGTCCGGCGGCCAGCGGCAGCGGGTCGCCATGGGCCGCGCGATCGTCCGCGAGCCCGCCGCGTTCCTGATGGACGAGCCGCTGTCCAACCTGGACGCCAAGCTGCGGGTTTCCATGCGCGCCGCGCTCAACCAGCTGCACGAGCGCCTGGGCACCACCACCGTGTACGTCACGCACGACCAGGTCGAGGCGATGACCCTCGGCGACCGGGTCTGCGTGCTGCGCGACGGGCAGCTGCAGCAGGTCGACACCCCGCAGGCGCTGTTCGACGCCCCGGTCAACCTGTTCGTGGCCGGGTTCATCGGCTCGCCCGCGATGAACTTCGTCACCGCCGAACTGGTCCGTGACGACGGACCTGCCGTCACGTTCGCCGGGTTCAAGCTCCCTGTCCCCGCCGCCGCCGTGGCCGCAAAGACCGGCCTCGACCAGTTCATCGGCAAGAAGGTCATCCTCGGCGTCCGGCCATCGGACTTCGAGGACGGCGCGTTCGCCGATGCCGCCTGGCCGCGCATCGACGTCACCGCCGGGGTCACCGAAGGCCTCGGCACCGAGATCCATGCCATCTTCACCATCGACGCACCGCCCGTCGAGCACGCCTCCATCGCCAGCGCGACGGGCGGGCACGATGAGGAAGACGAGACGGTCGCCGCGCTCGTCGGCGGCAAGTCGCTGTGGACCGCGCGCGTCTCCTCCCGTTCAGAGGTGCGCCCCGGCGGCCCGCTCGCGCTGGCGGTAGACACGTCCCGGCTGCACTTCTTCGACCCCGCCTCCGGCGAGTCCATCGGCCATCCGCTCTCGACGCGCGTGGCGCCGGTCAGCGCGTGAGATAGCTCTGTTCTGAGCGCACAGTGGACGTTTGGGCACATTGTGGTGTGCCCAAACGTCCACTTTCTGTATTCGCGGGGCATTGCGCGCCGGGCGGGCCATCGGCAAGTCTCGGATACGGCCCCGGCCTGGGCGTCGAGGTGGACGAGGACTACCTGCGCGCCCACCCGCTCACCGACGGCCCCGCCTGGCGCTGACGCCACGGAAGCCCCGGCTGGCTTGGCCTCAGACGGATGCCACCGAGTCCCTGATGATGAGCTGCGGTTCCACTACCGGTGAAATGCTCGCCTCCGGCGCGGCGGGGTCCTCTCCCCTGCTGATGGCGTCGAGGAGCATGGCGACGCAGCGCGCGCCGAGGCTGCCGAAGTCCTGGCGCACCGTGGTCAGCGGCGGCCAGAAGTGCGCCGATTCCGGTATGTCGTCGAACCCGACGACGCTGACGTCCCGCGGCACGTCGAGGCCCGCCGCACGGAAGGCGTGAATGAGCCCGAGTGCCATCTGGTCGTTCGCGGAGAACACGGCGGTGAACGGCAGCTCCGTCCTGGAACAGCCCGCCGTCGCGCGCGTCAGCGTCCGGCCGATCTCGAAGCCGGAATCGGCGGTCCAGTCGCCGAACAGCGGCGGCGACGCGGACAGATCCGCCTCCTTGAGCTGCGCCTGGTAAGCGCGCAGCCGCAGCTGCGCGTCGTTCCAGTCCGGCGGCCCTGCCACGTGCAGTATCCGCCGGTGCCCCCGCCTGATGAGGTGCTCGAGGACCATCCTGGCACCCGCTTCCTGGCTGACGGAGGCCACCGGGATGCCGCTGGCGCTGCGCGGGTCGCCCTGCGCCGCCACGATCGGCACGTTCATCGGCAGCTCGGCAAGCAGTGTCAGCACGGTGGTGCGCGGCGCGACGATGACGATTCCCTCGACGTCCTGGCTCAGCAGGTCCTCCATCGCCGCCGAGATCGCGTGCGGGGCGACGGACGCGATGCGGGCGACGCTCGCGTAGTAGCCTCGCTCGCGCGCGGCGTCCTCGATCGCGTTCACGCACCTGGCGGGGCCGTAGTGCGCCCCGACCGCGGCGGCGAGTATCCCGAACGTCTGCGACCGCTGCCGCGACAGTATCCTGGCCGCCCGGCTCGGCCGGAACTGAAGCTCGTCCATGGCGGCGAGGACCCGGGATTTCGTCACGTCGCGGATGCTCGGATGCCCGTTCAGCACGCGCGAGACAGTCTGGTGGGAGACGCCGGCCAGGCGCGCGACATCCCGGATGCTTGACGGGCGCCGGCGCGGCCATGCCTGGCCGCCGTTGGGTTCTGTCACCGTCATGTCCGGTAACTCACTCTGCCGCAGGAAACTCTGCCACCGGGCGCGCCTGGGAGGGCCGGGCATGCCGGGGCCCGCCGGGCACGCCTGGGAGGGCCGGGGGAACGGTACCCCGGAAGATGACTGCACGCATTGAGCATCGCATATCGCGGGAGCTTGCCTGGTAAACGCGGCTGCCCACGTCGCCGCGAGAGACAGCGGGCAGCCGCGCGGCGGCGGCGAACGTAATGATGTTGTGACTCCGGACTGTTGACGGCGGACGGGGCGCAGGTTCAATATCAGCGGAGATGTTAACGGTCACATAAGTGCTCGCACGATGATGGTCAAGCCGAATGTGACCGCTCACATCTGCTATCCAGGGAGGTCGATGGTGACTGATCACGCTGGGCGGGCAGAGCCCGCTGTCCAGCGCGAACAAGGACTGCAGGCGCTCACGGGCTCGGATTACACGGCTCGTGGCGTCAGCAAGAGCTTTGCCAACGTCACTGTACTTGACGATGTGACCGTTCACTTTCACCGGGGTGAGATCCACTCAGTCATCGGCGAAAACGGCGCGGGCAAGTCGACCCTGCTCAGGATCCTGGCCGGGATGTTCCCCGCCACCCAAGGCGAGCTGGTGCTCAACGGGAAGGTACTGCCCGCGCTCACCCCGCGGGACGCGCAGCGGCACGGCATCTACCTGGTGCCGCAGGAGCCCCGTCTCATGCCTGACCTGTCCGTCGCGGAGAACCTCTACCTAGGCGCGCTGCCCAGGCGCCGGCTCGGCTCCGTCGCCTGGCGACGGATGATCGGCACCACGGAGGAGCTGATCACGAGCGTCGGCCTGCGCGCCGACCCGCGACTGCCGGCCGGGCGCCTGTCCCTGGCGCAGCAGCAGCTGCTCGAATGCGCGCGGGCGCTGTCGCACGGCTGCGGGACCATCTTCTTCGACGAGCCGACCTCCCCGCTGACCGCCCGCGACGCCGAACGGCTGTTCGAGCTCATGTGGCAGATGCGCGAGCAGGGGCTGACCCTGGGGTTCATCAGCCATCGCCTCGATGAGATCGAATCGGTCAGCGACCGGATCACGGTGCTCCGCGACGGCCGCGTCGTCGCGCGCGCGGAACGCGGCACCTGGACCAGGGAAAACCTCGTCACCGCGATGATCGGCCGGACGCTGACCATCAGCCGCCGCTCCGCACGCACCGCCGAGCCGGGCCCTGTCATGCTCGACGTCGCGGCGCTTGTCGCGCCGCCCGAGGTCAGCGGGATGTCCGTGCGCGTCAGGGCGGGCGAGGTGGTCGGCCTCGCCGGGCTCGTCGGCAGCGGGCGCACGGAGTTCGCCGAGGCGCTGTTCGGCATTCACCGCCCGGCGAGCGGCACCGTCACGGTGAACGGCAGGAACATCACCGGCGCCAGCCCGCGCAGGTGCATCGACGCGGGACTCATCTACCTGGCCGAGGACCGCGGCCGCAACGGGATATTCGCCGACGTGGACATCGCGCGCAACGCTACGTCGGCGATCGTCAGGCAGCTGCCGCGGGCGGCGGGCTCGTTCATCAGGCCGCGGAAAGAACAGGAGCTCGCCCGGGCCGCCGCCCTCGAGATGGACGTGCGGGCCAGTTCCGTCGCCGCGGCGATGAAGACCCTGTCCGGCGGCAACCAGCAGAAGGCGCTGCTTGCCCGCTGGATGCTGGCCAAGCCGCTTGTGGCCATCTTCGACGAGCCGACTCGCGGCGTGGACATCGGCGCCAAGGAAAGCATCTACGCGACCATCGAGTCGCTCGCCGCGAGCGGGCTCGCCGCCCTGGTGATCTCCTCCGAGCTCGAGGAGCTCGTCCGCATCTGCGACCGCGTGTACTCCGTCTACGAAGGCCGCGTCACCGGCGAACTGGCCGGCGAGTCCGTCACGCTCGAAGCCCTCGGACAGCTCGCGGTGGGTGCGTGATGACGACGGCACGGAACGTCCGGGCAGCGTCATCCGCCTGGCGCGAGCTGACCATGCCGCCCCGGTGGGCCATGGTGCTGCGCCGCCGTGAGATCCTGGTCACCGCCGCCATTGTCATCGTCGTGGCGGCGAGCACCGCCGCGCACCCGTACTTCTGGTCATCGGGCAACCTGGCCTTCATCTTCGCCGACTCGGTCGTCATCACCTTCCTGGCGCTCGGCGAGTCCTTCGTGATGATCGGCCGCGGAATCGACCTGTCGGTCGGCGCGATCATGGGACTGTCCGCGATCGTTGTCGGATTCCGCATCCAGAACGACGGCATGACGCTGCTACCCGCCGTCCTGCTCGGCGCGGCCGTGGGCATCGTGTTCGGCGTCGGCAACGCGGTGCTCGTGGGCCTGGTCCGGCTGCCGCCGATCATCGCCACCCTGGGGACGCTCAGCGTCTACTCCGGCCTTGAGTTCGTCGTGACCAACGGGAACCAGGTCGACACCATCCCCAGCTCGATCACCGACCTGGGCAGTAACACGGTCCTGCCGGGCGTCCCGGTGATCCTCCTGCTCACCCTGCCGTTCGTGCTCATCTCCGCATGGGTACTGCGGTACACCGCGTTCGGCCGCTCGGTCTACGCGGTCGGCGACGACGCGGAGGCCGCCTACCGGGCGGGCATCGGAGTGCAGCGCGTCCAGTTCCTGACCTACGTCATCTCGGGGCTGTTCGCGGGCCTCGGCGGCGTCGCCTTCCTGGTCTACACCAGCGGCGCGTCCTCGACGACGGGCATTAACGACAACCTCACCGCGATCGCGGCGGCGATCATCGGCGGGACCGCGCTGACCGGCGGCGTGGGCAGCGCGTTCGGCGCCCTGGTCGGCAGCGTGTTCCTCACGGTGACACTCACCGCGATGAGCTTCGCCCACGTCTCCGACGTATGGCAGCCGGCGGGCGTCGGAGTGCTCGTGCTGCTCGCGGTCGTCTACGACAGCCGCTCGCGTGCGGGCCGGACCCGGCGCGGGACGAAGAGACAGCGAGGTGCGCGATGACAACGCTTGCCCTGCCCAAACGCGGCCGCGTCCCGGCCTGGGGCGCCTGCCTGGTGCTCGCCATCATCGCCGAGCTCGTCTACTTCACGCTGACCACCCGGCAGTTCGCCGGGCACGGCACGGGCATGCTCAACCTGACTGAACAGTTCGCGCCGACCGGCGTCCTCGCGCTCGGCCTGGCCATGGTGATCCTCACCGGCAATATCGACCTGTCGTGCGGTGCCAGCGCCAGCCTCGCGGCGGTCATCGCGGGAACCGTGCTCGCCAAGGGCGGCAGCCCGCTCCTCGCCATCGTGGCCGCAATCGCGGTGAGCACGCTGTTCGGCCTGTTCAACGGCCTCATCGTGGCCTTCGCCGGTATCGACTCGCTGCTTGTGACGCTGGCCACGCAATTCATCGTCACAAGCATCGCGACCTCCGTAGCCGGGGCGTCACCGCCGTTCGGTTTCCCTTCCGCGTTCACGCTGCTCGGCCAGGGCAGCGTCAACGACGTGCCGATCGCACTGCTGGCATTCCTGGTTATCGCGCTTGCCGTGATCGTGACCATCGGCTATACGAGCCTCGGCCGCTCACTCACGCTCATCGGTTACAACCCGCGGGCCGCGCTCTACTCGGGCATCGCCATCCGCCGCTCACTGACCGCCGTGTTCGCCCTTGGCGGCTTCATGTCCGGGGTGGCCGGCGTGCTGCTCGCCGCGTACTACAACTCGGCGCAGCCCCAGATCGGCACCAACCTGCTGCTGCCCGCCATCACCGCGGTGATCCTCGGCGGCATGGACATCTTCGGCGGCGCGGGCCGCATCGGAGAAGTGGTCCTGGCCGTGTTCCTGCTCGGCTTCCTGAGCCAGGGGATGCTGATCGAAGGGGACAGCTCGCTGTCGGTCACCATGATCACGGGCCTGGTGCTGATCGGCGCCCTGGTCATCAAGTTCGCATTCGAACGGAACCTCAGGCAGCGCTTGAGCGCGAGAATGCAGCGCCTGCGCACCCTCGACAGGGACACGCATGAGTAGTCCCGCGTGCGGGTGAGCCGCACTCCCTGACCGCCTGCCACGGAACCCGATAGTCCGCTGGTCAGTCAAGCACGCCCAAATTCTCCAGAAGAAACGGTCAGTTAGCCTCAAAGGAGGACTGAATGTCCAGGAAAGTCTCACTCTCAAGACGGTGCGCCCGGGGCACCCTGCCGCTGGCGGCCGCCGCCGCGCTCGCGCTCGCCGGCTGCACGGTCAGCAACGGCTCGTCGAGCGCGCCCCCCGCCTCGACGTCCGCACCCGCATCGTCCGCCGCGGCATCGTCCGCCGCCGCGTCATCCTCGTCGTCCGCTTCGGCCGCGAGCAAGCACATCACCGTGGCCATCGTGCCGAAGCTGCTCGGCCTCTCCGTGTTCGAGGCGAACGTCAAGGGCGCCAAGGAAGTGGCCCCAGGCCTCAACGAGACGATCGACTACACGGCCTCAGTGAACGCCAGCGGCCCCGACCAGGCCGCGGTGATCATGGGCCTGGTGCACAGCAACAACCCGCCGCAGGTGATCGCGTACTCCGCCAACGACCCCACGTCCGAGGTCCCCGCGCTTGAGGCGGCCGCGAAGGCGGGCATCAAGGTCATCGGCTTCGACTCCGACGTGACCGCGAGCGCCCGTTCCTACTTCATCCAGGACACCGCGTATCCCGCGATGGCCCAGGGCCTCGTCGACGCGGTGGTGGCCAAGTTCGGCTCCAAGGGTGTCATCGGCATCCTGTCCTCGACGCCGGACGCCACGATCCAGAACGCGTGGATCGGCGCCATGCGCACCTACATCGGCCAGAAGTACCCCAACCTGAAGATCGGCCCGATCGGCTACGGCCAGTCCAACCAGGCGACATCACAGACGCAGGCCACCAACCTGATCAACTCCAACCCCGACCTGCTCGCGCTCATCCCGATCGACGGCGCCGCGGTCCCAGGGGCGCTCGCCGCGGTGCAGGCACTCGGCAAGGTCGGCAAGATCGGGGTGTTCGGCATCGGCGATCCCAACCCGAACCAGAAGTACTTCGCCAACGGCTCGCTGACCGGTCTCTTCCTCTGGGACGAGGTGAAGGAGGGAGAACTCGTCGCCTACGTCGCGCGGATGGCGGCGGACGGGAAGATGCCCGCGGTCGGCGGCACCTTCACGGCTGGCAGCCTCGGCACGTTCACGGTGAGCGACAGCCAGGCGCCGGGCACGATCATCTTCTCCCAGCCGCTGGAGTTCACGAAGGCAAACTACACGCAGTACAACTTCTAGCCGCCGATGACCTGGGGACGACCGCCGGGTTGACGCCCCCGTAACCCCCGATACCACCCTCTGACGCCGGAGCGCGGGACTGCCCTTCGTCCCGCGCTCCGGCCTTGCCACGGGCGCGGCAGCAGGACCGGATGAACTGGCTGGTCAGGATCGTGGTGCGGTGCGACTGCAACCGGCCCACCCTGGACATGATCAGGCAGGCCGGCTTCGCCGTCACGCAGGTGGAGAACACCTCGCTGCCGCTGGCGCCCCTGTTCATCAGCCCTGCCATCATCGGCGCCGCGCAGGCCCCGGCCTGAGCGCCGCCTGATTGCGTCGCCGCGCCCCGGGGGATTGCGCCCCGGGGCCACCTCCTAGAGCCCGGGCCGTCTTGGCCTTGTGGCACACAGGACCAATAGAGCCAGAACGATGGCGGTAGGTCTTGGTTCAGATGGGGCCAGAGTGACGCGAAGGAAGAGGGGGGACTTGGCCGGCCGCGCGCGGTGAGTTCGCCGCGGTCTGGCTGAGGCGGGGAGGCGGAGTCAGGCGGTCTTGGCGGGTCCGGTGGAGCCGCGGACGACAAGCTCGGGCTCGAAGAGGAGCTCCTCGGGGTGCGCGATGACCGTCTCCATCTGGTTGACGAGCAGCGCGACTGCCGACATGCCCATGGGCTCGATCGGCTGCCTGATGGTGGTCAGGGGCGGGTCGGTGCAGTTCAGCAGGGCCGAGTCGTCGTAACCGACGACGGAGACGTCGCCAGGCACGGTCAGGCCCGCGCGGCGGGCCGCCCTGATGGCACCGAGCGCCAGGACATCGCTGGCGCAGATGATGCCGGTCACGCCCTGGCGGAGCATCCGGGTCGTGGCCGCCTGACCGCCCTCCAGGGAGAACAAGGCGTGCTCGACCGGCCCGGCGCCGATCCCGGCGCGCTCCGCGGCCGCGGTGAAGCTGGCCAGCTTGCGGCGCGAGGGCATGTGGTCGTCCGGGCCGAGGACCAGGCCGATGCGCTGGTGCCCGAGCGCGGCCAGGTGAGTGAACGCCTGGTTGACCGCGGAGGCGTCGTCGGTCGCCACGCACGGGAAGTCGAGGTTGTCGACCGCCGCGTTGATCAGCACGACCGGGACGCCCCGGCTGCGCAGCAGCCGGTAGTGGTCGTGCGGGGCGGCCAGCTCGGCGAAGTGGCCGCCGGCGAACACCACGCCTGATGCCTGCTGCTCGAGCAGCATGTCCACGTAGTCGGCCTCGGACAGGCCGCCAGCGGTCCTGGTGCAGAGGACGGGGGTGAAGCCGCGCTGTGCCAGCGCGCCGCCGATGGCCTCGGCGAGCGCGGGGAAGATGGGGTTCTGCAGCTCGGGGAGGACGAGGCCGATCAGCCGGGCTCGCTGGCCGCGCAGCTTGCTCGGCCGCTCGTAACCCAGCACGTCAAGGGCGGTGAGCACCGCTTCCCTCGTGCTGTCTGAGACCCCAGCCTTACCGTTGAGCACCCTGCTCACGGTGGCCTCACTAACCCCAACCTTCTTCGCAACCTCGGCAAGGCGCCGGGCGGGAGCACGTGTCATGCAGCAAGAATACGTCATAATGACGCAAGTATTTGCGTTATTAGAGAGATATTTTCTCCCTCTGATAGTGCTGCTCGTACCGAACTACACGATAAAAGCCGCAGGATAACGAGCCAGATGGGCGATGTGATGGTTCACCGAGGAAGAGTATAAGACCTGCGCATCAATGTTGTTTCTTTGCAACAGATGATCGAGATCTTGCCGACAGATGTCTGGCTAGGTATGTTCACCCTAACGGCGACGGCGCCCCGGCCCGGCCGCGAGCGCGAAGGCGCGAAGCAGGGTGGGCGTGCCCATTGCCCATGTTCAGCCCATGGAAGGGATGGAGCGATGAGCAGCATTTTCGACCGACTGCGGCGCCCGCGGGCGATCGCGGTGGCCGCTGCGGCGGGTCTTGTTCTTACCGCGGCGGCCTGCTCAAGCAACAGCACGAGCAGCGCCCCCGCATCCGGCGCGTCAGGCGCGTCAGGCCAGAAGGTCACGATCAGCATCGACTGCGCGCCTCCCGCGGCGCAGCAGCCCGTGCAGCACAAGGAATGGCTCGAGGACGTGGCCCTTTTCGAGAAGGCCAACCCGAACATCACCGTCAACAGCATCTACAACTACCCGTGCGAGCAGCCCGCCACGTTCACCTCGATGCTGCGCGGCGGCACCGAGCCGGACGTCTTCTACACGTACTTCACCGACCTGCCGCAGGTGCTCCTCGCGGGCGCGGCGGCGGACATCACCCCGTACGTGAACGGCAAGACGGTGCCGGCCCTGGCCGACATCACGCCGAGCTCGCTGAAGGCGGTGACCGCCGGCAAGACGCTGTACGGCCTGCCGACCTCCAACTACACGCAGGGGATCATCTATAACAGGAAGCTGTTCAAGCAGGCGGGACTCAACCCCGACAACCCGCCGGTCACCTGGGCCGAGGTGGAGGCCGACGCCACCGCGATCGCCAGGCTCGGCAACGGCATCGAGGGCTGGGGTGACTACAGCGCAGGCAACTGCGGCGGCTGGCACTTCTCCTCCTACATGGACGCCGCGGGCGGCAGCATGGTGAACAACAACTCCGCGCCCGCCACCGCGAGCTTCAACACCGCCGACGCGCAGTCGATCCTGACGGCACTGCACAACCTGCGGTTCAAGGACAACGCGATGAGCGCCACCCAGGGCCTCACCTGGGGCACGCTGCAGCAGCAGTTCGCCGCGGGCAAGCTCGGCATGTACATCGCCGCGCCTGACGACGTCTACAACGTGATCGTGCCGACCGACAAGGGCAACCTGGCCGACATCGGGATGGGCCCGCTGCCCAGCCTGACCGGCACCCCGGCCGCCTCGCTGTCCGGCGGCAACGACTTCGTGTTCGCCAAGCACGACACCCCGGCGCAGATCGAGGCCGGCATCAAGTTCATCAACTTCGAGGACCTGACGCCGGGCACCGGCCAGTTCAACTTCCAGCGGCAGAAGGCGGACGGCTTCCCCGTCGGCTTCCCGGAGCCCGAGCTGTTCAACGGCGCCACCGGTGACAAGATCAACTCGCTGCGCGCTCAGTACGCGACCATCAACACCGCCTACTACACGCCGTTCGTCAAGGCCCAGGAGGCCGGCGCCGGCGAGCCGGCCGACGCGCAGGCCGTCTACAAGACGCTCGACCCGGTGATGCTCGCGGTGCTCACCGAGCCGAACGCCGATATCCCCGCGCTGCTCAAGACCGCCACCGCCAACGTCAACACCATCCTGGCGAACGCGGGCTAGGCACAGGCAGCCGAACCCGTTCCTCATCCTGGTCAGCAAACCCCGTGCGGTGCGCGGGACGGGCGGCGACCTCCGCCGCCCGCCTCGCGCCCGGCTCTGACCGTTGCCCGCCGCCCGCCGACCCCCACCCCGCCGACCCCCACCCCGCCGCCCTCCGAACC
>Ga0134128_10008375_pt1 | contig 12445 bp, 8 predicted proteins | sample KB31754_FD_96462 | JGI IMG/M metagenome (GOLD analysis project Ga0134128, IMG submission 96462) | Terrestrial soil microbial communities with excess Nitrogen fertilizer from Kellogg Biological Station, Michigan, USA - KB3-175-4 | ecosystem: Environmental > Terrestrial > Soil > Unclassified ...
CGCTCCTCGGCGCCGATCCCCGGATACGCGCCCGGCGTATCGACGAACGTGAACAGCGGCAGGCCGAACTTCTCGGCGAGCTTCATGAGGCGCAGCGCCTTGCGGTAACCCTCGGGACGCGGCATGCCGAAGTTGCGGTAGATCTTCTCCTTCGTGTCGCGCCCCTTCTGCTGGCCGATCACCATGCACGGCTGCCCGTTGAACCGCGCGAGACCGCCGATGATCGCCGGGTCGTCGGCATACGTGCGATCGCCGTGCAGCTCGCGAAACTCGGCGAACATCCCGTTCACGTAGTCGCGCGTGTACGGCCGCTGCGGGTGGCGCGCGACCTGCGCGATCTGCCACGCCGTCAGCTTGCTGTAGATGTCCTTCGTAAGCTGCTGGCTCTTCTTGGTGAGCCGCGTGATCTCGTCGGAAATGTCGACCGCGGAGTCCTCGTGCACGTAGCGGAGCTCGTCGATCTTCTGCTGGAGCTCGGCGATCGGCTGTTCGAAATCGAGAAAGGTCTGCTTCATCCGGCGTGCGCGCGCGGTCGCGGTCGAATCGTCCGCGCATCATAGCGCAGCCCCTGCCGCCAGCCTCGGCGGGGCGCGGCGGCCCGCGCGTGCCGATCACGCGAAGTCGACGCCGGGATCGCGGCCCATCGCGGCGGCGATCGCGACGAAATCCTCGCGCGGCACGCGCACGACGCCAAAGCGAAACGCCGCACCCCAATGCTCCTTGTCGCGGATGAACGACAAGTCGGGGAGGAGCGGCCTGATCGGCGCGGGCGTCGCATCGAGCCAGCAGGCGCTGCGGCGAAAGACCGGCGGCGGCTGCTCGGGCGGCACCTCGACGATCGGGCCGTCGCCGACGCATCCGATCGCCGTGAATGCCTGGAGCGGCGCGCCGTCGGGGAAGTGCGCGCGCGGCGAATAGAAGGCGAGGCCGTCGCCGGGCTGCATGCGGGCAAGCGGCGCGGCCCTGCCGTAGTTGAGCTGCACGAAGCCCTGCGCTACAGCGGTTTCGACGTGATCCTGCGCAACGACTCCGATCCAGTACCGGCGCTCGTGCATTCGATGACCTCCGCGCTTCGCATGTTGTTGTCACGCGCATCACGTTACGTGCGCAGCCACGAAGCGGCCATCAGACGAACGGATGAGCCGCCTATAATCGACGTTCGACACCCACGGAGCGAGGCGCATGCACAGGATCGCGGTCATTCCCGGGGACGGCATCGGCAAGGAGGTCGTTCCGGAGGGCGTGCGCGTCCTCGAGAAGGTCGCCGCCAAACGCGGCATTCCGTTCGAGTTCGCGCACTTCGACTGGAGCTGCGACTACTACGCGCGAACCGGACGCATGATGCCGGAGGACTGGTTCGAGACGCTGTCGCCGTTCGAGGCGATCTTCTACGGTGCCGTCGGATGGCCGGCGACGGTTCCCGATCACGTGTCGCTATGGGGATCGCTGATCCAGTTCCGCCGCCGCTTCGATCAGTACGTGAACCTGCGGCCGTGCCGGCTGATGCCGGGCATTCCGTCGCCGCTCGCGAATCGCAAACCCGGCGACATCGACTTCGTCGTCGTGCGCGAGAACACCGAAGGCGAATACTCGTCGCTCGGCGGCCGCCTGTTCGACGGAACCGACCGCGAGTTCGTCGTGCAGGAGTCGGTGTTCACGCGCAAGGGCGTCGACCGCATTCTCGCGTTCGCGTTCGACCTCGCCGCGAAACGACCCGCGCGCCACCTGACGTCGGCGACGAAATCCAACGGCATCTCGATCACGATGCCGTACTGGGACGAGCGCTTTCGCGCGATGGCGGCTCGCCATCCCCACATCCGCGTCGACCAGTTCCACATCGACATCCTGTGTGCGCACTTCGTGCAGCGGCCGCAGACGTTCGACGTCGTCGTCGGCTCGAATCTGTTCGGCGACATCCTGTCGGATCTCGGTCCCGCCGTCTGCGGCACGATCGGCATCGCGCCGTCGGGCAACATCAATCCCGAGCGCAAGCATCCGTCGTTGTTCGAGCCGGTGCATGGTTCGGCACCCGACATCGCAGGCAAGGGCATCGCCAATCCGATCGGGCAGATCTGGTCGGCGGCGCTGATGCTCGATTTCCTGGGCCATCCCGATGCTGCGCGCGACGTCGTGTCGGCCATCGAGCGCCTGCTCGCGGATCCGTCCGCTCCGCGTACCGGTGACATCGGCGGCAAGGCGCGCACGGCGGATGTCGGCAAGGCGATCGCCGACCTGATCTGACGTCGGGAACGCGGCTCGGCCGCGCGCCGATTTATGGCACGATAGCGGCCGACAGCGCGACACGGCTCGCGTCGCGCGAGCCCGCGAAAGGTGAAAGAAGAAGATGCTGATCGGCATTCCCCGCGAGACACGGCCCGGAGAGACGCGCGTCGCCGCCACGCCGGAGACGGTGAAAAAGCTCGCGGCGAGCGGCAAACACGAAGTCGTCGTCGAAGGCGGCGCCGGCATCGGCAGCAGCATTCCCGACAGCGCCTACGAAGCCGCCGGCGCGCGGATCGCGGGCGCGCGCGATGCGCTCGGGGCGGAGCTCGTCTTGAAGGTGCGCGCCCCGGGTGGCGACGAGTTCGGCGTATTGCGCAGCGGCGCGACGCTGATCGGATTGCTCGATCCGTTCGACCGCGCCGGACTCGAAGCGCTTGCGAGCAGCGGCGTCGTCGGCTTCGCGCTCGAGCGGCTGCCGCGCATCACGCGCGCACAATCGATGGACGTGCTCTCGTCGCAGGCCAACATCGCCGGCTACAAGGCGGTGATCATCGCGGCAAACGAATACGGGCGCTTCATGCCGATGCTGATGACCGCCGCGGGAACGGTGAAGGCCGCGCGCGCACTGGTGCTCGGCGTCGGCGTCGCCGGGTTGCAGGCGATCGCGACGGCGAAACGGCTGGGTGCGGTGATCGAGGCCTCCGACGTGCGCCCTTCGGTCAAGGATCAGGTCGAATCGCTCGGCGGCAAATGGGTCGACGTGCCGTACGAAACGGACGAGGAGCGCGAGATCGCCGAAGGGGTCGGCGGCTATGCGCGTCCGATGCCGCCGTCGTGGATGCAGCGGCAGGCGGGCATCATCGCGGAGCGCTGCCGCGCGATGGACATCGTGATCACGACGGCGCTGATTCCGGGCCGACCCGCGCCGAAGCTCGTCAAGGCGGATACGGTCGCAGCGATGAAGCCGGGTGCGGTGATCGTCGATCTCGCGGTCGAGCAGGGCGGCAATGTCGACGGCTCGCAGCCGGGACGCATCGTCGAGGTCAACGGCGTCAAGATCGTCGGGCTGACGAATCTGCCCGCGCTCGTCGCCGCCGACGCGTCGGCGCTCTATGCGCGCAACGTGCTGAACTTCGTCGCGTTGTCGTTGAACCTGAAGTCGGGCGAGTTCGCGCTCGCGCGCGACGACGAGATCGTGCAGGCGACGCTGGTGTGTGAGGGCGGAAAGGTCGTGCAGAAGTGAAGAACGGGACTGGGGACTAGCGACGACACCCCGGTAGTGGTGCCGGCTCGGGTACCTGTTTGTCGCAACGGCACGCAGGCGTGTTGAACGTCGGCGCGACGCGAAGCAGCAACGACGATGAACAGTGACCGCGACGACGGTCCAATGCGCCTGCGGGCCGGACCCGAGCGGCGCGCAAAACGCAGAAACGCATCAAGGAGAAAGCGAAAGTGGTCGACCCGATCGTCTTCTATCTCATCATCTTTGTCCTGGCGGTGTTCGTCGGCTATCACGTCGTCTGGAGCGTCACGCCGGCGCTGCATACCCCGCTCATGTCGGTCACCAACGCGATCTCCGCGATCGTCCTCGTCGGCGCAATGCTTGCCGCGGGTCCGGCCGCATTCGACTGGGGCGGCTGGGTCGGCGTCGTCGCCGTCGTGCTCGCATCGATCAACGCGTTCGGCGGCTTTCTCGTCACGCAGCGCATGCTCGAGATGTTCAAGCGCAAGGAGCCGGTGAAGAAGCCGGCGGCGAAGCCTTGAGCGGCGCACGGGCGGCGGGCGCGACACGGCAGGCCGACGGAGCCCGGCGATGAGCGCCAACCAGGTCGCGCTGTGGTACCTGGTCGCGTCGGTCTGCTTCATCCTCGCGCTGAAGGGCCTGTCGCACCCGTCGACGGCGCGCCGCGGCAACCTGCTCGGCATCCTCGGCATGGCGATCGCGGTGATCGTCACGCTCGCGCTGATCTACTCGAACACGAAGAACATCGCCGCGATTCTCGCCGGCATCGCCGTCGGCGGCGCGATCGGCGCGGTCATCGCGCGGCGCGTCCAGATGACGCAGATGCCCGAACTCGTCGCGGCGTTCCATTCGCTGGTCGGCCTCGCCGCCGTGCTGATCGCGATTTCCGCGATTCACGACCCCGGCGCATTCGGCCTGCACGTGCCGCTTCCATCGGGCAACCGGCTCGAGCTCTTCATCGGCACGTTCATCGGCGCGATCACCTTCTCGGGATCGGTGATCGCGTTCGGCAAGCTGTCGGGACGCATTCGCAGCGCGCCCGTCGTGTTCAAAGGCCAGCACCTGTTGAACCTCGCGCTCGCGCTCGCGATGATCGTCTTCGGCATCGAGTTCTTCCTGGCGTCCGACGAGGCCAAGTGGCTGCCCTACATCGTGATGACCGCGATCGCGTTCCTGCTCGGCGTGCTGATCATCATTCCGATCGGCGGCGCCGACATGCCGGTCGTAATCTCGATGCTGAACAGCTACTCGGGATGGGCGGCCGCCGGCATCGGCTTCTCGCTCAACAACCCGATGCTGATCATTGCCGGCTCGCTCGTCGGCAGCTCCGGCGCGATCCTGTCATACATCATGTGCCGCGCGATGAACCGCTCGTTCATCAGCGTGATTCTCGGCGGCTTCGGTGCGGAGCCGGGCGCGGCGGTGGCGGGTGCCGAACAGAAGACGGTCAAATCGGGCAGCCCCGACGACGCGGCGTTCATCATGGAGAATGCCGAGAACGTGATCATCGTGCCGGGCTACGGCCTCGCGGTCGCGCGGGCGCAGCACGCGGTGAAGGAGCTCGCGACGAAGCTGCGCGACAGGGGCGTGAACGTCCGCTACGCGATCCATCCGGTCGCCGGGCGCATGCCCGGCCACATGAACGTGCTGCTCGCGGAGGCCGAGGTGCCGTACGACCAGGTATTCGAGATGGAGGACATCAACAGCGAGTTCGGCACGGCCGACGTCGCGCTGATCCTCGGCGCGAACGACGTCGTCAATCCGCTCGCCGAGCAGAAGGGCAGCCCGATCTACGGCATGCCGATTCTCGAGGCGTACAAGGCGAAGACCGTCATCGTCAACAAGCGCTCGATGGCATCGGGCTACGCGGGCCTCGACAATCCGCTGTTCTACATGGACAAGACGATGATGGTGTTCGGCGACGCGAAGAAGGTCGTCGAGGAGATGGTCAAGGCGGTGCAGTGAGCGCGGGAAGAACGGACGCCATCGGTCAGCTCTTCTTCACCCACGCGAGGCACCAGCCCTTGGGACTGATGTCGCCTTCGACGATCGCGCACGACTTCGGCGGCTGGAAGTGCTGGCAGTTGTCGCACTCCGACGTACCGCTCGGTTTGTCCTGATACTTCATCGCGGCCTTGGAAGCCTTCTGCGCATACGCGGGTCGTGTCGCGCCGAGCGCGGCCACGACGCCGGACAGAAAGATTGCCTGCTTCAGCACCGTGCGGCGCGAAAGCTTCGTCGAGTCGTCCATCTCCACCTCCTTCCGAATGCGATACCCGGTTCGCACAGGTGCGACCGGTCGCGCAAACGCGAGTTCCGCCCTGGCTCGCGCCGTTCGAACATGCGCGCGGCCGCAGGCCGCGCCAAGCTCAGCATGCCGCACCCGCTCTCGCACCTGACCATCCTCGACCTTTCGCGCGTCCTCGCCGGCCCGTGGTGCACGCAGCTTCTCGCCGATCTCGGCGCGACGGTGCTGAAGATCGAGCGCCCCGGCAGCGGCGACGACACGCGCGCATGGGGACCGCCGTTCGCCAGGGATCGCGCCGGCAACGACACGCACGAATCGGCGTACTACCTCGCATGCAATCGCGGCAAGCGCTCGGTCGCGATCGACTTCACGCAACCCGAGGGTCGCGATCTCGTGCTGTCGCTGGCCCGGCAGGCGGACGCGCTCGTCGAGAACTTCAAGGTCGGCGGTCTTGCGAGATACGGTCTCGACTACACGAGCGTCGCGAAGGTCAATCCGCGGCTCGTCTACGCGTCGATCACCGGGTTCGGGCAGGACGGCCCCTACGCGTCGCGCGCCGGCTACGACTTCATCGTCCAGGGCATGTCGGGCTTCATGAGCGTGACCGGCGAGCGCGACGACGTCGCGGGCGGCGGGCCGCAGAAGGCCGGCGTCGCGATCACCGACCTGATGACCGGCATGTACACGTCGGTGGCGCTGCTCGCCGCGCTCGCGCATCGCGACCGGACCGGTGCGGGGCAGTGGATCGACGCGTGCCTCTTCGATTCGTCGGTCGCGATGATGTCGGTGATCGACCTCAACTACCTCGTGAGCGGCATCGTGCCGACGCGTGCCGGCAATGCGCATCAGAACATCGTTCCCTACCAGACGTTCGCGGCGAGCGACGGACACCTGATTGTCGCTGTCGGCAACGACAGCCAGTTTCGCGCGTTCTGCATGATCGTCGGCAGGCCCGAATGGGCGACCGATCGTCGCTTCGCGACGAACGCGGCGCGCGTGCGCCAGCGCGACACGCTCGTGCCGATGATCGCGGCGATTCTCGGCGAGCGCACGCAACGCCACTGGCTGGCCGCGCTCGAATCGGCCGGCATCCCGAGCGGCCCGATCAACCGGATCGACCAGGTGTTCGCGGATCCCCAGGTGAATGCGCGTGGCATGAGGCTCGATCTTCCTCATCCGCTCGCAGGCACGGTACCGCAGGTGCGGACGCCCCTCGCGCTGTCGGCAACGCCGCTCGCGTACGACCGCGCGCCGCCGCTGCTCGGGCAGGACACGGCAAGCGTCCTGCACGAGCGGCTTGGTCTCGACGAGAGCGAAGTCGCGGAGCTCGGCGCGCGCGGCATCATCGGCATTTGGCAATCGAGCGCATCGTCGCTGCATAACGAGGCCTCGCGTTGACCGCGATCACGCGCAAGCCGGCGTTCTGGATCGGATATGCGATCGTCGCGATCGTGGCGCTCGGCGTCGCCGCGCGGCTCTTTCCGCTCGCGATTCCGATCGTCAATCTCGACATCGCAATGTCGCGCGACGACGCGACGGCGAGGGCACGCGCGCTCGCGACGAAGCTTTCGCTCGCACCCGAAGCCGCGCGCGTCGCCGTGCGCTTTTCGCACGACTCGACGACGCAGAATTACGTCGAGCTCGAGGGCGGCGGGAAGCCGGCGTTCACGAAGCTCGCGCAGGGCGGACGCTATTCGCCGTTCTTCTGGGAAGTGCGGCTCTTCACGCTCGGCGCGGTCGACGAGACGGTGATTCGTCTTTCGCCGAACGGCGCACCGCTCGGTTTCGCGCATCGGATCGCCGAGACCTACGTGCGCAACCCCGCACGCAAGGCGCTCGATGCGGCGAGCGCGCGCGCGATCGCCGAGACACGCGCGCGCGACGACTGGGGCATCGATTTCTCGCGATACAAGCGCCTCGAGCAATCGCAGCAGACGCAAGTCTCGGGACGCGTCGACCACACGTTCACGTACGAACAGCCCGATCCGATCGGCGAGGCGCGGATACGGCTGCTCCTCACGGTCGCCGGCGACGAGTTGACCGGCGTCGGGCGGTACGTCCACATTCCCGAATCGTTCGGCCGCCGCTACCAGTCGCTGCGCAGTGCCAACGACCTGATCGCGAACCTCGCGACCGTGTCGGCGGGATTGCTCTACGGGCTTGGCGGGTGCGTGCTCGCGGTGCTGTGGCTCGCGCGGCGGCACTGGCTGCTGTGGCGGCCGCCGCTCGTCGCCGGCCTCGTCGTCGGCGGATTGCTCGCATGCGCGTCGCTCGCGTCCGCCGACACGTCGTGGTTCGACGTGAACACGACCGAGACCGCCGCGACGTTCTGGTTGAAGCATGCCGGACTCGCGCTTCTGATCGTCGCCGCCGGCGGACTCGCGTACGCGCTCGTGTTCATGGCGGCGGAAAGCCTCTCGCGCCGCGCCTTCCCGCATCAGCCGCAGCTCTGGCGGCTGTGGTCGCGCGAAGCGGCCGCGTCGCCGCAAATCGCCGGGCGCACGTTCGGCGGCTATCTGTTCGTGCCGCTCGAGCTCGCGCTGATTGCACTCTTCTACTACGCGACGAATCGCTACCTCGGCTGGTGGCAGCCGTCCGAAGTGCTGACCGATCCGAACATCCTCGGATCGAAGGTTCCTGCGCTGTCGCCGATCGCGATCTCGCTGCAGGCCGGCTTCATGGAAGAGTGCGTGTTTCGCGCGATTCCGTTGTCGCTCGGCGCGCTGATCGGTGCGCGCTTCGGCCGGCGCTCGCTCGGCATCGCGCTCGCGCTTATCGTGCAGGCACTGATCTTCGGCGGCGCGCACGCGAACTATCCGGGCTTTCCCGCGTATTCGCGGCCGGTGGAACTGCTGCTGCCGTCGATCGTCTGGGCGCTGATCTTCCTGCGCTTCGGGCTTTTGCCGACGATCCTGCTGCATGCGACGTTCGACCTGTCGCTGTTCTCGATTCCGCTCTTTCTCGTCGATGCACGCGGTGCGCACGTGGAGCAGGCGCTCGTGATCGCCGCCGCGCTCGTTCCGCTGGCGATGGTCGCGCTGCGGCGTTTTCAGGCCGGCGCGTGGCACGAGCTGCCGGCCGCGCTCCGCAACGGCGGCTGGAGTCCTGCGCTGCGCGCGCCCGAGGCCGTGCACGCGTCGGTCGCCCTGACGATCGGCCGCGCGTCAGGCGCGTTCCAGCGTGCGCTGCCGGTGCTTGGCGTCGCCGGGCTCGTCGCCTGGATCCTGCTGGCGCCGTTTCGCGCCGACGTGCCACCGTTGACGCTCCCTCGCAACGCGGCGATCGCCGCCGCCGATGCGGCGCTCGCTGCGCAGGGCGTGCATCTCGGGCCCGAGTGGCACCGCTTCGCGACGGTACGGCTCGCGAACGAAGAGCCGCAGCAATGGCTGTGGCACAAGTTCGTCTGGCAGGAAGCGGGTCCCGACGTCTATCGGCAGCTGATCGGCAAGATTCTCGCGCCGCCCGTGTGGCAGGTCCGTTACATGACGTTCGAGGGCGATGTCGTCGAGCGGGCCGAGGAATGGCGCATCTCGATTGCGAACGACAAAAGCGTTCGCGCGATGAGCCATGTGCTGCCCGAATCGCGGGCCGGTGCGAACCTGTCCCGCGACGCGGCGCTCGCGCTTGCGCAGAAGGCGCTGACGACGCGCTTCGGCGTGGACCCGGCGCCGCTTTCGCTCGTCGCCGCCGATCAGGAGCAGCGGCCCGCGCGCACCGACTGGTCGTTCGTCTTCGGCGATCCGCGCATCGTCGTCGGCGCCGGGGGCGAAGCGCGCTATCTCGTCAACGTCGCAGGCGACCAGGTATCGGGCGCTGGCCGGTACGTGCACGTCCCCGAAACGTGGACGCGCGGCGAGCAGGAAGTCGACAACAAGCTGCAGGTCGTCGCGCTCGGCGGGTTCGCCGTCTTTTTCGCGGCCGGCCTTGCGGCGCTGATCGTCGGCATCGTGAGCTTCGTGCGTCATCGCGTCGATACGCGCGCGCTCGCCATCGTTTTCGTCGTGACGTTCGTGCTTGCGCTGTTGTCGGCGGCGAACGCATGGCCCACGATCGCGATGTCGCTCTCGACGACGGAGCCGCTCGCCTCGCAGCTGACGATGAAGGTGCTGGGGGGGATTGCATCAGCCCTCGTCGGCGCGTTGCTGCTTGCGCTTTGCGCGGGCGTCGGCGTGTTCGGCGCCACGCTCGCGCCGGCCCGCACGCTTATCGGACGTTGGCCGGCCGGCCTCGCCGCGATAGCCGCCGGTGCATTCGTGATCGGTTTGCAGACGGCGTTGAGTGCGCTCGCGGTGTCCGACCAGCCGACGTGGCCGAGTGCCGGATGGGCGTCGCAAAGCGTGCCCCTTGCTGGTGCCGCGCTGTCGGGGTTCGGCTTCGTCGGGCTCGCCAGCGCGGAGCTCTTCGTCGTCTATGTCGTCTCGCGGCTGACGCGGGGCTTTTCGCAACGATTGTGGCTCGCGGTCGCCGTCGTGCTCGCGCTCGAGTGCGCGGCCGCGCTCGCGCAAGGTCGCGCCAATCTCGCCGGTGCGCTGATCGGCGGCCTGATCGCCGGTGTCGTCGCGTCCGGCGTGCTGCTGATGCTGCTGCGCTACGATCCGCGGCTCGTTCCGGCGTTCGCCGCCACGACCGTGCTGCTCGGCGGTGCGGTCAAGGCCGCGCAGTCGAGCGCCTGGCTCCCGTTCGCGATCGAGGCGATCGCGACGATCATCGTCGCCGTCGTCTACACGCGTTACCTGGTCGGGGTCAGAGACGACCTTCCGGTGAGTCCCGCAAAAGTGGGGTCAGAGACGCCTTTCCAGTGACATCATCGCGTTCGACGAGCGGCACCCGGAAAGTCGTCTCTGACCCCAGGCGCGTCGCCGCGAAGCCGCACGTCACGTATCCACCCGAGCTCCCGGTTTCGCAGCGGGCCGGCGACATTGCGAAGGCGATCCACGAACATCCGGTCGTCATCGTCTCCGGTGAGACGGGCTCCGGCAAGACGACGCAGCTGCCGAAGATCTGCCTCGAGGCCGGACGCGGTGAGCGCGGACTGATCGGTCACACGCAGCCGCGCCGCATCGCCGCGCGTGCGGTCGCCTCGCGGATCGCGCAGGAGCTCGGCACGCCGCTCGGCGAAGCGGTCGGCTACAAGGTGCGCTTCACCGATCGCACGCGCCGCGATGCGTACATCAAGCTGATGACGGACGGCATCCTGCTCGCCGAAACGCAGGGCGATCCGCAGCTTCGGCGCTACGACACGATCATCATCGACGAGGCGCACGAGCGCAGCCTCAACATCGACTTCCTGCTTGGTTATCTCAAACGTCTGCTCGAGCGGCGACGCGACCTCAAGGTGATCGTCACGTCGGCGACGATCGACGCCGACCGCTTCGCCGCGCACTTTTCGAATCGCGGCCGTCCTGCGCCGATCATCACGGTGTCGGGACGCACGTATCCGGTCGACGTCGTCCATCGACCGCTGCGCAGCGGCGACCGCGAGGCGGACGACGAGGAGGAGCTCGAAGAGGCGATCGCATCGGCCGCCGAGGACGCGTGGCGCGAAGGGCCAGGGGACATCCTCGTCTTCCTGCCCGGCGAACGCGAAATCCGCGAGACGGCCGACGTCGTGCGGCGATCGCTCGCACGCCGCCCGTACGCGAATGTCGTCGAGATCCTGCCGCTTTACGCGCGCCTGACCGTCGACGAGCAGCAGCGCGTGTTCGCGCCGTCGCGTGGACGCCGCATCGTGCTCGCGACGAACGTCGCCGAAACGTCGCTCACGGTTCCCGGGATCCGCTACGTGATCGACAGCGGCCTTGCACGCCTTTCGCGCTACTCGCTGCGCAACAAGACGACGCTGCTCGCGATCGAGAAGATTTCACAGGCGGCCGCCAATCAGCGCGCCGGCCGCGCCGGTCGCGTGCAGAACGGCACCTGCGTGCGGCTCTACGATGCCGACGATTTCGCAGCGCGTCCCCTCTACACCGACCCCGAAATTCTGCGCAGCTCGCTTGCCGCCGTCATCCTGCGCATGGCGGCGCTCGGGCTCGGCGACGTCGGCGCGTTTCCGTTCCTCGATCCGCCGACGCCGCGCGCGGTCGCCGATGGCTACCAGTTGCTGCACGAGCTCGGCGCCGTCGATGTCGAGCGGACGTTGACGCCACTTGGCCGCGAGCTCGCGAAGCTGCCGCTCGATCCCCGCGTCGGGCGCATCGTTCTCGCCGCGCGCGACGAGGGCTGCCTCGCCGAAGCGCTCGTCATCGCGAGCGCGCTGTCGGTGCCCGATCCGCGCGAGCGGCCGCTCGAGCACGCGCACGCCGCCGACCAGGCGCATCTCGCGTTTCGCGATCCTCGCTCCGATTTCCTGTCGCTGCTCGCGCTGTGGGAGTTCTTCGAGAGTCCCGCGCAGAAGGCGCTGTCGCATCGCAAGCGAGTCGAAGCCTGTCGCGCGCACTTTGTCTCGTTCCTGCGACTGGCGGAATGGCGCGACGTGCACGCGCAGCTCGCCGCCGTGCTCACCGACGCCGGCTGGAAGGTCGATACGAGGCTGGCAGCGTCGATCGATGCGATGCGATACGAAATGATCCATCGCGCGCTCCTCGCCGGGCTGCTCGGCAACATCGGCGTGAAAGCGGAGCCGGCGGCAACGCTCGCAGGGCAGTTCGACGGCGCGCGTGGCATCCACTTTTTCATCCATCCGGGATCCGGGCTCGCCAAAAAGCCACCGAAGTGGGTGGTCGCCGCCGAGC
>Ga0134128_10008376_pt1 | contig 12444 bp, 14 predicted proteins | sample KB31754_FD_96462 | JGI IMG/M metagenome (GOLD analysis project Ga0134128, IMG submission 96462) | Terrestrial soil microbial communities with excess Nitrogen fertilizer from Kellogg Biological Station, Michigan, USA - KB3-175-4 | ecosystem: Environmental > Terrestrial > Soil > Unclassified ...
CCCCGGGACTCGATTTCCCTTCCGGCCTTCCTTCGACGCCCATGAAAAAGCCCGGCATTGCCGGGCTTCTTCGTGCCCCTCGAGAGGGAGAGCGCTATGCGTAGCAGCGCAGGCGGCGCGAGAACGCGACCAGCGGCTCGACGCCGCTCTTTTCCGCGCGGTCGCACCAGTCGTTCAGCTGGCCGACGAGCTGCTCGGTATTGAGCGTGGAGCGCTGCCAGATGCGCGCGAGCTCCTCGCGCATCGTGAGCGTGGTCTTGAGCGCCGGGCTCGATTCCACGATGAGGTTGATCGCCGCGCGATGCTGGGCGGGCACCACCGCGTCGTCGCGGTGCAGCCAGCGGCGGATGCTGCGGAGCGGCTTGCAGTCCGCGCCCTTCTCGCGCAGCGACGCGATCTCGAGCCTGGTGGCGCGCTTGACGGACTTGGCGTAGTTCATCATCACGTCGTAGCGGTGCGCGATCACCGCCTGCAGGGTCTGCGCATCCACCTCGAACTTGGAGGGATCGAGCTTCACCTTCGGCGCCTCGCGGCGCACGGTCGCGAGCCCGAGGGCGCGCAGCATGCGGATGTAGAGCCAGCCGAGGTCCAGCTCGTACCAGCGCAGCGAGAATTTCGCCGACGTCGGGTACGCATGGTGGTTGTTGTGCAGCTCCTCGCCGCCGATCCAGAGCGCCCACGGCACGATGTTGGTGCTGTCGTCGTCCGTCTGGAAATTGCGGTAGCCGAAGTAGTGGCCCAGCCCGTTGATCACGCCGGCGGCCCAGAACGGGATCCACATCACCTGCACACCGTAGATGATGGCGCCCGGAACCACGCCGAAGACCGCGAGATCGATCGCCGCGAGCAGGATCACGCCCCATTTCGTGAGCGGGGTGTAGAGGTTGCGCTCGATCCAGTCGTCCGGCGTGCCGTGGCCGTAGCGGCTCACGGTCTCCGGCTTGTGCGACTCCTGGACGTAGAGCATGACGCCGCCGAAGAGCACGCGGTTGATGCCGTAGATGCGCGGGCTGTGCGGGTCGGCTTCCGTCTCGCATTTCGCATGGTGCTTGCGGTGGATGGCCGCCCATTCCTTGGTCACCATGCCGGTGGTGAGCCAGAGCCAGAAGCGGAAGAAATGCGACACGGCCGGATTGAGGTCGAGCGCCCGGTGGGCCTGGCAGCGATGCAGGTAGATGGTGACCGCGGCGATGGTCGTCTGCACGAGCACGAGACCGGCGAGGACATCGCCCCACCACGGAAGATTCAGGAGACCACTGAACATGCTGAATGCGCCCTTTCACAGGAGAGGCCGGCCTCGAACGGGACGGCCATTATCGTTGGTGATTGTACCGCGCTGCGCCGGCGGGTGCGCGCCGCGCCCGGTGACGATCCGTCAAATCCTTGAATTGGCTGGCTTTCCCGGTGTTTCAGCCGTAGCCAGAATGCGCACGTCGCGCCTCGGGTACGGGATCTCGATGCCATGAGCCTTGAAGCTCGCGAGGATGTCCAGCAGCAGGTCGCTGCGCAGCCGGCCCTCACCCACCGCGGGGTCCGCGATCCACACCGTGAGCGAGAGATCGATGCCGTTGTCGCCGAACTCTTTGACAAGCGCGGCCGAGGCTGGTTCGTCGAGCACGCGCTTGTGGCGCTTCGCCACTTCCAGGAGCACCTCGCACGCCTTCGCCACGTCGCTCTCGTAAGCGACCGAGACCGCGATCACCACCGAGACCTTCGGGTCGCTGTAGGTATGGTGGCTCACCGTCTGGGTGATGAGCGTCTCGTTCGGGACGATCGACTCCACGCCGTCCAGCCCGCGGATCACGGTGTAGCGCGACTCGATCGCCTTCACCTCTCCCTTGCGGCCGTCCACCGTGACGACATCGCCGATCCTGAGGCTGCGGTCGAGCAGCACGATGAAGCCGCTCACGTAGTTGCTCGCGATCTTCTGCAGCCCGAAGCCGAGTCCCACGCCGACCGCGCCGCTGAAGATGGAGAGCGCCGTGATGTCGATGCCGACCATCGGCAGCGCGACCAGGATGGCGAGGAGCACCGCCACCGCGCGCACCACCTTCGCGATCACGATGCGCGTGGACATCTGGAGCGTCTCGGCCGCGAGCACGCGCGTCTCCGTGATGCGGCCGAGCCACATCGTGATGGCGAGCGTCACGCCGAGCGCCGTGAGGCCCTGCAGGAAGAGCCAGAGCGTCACGTGCTGCTTCGATTTGCCGATCGTGAAGCCCACGTCGTTCAACGCGGCGACCACGTCGGGCAGGAGCCCCGTCACGTGCAGCACCACGGCGATCCAGGCGACCCAGGCGATCGCGCGCACCACGATGCGCAGGAAGGCGCCCTCCGGGATGATGTGGCCGAGGATGAACACCGCCGCGCGGATGATCGCGAGCGCCATGAGCAGCGACTTCACGATGTTCACCAGCACCACCGTCTGGAAGCGGCCGAGGATGATCTCGGCGAGCGCCACGAAGGCGAGCGTGAAGAGCGGCAGCGCCACGCGCTCGAAATCCCCCTTGCCGAACTTCCAGCGCGGGCTCACCCGGATGCGATGGCACACGGCGCGCGAGGTGAAGAAGCCGAGGATGAGCGCCATGCCGATGGCGGCGAGCTGCCAGAGCCATTCGGCCGGCGTCGCCGAAGTGGCCGCCTCGCGCACGAAGTCGACGGCGGCGTCGAGGCTCAGCGCCATGGGACCGCCTGCGCGCGGCGCGCGCGGAAGTAGGCGAGGTAGCGATCGGTGAGCGTGCGGTTTGCCGAGATCACGACGGCGTTCTCCGCGTTGCGGGATTGGGCGGAACGCGTGAAATTGTAGCTTCCGGTGAAGACCGCCGCCTCCGGACGCTCGCCGTCGAGGATCACGATCTTGTTGTGCGAGGCGCGCGCGGCCGCGTCGAGGTAGACGCGCGCCCCGGCGCGCGCGAGCGTGCGCAGCCACGGGAGCCCGCCATCGGCCTGGCGCCGGGCGTCGCCGATCACCTCCACCTGCACGCCGCGATGCAGCGCATCGAGCAGCGCGCGGGCGATGCGCGCATCGGTGAAGAGGTAGGCCTGCATGCGGATGCTGTCGCGCGCCCCGGCGATGCGCTGCGCGAGGAAGCCCTCCACGTCGTCTCCGGGCGTGAAGAGGACGTCGACCTGCGCCACGCCGTGGGCGGCGCCGAAGGCCGCGGGAGCGATCGCGAGGACCAGCGCGGCGAGCGCGCAGGCGCGGTACGAAATCATGGCGACGCCTTGCCGGGCGCGCGATCCATCACCGCGGCGAAGAAGCCATCGGTGCCGTGCACGTGCGGGTAGAGGCGCAGGTACGGGCCTTCCATGGGAAGGCGCACGCCCTGCTTGTCGAGCACGGCCGCAGCGGGGACCAGCTGGAACTGCGCATGCGCGGCGAGGAACGCCTCGACGATCTTCTCGTTCTCCTCCGGCAGCAGGCTGCACGTGCCGTAGACGAGGCGCCCGCCCGGCTTCACCAGCGTGGCGGCCGAATCGAGGATCGCCCGCTGCTTCGCGTTGAGCTCCGCGAGCCCCTCGGCGGTCTGGCGCGACTTGAGGTCCGGATTGCGCCGCAGCGTCCCGAGCCCGGTGCACGGCGCGTCGACCAGCACGCGGTCGATCTTGCCGCGCAGGCGCTTCACCTTCGCGTCGTTCTCGCCGGCGATGCGCTGCGGGAAGACGTTCGAGAGCCCCGAGCGCTTGAGGCGCGGGGCGAGGTTGTCGAGGCGCCGCTCCGAGACGTCGAATGCGTAGAGACGCCCGCTCGATCCCATGGCGGCACCCATCTGCAGCGTCTTGCCGCCGGCGCCGGCGCAGAAATCGACCACCATCTCGCCGCGCCTGGGCTGCACCAGCATGCCGAGGAGCTGGCTGCCCTCGTCCTGCACCTCGACCGCGCCGTCGAGGAACATCGGGTGCTTGTTGAGCGCGGGCTTGCCGCGCACGCGCACGCCGATGGGCGAATGGCGCGTGGGCTCCGCGGGGATCTCGTCGTACTCGAGTCGGTCGAGGACCGCTTCGCGCGGCGCCTTCATCGTGTTGACCCGCAGGTCGAGCGGCGCCGGCTCCTGCAGCCCGCGGGCGAGCGCGAGGAGCGCCTCGTCGCCGAGCACCGGGCGCAGGCGCTCGATCACCCAGTCCGGAAGATCGGCGCGCAGCTCGTAGGGAAGGGAGTCGAGGTCGCGCGCCTTGAGCGCGGCGAGCCATTCCTTCTCGCCGGGACGCAGGCCCGCCTCGATCTGCGCGAGCCCCACACCCTGCAGCTTCACGAGCGCGGCGAGGGCGATCTCGCGCGGACTCGCGCTCGGCGTGGACGCTTCCAGCAGCCGGCGGCGGCGCAGCGCCGCGTACACGGTATCCGCGACGAGCGCGCGGTCGCGCTGGCCGAGGTTGCGGTGCTCGCGGAAATACCGGTTGAGGACCGTGTCCGCGGGCTCGCGCGCCGGCAGCGCTACGGTGAGCGCGGCGACGATCGCCTCCAGCTGCGGGCGCGCGATGGCCATCTCAGCGCTCCGAGATGCGCGCGGCGGATTGCTCCACCATGAGCTTCATCCTGGCGACCGGATAGCGCATCTTCACCGGGAGGTAGTGCTGGTCCACGCCGAGCCAGACGTCGATCACGTCGCCGTCGTCCGGATCGACGTGCCGCAGGTGCAGCGCACGCACCTTGCCGAGCGGGATCTCGATGTCCTCGAGGCCGATGACCTTGAGCGCGAAGTCGTAGAGCTTGCGCTGCGTGAAGACGTGCAGGTCGAGCGACTGGCCGTCGGAGCGCGGCGGCACGCTCGCGAGCTGGAAGATCATGGTGAGCCAGTCCACCGTGTCGTCGGCGAGCTTCACGGTCCTGTGCTTCTCGCCGCGCTCGAGCGTCACCTCGTGCCTCACCCAGTCGAAATCGAGTCCCTCGTCGTCCGCTCCGCTGCGCTTCTCGAGGAACCGCTCGGGGCGCAGCCCCACGGCGGTGATGGTTCCCTCGCTTTCCTGGAGGATGGTGCCGTCCATGAACACGCGGAAGAGCCCGGTCGCCTCGCCCTCGCCGATGATGCGGTAGGTATCGCCCTTGCGGCGCCAGCGGTACACGGCGTGCGCGGTGAGCGGCCCGGTCGAGAGCCGGTAATCGATCGAGAGCCGCTCCGGCAGCCCCTCCATGGGAAAGGGCGCGGGCTCCGGCGCCGGCGGCGGCATCGCGGGCATCCACGGGATGATCGGCTCCGCCAGCGCGAGCGGCGCGGGAGGCGGCGGCGCCGGGGGCGCCTCGGGCGCCGGCGGGGCGACCCGCGGCAAGTCCGCCGAATGCGCGATGGCGGCGAGGAGCTTCGGCATGGCAGGCGCTGCTTTCAGCGCCACGGGCTGCGTCTTGCGCGCGAGGCGTCGCGGGCGCTTCGGCGCCACGCGCTTCGGCGCGGGCTGCGCTTCGACCGGCGCGGGTGCGGGCGGGGGCGGAAGCAGCTCGGCCGAGAAAGGTCGGGCCACGGGCTCCGCCGCATCCGGCGGCGAAGGCAGCGTGGCGAAGAGCGCCGCGTGCAGCGCCGCGGAGGCCGTGAGCGCGACCGCGAGGAAGCGGTAGCGCGAGAGCGTGGCGGCGGCGCGGGGCATGCGCCCTCAGTGCGCCTGCAGGCCGACGAGGATCTGCTCGACGCGCAGGCCCTTGGGATCGTCGAACACCACGCGCACCGGGAAATTGAAGCGGTCCTTGGCGAGCCAGACCTGCGCCTTGCTTTCCTTCGGACCCGTGGTCACGCGCTCGTAGTGCAGGGTGTCGAACTTTCCGGCGGGCGTGTCGAGCTGCTGCTCGTCCACGAAGCGATAGGTGTAGAGTTCCACCTTCTTGCCGTTCGACATCGGCATCGTCACGGTACCGGCACCCGGCTTGAGGTTCATGAACTGGTACATCACGGAGATGCGGTCCTGCGTGGCCTGCGGCAGCGGCACCTCCTTGTCGTTGTCGCCGTACTGCGTGCGCATCACGCCGCGGCTCCAATCGAACGTGGCCTTCACCGCGCCCTTCGCGCTGTTGGTACGGTGTTCCGCGAACTCGAGCGGCTGCAGCCCGCCCGCGACCACGCGGCCGGAGCTCTGCATCGTGAGCTGGTCGTCGAGGAAGAGCTTGAGGATGCCCTCGGAGCGCGCGACGCTGCGGATGGCGTACTGGTCGCCGGTGCGCGAATAGGTTTCCGACACATGGCCGATGGTGAGCCCGGTGGTGACGAGGTTGTACTCGGCGTCGATGCTGGTCGGCAGCGCGAGCGCGGCCGATGAGGCGAGGCAAAGGAGCAGGAAGGCGAGGGCGCTTCTCATTCGGGATTCCGCGGTGAGACGATCCAATCGGTTGAAACGCCCGACCCGCGCACCTGGACGACGTCGGGGGCGACGAATTCGACGCGCCCCTCGGCGAGCCAGCGCACCGCCTGCGGGTAGATGCGATGCTCCACCGCGAGCACGCGCCCGGCGAGCGTCTCCTCGGTGTCCGAGGCGAGCACCGGCACCGCGCCCTGGGCCACGATCGGCCCGTTGTCGAGAGCGGCGGTGACGAAGTGCACCGTTGCCCCGTGCAGCTTCGCGCCGGCGGCGAGCGCCTGGCGATGCGTGTGCAATCCGGGAAATGCGGGCAGCAGCGAGGGGTGGATGTTCAGCATGCGTCGTTCGAAGCGTCCTACGAATTGGTTGGTGAAGATGCGCATGAAGCCGGCGAGCAGCACGAAATCGGGATGCAGCCGCTCGATTTCAAGCGCGAGGCGCTCGTCGAAGGCCTCGCGCGAGTCGAACTCGCGATGGTCCAGCGTGCGCGTCGCGATCCCGTGTTGCCCGGCCCATGCGAGCGCGGGCGCCTCGGGACGGTTGGAGATCACCGCGCGCACTTCCATGCCGGTGCGCGCCTCGACGATCGCGCGCATGTTGCTGCCCCGGCCGGAGACGAGGATGACGGCCGAGGCCACCGCGCGGTCTCAGGCGACCGTGGTCGCGGGCGCGCCGGACGCACGCTCGGCGATCGCGCCCACCTCGAAAGCCTCGACGCCCGCCGCGGCGAAGGCGTCGATCGCCGGCTTCGCATCGGAACGCGCGACGACCACGACCATGCCGATGCCGCAGTTGAACGTGCGCAGCATCTCGGCCTCGTCGACGCCGCCGTGGCGCTGCAGCCAGCGGAAGATCGCGGGCCGCGCCCAGCGGCTCGAATCGAGGCGGGCGCAGGTGCCTTGCGGCAGGATGCGCGGAATGTTCTCCGTGAGCCCGCCGCCCGTGATGTGTGCCACGCCCTTGAGCGCCACCTTCGCCATCACCGCGAGCACCGGCTTCACGTAGATGCGCGTCGGCTCGAGCAGCGCCTGGCCGAGCGTGCGCTCCTCGTCGAAGCTCTCGTAGAGGTCGGCGCCGCTCACCGCGAGCACCTTGCGCACGAGCGAATAGCCGTTGGAATGCGGGCCGCTCGAGGCGAGGCCGATCACGACGTCGCCGGCGGCGATCTTCGAGCCGTCGAGGATCTTCGATTTCTCCACGAGGCCCACGGCGAATCCGGCGAGGTCGTACTCGTTCGGGTCGTACATCCCCGGCATCTCCGCGGTCTCGCCGCCGATCAGCGCGCAGCCCGCCTGCTCGCAGCCCTCGGCGATGCCCTTCACGACCGATTCGGCGACGTCCACGTCGAGCTTGCCGCAGGCGAAGTAGTCGAGGAAGAAGATCGGCTCCGCGCCCGAGACGAGGATGTCGTTCACGCTCATCGCCACGAGGTCGATGCCGATGGTGTCGTGCTTCTTCATGCGGAAGGCGAGCTTGAGCTTCGTGCCGACGCCGTCGGTGCCCGAGACCATCACCGGCTGCTGGTACTTCTTCGAGACCTCCACCAGCGCGCCGAAGCCGCCGATGCCGCCCAGCACTTCGGGGCGCAGCGTGCGCCGCGCGAAGGGCTTGATGCGCTCGACGAGGGCGTCGCCCGCGTCGATGTCGACGCCGGCTTCGCGGTAGGTGAGGGGGGTAGGCGCGTTCACGGCCGATCCGTCTGATTCAGAGGGGAAATTTTATCCGATTTACCCCCCGAACGCCCTGCTTCACGAGCGCCGGATGGATGCGGCGGCGTCAATGGAGCCGGAAGATGACGCTGTAGCAGACGATGCGTTTGCCGCTCTTGCCCTGCGGCGCGGGTGGAAAGGTGTATTGCGCGAGCGCGCGCTTCGTTTCGTCCTCGAAATCGCTCATGTCGATCCATTCGGATCGTGGCCACGCCTTCGCGTCGGCCTCCCGGACGCTTCCAGCTGCGTCCACCTCGAGCCGCGCATAGACCTGGGCATCCAGCCCCTGCCGGATCATTCGCCGCGGATAGCGGATCTCGCTCGCGAGGATCGGCTTCACCCATGAAGCGCGCGGGGGGCGCGGTGGCACCGAGGCGCGCGAAACGCTGATGTGCGGCGTCCCGTCGCGGATCTCGAACCAGACACCGGCTGCTCGCTCGGCATGCAGTCCTTGCCGATCGGCGTGTAGAAGAGCCAGTGGCCGATCACCTCCTTCACGGCCGCCACGAACTCGGTCGCGGAAGGCGGCTCGACCGAGTACGAGATTGCCTCGAGCTGGCCGGTCGGCGCCACGATGCCGCTCACCTTGACGACGCCGGTCACCCGCTTCTCGAGGGCATCGGCAGGGTACTCGGGAGCGACCGCCACGTGCGGCGCCCCCCAGCGGTCCGGATCGGAGGCGTAGTACGTGTCGAGATCGTCCTCGGCGTACGCGCAAACGCTCACTGCGAGCGATGCCAGCAGGACGAGCCCCCGAAGCGGCCGCGATGAACCCATGTGGCGGGTTCCGGTTGGGAAGATGCGCAATGATAGATGGCCGGCCCGCGATGTACCATGCCGACCATGAGCGAGATGCCGACGGCGCACGCGCGCTTCGCGGAAATCGAGGGCCATCGACCGTATCTCGTGCGCTACGCGCGCGCGCAGCTTCGCGACGCGCAAGCCGTCGAGGAAGTCGTGCAGGAGGCGCTCCTCGCCGCGCTCGAGGCGCTCGGCTCTTTCCAGGGACAGTCGACCCTGCGCACCTGGCTCACCTCGATCCTGCGCTTCAAGATCGCGGATCACCAGCGGCGCGCGGTGCAGGAGCGTGCGCGCTTCGAGGATGCGGGCGGCGTGGATGGCGAGGCCTGGCTCGACGAGCTCTTCGACGAGACCGGCCACTGGCGCGATCCGCCCTAGGCGTGGGCCGATCCCGAGGCGGCCTTCGAGCAGCGCCGCTTCCGCGAAGTGTTCGAGCGATGCCTCGGGCGCGTGCCGGGCTCGGGCGGGCGCGCCTCCTCTCGCTCGCGCTCGAGCGCGCGCTCCGCGAGGAGGAGCGCATCGCGCTGCGCCGCCACCTCGACGAGTGCCTCATGTGCGTGAATTTCGAGGCGCAACTGCGCTTCCTGCGCGAGGCCGCGCGCCGCTACCGCGAGGGCTGAAGGCCTCGCTCCCCCTTGGGGTAGGGCCGGGGAGCGGGTCGCTTCCTAATCCGCGGCCGCGCCCGCGATCCCGTTCGTTTCCACGCTCGCCGGCGCGAGCCCGCCGAGATAGCGCTCGCGCACGGGCTTCAACAGGAAGCGCGCGGTGATCGCGGCGGCGATGCAGATGGCCGCGGAGAAGTAGAACACAGCCGACCAGTTGCCGCCGCGCGAGAGCACCGAGGCGAGCGGCACGAGGAGCGAGGCGGTGCCCTTCGCGGTGTACAGCGTGCCGGCGTTGGCCGCGGCGTTGCGCGTGCCGAAGGTGTCCGCGCAAACCGCCGGGAAGATCGAGTAGATCTCGCCCCAGAAGAGGAAGATCAGCGGCGCGAAGACCATGAACGCGAGCGGCTCGTGGCCGAAGTGCAGCAGGCCCAGCAGCGCCAGGCCCTCGCCGAGGAACACGAGGAACATGGTGTTCTCGCGCCCGATCCTGTCGGAGATGAATCCGCACAGCGGGCGCGTGAACCCGTTGGCGAGGCTGTCGATCGAGAGCGTGAGCGTGAGGAGCGGCATCATCAGGCCGAATACCTTGAAGTGCTCCGCCGCGACGCCGTAGTCCTTGGCGATCGGCCCGATCTGGGCCGTGGCGATGAGGCCGCCGGCGGCCACCGCGACGAAGATGGCGTAGAGCAGCCAGAACACCGGCGTCTTCATCATCTCGCGCGGCGTGAAATCGCGCCGGCCCTGGATGTTGCGCGAGCTGGCCTTGACGCCCTTCGGCGCGACGGGACGCAGCAGGAGCATCGCGAGCACGAAGATCGCGATGCCCTGGATCAGCGCGAAGGTGAAGAACGTCCCCTGGTAGCCCGAGGTGCGGATCATGCGCGCGATCGGGATCACCGTGAGCGCGGCGCCCGCACCGAAGCCCGCGGCGGTGAGGCCGGCGGCAAGCCCGCGCCGGTCGGGAAACCACTTGAGCGCGTTTCCGACGCAGGTGCCGTAGACGCAACCGGCGCCGAGGCCCGCGAGAACTGCGCCCGCGTAGAGCATCGGCAGGCTCGCCGCCATCGAATCGAGGATCCACGCGAGAGCCACGAACACGGCGCCTACGGCGACCACCGGGCGCGGGCCGAAGCGGTCCACGAGCCAGCCCTCGACCGGCACGAGCCAGGTTTCGACGACCACGAAAATGGAAAAGGCCAGCTGGATGCCGGCCTTTTGCCAATCGGGGTGCGCCGCTTTCATCGGGTTCACGAACAGGGTCCATCCGTACTGCAGGTTCGCGACGAGCGCCATGCAGAGGATGCCGATGGCGAGCTGGACCCAACGATTGGAGATAAAGGAGGCCTGTGGCGCGGCCACGCGCTGTGAATCCTGATTCACGGAGGTAGCTTTTTGGGAGTCGGTGCGGAGAATTGCGGGACGGCTTGCTTTCCCTTCCAAGTATGAGCGTCCCGTATTCCGATCGGGATGGCTCGCCCGGATCATGCCCGCGCGAAACGGGAACGATCCTTGACGCGCGTCAGGCGCGCGCGACAGTTTTCGGACAGGAAGGAATCAGGCGTCGCCGCTGCCGCGGAACGTCGGCAGGTTCTTCGTCGCGAACTCGAGCATGCGCTCGATCGGCACGCGCGCACGCCGGGCGACATCCGCGTCGACGAACACCTCGTGCCCCGGCGCGCCTTCGAGCGTCTCGATGAGGTTGTAGAGGCCGTTCATCGCCATCCACGGGCAGTGCGCGCAGCTCTGGCAGGTGGCGCCCTTGCCCGCGGTGGGCGCCTCGATGAACGTGACGCCGGGCAGGCGCTTCCTCATCTGGTGGAGGATTCCGCCGTCGGTCGCGACGATGTACTCCTTCGCGCCGAGGCGCTCGGCCGCCTGGATGATGCCGGTGGTCGAGCCCACCGCGTCGGCGAGCGCGATCACGCTCCGCGGCGATTCCGGGTGCACGAGCACCTTCGCCTTCGGGTGCAGCGCCTTCAGCTCCTCCAGCTGGATCGCCTTGAACTCGTCGTGCACGACGCACGAGGCGTTCCACATGAGCATGTCCGCGCCGGTCACGCGCTGCACGTAGTCGCCGAGGTGCTTGTCGGGCGCCCACAGGACCTTCCTGCCCTGCGCGTGCAGCCACCCGACGATCTTCTCGGCGATCGAGGAGGTCACCATCCAGTCCGCGCGCGCCTTCACCTCGGCGCTCGTGTTCGCATAGACGACCACCACGCGGTCCGGATGCGCGTCGCAGAACTTCGCGAACTCGCCTGCCGGGGTCGCGAGGTCGAGCGAGCATTCGGCCGCGAGGTCGGGCATCAGCACGCGCTTCTCGGGATTGAGGATCTTCGCGGTCTCGCCCATGAAGCGCACGCCCGCCACGACGATCGTCTTCGCCGCGTGCTCGTGGCCGAAGCGCGCCATCTCGAGCGAATCGGAGACGGTGCCGCCGGTTTCCTGCGCGAGGTCCTGCAGGTCCGGGTGGACGTAGTAGTGCGAGACGAGCACCGCGTCGCGTTGCTTCAGCAGCTTCTTCGCCTTCGCGACGAGCGCGGGCCGTTCCCCGGCGGACACGACGCGCGGCGGCTTGGCCGGTGCGATGCCGATGTCGCCGGAATAGCGCTCGAAGCGGATCTGGATGGGTTGTGCGATCGCCATCGGTCGATTCTAAGGCATGGTCGCCATGCTAAAATCGCGTCCTTGTCGCCCCGGCTTTTACCGGGACGCGCCCGGGCCAAGCCGGCCGGCGGGACCATCGATACGAACCCCACCTTCGTGGGGACCCCGCGAGGCGGCGCAGGCCCTGGGAAATCCCAATGAGGCAGCTCCTCCTCGACTTCACACGGGCGCCCGCGCCCACCTTCGCGAACTTCGTCCATGGCGGCAACGCCGAGGCGGCGCACGCCCTGGAGGCGGCCGCGCGCGGCGAATGCGCCGAGCGTGTCATCTATATTTGGGGCGAAAACGCCGCCGGCAAGACCCACCTGCTGCAGGCCTTCGCCGCGGCCGGGGGCGCGCGCTACGTGCCGGGCGAAAAGTTCGTGCCCGAGGACGCGCGCGGC
>Ga0134128_10008378_pt1 | contig 12442 bp, 11 predicted proteins | sample KB31754_FD_96462 | JGI IMG/M metagenome (GOLD analysis project Ga0134128, IMG submission 96462) | Terrestrial soil microbial communities with excess Nitrogen fertilizer from Kellogg Biological Station, Michigan, USA - KB3-175-4 | ecosystem: Environmental > Terrestrial > Soil > Unclassified ...
GGATGGCCTTGATCACCCCGGCGACCAGGTTGGTCGGTGGTCCGGCCACCACTTCCTCAGTTTCCTCGGTCATAGTCACCTCTTACAACCTCTTGCACCTGTCCCGCGCGGCGCGCGATCGCCGCGATGACGGCACCCAGCGCGATCCCGGAGGCCACGTCGCTGGGATAATGCACTCCCAACAACATCCGCGACAACGCCATCGGCGGCACCACGACCGCGGGCAGCGGCAGACCGGTGATCCGGCCCATCAGAATCGCGGCGGCCGTGGTGGAAGTGGCGTGTGCGGACGGAAAACTCAGCTGGCTGGGTGTGTCGACGTTCACCACGACGGCCGGGTCGTGCGGCCGCTTGCGCCGGACGATCCGCTTGACGACGACGGCGGCGGCGTGGGCGACGAACGCTCCGGCCCCGGCCGCCAGCCAGTCCCGGCGCCGCTTCGGCGAAAGGGCCGCGCCGAGCAGGGCGACGGCCACCCAGCCGATGCTGTGCTCGCCGAAGTGGGACAGCGCGCGCGCCACCGGTAGCGCTCCGGGGCGATCACCCAGTGCCGCCTGGACGGCGACTAGCGCGGCCACCTCACCGCGCGGCGCCTCTGCAGCAGCGGCCTCAGGCATGTTCTGCAGCTGGCAGCAACGCCGTCTCCCACTTCTGCTTGCTGGACAACACCGGCAGCGCGTCGCGGTACGTCTTGCGCATCTCGTCGAACCGGCTGAGCAGCTGACGCTGACGGCGCAGTGATTCGAACAACAGCGAGAACATCTTTCGCCGATCCCGCTGCCGGTAGACCACGCCACACCCGTCGGCCGTCGTCACCGTCACGCCGTCAACCGTGCACAGCCGGAACCAGCGCGCATCCTGGGTCGGCACGTTGTACTCCGGGCTCCCGTGGGCATCGGTGTCGGCCTTGGTCATGTTGTGCAGGATCCCGCGGGCCAGCCGGTAGCCGATCGACACCGGGTTCACCGGCGGCTTCATCGCCTTGCTTGGGTAGCGCGGCTGCGGCAGTTCGCTCGCCGCCGGCAGCACCACCGCGTCCGGGTATTCCTTGCGCAGGCGATGCACCTCGGGCAACGCGGATTCCAGGATCGAGAAGATGTGCTCGGGCCCGGCGAGGAAGTCGTCGATGGCCCGGTTCTGGATAGCAACCGTCGAATACTCAAGGCACGCAAGGTGTTTCAGCGTTGCCTTGAGGTGGCTGCGAACCAGCCCGGTGATGTCACCATCCCAGTGCAGCGCGGCGACCACCAGCCGGTTGCGCAGGTGGAAGTAGGCCTGCCAGTCGATGGCGTCGTCCTTGTCGCTCCAGGCCATGTGCCAGATCGCCGCGCCGGGCAGCGTGACGGTCGGATACCCGTGCTCGCCGGCGCGCAGACCGTATTCGGCGTCGTCCCATTTGATGAATAGCGGCAGCGGCTGGCCCAGCTCCTCGGCGACCTGCCGCGGGATCATGCACGTCCACCAGCCATTGAAGTCGACGTCGATGCGACGGTGCAGCAGCGCGCTCCGAGGATTCTTGTCGCTCAACGGGAATTCGGCGAAATCGTGATCGTACTCGGCGTGCGGTGCGGCGGTCCACATGAAGTTCGACTGGTCGACCACCTCGCCCATGATGTGCAGGTGTGACGGCTCCTGCAGGTTGAGCATCTGACCGCCGATGAGCATCGGCGTCTTGGCGAAGCGGTGCATCGCCAGCACCCGCAGGATCGAGTCCGGCTCGATGCGGATGTCGTCGTCCATGAACAGGATCTGTTGGCAGTCAGTGTTTTTCAGCGCCTCGTACATCACCCGGCTGTAGCCGCCGGAACCGCCGAGATTGGGCTGGTTGTGGATCGACAGCCGATCGCCCAGACCCGCGGCCGCCGCCGGGAAGTCCGGGTGATCGCGCACCTTGCGGACGCCCTGGTCCGGGACGATCACCGCACCAATCACCTCGTCCACCAAGGGATCTGCGGTGAGGTCGGCGAGCGCGTTGACACAGTCGGCGGGACGATTGAACGTCGGGATGCCGACGGCGATGTTGGCCGGTACCGGAGCCGGCTCGGTCGCATACCAGCCGCCGCTCACCAAGTTGACCGCGCTGTCGGTGGTGATGTCGCACCAGATCCAGCCGCCATCCTCGAACGGCTTGAGCGCCACCTCGATCTCGACGACGGCCGGTTGATCGTCGGTGCCGACGAATTGGCGGCCCTCCACCGAGATCCGCACCCCGGTGGCCTTCGACCGGTACACGTCGACGCGTCCGGTTCCGGTCAGCTCGACCCGCAGCACCACCGAATTGCAAATAGACCAGCGCCGCCAGTAGCTGGCGGGGAACGCGTTGAAGTACGTGGCGAACGACACCTCGGACTCTTTGCCGATCTCCAGCGAGGTGCGGCTCGTCGCGTGTGCCCGCCGGGCGTTGGTCGTCGACTCCTCCAGATACAGCTTGCGCACGTCGAGCGGCTCGCCGGGACGCGGCAGGATGATCCGGGACAGCAGGCTCACGGCAGTCATCAGGCGCCACTCTCCCCCGCAAGCGGGTGGAACCCCCACCTCATCGCTACCCCTCTCAATTCTTCGTCGGCGCGCATCGCGCGCCTTCCTCTTTGTTCTGGGTTTCCGTCAACGATGCGCCGTCTCGCAGGTGCGGCGCGAGGACGTTGTCGTACATATTCAGTGCGCTGGCGATGGCCATGTGCATATCCAGATACCGGTAGGTGCCCAGCCGGCCGCCGAAAAGTACCTTCGACGAAGCGGTTTCGGACTTCGCCCTGGCTCGATACGCGGCCAGCACGGCGCGGTCGGACTCGGTGTTGATCGGATAATAGGGCTCGTCGTCGTCCTCGGCGAACCGCGAGTATTCCCGCATGATGACGGTCTTGTCGGCCGGATAGTCGCGCTCGGTGTGAAAGTGACGGAACTCGTGGATGCGGGTGTAGGGCACGTCGGGGTCGTTGTAGTTCATCACCGGTGTGCCCTGGAAATCCCCGATGGGCAGCACCTCCAGCTCGAAGTCGAGGGTGCGCCAGCCCAGCCGGCCCTCGGCGTAGTCGAAGTAGCGGTCCAGCGGGCCCGTATAAACAACGGGGGCCGACCGGGATTCTTGGCGTAGCTGCTCGCGCACGTCGAACCAGTCGGTGTCCAGCCTGACCTCGATGCGGTCGTCGCTGGCCATGTTCTGCAGCCAGGCCGTGTAACCGTCGACGGGCAGGCCCTCGTAGGTGTCGCTGAAGTAGCGGTTGTCGAAGGTGTAGCGCACCGGTAGCCGGGTGATGTTGGCGGCCGGGAGTTCCTTGGGGTCGGTCTGCCACTGCTTGGCGGTGTAGCCCTTGACGAAGGCCTCGTAGAGCGGGCGGCCGATCAACGAGATCGCCTTTTCCTCGAGGTTTTGCGCGTCGGCAGTGTCGATCTCAGAGGCCTGCTCGGCGATGAGCTTGCGGGCTTCGTCGGGGGTGAAGTACCTGCCGAAGAATTGCGACACCAGGCCCAGCCCCATCGGGAACTGATAGGCCTGCCCCTTGTGCATGGCGAACACCCGGTGCCGGTAGTCGGTGAAGTCGGTGAACTGCCGCACGTAGTCCCAGACCCTCTTGTTGGAGGTGTGGAACAGGTGGGCGCCGTATTTGTGGACCTCGATGCCGGTGCGCGGCTCGGCTTCCGAATAGGCGTTGCCGCCGATGTGCGGGCGGCGGTCCACAACGAGTACGCGCTTCCCGAGCTGGGTAGCCACGCGCTCGGCAATGGTCAGTCCGAAGAATCCAGAGCCGACGACGAAAAGATCGAAACGAGCGGTCATCGGTTGCTTAGGGTATCTGACCCCGTCGCCCTAACCCATTTGGCGAGGCCAGAGAGGCCCGGCCGTGTTATCCACGGCCGTCCGGGGATCCGCGATCACAGTCCTGGTCGCAATTGCCTCACGATTCAATATCACCACTCTAGTAACAGATCCCTCACTCGTACCATCGACTGTGTGTGGTTCCTGCCAGAAGGACCGGCGGGGCCGCCGACACAAACACATAGTCAGATAGAGGAGACTTCCGTGCCGAACCGACGCCGACGCAAGCTCTCGACAGCCATGAGCGCGGTTGCCGCCCTGGCAGTGGCGAGTCCGTGCGCATACTTCCTTGTCTACGAATCGACGGCCGACAACAAAGCGCCCGAGCATCACGAGTTCAAGCAGGCGGCGGTGATGAGCGACCTGCCCGGCGAGCTGATGGGTGCGCTATCGCAGGGGCTGTCGCAGTTCGGGATCAACATGCCCCCGGTGCCCGCCTTGAACGGGGGTGCGACCACACCCGGTCTCGCCAGCCCCGGCCTGGGCACTCCAGGCCTCGGAACCCCCGGACTGGGGACGACGGGCCTGACCAATCCGGGCTTGACGAGTCCCGGCCTGACGAGCCCCGGTGTGACGAGCCCCGGCCTGACGAACCCGGGCATGGCGCCCATGACACCCGGGCTCACTGCACCGGGTGCGTTGCCGACCACCCCGGGCGCGGGGGTCGCGACCCCGGGCGCCGGGCTCAACCCGGCGCTTTCCAACCCCGGGCTGACCAGCCCGGCTGGGGTCGCACCGGGGCTGGGCAGCCCGACCCTGTCTCCGACCGAAGTTCCGATCGACTCCGGGGCCGGATTGGACCCGGGTGTCGGCGGCACCTACCCGATCCTCGGCGACCCGTCGACGTTCGGTAACGGTTCGCCTGTCGGTGGCGCCACCGGCCTGGGCGGCGGCTCGGGTTCCGGTGCCAGTGGCGGGCTGGTCAACGACGTGATGCAAGCCGCCAACCAGTTGGGCGCCGGTCAGGCGATTGACCTACTCAAGGGCTTGGTGATGCCGGCGATCACGCAGGGCATGCAGGGCGGCGGGGCCGCGGGTGCCCTGCCGGGCGCTGCCGCAGGTGCCCTGCCGAGCGCCGCGGGTGTCCTGCCGGGCGCCGCGGGTGCCCTGCCGGGTGCCGCAGCAGGAGCTCTCCCGGCCGCCGCCGGTGCACTGCCGGCGGCCGCCGGCGCGGTACCGGTACTGCCCCCGGTCTGACCTTTCGCACACCCTCCACCAGACGGCACCGCAGAATCATCTGCGGTGCCGTCGATTTTCCACGATTCGGCCTCGCCCAACCTCGTGTCGTCCCATAGATAACATCAGAAACACACGTAACATCGCCTGGTGTCCCGTAGTCGTGCCCCGACGATGTTGCTCACCGCCATCGCGGCGACCGTCGTCATCGTCTCGTGGGTGGGCGACACACGCGATCGCGGCACTTCCAGCCCACCGCCGGCCCGCGGCACCCGACTCGTCGAGCAGCCGCTGATGGGGCTGGGTGCCGGTGTGACGGTTCGCGAAATCAGTCAGGACACCCCTTTTTCTCTGGTCGCGCTGACCGGCGACCTGGCCGGCACGTCGACGCGCGTGCGCGCCAAGCGTCCCGACGGTTCGTGGGGACCCTGGTATCAGACCGAGTATGAAACCGCGGCGCCCGACCCGGCGTCTCGAATGGGCGGTGACGACTCGGCGAGGTCAGGCCACCCCGCCGGCGTCACGGAGGGGCCGCGCGGCACGGATCCGGTCTTCGTCGGCACCACGACGACCGTCCAGATCGCGGTCACCCGCCCGCTCGATGCGCCGGTGACCCAGCCGCCTCCGGCACCCCCGAGCGACAAGAGGGACTTGGGATACAAACCGGCGTCCCGAGAACAGCCCTTCGGGCAGAACATCTCCGCCGTCCTCATCTCCCCGCCGCAAGCGCCGACCCAAACACAGTGGACACCGCCGTCCGGCGTCGTGATGCCCGGGCAAGCGCCCCCCATCATCAGCCGGGCGGAATGGGGCGCCGACGAATCGCTGCGATGCGGTAGCCCGCAGTACGACAACGGGATTCGCGCCGCGGTCGTCCACCACACCGCGGGCAGCAACGACTACTCCCCGCTGGAATCAGCCGGGATCGTCAAGGCCATCTACACCTATCACAGCAAGACGCTGGGCTGGTGCGACATCGCGTACAACGCGCTGGTCGACAAGTACGGCCAGGTGTTCGAGGGCAGCGCAGGCGGACTCGCCAAAGCGGTCGAGGCGTTCCACACCGGCGGATTCAACCGCAACACCTGGGGCGTGTCGATGATCGGCAACTTCGACGACGTGCCCCCGACACCGATCCAACTGCGCACCGTGGGCCGGCTACTCGGCTGGCGGTTGAGTATCGACGGCGTCGACCCCAAGGGCGCGGTGCAACTGGAGTCGGCCGGCAGCCACTACACCACTTTTCCGGCCGGCTCCATCGCGACGCTTCCGACCATCTTCACCCATCGCGACGTCGGGAACACCGACTGCCCGGGCAACGCCGCCTACGCGTTGATGGACGAAATACGGGATATCGCATCGCATTTCAACGATCCTCCCGAGGAGTTGATCGAGGCACTGCAGGGTGGCGCGATCTATGATCACTGGCAGGCGATCGGCGGGATGAACAGCGTGCTGGGCGCGCCGACCTCACCGGAAGGCAGTGCCGCCGGTGACGCCCGCTTTGTCACTTTCGCCCGGGGCGCGATGTACTGGTCACCCGAGACAGGCCCCCAACCGGTCACCGGCGCCATCTACGACGCCTGGGGCTCTGAGAGCTACGAACGCGGGCCGCTCGGATTGCCCACCAGTGCGGAAATACAAGAGCCACTGCAGATTACGCAGAATTTCCAGCATGGCACGCTGAACTTCGAGCGGCTGACCGGTAACGTCACCGAAGTCGTGGACGGTATAACGACGTCGCTGGCCACCCAATTACCAAGCGGCCCAACGGTGCCGGCCGAACACTTCTCGCTACCGACGCACCCGGCGGCGACCTGAGGGCGCTAAAGCCGATTGCGCCGTTCCTCCTCGCGCCCCTGCGCGGCGCTAAAGCCACCAGCGTTCGAGCACCCGTCCCACACCGTCGTCATTGTTGGCGGCGGTGACCTCGTCGGCGGCGGCCCGCACGTCGGGATGGGCGTTGCCCATGGCCACGCCATGGCCCGCCCAGCGCAGGATCGGCAGGTCGTTGGGCATGTCACCGAACGCCACCACCTCGTCGCGGGCGATCTCCAACGGCCTGGCGATCTCGTCCACGCCGGTGGCCTTGCTGATCCCCAGCGGCACGATCTCGATCAGGCCGTTGTTGGTGGAGTAGGTGATGTCGCCCTCGATGCCGACGTGCTTGGCCAGTTCGGCAGCCATGTCGGAGCTGCGGGCCCCCGCCCGGCGGATGAGCAGCTTGATCGCCGGGGCACTGAGCAGGTCTTCGATCGACACCTCGGTGTTGTCCGGGTTCAGCCAGGCATGCTCGTAGCCCGGCGAGCTGATGAACTGAGGAGTCGCCGTGTCATGGGCGCGCTCGCCGATTCGCTCGACGGCCAGTCCCGCGCCGGGGATGACGCGAGTGGCCAGCTCCGCCAGTTCGGCCAGGGTGTCGACGGAAAGCGTGCGCGTCGACACCACCCGGTCGGTCGCGGAGTCGTAGATCACGGCGCCGTTGGCGCACACGGCGATGGGGGCGAAGCCAAGCGCGTCGACGACGGGACGTATCCACCGCGGCGGGCGCCCGGTCGCCACGACGAACTGTGCACCGGCGTCCACGGCGGCGCGGATGGCGTCGCGGGTGCGTGGGGTGATCTTTTCGTCGTCGTCGAACAGGGTGCCGTCGACGTCGCAGGCGATGAGCGTCGGCTTCATCGTCATCGGTCCCGACCGCTCAATGCAATCCGCTTTGGGTCTGCCCCGGTCGCGTGACGCCGTCGGTTCCGTATTTCTGCATCCGGGCCTGCAACTCCGACAACCGGATCGCTCGGGAATCGTCCTGGGTGGGTGCCGCACCGCCCAATCGGCGCGGCACCCAGAATTCACCCTTCGGGTGCGGATATTCCTCCTGCACCCGGTACAGCAGGGCATTGAGCGCCTCGCGCAACACCGCGTTGAGTTGCTCGGGCGTGCCCAGCGGTGGCAGCGGCCGCCCGGCGACCACGGTGATCGGAACGTTGTTGCGCAGCACCTTCTTAGGATGGTCCTTGGGCCAGATCCGATGGGCGCCCCACACGATCACCGGGACGATCGGCACCTGGGCTTCCAGCGCCATCCGTGCCGCCCCGGTCTTGAATTCCCGCAGTTCGAAACTGCGGCTGATGGTGGCCTCGGGGTGCGTCCCGATCAGCTCGCCCGCGCGCATGCGCTGCACCGCCGCGTCGAAAGCGTCGTGTCCCGACTTGCGATCCACCGGGATCAGGCGGGCGTGCTTGATGACGTAGTTCACCGCCTTCACGTCGGCCATCTCCGCCTTGATCATGAAGTACGCGCGCCGCCGCCGCTCCCGGACGGCCAGCAGCGTGGGCAGCCAGTCCAGGTAGCTGGTGTGGTTCTGGGCCAGCAGGGCGCCGCCCCGCTCGGGGATGTTCTCGAGGCCCTGATAGGTGAACTTGGTTCCCTGCATGGCGACCATCGGCGGGACGATCCACTCGGCCAACCGGTAGAACCCCTCGGGCATTTCTTCTCCTTCGCCTACTGCGACGGGCGTTCGGCCTGGTTGGCGGCCTTCTTGGCCGATCGGGCCGCCGCCTCGTCGGCCTCGATCCGCGCGGCCTCCGCCCGGGTCGGGGCTCCTCCGCCCAGCCGGTGCGGCACCCAGTACGCTCCGGGATCGCTCGGATAGCGCTGTTGCGCCTGGTGCAGCAACGTGGTCATCGAGTCGCGCAGGGCAGCGTCGGTCTGCGCAATGTCTTCGCGCACCTGCAACGGTGCGCCTACCTGCACAGTGACAGGTATTTTGGCTCGGCCCAGTTTACGTGGGTGGTCCTTGGTCCAGATTCGGTGTGCCCCCCAGACGATCAGCGGGACGATAGGGACGTCCGCTTCGATGGCCATCCGGGCGGCGCCGGTCTTGAATTCTTTGAGCTCAAAGCTGCGGCTGATCGTGGCTTCCGGATACACGCCCACCAGCTCACCTTCACGGAGTCGCTGCACGGCGATCGCGTAGGCGCCCGCGCCGGCGCCGCGGTTCACCGGGATGGCGCGGGTGTGCTTGATCAGGAAATTGACCACTTTCACCCGCTGCATCTCGGCCTTGATCATGAACCGCAGGCGTCGTTCCCGGCGGTGTACGGCCAGGGCGGCCGGCAAGAAGTCGACATAGCTGGTGTGGTTGATCGCCACCACGGCGCCGCCCCGCTCGGGAATATGCTGCTCGCCGCTGTAGGTGATTTTGGTGCCGGTGGCCGCCACAACCAGTTGGGCCAGAAGCTCCAGCGCGCGGAAGGTCGGCTCCACCACCGATCACTACTCCGGCGCCCCTGTGGACTTCGCACGACGAGCCGCCCGCGCGGCTGCCTCCTCGGCTTCCAACCGGGCGGCCTCCGCCAGCGAAGGGGCGCCCCCGCCCAACCGGTGCGGCACCCAGAACTCCCCGGCAGGATGCGCTCCGTACATCTCCTGCGCGCGTTCCAGCAGGTGCTGCATCCGGGAGCGCAGCAGGCCCCTCAATTCCTCGATGGCCAATGTCGGCTCAATCGGCTCGCCCACCAGCACGATGATCGGCACCTTCGGGCGCCACAGCTTCTTCGGGTGGTCCTTGGTCCAGATGCGCTGGGCGCCCCAGACGATCACCGGGACGATCGGTACCCCGGCCTCGACCGCCATGCGGGCGGCCCCCGATTTGAACTCCTTGATCTCGAAGCTGCGGCTGATGGTGGCTTCGGGATAAACCCCGACCAGCTCACCGTCTTTCAGGTGCCGGACGGCGGCCTCGTAGGAGGCGGCCCCGTCTTGCCGATTCACCGAGATGTGCCGCAGGCTGCGCATGATCGGCCCGGTGACCTTGTGGTCGAACACCTCCTGCTTGGCCATGAATCGCACCTTGCGACCCAGGCGCTGCTTGTAGGCGGGCAACCCGGCGAAAGTGAAGTCCAGGTAGCCGGTGTGGTTGATCGCGATGACCGCACCGCCGCTTGTCGGTAGATTCTCCACGCCCGCGACCGTGATCTTCAGGCCCTGCACGCGCCATACCAAGCGGGCTAGTGCAATGACAGTCCCGTAAACCGGTTCCACAGCTCATCAGCCTAGTGCTCCGGACCGCGGGGTGGCCCCCGGCGCCGAAAATCCGCACCGCCGGCCCGGGACCACCCGGCTGCGGCACCGAGCCCGACCCGGTGCCTCGCGCTAAGCTCGGGGACTGAAAACCGTCATCGTCGGCCGAGACCGAATCGGTCCACCAGCGTTCCACGGAAAGGTATTAGTGCAGGTCACCAGCCTAGGCCACGCCGGATTTTTGATCGAGACCCAGGCGGGCAGCATCCTTTGCGACCCCTGGGTCAATCCCGCCTACTTCGCATCCTGGTTCCCGTTCCCGGACAACAGCACGCTGGACTGGGACAGCTTGGGCGCCTGCGACTACCTGTATGTGTCGCACCTGCACAAGGATCACTTCGACGCGAAGAACCTGGCCGAGCACGTCAACAAGGACGCGACCGTCCTGCTGCCGGAATTTCCGGTGCCAGATCTGCGAAATGCATTGCAGGAATTGGGCTTTCACCGATTCTTCGAGACAAGCAATTCGGTCAAGCATCGGGTCGAGGGCCCCAAGGGCGACCTCGACGTCATGATCATCGCCCTCCGGGCCCCCGCCGACGGCCCGATCGGCGATTCGGCACTGCTGGTTTCCGACGGCGCGACAACGGTTTTCAACATGAACGACGCCCGCCCGGTCGACCTGGACGTGCTGGCGTGCGAGTTCGGGCACATCGATGTGCACCTGCTGCAGTACTCCGGGGCCATCTGGTACCCGATGGTCTACGACATGCCTGCCCGCGCCAAGGAGTCGTTCGGCGTCCAGAAGCGGCAGCGGCAGATGGACCGCGCCCGCCAATACCTCGCCCAGGTCGGGGCGACGTGGGTAATCCCCTCGGCGGGCCCGCCCTGCTTCCTGGATCCGGAGTTACGCCACCTCAACGACGACCACGGGGATCCAGCCAACATCTTCCCGGATCAAATGGTGTTCCTGGACCAGATGCGCACGCACGGGCACGACCGCGGCTTGCTGATGATCCCCGGATCCGCCGCCGACTTCACCGGATCCACCCTGCATTCGCTGCACCACCCGCTGCCCACCGACGAGGTCGAGGCCATCTTCACCACGGGCAAGGCCGGCTACATCGCCGAGTACGCCGAGCGGATGGCGCCCGTCGTCGCCGCGGAACGGGCCAGCTGGGCCCCCGCGGCCGGGGAGCCGCTCCTGGAACCGCTGCGCGCCCTGTTCGAGCCGATCATGTCGCAAAGCGACGAGATCTGCGACGGGATCGGCTACCCCGTCGAACTGGTGCTCGGCCCCGAGACCGTGATCCTGGACTTCCCGAAACGGGCGGTGCGGGAGCGGATTCCGGATGAGAAGGTCCGCTACGGCTTCGAGATCGCGCCGGAGTTGGTGCGCACCGTGCTGCGCGATCACGAGCCGGACTGGGTCAACACGATCTTCTTGTCCACCCGTTTCAGGGCATGGCGCGTCGGCGGCTACAACGAATACCTCTACACCTTCTTCAAGTGCCTGACCGGCGAACGGATCGCTTATGCCGACGGCTGGTTCGGCGAAACTCACGACGACTCGGCGTCGGTCACACTGGATGGCTGGGAGATTCAGCGCCGTTGTCCGCACCTCAAGGCTGACCTCTCGAAATTTGGTGTGGTGGAAGGAAACACGTTGACCTGCAACCTGCATGGGTGGCAGTGGCGATTGGACGACGGGCGCTGCCTGACCGCACGCGGTCACCAGCTGCGGAGCCGCCGGGCGTGAACGACTCCTACGGCTCCTACGATGACGGCCTGGTTCAGCTGGATCGCGCGGCGATCACGCTGCGCCGCTACCACTTTCCGTCGGGCACATCGAAGGTCATCGCGCTCGACACGATCCGCGGGTACAAAGCCGAAAAGCTGGGGCTTCTCACGCAGCGGTTCCGGATTTGGGGCAGCTCGGACTTTCGCCGCTGGCTTCCCCTGGACGTGCAACGGCCGCTGCGGTCGACGTTGATCACCCTGGACGTGCCGGGGACCTGGCCCACCCCCGCGTTCACGCCGGCGCGCGCGGACGAGTTCACCGCGCTGCTCGACGAATTGCTGAGCTCGCGCGGTTAACGGTTAACGGTTAGCGGCTGGCTCGCGGCGAGCGGCGGGCGGCGGCCAGTGCCGAACGTGCACTGATTGCGAATTCTGGCGCGATTTCTCGCAGTGGTTACACGCTGGGTGACGAGTCAGCGCGCGTCCAATGCCGCGCGCGCCGCGTTGTAGCCCGGGATGAACGTGATCCCGGGACCGCCGTGGCAGCCCGCACTACCCAGGTACAGGCCGTCGATCGGGATCGGCTGGCCCAGGAAACCCCTCGGGCCGGGCCGGTTGGGGCCTATCTGGTTCGCATTCAACAGGCCGTGGCAGTAGTCGCCGCCCGGCGCGCCGAACATCACACCC
>Ga0134128_10008379_pt1 | contig 12442 bp, 11 predicted proteins | sample KB31754_FD_96462 | JGI IMG/M metagenome (GOLD analysis project Ga0134128, IMG submission 96462) | Terrestrial soil microbial communities with excess Nitrogen fertilizer from Kellogg Biological Station, Michigan, USA - KB3-175-4 | ecosystem: Environmental > Terrestrial > Soil > Unclassified ...
GAAGCGCAAGCCGGCTCTGGGCACGATATTCTGGCGTCCGGCGGTCCCTGGCAGGTGCAGGCCTTTGCCGACCAACTGGAGCCGATGGACGACATCATGGGGCCGATCATCCAGCAGAATGGCGAGCCCAACGGTACGGTCAAATATCTCGGCCAGGCCGGTGGCAAGTGGCTCGCGGTTCCCGCTTCCGTCGGCAGCCAGATCAAGGGGCCGTGCTCGCGCATCGACCTGATGAAAAAATACGCCAATATCGACGTACAGGCGATGTATCCGGCTGGTAGTCAGCCGAAGGCAGACAATTGGACCACGGACACTTTCCTGAAGGCGGCCGAAGCCTGTCATAAGGGCGGTTATCCCTTCGGCATCGGACTGGGCGAGACCACCGACAGCGTCGATGCTGCAGGCGCGTTCTTTCAGGCGTTCGGTGCGCAACTTGTGGACGCCAAGGGTAACATCACGGTGAAGTCCGACAATGTTCGCCAAGCCCTCGAATTCTACAAGAAGCTGATTTCCTTCCTGCCGCCGGATGTGGCGGCGTGGGACGACGCCTCGAACAACAAGTGGCTTGTGGCCGGCAAGGGTGCGCTGATCATGAACCCGCCGAGCGCCTGGGCGGTGGCAAAGCGCGATGCGCCGAAAGTCGCGGAGCAGCTATGGACCCACGGTTTCCCAGCCGGTCCGAAAGGGCGTTTTGCGCCCTACCTGCCGTTCTTCTGGTCCGTGTGGAAGTTCTCCAAGAACAAGGCGGCGGCCAAGAGCCTGCTCACTCACCTGTCGCAACCCTCGTCCATCGAAAAGATGGTGAACGCGAGCGGCGGCTACGATCTGCCGGCCTATGCTAAGCTTACTACCTTGAAGGTCTGGGCGGAGGCGGAGCCCCCGAAGGGCACGCTCTTCCAATACCCAGATCCCTACCACCAGCAGACGCTGTCCATTGCGGCTTCGCCTGCGCCGCCCAAGATCGCGCAGCAGATTTATACTCAGGCGACGCTGACGAAGATGGCGCTGAAATATGCCCAGGGCCAGAAGATGGAAGACGTCATCTCCTGGGCCGGAGACGAGTGCGAAGGCTTCATGCGCAGCTGACGAGAAGCAGTCCGCGCAGCGGTCCAACGGATCTGGACCGCTGCGTGACCTGACCTCTTAAAGTGCCAGATCCCGAGACGGGCCGGTATCGGCTCTACGAAATTTCTCGAAGGGACACGCTCATGGCTGATGTCGTATTCCAGCACAGCCGCAGCGCTCGCGCGACGGGTTCGCGCAAGAGAGCAGGCTTGCACTATGCGCTCCGGCGGAAATCGACTGTAGCGTTTCTGCTGGCACTGCCGCTCATCCTCTTGATCGCCATCCTCGTGCTCTATCCTGCCCTCTACTCGATTCATCTGGCGACTCTGAACAAGTCGATGCAGCACTACGTCGGCTTCGGGAATTTCCGATTCCTGTTCCGGCGCGACACCTTCTGGATGGTGGTGGAGCAATCCTGCCTCTTCGCCATTACCGCGGTGATCTTCAAAGCGCTGATCGGCTTTTTCGTTGCCCATTTCGTTCACAACATCCCGGCCAAAGGCCAGCGCAAGTGGCGCGGCATGCTGCTGGTGCCATGGGTAGTCCCGCCGGCGATGAGCACGCTGGCCTGGCTCTGGCTGTTTGACCCGTCCTACAGTGCCTTCAATTACACTCTTGGTTTGTTTGGTGCCGGTCCAATCCCGTGGCTCGGCGAAGCCGGCTGGGCCCGCTTCTCGGTGATCCTCGTCAACGTCTGGGCCGGCGCCCCATTCTTCATGATCATGTACCTCGCGTCGCTCAAATCGGTGCCCGATCAGCTCTATGAAGCGGCGGCCATCGACGGCGCCAATTGGTGGCAGCGCACCTGGTATGTGACGCTGCCGATGATGCGCAACATCATCGCTGTCACCGCCTTGTTCTCGCTGATTGTGACGTTCGCGAACTTCGACATTGTCCGCATTCTCACCGCCGGCGGTCCGCTGGACCAGACGCATCTGTTTGCGACGTGGGCCTTCAAAATTGGTATCGAAGGCGGTGATATCCCACTCGGCGCCAGCGTGTCGCTGTTCATGGTGCCGATCCTGGCAGTCGCGGCGATCTTCATTTTGCGCGACATCTCCAAACGTGGGAACGAAGCCTGATGAGCGCAGTCACGATCGACAAGGGTGGGCCCCGCCGCAAGGTCAAGTATGGCAGCATGAGCCGCGACCGTACCTGGGCGCTGCGATGGTCCTATTTCTTTCTGGTGCTGTTTGCGATCTTCTCGCTGACGCCGCCGTTCTACATGCTGATCACCTCGCTCAAGAGCAGCGGGGAGATTTCGGCCGCGATCAATCCCTGGTGGGTATTTCACCCGACGCTCAGCAACTATCAAGAGTTGCTCGGATCGAACCAGTATCTGCGGTTCTTCTTGAATTCCGCGATGGTGTCGATCTTCGTAGTTACCATCACGATGCTCATCAGCGTGCCGGCGGCGTTCGCGCTGTCGCGGATGAAATTCTGGGGTTCGGCGGTGCTCGCCACCGGAGTGTTCCTGACCTATCTCATCCCGGATTCGCTATTGTTCATCCCGCTGTTCAAGATGTTCGCCAAGCTGGGGGAATTGACGGGAATCCAGCTGATCAACCGCTGGTATGTGCTACTCTTCATCTATCCGACCCTGACGGTGCCCTTCTGTACCTGGATCATGATCGGTTATTTCGCCTCGATCCCGAAGGAGCTTGATGAAGCCGCGATCATCGACGGCGCCTCCTGGCTGCAGACGCTGACCCGCATTTTCATCCCGGTCGCGCTGCCTGGGCTGATCGCAGCCACGATCTTCGCTTTCACGGTGTCCTGGGCACAATTCCTGTATCCGTTGGTCTTCACGACATCGACGGACCAGCTGGTGCTTCCGGTCGGGATCATCACGACCCTGGTTAAGGGCGACGTGTTCAATTGGGGACAGATCATGACCGGCGCACTGCTTGGCGCCGCTCCGCCCCTGATCATCTACGCTTTCCTGATGGATTATTACATTGCCGGCCTTACCGCCGGTGCGACGAAGGGTTGAAGTCGATGGCTGAAGTGAATCTACGCAAAGTCGTGAAACGTTACGATGACGTCGAAGCGGTCCGCGGCATCGACCTCGATATCGCCGATGAGGAGTTCGTCGTACTCGTGGGGCCATCGGGTTGCGGCAAATCCACCACGCTGCGGATGATCGCCGGGCTCGAAGACATCAGCGACGGCGACATCATGATTGGTGGCGACGTCGTCAACGATGTGCCGCCGAAGGACCGCGACATCGCCATGGTGTTCCAGAACTACGCGCTTTACCCGCATATGACGGTTGCGGAGAACATGTCCTTCGGACTGCGGCTGAAGCACTATCCCAAAGCCGAGATCAAGGCCCGCGTCACCGAAGCGGCCCGGCTGCTCGACATTACCGACCTGATCGACCGCAAGCCGAAGCAACTTTCCGGCGGCCAGCGTCAGCGCGTCGCGATGGGCCGCGCCATCGTGCGCAATCCGAAGGTCTTTCTGTTCGACGAGCCGCTCTCCAACCTCGATGCCAAGCTCAGGGTGCAGATGCGGATCGAGATCAAGAAGGTGCACCAGAAGGTGCGCACCACCACCGTTTACGTAACCCACGATCAGGTCGAGGCGATGACGCTGGCCGACCGGGTCGTGGTGATGAACAAGGGTCGGATCGAGCAGATCGGCACGCCTGGCGAACTCTATCACAACCCGGCCACCCGGTTCGTCGCCGGTTTCATCGGCTCGCCCGCGATGAACTTCATGCCCTGCCGGCTCGAGCAGGCCGGCGACAAACTTAGCATCCGTCTGACCGATCGCCTCACCTTCCCGGTGCCGCCAATCCGCACGGCGCGCTACAAGAATATCCCGCGCAACGAGCCGCTGTTGCTGGGCGTCCGGCCCGAGCACATCACCGAGGCGCGGCCGCACGCCGAACCCGGCGTCGAAGCCTTCGACGCGGTGCTCGATGTCACCGAGCCGATGGGCATGGAGACTCTGGTCTATTTCACGCTCGAGGGCGCGCAGATCTGCGGACGCGTCAACCCCAACGCTGCCGCGCACGACGGCGCACCGATGCGATTGGCTGTGGACCTCAACAATATGCACCTGCTAAACGAGGCGAATGGTGTCGTCCTGGGACGACCCTAGACAAGCCTCAAGGGCAGGAAATGGCAGCAAACAAGAAGAAAATCCTCGTCACGGAATCGATGTCGAAGACCGGACGAGCGCTCCTCAACGCGCGGGACGACATCGAACTCCTCGAATTCCCCAACATGATTTCGTCTGAGGATTTTCAGGCGATGCTAAGGGCACAGGCGCCGGTGCATGGCGTCGCGCTCGGCGCAACGAGGTTCGGCGAAGTCGAACTCCAAGCCGCCGGCGATATGAAGGTCGTGACCCGAATCGGCGTCGGCTATGATGCGGTGGACGTGCCGGCACTGAGCCGCCACAAGGTTCCGCTGATGGTGGCGGGTACCGCCAACTCGCCCTCCGTCGCCGAATGCGCCCTCTTCATGATGTTGACACTCGCCAAGCGCGCCGCCGAGATGCACGCCTTGGTCACGGAGGGCACCTGGCCCCAGCGGCTCGGCAAACTGCCTTACGACCTCTTCGGCAAGAGCGTATTGATCGTCGGCTTTGGCCGCATCGGCACCCGCACGGCAAAGCGCTGCCAGGCGATGGAGATGCAGGTGCTGGTCTACGATCCCTATAAGAGCGCAGCTGACATCAGGGCCGCCGGCTACGAAGCGGTACCTGAACTGAATGCAGCGCTGGCACGCGCGGACTTCCTCACCATCCATTGTCCGAAGACGCCGGAAACCGTCGGGATGTTCAATGGAGCGCTGCTCAGATTGATGAAGCCGACGGCCTATCTCATTAATACCGCGCGCGGCGGCATCGTCGACGAGAAGGCTCTCTACGATGCGCTTGCCTCAGGCAGGCTCGCCGGTGCCGGCCTCGATGTGTTCGAGCAAGAGCCGCCGCCGGTGAGCAATCCGCTGTTCAAGTTGCCCAACGTAATCACGGCGCCGCATGTCGCCGGCGTCACCCGCGAAGCCGTCGACCGCATGAGTGAGCAGACGGCGCGCAATATCTTGAGCGTGCTGGACGGTGATCCGATCCAACAGAACGTCATCAATCAGGACGTGCTCGGCTGATTTCCACATCGACAGCGGGTGCAGCCTTCCGGCGCACCTGCTGAAGCGTCGGCTAAACCATTTTGATGAACAGGTTACGCCATGGCTTTCAAGGAATATGGCAGCTATGACGCGGTCGGACTCGGCGATCTCGTCCGTAAGAAGGAAGTGACGCCTCGAGAGCTCTTGGACGAAGCCATCGCCCGCACCGAGAGGATCGAACCGAAGATCAATGCGGTAGTGGTCAAACACTTCGATTACGCCGAGCGGCAAATCGAAAGGGGTATGCCGCAAGGTCCCTTCAGCGGCGTTCCCTTCCTGCTGAAGGATCTTGATCTTCTGGAGGGTACGCGGACCACCTTCGGCGCCAGCCTCTACAAAGATGAGGTCGCCGATCATTCGAGCACGCTGGCGCAGCGCTGCCTGCGCGCGGGGCTCGCCATCTTCGGCAAGAGCTCGAGCCCCGAATTCGGTTTGATGCCAACTACCGAGCCACGCTTGCATGGCCCGACCCGCAATCCCTGGAATCTCGACCATTCCGCGGGCGGCTCCTCCGGAGGGGCGGCGGCGGCGGTGGCCGCGCGTATCCTGCCGATGGCCCATGCCAGCGACGGTGGCGGCTCGATCCGCATTCCCGCTTCGGCCTGTGGCGTGTTCGGGCTCAAGCCGACCCGTGCGCGCAACCCGGTCGGACCGGATCGCGGCCAAGGCTGGGGCGGATTCTCCTGCAGCCACGTCGTCAGCATCAGCGTCCGCGACAGCGCGACCATGCTGGACGCGCTGTGCGGGCCCGAGCCGACCAGCCCCTATCACGCTCCGCCACCCGAGCGGCCCTTTGCCGAGGAAATCGGACGTGAGCCCGGCCGTCTGCGCATCGCCTTTACCACCACATCGCCGTACGGCGATCCGATCGACCGCGAAATCGCGGCTGCCGTGCGCGAAACCGCTACACTCCTGGAGAAGCTCGGCCATCACGTCGAGGAGCGCGCGCCCGCGCTGCCGATCGATCCGGCCGAGGTCATGGCCATGATCGTCGGCGCTAACACGGCCATGAATGTTCGGCTTGCGGAAAAGCGTTTTGGCCGCGCCATGACAGCTGAGGATTTCGAGACGCTAACGCTGGCGATGGCGCATAACGCGCAGAATGCCAACGCCACCGACTACGTCGCCGCCGAGTTGGCGGCATTTCAGATTTCGCGAGCGCTGGCCGACTTCTTCCAAAACTGCGACATCTTCTTGAGCCCGACCTTGTGCAGCCCGCCGCTGCGTCTCGGCAAACTCAATTCGATGGCGCAGGACCTGTCCCATATCGGGCCGACGCTGCGGCGTTACATGCCTGCCACCTCGATGTTCAACATGTCAGGTCAGCCCGCGATGTCAGTGCCGCTCGCCTGGAATAGCGCTGGGCTGCCGCTCGGCATGATGTTCGCCGCCCGTTTCGGCGACGAGGCGACGCTGCTCCGGCTTGCCGCGCAGCTTGAGCAGGAGCGCCCGTGGCGGACCAAGCTGCCTCCGATTTGCGCCTAATTAGCCTAAACTCAGCCTTATTCAGAATCGAGCCTTAAGGAACCAGCGCGACCGGCCGCGGAGATATGGGACCGGCCGCTGTGCTTGGAGGATGGAGCCTTGAGCGATCTGAAGGATAAAGCGTTCGCCGCCATCGCGAACCTTCTGGAACACCCGCTGGGCCCCCGGGGATCTGACGAGACGGCGACTGCATCGCCCCCGCTCGCGCCGGTCGATGCCGACGGCTACACCAAATTCGGCCCCGGCCCCATGGCCGCCATCCGCTTCAAATGGAGCGTCCGCCGCGGCGAGAACGACGAATATTTTGTCGACGAGATGATCGGACAAAATTCCACGTCGGTTGCGGTCGGACCGATGAGCGCGGATGCCGCGATCAGGCTGGTCGACGAACGCGAGAGCGAGGCGCGAGCCCGATTTGAGCAAATCCGGCGAGAAATGATTGCCCGCAATCCCTCGGCCGACTCAACAGAAGTCACGGCAAAGGGCGACATCTAAGTCTTCCGCTCGCATAGGACGCATTTGCGAAGGGGGGCGACTGCTTTATACGGCGTCGGCAGTTTCTTTCGTAAAATGAGAGCCCGATGCAACGCATTCTATCCTGTTTAGCTGCAGCCTTCATCCTTGTGATCGGCGCGGCGCAAGCCCAAGAAACCAAGCAAGAGCCCCCTCAACAGACTTCCCGCCTCGACGAGATCATCAAGCGCGGAACGCTCCGCGTCGGCATGACCGGCGATTATCTGCCATTCAGCTCGTACGACAGCACCACGGGGAAATTCCGCGGCTTTGACGTCGACATGGCTGCAGCTTTGGGCAAGGCCCTCGGTGTCAAGGTCGAGTATGTCAAGACCACCTGGCCGCAGCTCGCCAAGGACTTCGAAGCCGACGATTTCGACATCGCGATGGGCGGAGTTTCCATCACCCTCGATCGGCAGAAGAAAGGATTTTTTTCAACCCCGATCATGCGCGAGGGCAAGACGCCGATTGCGCGCTGCAGTGATGTCGACAAATTCCAGACGTTGGCAGAGATCGACCGGCCGGGCGTGCGCGTCATCGTCAATCCCGGCGGGACCAACGAGCGCTTTGCCCGCGCCCATCTCAAGAATGCCGAGATAGAGGTCTACAAGGACAACGTCACCATCTTCGATGAGATCGCCAAGGGCGATGCCGACCTGATGATGACAGACGCGTCCGAGACTCGCTACCAGCAGAAACTGCATCGCGACGTACTTTGCGCAGTCCATCCCGACAAACCGTTCGACTTTGCGGAAAAGGCTTACTGGCTGCAGCGGGATGAGCCGCTGAAAGCCTTTGTCGACCAGTGGCTGCACATCGCGAAGGAGGACGGCAGCTTCCAGAAGATTTACGCCGCCTGGTTCGAGTGAGGCAGGAGCTGTCCGGACGTGATCAAAATCGTCCCGTCGCAGGGCGGTTCAGCTCTGCGTGCGGAGCCTGTTGGACCGCATGTTCTGCGGTGGCCAGACCTGGACACGGGTGAACTGACCGCGCCCCGCGAACCACTGGCCCTTCGGCCTGAGGACTCGGACCATACGGGATCGCCGAACGTGGTCACCCATCTCATGGTCTGTCGCTATGCTTTGGGGACATCGGTCCCTGCGCTCAGCCGCGCCCCTTCGGCCTTGCACCGCTTTTCCGCCTGCCGTACGCCGCTTGGGAACAACTTGCGCGAAGCCGTCCGGTCTATCGCCAATGCCTGCGAGGAGCTGTCATGGATCAATCGGTGAATGCGAAAAGCAACCTGCGCACGGGCGGCCAAATCCTCATCGACCAGCTGGTTGCGCAAGGCGTGGAGCGGGTGACCTGCGTTCCCGGCGAGAGCTATCTCGCCGCGCTCGACGCGCTGCATGACAGCAAGATCGACGTCATGATCTGCCGCGCCGAGGGCGGCGCGGCCATGATGGCGGAAGCCTATGGCAAGCTCACGGGGCGGCCCGGCATCTGCTTCGTGACCCGTGGTCCCGGTGCAAGCAATGCCTGCCATGGCGTGCACATCGCCATGCAGGATTCCACGCCGATGATCCTGTTCGTCGGCCAGGTCGACACCGGAATGCGCGAGCGTGAGGCGTTCCAGGAGGTCGACTACAAGGCGATGTTCGGCAGCATCGCCAAATGGGCGGTCGAGATCGACCGTCCCGACCGCATTCCGGAATTGGTCGCGCGCGCCTTCCGTGTCGCCTTGCAAGGCCGCCGCGGCCCCGTCGTGATCGCTTTGCCGGAGAACATGCTGACCGAAACGGCTTCCGTCAGCGACGCGCCGCGCGTCGAGCCGGCGATCGCCTGGCCCGCACCGTCGGATATCGAACGCCTTGGCACCTTGCTCGCGCAAGCAAGCGCGCCGATCGTGATCCTCGGCGGCTCCGGTTGGGATGAGGCTGCGACCAAAGGCATTGCGCGCTTTGCCGAGCGTTTCGATCTGCCGGTCGCGACCTCGTTTCGCCGTGCCTCGCTGTTCGACGCAGATCATCCCCACTATGCCGGCGACCTCGGCATCGGGCCCGATCCGCGCCTGAAAGCACGCGTCACCGGCGCCGACCTGGTCCTCTTGATCGGCGGCCGGCTGTCGGAGATGCCATCCTCGTCCTACACATTGCTCGATATCCCCTCGCCGAGGCAGCGGCTCGTTCACGTGCATCCCGGCGCCGAAGAGCTCGGCCGCGTCTATCAGCCAACCCTCGCGATCGAGGCGAGCCCGATCGCTTTCGCGCAGGCGATCGAGCGGTTGACGCATCAAACCGCTCCGGCCTGGAAGGGTGCGGCAGCGAAGGCCCATGCCGATTACCTCGACTGGACCGAGAAGCCCCGTGAGCTGCCCGGGGCATTTCAATACGGCCAAGTCGTTGGGTGGTTGCGCGAGCGCCTGCCGAAGAACGCCATCGTCTGCAATGGCGCCGGCAATTATGCCGGCTGGCTGCATCGCCATCACCGCTTTCACGCCTTCGCCGCGCAGCTCGCGCCGACGTCAGGCTCGATGGGCTACGGCGTGCCCGCTGCCGTCATAGCGAAACGGCAATATCCCGAGCGTGTCGTGGTCGCCTTTGCCGGCGACGGCTGCTTTCTGATGAACGGCCAGGAGTTCGCTACCGCCGTGCAACACGGCGCGGCGGTCATTGTCGTCATCATCGACAATGGCCAATACGGCACCATTCGCATGCATCAGGAGCGCGAATATCCGGGGCGTGTGGTCGGAACGCAGCTGCAAAATCCCGATTTCGCGCTTTATGCCAAGGCCTTTGGCGGCCATGGCGAGCGCGTCGAGCGCACTGCGGATTTTGCGCCGGCGTTCGAGCGCGCGCTGGCCTCCGGCAAACCTGCCATCCTGCATTGCTTGCTCGATCCGCGCGCGATTTCAGTCAGCAAGGATTTTGGACCCGGCAACTGAGCGGACGGCAGAAAGCAACGTGCGCCACGTGGTCATCATCGGGGCGGGTGCGGTCGGCGTGATCAGCGCGATCGAGGCGCTGCGCGACGGTCACCGCGTGACCCTGATCGATCCGGGCGAACCGGGCGGAACGCAGGCGGCGAGCTACGGCAACGCCGGCTGGCTGTCCTCGCATTCGGTGATCCCGCCGGCGGAGCCCGGCACCTGGAAGAAGATGCCGAAATATCTGCTGGACCCGCTGGGGCCCTTGGCGATCCGTTGGTCGTATCTGCCGAAGGCCCTGCCCTGGCTGATCCGCTATCTCTCCTCCGGTTGGACCGAAGCAAGGGTCGAGGTCACGGCGCGTGCGTTGCGGCCGCTGCTCAAGGATGCTCCCTCGCTGCACAAGAAGCTGGCCGAAGAGGCTGGTGTTCCCGACCTGATCGAGCGCAATGGCGTGATGCACATTTTTCCTTCGCGCGTGCCGTTCGATTCGGATCTCGGCTGGCGCATCCGCAAACGCGTCGGCATCAACTGGCTGGAGCTTTCCGCCGACGAAATCCGGCAGCGCGAGCCTGATCTGCATCCGCGCTACACTTTCGGCGTGCTGGTCGAAGAAGCCGGCCGCTGCCGTAACCCGGGCAAATACATTGCCGCGCTTGCTGAGCTTGCCGTGTCACGCGGCGCGCAACGTGTGACCGCTACGGCAAGCGCGCTCAAGGTTCAAGGTGGCAAACTGGTCGGCATCGTCACCGAGCGCGGCGAAATCGCTTGCGAGGCGGCTGTGGTCGCTGCAGGCGCGCGATCCAAGGCGCTTGCGGCCTCCGTCGGAGACAAGCTGCCGCTCGAGACCGAGCGCGGCTATCACGTCGCGATCGAAGATCCCGGCACGGGTCCGCGCACGTCGATCATGGCCTCCGATGCCAAGATGGTCGTGAACTGGACCGATGAGGGCCTGCGCGCCGCGGGCACGGTCGAAATCGCAGGCCTCGATGCCCCGCCGAACTGGAAACGCGCCGAGATACTGCGCGACCATCTCTTTGGCATGTTCCCGAAGCTGGCCAAGGACATTCCGTCGTCCCGCATCAAGACCTGGTTCGGGCACCGGCCGAGCATGCCCGATGGCCGCCCCTGCATCGGCTATGCGCGCGCCTCGAAAGATATTGTCTATGCCTTTGGACACGGCCATGTCGGTCTGGTCGGCTCGGCTCGCACGGGGCGCGTGGTCGCGCAGCTGCTCAGCGGCCGCGAGCCGGAGATTCCACTCGCGCCCTTCTCGCCCGACCGCTTCCTTTGATCAGTGAGGTCCACTCCATGAGCGTCCAACCGCCCCCCTCCTCGTCTCGCATCGCCCGCGGCGGCAAAGCGATCTACGGCGCGCCGCTCGGCATTCTCATGCTGGAAGCCAAATTCCCGCGCATCCCCGGCGATATGGGCAACGCCACGACCTGGCCGTTCCCGGTGCTCTATCGCGTCGTCGAAGGTGCAAGCCCTGAGAAAGTGGTGCTCAAGGGCGCAGCCGGCCTGTTGCCGGATTTCATCGCTGCGGCCAAGGAGCTCGTTCGGCTCGGCGCAGAGGCCATCACCACCAATTGCGGCTTTCTCTCGCTATTTCAGAAGGAGATTGCCGCCGCAGTCGGCGTGCCGGTTGCAACCTCATCGCTGATGCAGGTGCCGTGGGTCCAGGCGACGCTGCCGCCCGGCAAACGGGTCGGGCTCGTCACCGTATCCGGCTCGACACTAAGCCCGGCGCATCTCGAAGGCGCCGGCGTGCCCCACGACACCCCGCTGGTCGGCACCGAGAACGGCAAGGAATTCTTCCGCGTTCTGATCAAGGCCGAGAAGGAGGATATGGACATTGCGCTCGCCGAGCAGGATGTCGTCGAGGCAGGCAAACAGCTGGTGGCCAGACATCCCGAGGTTGGCGCCATCGTGCTCGAATGTACCAACATGCCGCCCTATGCGGCTGCCCTCCAGGAGGCAGTCCGCCTCCCGGTGTACGATATCTATTCGATGATCAGCTGGTTCTATGCCGGCTTGCGGCCCCGCGTCTTCGCCTAAACAGATTGGGATAACCCGGCTGGGCGCCGCCGCCGGGGATGCTCTTGGCGGCGTGACCTCGCTAATGGCCGCGGGAGCGCGTGTGACCGACTTCACGGTGCTTCGGCAGTTAGACGGCGCGGCGGATTTAACGTCCTGCGCGGCGCTAGCCGACAGGGCCGCTATATTCGGCGTCGGTGACGTGCTCCATCCAGGACACGTGCTTGCCGTCCAGCGACTCGTGCATCGCCACGTGAACCATGCCCGTGGTCGGGGCCGCGCCGTGCCAGTGCTTCTCGTTCGGGGGAATCCAGACGACATCGCCGGCCTTGATCTC
>Ga0134128_10008380_pt1 | contig 12441 bp, 11 predicted proteins | sample KB31754_FD_96462 | JGI IMG/M metagenome (GOLD analysis project Ga0134128, IMG submission 96462) | Terrestrial soil microbial communities with excess Nitrogen fertilizer from Kellogg Biological Station, Michigan, USA - KB3-175-4 | ecosystem: Environmental > Terrestrial > Soil > Unclassified ...
GCGCCGGCGGTGGAATGCCGGTAGAGACCAAAAAAGCCCGATCCGTCGTTGCTTTAAGTCGCGTCCCCCGTTGAGAGCGGGGTGCGCCGGTTCGCCTCCGGCTGCCAGTCACGGTTGCAAGGGGTGGAGGGGGCCTTCAACGGCATCTCTTGAGAGAGATGCTGGCCGCTGCTTGTCTTCAACGTTCGTCTCTTCGACGCTTCGTCTCCGACCCGAGCTCTTTAAGCTCGTAGCGACCCTCGGTCCTTCATCCCTTGGCGGCTGTCCGGCCTCTTGTCCGGATACCTACCGACTGACACACGACCACAGGCACGTGCGAAATTGGGCAAGCGTGGAAATAAGCTTTTTGATTCAGCTTCGCAAGAATTTTTTTAGGCTGAGGACAAATTTCCCTAACAGCTGATTACGAAGCGCTCCTTAGCACGCTCGCAAACTATCGAAGATGAACAGACGTTAAGAACTTTCGAGGAGGCGCGATGAAAGTTGTGCCTGCGCCGCAGTGCTTTCTCGGATCGCCACGTCAGGCGCGGCGGAAGAACGGCTCGACGCGTTGCGCGGCGCGGACGAAGGCGATCATCACCAGCACGCCTAGGCCAAACAGCACCGCCTGCACGATGTGGGCGCCGGTGTCCTCGAGTCCAAAGAGAATCGCGAGCGCCCAGCCGCCGGCAAACGCAGCTCCAAACACCTCCGCGCCGATCAGGATCGCGGCAGAGATCACGGTGATGACGCTGGGCCAGGCGATCTGGCGGGCGGCGGTCGGGGAGGGCTCGGAGCTCATGGCCTGGTCCTTACTTTGCGGGCCGCAATCTCTCTGAAATAGGCACGGCTCGCAAGCGTAAAAGGCCTAAAAAAGGCCCTTGGCATGATATAGCTGCTGTCAAGACAGCCGAAAAAATACGGGACTTTTTGATGTCAGAAACCGCTGCAAATCCGGCCCCGGCGCAGGCCAATCCGCTCCTGGTTGCCTGGCTGACGCCGCATCAGACGCCGCCGTTTTCGGAGATCGCGCCGGAACATTTCCTGCCTGCGTTCGAGCAGGCCTTTGCCGATCATGCCGCCGAGGTCGCGGCGATCACGCATGATCCTTCGACGCCCGATTTCGACAACACCATCACCGCCCTGGAACGCTCGGGCAAGCTCCTGAACAAGGTCTCGGCCGTGTTCTACGACCTGGTGTCGGCGCATTCCAACCCGGCGATCCTCGAGATCGACAAGGACGTGTCGCTCAGGATGGCGCGGCACTGGAATCCCATCATGATGAACGCCGTGCTGTTTGGCCGCATCGTGTTGCTGCACGAGAATCGCGCGACGCTCGGCCTCACCGGCGAGCAGATGCGGCTTCTGGAGCGCACCTACACGCGCTTCCACCGGGCCGGCGCCGGCCTCTCGGAGGAGGCCAAGAAGCGGATGGCCGAGATCAACGAGCGGCTGGCCCATCTCGGCACAAGCTTCAGCCACCACCTGCTTGGCGACGAGCAGGAGTGGTTCATGGAGCTCGGTGAGGACGACCGCGCCGGGCTTTCCGACAGCTTCATGGCCGCCGCGAGCGCTGCGGCCGAAGAGCGCGGCTTCGCCGGCAAGGCGATCGTGACGCTGTCGCGCTCCTCGGTCGAGCCGTTCCTGAAGAGCTCGGAGCGGCGCGATCTGCGCGAGAAGGTCTACAAGGCGTTCATCGCCCGCGGCGACAATGGCAACGCCAACGACAACAATGCCGTGATTGTCGAGATCCTGGCGCTGCGCGAGGAGAGCGCGAGCCTTCTGGGCTATCCGACCTATGCGGCCTACCGGCTCGAGGACTCCATGGCCAAGACGCCGGACGCGGTGCGGAGCCTCCTGGAGCGGGTCTGGAAGTCGGCGCGGGTACGGGCGCTCGCCGACCGCGACGAGATGCAGGCGCTGATTACGAAGGAAGGCGGCAATTTTGCGCTCACCCCCTGGGACTGGCGCTACTATTCCGAAAAACTTCGCCTCCAGCGCGCCAATTTCGACGACGCCGCGATCAAGCCCTATCTGGCGCTGGACAACATGATCGAGGCGGCCTTCGATTGCGCCACCCGCCTTTTCGGCATCACCTTCGCGGAGCGCAAGGACGTCCCGGTCTGGCACGGCGATGTACGGGTCTGGGAGGTGAGGGATCGCGACGGCCGTCACAAGGCGCTGTTCTATGGCGACTACTTCGCCCGTTCGTCGAAGCGTTCGGGCGCCTGGATGACCTCGCTGCGCGACCAGCAGAAGCTCGATGGCGAGGTCGCCCCGCTCATCATCAATGTCTGCAACTTCCCCAAGGGCGCCGAAGGGCAGGCCGCGTTGCTGTCACCCGAGGATGCGCGGACGCTGTTCCACGAGTTCGGTCACGGCCTGCACGGCCTGCTGTCCAACGTGACCTATCCGTCGCTCTCAGGTACATCCGTGTTCACCGACTTCGTCGAACTGCCCTCGCAGCCCTATGAACACTGGCAGGAGCGCCCCGAGGTGCTGCAGAAATTTCCCCGCCACTACCAGAGCGGCGAAGCGCTGCCGGAAGATCTGCTCCAGCGCTTCCTCGCCGCGCGCAAGTTCGGCCAGAGCTTTGCCACGGTGGAGTACGTCTCCTGCGCGCTGGTGGATCTCGAGTTCCATACCCAGCCGGCCGCCGCGAGCCGCGACGTGCGCGCCTTCGAGAAGGCGGAACTGGAAAAGATCGGCATGCCCGAGGAGATCGCCATGCGCCATCGGCCGACCCAGTTCGGCCACATCTTCACCGGCGACCATTATGCCGCGAGCTATTACAGCTACATGTGGTCGGAGGTGATGGATGCCGATGCCTTCGGCGCATTCGAGGAGGCCGGCGACATCTTCGATCCCGCAACCGCCAGACGTCTGCACGACGACATCTATTCCAGTGGCGGCTCGGTCGATCCGGAAGCGGCCTATATCGCCTTCCGCGGCCGCGAACCCGAGCCCGACGCGCTCTTGCGCCGGCGGGGATTGCTGGAGACGCCGGCGGCGGCGTGATGGTTTAAAACCAAGTGGCGCAATAAATCCGGCGACGAGTCTCGCCAGTGTCAATGGACTGGCCGAGAAGGCGAGTTTGCGCCTTGAGGAAGGGTCGCCCGCGAAGGAGCGTTGATGGGAGGCCCTTGACCTAGATCAACGCAGGGGATGTGAACCGGTCGACCCTGGTCGATCATCGGAGTTTCAAAGACGCGTGATTGCGCTGGTCCGGTGAAAAGAGCCGCGCGCATGACCCTCGATCCTATTCACCAGTTCAATATCAACAACCTCTTCACGGTCGGCCACATCGGGGGCAGCCCGATAGCGTTCACCAATTCCTCAGCCTACATGTTGCTCACGGTGGCGGTGATTTGCTTGCTGTCGGTTCGGAGCTTTAAAGGTCGGCAACTGGTTCCCGGTCGTTTCCAGTCGGCAGCCGAGCTGAGCTATGAGTTCGTGGCCAGCATGATCCGCTCCACCGCCGGCGAGGAGGGCATGAAGTTCTTTGCGCTGGTGTACTCAATCTTCATGTTTATTCTGGTTTCGAACGTGATCACCCAGGGGCGGTCGCTCACCTTCATTTCGGAAGGCATTCCACATTGTAAGCGATGATGATCTGCGATGGGTCAGCCTTACCTATGCTTTTCAAGTCTTCCAGACCGCTCTTCAGTCGGGCTCCCGCATCTCTCAAGCTACCTTCAAGTGTCGACTTGGCCGCCTTGCATCGCTCTTCATTCGAGAATTCCTGAAATACCACGGTTGGTAGGAGCCTCCATTCGGTCCTGTCGTTTGTAGCGGCCGGACTGACTGAATAGGAAAAGACGTACATCAAGACCCACATCGGCATACTCCAGTTGTCGCGATGGCGGTAACGCCGTCACTATGCGCAACCAAGTCAGCCGTCTAGTGCGTTGATCTATCTCAAACACTGGCACCTCCGATCGGGATTTTCTCCACTGTCCGAGCTGAGTCTTTTTGATCGCCACTTCATCAAGAGGCGCAGAAACATGCGTGACTTTCAAAACGCGGCTACGTCTGCATTTTTGGCGTTTACGGTCTGGATGGCCACGGTCAATCCGTTTCAAGCAGACACCGGCACCGTGCGTGTTCTTTTCGGGTACGCTGGCGTTTCACGGGAAGACGTATCGGTTCGAGGTTGCCGGTGCGAGTCTTGGAGCCACGCTGGCGCTAACCGTCAGTGAGTTGGAAGGACGGGCACTGAATTTACGTACTCCCGGTGATCTAGCCGGCAACTATGTTGCGGTCGGAGCTGGTGGTGCCCTCGTGGGAGGCGTAGGCGTCGCGCGAACAAGCAATGCCTGAACGACTGGAGAGCGTGACATGTCTCTTATTCCTGACAAGACGTTTCAAGATCGTCTCGCCACGCTACCGCTAACAACCTACCAGTCCGACCAAATTGTGATCGCTGATGGTTCCAGGACCGGTCGGCTACTGATTCTCAAAACGGGAAATGTCGCAATCGTCAAACAAGGACACGAGATTGCGCAGGTCGCGGAACCCGGCGCAGTATTCGGTGAACTCTCCGTCTTGCTGGACCAACCGCACGCAGCGGACGTGCGCACGCTGGAAACCTCCCAGTTTCATGTGGCCGATGCGAGTACGCTTCTTACGCAAAATCCGATCGCGGTACTTTATGTTGCGACGATGCTGGCCCGCCGGCTCAACGGCGCGAACCACGCTCTTGTTGAGTTGAAGCACCAGATCTTGAGCGGCAAGCCGCAGAGTGCAATCGCCCAAACGGTCAGCAAAATGGAAGGGCTTCTCATCGCCAGCGCCAGCTTGGTCTATTCGGGATATCCAACCGACCCGTACGCATAATGCTACCCAATTTCGATTTCAACGAGTGTAGCACTCCCTGACGTAAGGTGGGTTCATGAGTCCGTCTGTAAATTTGTTCGCTAACGGACTGCGCATCCGGACAATGCGGCCGGGCGAAATCTCAATGGCTGTAAGGTGGGCAGCGGCCGAAGGCTGGAATCCCGGTCTCGCCGACCACGCCTGCTTCGCCGTGGTCGATCCCAAAGGCTTCTTCATCGGCGAGCTTGACGGCGCACCGGCCGCGACCGTCTCGTGCGTCAACTACGGGACGAACTTCGCTTTCTTGGGATTCTACATCGTGCGGGAGGATTTGCGTGGCCGTGGCTTCGGACTGCCCATATGGAACGCGGCCATCGCGCACGCTGGCCCGCGCGTGATCGGACTCGATGGCGTGGTGGCGCAACAGCAAAATTATCGAAAATCCGGGTTTGAGCTCGCTTACGCCAATGTCCGTTACGGCGGCACGGTCACGGCTTTGGATTCGCCGCAGGCTGGTATCATCGGGCTTGCCGAAGTCCCATTGCCTGTTGTGGGGGCGTATGACGCGACGGTGTTCCCAGCGCGCCGCACAGTCTTCCTGCGCGCCTGGATTGGCTCTCCTGGGCATGTCGGTCGCGCGCTTGTGCGCGACGGCGAGCTTGTGGGTTGGGGTGTGATCCGGCCATGTCATAAGGGTCACAAGGTCGGCCCGCTCGTCGCCAACGAGCGCTCGATTGCCGAAGCGGTTCTGACTGCCCTGGTGAACGGCATCGGGGGCGGTGAAATCTTTCTCGACGTTCCCAACGTTAACCCCGACGCGGTGGCGTTGGCGCAAGACTTGGGGCTTGCGCCAACGTTCGAAACCGCGCGCATGTATACCGGCGCGATCCCTCCGTTGCGGCTCGAGCGCATATTTGGCGTCACAAGCTTTGAGCTGGGCTAAGGCATGATCCGGAAAAGCGTGAAGCGGTCTTCCCTCGCGACAAACGCTTTAGCGTTTGCGCGGAGATCATGCACAAACAAGAAGCCAAAGCGCATGACGATTAAGACCCAATCTCATCGCGCTTTGGCGTCCGCAAGCTTTGTTCATGCAATGATCCCAACTGCGCTGCTATGCAGCGTTGCTCGTGCTTGTTCCGTTGCCACTAAAGTTGAGGCGTCCTGTCGGAACTTTCGCGGCGGAGGGAGGTAGTTCTTTGCGACAGGGGGCGTTCTCACTACCCAAGAGTCCTTGTGCATGCGCAGTATTCGTTGGCTCGCCGTCGTTCCCTTCCTCGCTCTCATCGTCGGTCCATTTTTCGTCAACCGGGCAACTCCGCTGGTCCTTGGCCTGCCGTTCCTGCTCGCCTGGATCGTGGCTTGGATCCTGATCACCTCGCTCATCATGGCCATCATCTACGCGGCCGATCCGGCCAACCGGGAGCGTGAGCCATGAACGGCGCGCTGCCCTTCATTGCCGCCGCGGCTCTGCTGGCGCTGGCCCTCGGCTTTCTTGCCCGTCGCGGCAAGGAGATGAACCTCGAGCAGTGGACGGTCGGCGGACGCGGCTTCGGCGCCGTCTTCGTGTTCCTGCTGCTCGCCGGGGAAATCTACACCACCTTCACCTTCCTCGGCGGCAGCGGCTACGCCTACGGCAAGGGCGCGCCGGCCTATTACATTCTGGCCTACGGCACGCTTGCCTACGTGCTCTCCTACTTCATGCTGCCCCCGATCTGGCGCTATGCCAAGGAGAACCGGCTGTATTCCCAGTCGGACTTCTTCGTGCACAAATACGACAGTCAGGCCCTCGGCGTCCTTGTCGCGCTGGTCGATATCGTGGCGCTGATTCCCTACCTCGTGCTCCAGTTCAAGGGGCTCGGCATCATCGTCGAGATCGCGGGCTACGGCGCGATCTCCTCGACGCTTGCGATCTGGATCGGCGCGGTCATCGTCGCCGCCTACGTGATGGTGTCGGGTGTGCACGGCTCAGCCTGGACCTCGGTGGCCAAGGATACGATGATCGTCGTCTTCGTGATCTTCCTCGGCCTCTATCTGCCCTATCATTATTACGGCGGGCTGGGTCCGATGTTCGAGGCCATCGAGCACGCCAAGCCGGGATTCACGGTGCTGCCGCCGCATGGCGAAAGCCTCTGGTGGTTCTCCTCGACCGTGCTGCTCACCGCGCTGGGCTTCTACATGTGGCCGCACTCTTTCGGCTCGATCTACACCGCAAGGAGCGCCACGGTGATCCGCAAGAACGCGATCGTGCTGCCGCTCTATCAGTTGATTCTGCTGTTCGTGTTCTTCGTCGGCTTCGCTGCGACCCTGCAGGTGCCCGGGCTCACAGGCCCGAACATCGATCTCGCGCTGTTCAAGCTTTCAGTGAAGACGTTCGATCCCTGGTTCGTTGGCGTGATAGGCGCGACCGGTGTGCTCACCGCGCTGGTGCCCGGTTCGATGATCCTGATGACCGCCGCGACCTTGATTGCCAACAATCTCTATCGCGCCGCCAACCCGTCGGCCGACGATCGGCAGGTGTCGCAGCTTGCAAAGCTGCTGGTGCCCGTGGTGGCGCTGGTTGCGGTGTTCTTCACACTGAGGGGCGGGGAGACCATCGTGGCCCTGCTGCTCATGGGCTACAGCTTCGTAACCCAGCTGTTCCCCTCGCTGGTGCTCAGCCTCGCGCGTCGCAATATCGCTACGCGCGAGGGCGCCGCGGCCGGCATTATCGCCGGCGTCGCCACCGTCGTCGCCCTCAGCCTGACCGGCACGAAGAACTTCCACGCGCTGTCATGGCTGCCGGCGCAGGTCCAGGACCTCAACATCGGCATCGTCGCGCTGGTGGTGAATTTCATCGTGCTGATCGTGGTCAGCCTCGCGATGCGGCGCGCAACGGCGCCGGCGCAGGCGGCCGCGGAATAGATTGGCGGGTGCCGGACTTTTGAAGGGCTGGTTTTTTGCGCATTTTTGCAAGCGGACGCGCCGCCCGCCTTCAGGTCAGGCCGGCAGGCCTGCCTTGAGCAGCCCGGTCTCGTGGCGCTTGCGATCGGTCTCGTGCTTGTAGTGCTGGGTTGCAAGATACGTCGCCACCGAGAACTTCGGCTCGCGCTTCAGCACCTCTGTCGCATGCGCGGTGGCCGCCACCGAGTTGCCCATTTGCGCGAACGTGGCTGCGAGAAACGCGTGATGCGTATGGTCGGGCCGTGCGAGCCGCGCGAAAGCCTCGGCGGCTTCGGCGTATTTTTCGGCGCAATAGCAGGCGCGGCCGAGATGGCTCCAGAAGCGCTCCGGATGATATGGGTTGAGGCGCATCGCCTTCTTGATCCAGTCGATACCCTCTTCCGGCCGCCCCAGCCATGTCAGAAGCTCACCCTGTTGTACGACGACGAGATCGTAGTTGGGATTGAGCGCGAGGGCGCGTTCCTGATGGTAGGCGGCCTTATCATGGTCGTCGCGATTCAAGTTTACCGCGGCGAGAATCCGATGCACGTCGCTGTCATTGTCATCGAGCGCAAGCGAGATCGCCAACTCCGCGACGACCTTTTCAAACGTGGCATCGCGATCCGTGCACCAGTCGTAGACCCAGGTCTGGCCGAGCACGCATGCCTTCCAGGCATGAGCGTGAGCGTAATTCGGATCGAGTGCGAGCGCGCGGTCGAGCAACTGCTGCGCTTGCGCGTTATCGGCTCGCGTCGACCGGTGGTGCAGCACCTTGGCGGTCAGCACGCACTCATAGGCCTCCATGTTGTCGGTCGGCTTGCGCTTGGCACGATCATGCCTGGCCGCCTCGACGCGGCCCTGCAGAGTTGCGACGATGCCGCGGGTCATCTCATCCTGGATGGCAAAGACATCCTCGAGCTGCCGGTCATAGCGTTCGGCCCAGATGTGCCGGTCGGTTTCCGCATCGATAAGCTGGACAGTGACGCGGATGCGGTCACCCGCCTTCCTCACGCTGCCTTCGAGAACATAGTCGACGCCGAATTCGCGGGCGACCTCCTGTACTTTGACGGCCTTGCCTTTGTAGACGAAGGTGGAATTGCGCGAGATGACGAGCAGATCATGGAAGCGCGACAACTCTGTAATGATGTCCTCGGAGAGGCCGTCCACGAAGAATTCCTGCTCGGAATCGCCGCTCATATTGACGAGAGGCAGCACGGCAATGGACGGCTTCTTCGAATTTGCGGGTGCCAGCGCAGCATCCTTCTCGCTCTCTGGCGCGATGCTGGCATTTTCGTCCACTCGAACCCGAAACACGCGGATCGGGCGCGCGATATTCTTGACGCTCTGCTCGCCGAGATCCTCGAAGAGGACGTCCTCCAGTCGGCTTCCGACTTGATCGCGCACCGCGCCCGAGACGCAGATGCCGCCCGGCTCGGCCAGTGTTTCGAGGCGCGCCGCCACGTTGACACCGTCGCCAAAGATGTCGTTTTCCTCAACGATCACGTCGCCCAGATTTATGCCAATGCGAAATTGTATCCATCGCGCCGGCGAGATGTCGGCGTTGCGCCGCGCCATGCGTCGCTGGATCTCGGCGGCGCACCTGACCGCGTCGACGACGCTATGGAATTCCAGCAGCATGCCGTCGCCGGCGGTCTTGATGATGCGGCCATGGTTTTTCACGACAGCCGGATCGATGAGCTCGATCCTGTGGGTCTTCAGACGCGCAAGCGTCCCCGCCTCGTCGACCTCCATGAGCCGGCTGTAACCGACCATGTCAGCGGCGACCACCGCAGCAAGCCTGCGTTCGGGTCCGGGCGCAACCATTCGGGTTCCTTCGCCAGAGAGACCCTAGCAAATCAGAGGGCCTAACCCAAGCCGCGGGCCGCCGGCGGCTGCCCCTGCGGCAATTGGGCTGTGCTGATCGTGATCAGGCTGGCGATGCGGCGCACGGCCGCGTCCGCAGGCGCGGCCAGGGAATAGAGGACAGCTCAGGGCAGGAGCAGAGCCCCGCCGCGAGCTACGTCAGTAGGCGTCTATGCGCCCCGATGGTGAGAAAACGTCAGCGAAATGCCCGACTGTGTGCTGGCCGCAGGATCACCACCATCCGTTATTCCAACCGCTATCCCAACCCCATCCCGGGCGCGGGCCCCAAGCTGGCCGTGCGCCAAAGGCGAAGGTGGCACCCCACACGGGGCGCGGGCCCCACACTGGACGGGGCCCCCAAGCTGGCCCGGCCCCCCAAGCTGGCCTGCGCCCCAAGCGTAGGCGCCGCGCCATCCGGGACGCCACACCCGGCGCGGACCCACGGCGACGAACCCTCGTCGCGGACCCACACGCCGCACGCAGCCACGCGGGCCGCAGGCCACGCGCGCCTGCTGGATGTTGGAAGTTTGCCCGACGATCCCGCTCGCGTTTGAGATGCCATTCGGCATGGCGGAAGCCGCGGTCGAGGCGAGAGCAACGCCGCCAAGCGCGGCGAGGGCAACCATACTTACTACTTGTGACACTTGCCCCTATTAGGATCGCAAGAGTTACCGGCATGACAAAATTGATAGCGGCCTGACGTGCCTGCGTGACATTCGCAGGTTTTCACGGACACGGTTCCCTCGGGACAATGTGGAAATCGCTTGAATTTGATCGCCGCAAATGCGGGCTCAGTTACGAGAAAGCACAAACCGAGAAGCGCGAACGCAAGGGAGACTGGTCTCATGGCCCGTTCCTGTTGTTCATTGATCCGTGCGGCTCGGAGCGGCTTCACCAACCCACTGGGGAGCCGCCTGGTGCAAGACAAAGGCCGGCGCCGCAGAGGATTGCAAGCTCGGCGCAAGCGGCGACCTTGGGAGAAATTATACCATTCCCGACGCGAGTTTTCTTTAGCCTCCGCCTGATCTTCCGCGGGCCCGGAGCAGCAGACGTAAAACGCAATTGTGCCGCCAGAACAAGTGGTCACAAGAGGAGATAGGGATTGCTTCGTCGCGGAGCTTGTCATCGAGCCGCGCATTCGTGCGACCCGTTGGCTCCTCGCAATGGCGGGTAACCCGTATTCCTAGGTTAGCGCCAGCCAGTGCCGGATCAGCGGCAGAAAGAAGATCGCGACGTTGATGAGGAAGCCGACGCTCCAGAGGATCGATCGCAGGCTCGGACGATTGCCGATATAGGTCAGCACATAGGCGATGCGCACGATGAGAAACAACACCGCAAGCTCGTTGATCAGGTTCTGCGGGGCTTCGCGGAATTCGGCAAGCAAAACCGCGGCGGCAAAGAACGGAAAGGCCTCGATGCCGTTCTGGTGCGCGCCCAGCGCGCGGGCGCGGATGGCGTCCTGGTAGAATACGCCGTCGCGCGGCTTGGAATTGTCATATTGCCGAAAGCCGAGCCATTTGATCGGCACGATGCTCAGGAGATAGAGCGCCACCGCTCCGAAAATGCAGTATTCGGCGACCGTCATGCGTTGTCCCTACGCGCAAGCAACAGGCAAAACGCGGGAGTTTCATTGCCGCATTTCAGCTGGAACAGTAGCGAACGGCCGCCCTGCTTGACAAGGTTGGTGAGGCGCGCGAATCCACCCCTCATGACAACAGCCATTCCCATCGAGAGCGCGCAAGCGGCTCAGGCCGCAAACCTGCCCCATGTCGGCGTGCTGCTGGTCAATCTCGGTACGCCCGATACGGCCGACGAAAGCGGCGTGCGCGTCTATCTCAAGGAGTTTCTGTCCGACCCGCGCGTGATCGAGGATCAGGGGCTGCTCTGGAAGCTGATCCTCAACGGCATCATCCTGCGGACACGGCCGCGCACCAAGGCGCGCGACTATCTCAAGATCTGGAACAGGGAGCGCGACGAGTCGCCGCTGAAAACCATCAGCCGCGCGCAGGCGGAGAAGCTGGCGCGGGGCCTCGCCGGTCACGACCATGTCGAGGTGGATTGGGCGATGCGATATGGCAATCCGTCGATCCGCTCCGGCATCGAGTCGCTGATGAAACGTGGCTGCGAGCGGATCCTGGTGGTGCCGCTCTATCCACAATATTCGGCCGCGACCTCCGCAACCGTCTGCGACGAGGTGTTCCGCGTGCTCGCGTCGCTGCGCGCCCAACCCACCTTGCGGGTGACGCCGCCCTATTACGACGCGCCCGATTATATCGAGGCGCTGGCGACCTCGATCGAAGATCATTTGAAGACGTTGCCGTTCGAGCCCGAGCTGATCGTAGCCTCGTTCCACGGCATGCCGAAGGAGTATGTCGACAAGGGCGATCCCTATCGCGAGCAGTGCATCGCCACCACAGCCTTGCTGCGCAAGCGGCTCGGGCTCGACGAGACCAAACTGCTTCTCACCTTCCAGTCCCGCTTCGGTCGGGCCGAATGGCTGCAGCCCTATACCGACAAGACCATCGAGAAGCTCGCCCGCGATGGCGTCAAGCGCATTGCGGTGGCGATGCCGGGCTTTGCCGCCGATTGCCTGGAGACGCTGGAGGAGATCGCAGGCGAGAACGCCGAGATCTTCAAGCATAATGGCGGCGAGCAGTTCGCCGCGATCCCCTGCCTGAACGACAGCGAAGAGGGCATGGACGTGCTCCGGCAGCTCGTGCTGCGCGAGCTGCAGGGTTGGATCTGAGAAGGTTGGGCCGGACGGCCTCCATCCGCGCAGGGCCGATGGCGTAGACCTGGCCTAATTCTCCTGCCGCTTGCGCCAGCGCTCGGCGAAGCCATGGAGCGGCACGAGGATATTGAACA
>Ga0134128_10008381_pt1 | contig 12439 bp, 14 predicted proteins | sample KB31754_FD_96462 | JGI IMG/M metagenome (GOLD analysis project Ga0134128, IMG submission 96462) | Terrestrial soil microbial communities with excess Nitrogen fertilizer from Kellogg Biological Station, Michigan, USA - KB3-175-4 | ecosystem: Environmental > Terrestrial > Soil > Unclassified ...
GACCGCCTGGTGATTCATGATCATCACGTCGCCGGGGGCGAACCCCTCGCGGCCGTATTTCTTCACCCCGTCGGTGATGATGATGCCGAGATCGGCGACGAAATGCGAAACGCCGCCGACGTTCTGACAGAGCAGCTCGCCATCGGCGTTGACGAGGGCCGTACAGAAATCGCGCACCTCGTAGATCATCATGTTGTAGGAAGTGCGCTGCAGATCGGCGGCCATCTCGTTCGAGATCGCCGGTAACGCGTTGCGGATGACCTCGAGCGTCACCGGATCCAGACTCACCGCCATCGACCGACCTCCCTCAACATCACGGTCTCCACTCAACCGGAGGATCGGCGCGCCCGCAAGGGTTTCGGCCCGCGCCGGACCCCTTTGCGCCCGACGCTGGGCTCGGATACCAACCCCCTTGACCTTATGCTCAGCGATAGTATATGTTAAGGGAAATTGCTCAGATTGAGCATAAGGGAGACGGCCGGTGCCAGATACTGCGTTGCTCTATGACCAGGTGAAGACCTTCATTCCGCCGATGGAATGGGGTGTTTTCGCCGATGACATCGCGGCGATCCAGGAGTTGAAGCGCCAGCGCAATGCCGTCCTTCTGGCGCATAACTACCAGACGCCTGAGATCTTCCACTGCGTCGCCGACATCACCGGCGATAGCCTTGCCCTGGCGCGCGAAGCGCAGAGGACCGAAGCTGCGGTTATCGTTCTCGCCGGCGTCCATTTCATGGCCGAGACGGCGAAGCTGCTCAATCCCGAGAAGACGGTGCTGATTCCCGATCTGCGCGCCGGTTGCTCGCTCGCCGAATCGATCACGGCCGGGGATGTGCGGCTGATGCGTCAGCGCTATCCCGGCCGGCCGGTGATCACCTATGTCAACACCTCGGCGGCGGTGAAGGCCGAGAGCGATATCTGTTGCACCTCCGGCAATGCCAAGAAGGTCGTCGAGTCTCTGGGTGTGCCCGAAGTGATCATGCTGCCGGACGAATACCTGGCGCAGAACGTCGCCAAAGAGACAAACGTCAAGATCATCGCCTGGAAAGGCCATTGCGAGGTGCATGAGCGCTTCACCGCAGCGGAAATCCGCGAGCTGCGCGCGAGCCATCCGGGCGTCGTCGTGCTGGCCCATCCCGAATGCCCGCCCGATGTCGTGGCCGAAGCCGATTTCGCCGGCTCGACCGCGGCGATGAGCGATTACGTGGCCGCGCGCCGGCCGCGCCGCGTCGTCCTGATGACGGAATGCTCGATGAGCGACAATGTCGCGCTCCAGCATCCGACCACCGAATTCGTGCGGCCGTGCAATCTCTGCCCGCATATGAAGCGCATCACCTTGCCGAAAATCCGTGAGGCGCTCGAGACGATGCAACACGAAGTGACGATCGATCCGGCGCTCGCCGCCCGCGCGCGGCGCGCGGTCGAGCGCATGCTCGCGGTCCGCTGAGGCTGCGATGACCGTACCGCCGCTGCCCCGCTTGCTGATCGAGGAACAGGTGCGAGCGGCGCTTCTCGAGGATCTCGGCCGCGCCGGCGACATCACCACCGATGCGATCATCCCGCCGAGCGAGACGGCAAAGACCGCTTTAGTCGCGCGCAAGTCCGGCATCGTGGCGGGTCTCGATGTCGCGCTGCTCGCCTTCGAATTGATCGATCCCGCGATCAAGGCGCAGATCGCGAGGCCTGATGGCAGCCGCCTCGCGAAGGGCGACACGATCGCGACGATCGTCGGCCCGGTGCACGGCATTCTTACCGCCGAGCGCGTGGCGCTGAATTTCCTCGGCCATCTCTCCGGCATCGCCTCGGCGACGCGCGGCGTAGTCGATGCGGTGGCGGGCACCAAGGCGCGCGTGATCTGCACGCGTAAAACGATCCCCGGCTTGCGCAATCTCCAGAAATATGCGGTCCGCGTCGGCGGCGGCTTCAATCACCGCTTCGGCCTCGATGACGCGGCGCTCATCAAGGACAATCACATCGCCGCGGCCGGCGGCATCAAGCCCGCGGTCGAGCGCGCCCGCGCCGCGATCGGCCATCTTGTGAAGATCGAGATCGAAGTCGACACGCTGGCGCAGCTCGAAGAAGCGCTCGCAATCGGCGTCGATGCGATCCTCCTTGACAATATGAGCGTCGATCAGATGCGCGAAGCGGTCGCCGTCGTGAAAGGCCGTGCCGTCACCGAAGCGTCGGGCGGGATCACGCCGCAAACCGCGCCGGCGATTGCGAAAGCCGGCGTCGATCTCCTTTCGCTCGGCTGGCTGACCCACAGCGTCCAGCAACTCGATATCGGGCTGGACTATCTCTGACCCGCATTACCGCGGCGGCCTTCAGCGCGCTATGATGCGCGCATGAAATCGCGCTGGAGCGACGAGGACGCGGAAGGGACGGTGCGGCGATATGCCCAGCAGGGCATCGGCCGCGATCTTGCGCTGCGCGTCTATACATCGCGGCTCCTCGGCCAGGACCCGCTGCTGGTGCTACATGGCGGCGGCAACACCTCGGTGAAGACGAAGGCGGCGGATCTTACCGGCGACGAAGTCGAGGTGCTGTGCGTCAAAGGCTCGGGCTGGGACATGGCCGAGATCGAGCCCGCCGGTCTGCCGGCGGTACGCCTCGCGCCGCTCTTGAAGCTGCGGACGCGTGACAAGCTCTCGGATGAAGACATGGTGCGCTACCAGCGTGCCAATTTGCTCGATCCCGGCGCGCCCAATCCGTCGGTCGAGACGCTGCTGCACGCCTTCCTGCCGCTGAAGTATGTCGACCACACGCATTCGACAGCGGTTCTGAGCCTCGCCGATCAACCGAACGCCGCCGAGCTTTGCGCCGAACTCTACGGCAAGCGCATGGGCTATGTGCCCTACATCATGCCGGGTTTCGCGCTCGCTAAGAAAGCCGCCGAGGTGTTCGAGACCGATCCCGCCGTCGAAGGTTTGGTGCTGGCCAAGCACGGTATCTTCTCGTTCGGCACAGATGCGCGCGAAGCCTATGAACGCATGATCGAGAATGTAACGCGCGCGGAAGAACGGCTCGCCAACAATCGCAAGAGCGTGTTCGCGGCCGCGCCGCTGCCGAAGATGCTGGCGAGTGTCGCTACGGTGGCACCGATCCTGCGCGGCGCCTGCGCCGAGAAGGATGCCAAGAACGAAGGCGCGTGGCGCCGCCTCGTCCTCGAATTCCGCAGCAATGCACAGATCATGCCCTATGTGAACGGCGCCGAGGTGAAGCGCTATTCACAGCAAGGCGTCGTCACGCCCGACCACACGATCCGCACGAAGAACATACCGCTCGTCGTGCCGGCGCCCGATGCGAGCGACCTTGCCGGGTTCCGCGCCGCCGTGCGCGAGGCGGCGGCGGATTTCGTCACTGCCTATCATGCCTATTTCAAACGCAACAACGCGGGCCGCGAGCCTTCCAAGCGCGAACTCGATCCGCTGCCGCGTGTTGCGCTCGTGCCTGGCGTCGGGCTCTTCGGCATGGGGCGCAGCAAGAAGGACGCGGCGATCGCCGCCGATATCGCCGAGAACACCGTGCTGACGATCACCGATGCCGAAGCGATCGGAACGTTTGAAGCGCTCCCCGAAGGGGAGCTATTCGAAATGGAATATTGGTCGCTCGAGCAGGCGAAGCTTGGCAGCGTCGCGGAGAAGCCGCTCGCCGGCCAGATCGCGGCGATCACCGGCGGCGCCGGGGCGATCGGCGCCGCCTGCGCGAAGCTCTTCAAGGACAATGGCGCCGAGATCGCGGTGCTCGATCGCGACGGCGCCGGCGCGCAAGCGGTCGCAAAGAAACTCGGCGGCGCTACGCTCGGCCTGCAATGCGACGTGACCGAGGAGGCCTCGGTGCGCGACGCGTTCGAGAAAGTTGCGGCCCATTTCGGCGGGCTCGACATCCTCATCTCGAATGCCGGCGCGGCCTGGCAGGGCAAGATCGGGGCGGTCGACGAAGCCGTGCTGCGGCAAAGCTTCGAGCTCAATTTCTGGGCGCATCAGCGCGTCGCGCAGGCCGCGGTGAAGATCATGCTGGCGCAAAGGACGGGCGGCTGCCTGCTCTTCAACGTCTCGAAACAGGCGATCAACCCCGGACCCGATTTCGGGCCTTACGGCCTGCCAAAAGCGGCGACGCTCTTCCTGTCGCGGCAATACGCACTCGACTACGGCAAGGACGGCATCCGCGCCAATGCGGTGAATGCCGACCGGATTCGCTCTGGGCTTCTGACGCCCGAGATGATTGCCGAGCGCTCGAAGGCGCGCGGGACCAGCGAGAAGGACTATCTTGCCGGTAACCTCCTCGGCCGCGAAGTCACTGCCGAGGATGTCGCCCAGGCCTTCCTGCACCAAGCGCTGTCGCTCAAGACCACAGCCGATGTGACGACGGTCGATGGCGGCAATATCGCTGCCGCGCTGCGCTAGCTCTCGTTAGCGGATATCGAGCGCGGCGAGGGTCGCGGAATCGAGCTGTCCGCTCGCGTTCAGCCCCTTCGAGCGCTGAAAATTCCGCACGGCCGCCGATGTGTTCGGTCCCCATTGGCCGTCAATATTGTCGCGGACATAGAAGCCGAGATCGCGCAGCCGCTGTTGCACCTTGAAGACCATATCGCTTGAGATCGCGCCGGGAGCGGCGGCCGGTCCGGGCTGCGGCTGCGGCTGGGCTTGCGGCGAGGCGGACACGGCGCGCACCTGCTTGCGCGCCGTCGGTACCCAGGTGCCGTCGGATCGTTGGCAGGCGAGATGCCGGACTTGCTGCTGCTGTCCATTGATGACCGCGTCCGTCACATATTCGCGGCACGGTTCGCCGCGCGGCCCGCGTAGATCTTGTGTCGGCGTCACCCAATAGCTCGAGCCGGTGTTCGGATTCTGCCACGCGACCGGCTGATTGGTCGGCGCGTGCTCGAGCGACTGCGTGACGCAACCTTGATCCACCGGATCCATTGAGCGGCCGACATAGCCGCCGGCGAGCGCACCGCCGAGCACACCGATGATCGTCGCCGCGGTCTTGCCGCTGCTCTTGCCGATCTGATTGCCGAGGAGACCGCCAGCCGCGGCGCCGCCGAGACTGCCGACAACATTGCCGGTGGTCGGGCTCAGAATCTGATTGATCGCGCTGCGATCGCAATAACGCTGATCCGTGCCGTAATAGTTCTGAGCGCGAGCAGCGAGGGGGAACGTTGCCGCGGCCAGCACCAGGATTGCTGCCGCGCCTTGCATAAGCCGTTTCATCGTGCCCCCTTTGTGGCCTAGGACAGTTTCAGCATCCGCTTGGCATTGCCCTCGTAGATCTTCTCGAGATCCTTATCGGGCAGCCCGAGATGATCGAGCATCTTGATGATGTCGCGAATGAAGAGCGGCCCGCCTTCGGGATCGAAGGGACAATCGGTGCCGAAGAGCACGTGCTCGCTCCCGAAGAAATCGAGGCCGCAACGCGTGCCCGAGGCCGAGCCGTTGATCGCGGTGTCGGCATAGAACATCCGGAAGTAATCGACCGGGCGGCGGCCCTTCTTCTTCATCGCCTCCATGATCTTGGCATAGCTCTCCTCGGCGCCTTCGCGTGTGCCGAGCTGGTCGAGGCCGAGGCCGACGCGCGCTTCGAGGAACGGCACCATCGCGCCCAAGTGATGGGTGATGATCTTGAGCTTCGGCCATTTGTCGAAATAGCCGGCGAACACCATGCGGGCCATCGCCGCGCTCGTCTCATAGGGCCAGCCGAAGACCCACCAGATATCGTATTTCGAGCCGCTCTCGCCGGGATAGTCGGCGAATTTCTGCGGCCGCGTCGGATGCATCCAGATCGGCAGATCGTAGGAGTGCATCTTCTCGAAGAGCGGCGCGAATTCCGCCTCGTCGAGCGGTCGGCCGTTGACGTTGGTGAAGATCTGGATGCCTCTGGCGCCGAGCTTCTCGACCACGCGGGTGATCTCATCGAGCGCCGCTTTCACGTTGTTCATCGGCATCGAGGCGACAAAAGCGGGGAAGCGGTTCGGATGCTTGGCGACGATCTCGGCCATGCCGTCATTTGCGGTCTTTGCGAGATCGGGCGTTATCTGCGGCCCCGCGATGAATTCGACCGCCGGCATCGAGAGGGTCAGGATCTGCTGATAATCGGGCCCGAACTCATCCATCATCGCCAGGCGCCGGTTGAGATCGTGGAGCACCGGAATGGTCGTCCAGCGGCGGATCATCGCCGGGTTGGGAATGACTTCGACCATCTTGTCGAAATAGGTCTTGGGGATGATGTGCGGGAAGATGTCGATCTTCTTCATCGGGCGCCTCGGAGGTTTCTTGTGCGGGGCGCATCATAAGAGCCATCGCCGCTTAGGCAATCTCGATCTCGCCCACTTTTGCCCGTTCCATCCGCGTCATTCCCGCGAAAGCGGGAATCCAGAGTATAAACTGGATGCCCGCTTTCGCGGGCATGACGGGCCTTCTAAAAGGCCAAGCAATGCCTCTGACCAAGCTCGACGCGCTCTATGCGGAGATCCGCGCCTGCAAGCTCTGCGCGGCGGATTTGCCTTTGGGACCGCGGCCGGTGCTGCGCGGCAAGCGCTCGGCGCGGCTGATGATCATCAGCCAGGCGCCGGGCACCAAGGTCCATGAAACCGGCCTCAGCTTCAATGATCGCAGCGGCGATCGGCTGCGCGCCTGGCTTGGCGTCGATCGCGCGACCTTCTATGACGAGCGGCGCATCGCCATCCTGCCGCAAGGGCTCTGCTATCCCGGCCGCTACGAGCGCGGCGGCGATCTGCCGCCGCGGCCGGAATGCGCGCCGCTCTGGCACGAGCGCGTGCTTGGCCTCTTGCCCAATCTCGAGCTCATCCTGCTCGTCGGTTCCTATGCGATAGATTACTACCTGCCCGAGCGCAAGAAGCCGCGCATGGCCGATACGGTGGCGGCCTGGCGCGACTACCTGCCGCGCTATTTCCCGTTGCCCCATCCCTCGTGGCGCACGGTGCTGTTCGAGCGCAAGAACCCGTGGTTCGAGGCGGACGTGCTGCCGGCCCTGAAGAAGCAGGTGAAGAAGCTGGTCGCGCCCTAAGTCTGGCTTTCGATCCGCTCCATGTCCTCGTCGGAAAAGCCGAAATGATGGCCGATCTCGTGGATGAGGACATGGCGCACCACGGCGACGAGGTCTTCGCCGGTCTCGCACCAATAGTCGAGCAGCGGCCGGCGATAGAGGAAGATCATATCGACGTCGTTGCGCGTGGCGAGGACGCTTTGCTGCGGTATCGCCACGCCGCGGTAAAGGCCCAGGAGATCAAACGGGGTTTCGAGGTCCATCTCCTCCTCGGTCTCCTCATCGGGGAATTCCTCGACGCGGATCACGACGGCACCCACATGCCGCCGCAATTCCTCTGGTATAGTGGCGAGCGCCTGCTGCGCCAGGCTCTCGATATCGGCGGCCGAAGGCGGCAGCTGGCTCATGATACGGATGGAGGCGGCAAATGGTCGAACGGCTGGTCGGTGCAAAGCGCAAGGAGGCGGTCGCGGAGCTCAGAGGCTGGGCCGAAGTCGAGGACCGCGACGCGATCCGGAAAACCTATCATTTCGGTACCTTCAGCGAAGCCTGGGCCTTCATGTCGCGCGTCGCGCTGCTGGCCGAGAAGATGGATCATCACCCGGAATGGTTCAATGTCTATAACCGGGTGGAGATCGTGCTCGCGACGCATGACGTCGAGGGGCTCTCCGAGCGCGACATCAAGCTCGCCCACGCGATCGACGAGATCGCGTCGCAACGCGACAAGAGCTAAAGCGACGGCGCGCGGAGCTCCGCGACAAGTGGCCGGGTGGCGTCGTCGCGCCGTGCGTGTTATTTCTTCCGCGCATAAGAACTGGGGAGGCGAGAAGAGCCCCGATGGCAAATAAAGTCTATCCCACACCCGAGGCTGCGCTCGAGGGTTTGCTGCGCGACGGCATGATGATTCTCTCCGGCGGGTTCGGTCTTTGCGGCACGCCCGACGCGCTGATCGATGCGATCAAGAAAGCCGGCACCAAGAATCTGACCGTCGTCTCGAACAACGCCGGAATCGACGGCGCGGCGCTTGGGCTGCTCTTGGAGACGCGGCAGATCAAGAAGATGATCTCTTCCTATGTCGGCGAGAACAAGCTGTTCGCCGAGCAATTCTTGAAAGGCGAGCTCGAGCTCGAATTCAATCCGCAGGGCACGCTCGCCGAGCGCATCCGAGCCGGTGGCGCGGGCATCCCCGCTTTCTTCACGAAGACCGGCTACGGCACGGTGATCGCCGAAGGCAAGGAGACGCGCGATTTCAACGGCGAGCATTACGTGATGGAGCGCGGCATCGTCGGCGATCTCGCGATCGTTCATGCCTGGAAAGGCGATACCGAAGGCAATCTCGTCTATCGCAAGACGGCGCGGAACTTCAATCCAGTGATGGCGACGGCGGGCAAGATCACGATCGCCGAGGTCGAGCACCTCGTGCAGCCGGGCGAGATCGAGCCCGATCAGATCATGACGCCGGGCATCTACGTCCAGCGTATCGTGCACATCAAGAATCCGGTGAAGCGCATCGAAGTGCGCACGGTCAGAAAGCGGGCATAAGGAGATCGCGCATGCCTTGGACACGCGAGCAGATGGCGGAACGGGCGGCGAAAGAGCTGCGCGACGGCTTCTACGTCAATCTCGGCATCGGCATCCCGACGCTGGTCTCGAATTACATCCCCCCGGGCGTCTCGGTCCAGCTCCAAAGCGAGAACGGCATGCTCGGCTTCGGGCCGTTCCCCTATGAGGGCGAGGAAGATCCCGATCTCATCAATGCCGGCAAGCAGACCGTCACCGAGTTGCCGACGACAAGCTTTTTCTCGAGCGCCGACAGTTTCGCGATGATCCGCGGCGGCCATATCAACATCGCGATACTCGGCGCCATGCAGGTGGCGGAGAATGGCGATCTCGCCAATTGGATGATTCCCGGGAAGGTCGTCAAAGGCATGGGCGGCGCGATGGATCTCGTCGCCGGCGTCAAGAAAGTCGTCGTCGTGATGGAGCATTCGGCGAAGGATGGGCCGAAGCTCTTGAAGCGCTGCACCTTGCCGCTCACCGGCTCGCGCGTCGTTGACATGCTGATCACTGATCTCGGCGTGTTCGAGATCGATCGCCAAGGCAACAAGGGCGTGATGCTGAAAGAGCTCGCGCCCGGCGTGACCCTCGAGGAAGTCCGCGCCAAGAGCGAAGCGACGATCAACTCCGGTAACTAGTCTCGCCATCTTTTTTACGTCGTGCCCGGACTTGTTCCGGGCATCCACGTCTTTGGGACAACCTCGTGGATGGCCGTGCCAAGCCCGGCCATGACGCTGAAGGGCAGAGTCGGCTCTAACGATCCTTGATCGCGTCGAGCGCGGTGCCGACGGTGCGCGCTTCCTCGCTGTCCGGCGGCATCTTGTCTTTTACCTTCTCCCAATCGGCGCGCGCGGTCTTGAAGTCGCCTTGCTGCGCGGCGTGAAGGCCGAGATACCACAGCACCGCCGGCTCGTCGGGATCAATCGCCTGAATGCGATCGAGCAGCGCGACGGCCTGCGGCGCCATTGGCTCCGACAGCGGCCGTCCGGCCATCAGCGCTTGCGCCTCCGCCATCAATACCCCGGGATCATTAGGCTTCAGCTTCTCGGCCGCAGCGAAAGCCGCGGCGGCATCGTCGGCCTGGCCGAGCACCGCGTAAGAGCGCCCCAGCCGCAACCAGCCTTCGAGATCGTCCGGGTGCTGCTTCATCTCGTCGGCGAGCTTTGCGACCATGGCCCGGATCTGAGTGATTTGCGCCTGTTGCTGCGCCACTTGATCGCGCTCGGTCTGGCGGTCGGCATAGGGATCGTCGGGCAGACCAGGCGAGCCGAGCCGCAGATAAAGCCCGCCGGCGAGCAGCGCGATCGCGAACGCGAGAGCAGCAGCGAGCAACGGCTTGCGCGCGCCGCCCGTCGGCGCTTTGTCCTCAGTGTCGGCGGCGAGCAACCGGCGCTGCAATTCGAGCCGCGCCGTCGCCGCTTCGCTTTCGGCCACCGCGCCGCGCGCGACCTCGCGCTCGAGCTCCTTCAGCTGATCGCGATAAACGGCGCGATCGAAGGCCTCGCGCGTCGCCGGCGCCCGAGCCGGCTTTAAGAGCGGGCCGAGCACCAGCGCCAGCACGATCAGCATTGTGCCGAGGATCGCGACGAGCAGCGCCAGCATCAGCTTTCTTCCTCGAGCAGCCGCTCGATGCGCTGCCGTTCCGCGGCGCTGAGCGGCGCGACGGGCGCTGCGGCTTTGCGCTGGCGCAGGTAGAGCAAGGCGCCGCTGCCCGCGAGCAGCAGCACGATGATCGGCCCGAACCAGAGAAGATAGGTCGCGGGCTCGACCGGCGGCCTCAGCAGCACGAAATCGCCATAGCGATCGGTGAGGAATTTGACCGCCTGCGCATCGGTATCGCCGGCGGCGATGCGCTCGCGCAGCAGCACGCGCAGATCATGCGCCAGCGGCGCGCCCGATTCATCGATCGTCTCGTTCTGGCAGACGAGGCAGCGCAGCTCAGTGCTCAGCGCCCGCGCTCGCGCTTCGAGCGCGGGATCGCTCAGGCGCTCGCTCGGCTCGACCGCCAGCGCCGTCGGCACCAGCAGCAAGAACGCGAGCAGGGCGAGGAGCGCTTTCACGAATGCTGTAGCTGCTGCACGAGCGGCAGCAGCTCCCGCGTGACTTGGCGCTCGTTTAAGGGGCCGACGAAGCGCTTGCGGATGCGGCCATCCTTGTCGATGACATAGGTCTCGGGCACGCCGTAGACGCCGAAATCGATTGCGGTACGGCCGTTCTCATCGACGCCGATCGCGTGATAGGGATCGCCGAGCTGCTTTAAAAAGCGCTCGGTGTCGGGCTGCTTGTCCTTATAAGCGATGCCGTAGACCGGCACGCCGGCCTGCTTCTCCAATCCCATCAGCAGCGCATGCTCATCGCGGCAGGGCTCGCACCAGGAAGCAAAGAAATTGACGATGGCGACTTGGCCTTTGAGCCCGGTCGAGGCGAGCCCCGCTCCGCCCTCGAGCCCGCCCAACTGGAATTGCGGCGCCGGCTTGTCGATCAAGGCGGACGGCACCAGCGTCGGATCGCGATTGGGGTTGAGCGCCAAAAGAAAATAAACCGCGATCGCGACGAAAAGCGCGACCGGCAGCAGAAAGAGCGCACGCCGCAACGCTTACTCTCCCGGCGCGGGATGCGCAGCCGGCAAGCGCGGCCGCGCGGCGACACCGACGCGCCAGCGCCGGTCGCTGAGGCTGAGCAAGCCGCCGAACGCCATGATCACGGCGCCGATCCAGATCCATGGCGTCAGCGGCTTCCAATAGGCGCGCACCGTCGAGCCGTTGTTGTCGTCGGGATCGCCGAGGGCGACATAAAGATCGGCGAGCAGGTTGCTGCGGATGGCGGTGACGCTCGTCGTCATCTGCTGCAGCGGGAAGAAGCGCCGCTGCGGATGCAGCACCTCGACCGTCGCGCCGCCGCGCTGGACCTCGATCGTCGCGCGATCGGCGCTGAAATTCGCGCCCTGGACTTTCTCGGTGCCGTCGAATTTCAGCACGTAGCCCGCGATCGGCAGCGTGTCGCCGGGATGCAGCATCTGGATCTGCTCGACCTCGAAGGCCGAAGCGGCGATGCCGGCGACGCTGACCGCGACCCCGAAATGCGCGATCGTCATCGCGTAAGAGGCGCGCGGCAGATGGCGCGCCCGGCGCCAGGTCTCCGCCGCGCCGGCGCGGAAGAGCTTGACGCGCTCGGCCCATTCGACGATCGCGCCGATGCCGACCCAGGTGGCGAGCGCCAGGCCCAAGAGCGCGAGGATCGGCTTGAAGCCGGCGAGGTAGAGTCCGATCAGCGCGACCAGCAGCGCCGCCGCGAAGGCGAACCACAGACGCTGCAGCGCACCTTTGAGATCGCCGCGCTTCCAGGCGAGCAGCGGCCCGACGGCAACGGCGAGCAACGCGGGCACCATTAGCGGCACGAAAGTGCGGTTAAAGAACGGGAAGCCGACCGAGAGCTTCGGCCCGCCGATCGTGTCGAGGAAGAGCGGATAGAGCGTGCCGAGGAAGACGGTCGCGGCGGCCGTCGTGAGCAGCACATTGTTGAGGACGAGCGCGCCTTCGCGCGAGAGCGGTGCGAAGAGGCCGCCGCCCTGCAGCGCCGGCGCGCGCACCGCGTAGAGCGTCAGCGATCCGCCGATGGCGAGGACGAGCAGCACGAGGATGTACGTGCCGCGCGTCGGATCGACCGCAAAAGCATGCACCGAGGTCAGCACGCCCGAGCGCACCAGGAAGGTGCCGACCAGCGATAGCGAAAAGGTCACGATGGCGAGCAGGATGGTCCAGCTTTTGAGCGCGTCGCGCTTCTCGACGACGATGGCCGAATGGATAAGGGCGGTTCCGACCAGCCACGGCATGAAGGACGCGTTCTCGACCGGGTCCCAGAACCACCAGCCGCCCCA
>Ga0134128_10008382_pt1 | contig 12439 bp, 8 predicted proteins | sample KB31754_FD_96462 | JGI IMG/M metagenome (GOLD analysis project Ga0134128, IMG submission 96462) | Terrestrial soil microbial communities with excess Nitrogen fertilizer from Kellogg Biological Station, Michigan, USA - KB3-175-4 | ecosystem: Environmental > Terrestrial > Soil > Unclassified ...
CGAGGGGCAACTGCCCCGCACCGGGGCGGTGATCGGCAGCAACGCGGCGCACATCGCCGTCGCGGTGGACGAGGCGGCCCAGACATTCGTGGCGATCGCCGCGATCGACAACCTGGTCAAGGGGACGGCCGGGGCCGCCGTACAGTCGATGAACCTGGCGCTGGGTTGGCCGGAGACGGAAGGCCTTTCGGTGATCGGGGTGGCGCCATGACGCGCACCGAAGCCCGTTTGGTGCGCGAGCAGGGCGTCACCGCGCCGGCCGGATTCCGGGCGGCCGGCATCGCCGCCGGGATCAAGGCCTCGGGTAACCGCGACCTGGCTCTGGTCTTCAATGAAGGGCCCGATTACGCGGCCGCCGGGGTGTTCACCCGCAACAGGGTCAAGGCCGCGCCGGTGCTCTGGTCCCAGCAGGCGCTGACCATGGGCGCGCTGCGCGCGGTCATCCTCAACTCCGGCGGCGCCAACGCCTGCACCGGGCCGGGCGGGTTCCAGGACACCCACGCCACGGCCGAGGCGGTCGCGGCCGCGTTATCGGACTGGGGGACCGAGACCGGGGCCATCGAGGTCGCGGTGTGCTCCACCGGGCTGATCGGTGACCGGCTGCCGATGGACAAGGTGCTCGCCGGGGTGCGCGCGATCGTGCAGGACATGGCCGGCGGCCTGTCCGGCGGCGACGAGGCGGCCCAGGCGATCATGACCACCGACACGGTGCCCAAACAGGTTGCGCTGCACCATCCGGGTAGCTGGACGGTCGGCGGAATGGCCAAGGGCGCGGGCATGCTCGCCCCGTCTCTGGCGACGATGCTGTGCGTGCTCACCACCGACGCGGCCGCCGACGCCGCGGCGCTGGACTCCGCGTTGCGCCGCGCTGCCGCGCGCACCTTCGACCGGCTCGACATCGACGGCGCGTGCTCGACCAACGACACGGTGCTGCTGCTGGCCTCGGGTGCCAGCGGGATCACCCCGGGCCAGGCCGATCTCGACGACGCCGTGCTGCGCGTCTGTGACGACCTGTGCGCTCAGCTGCAGGCCGACGCCGAGGGCGTCACCAAGCGCGTCAACGTCACCGTCGTCGGAGCGGCCTCCGAGGACGACGCGTTGGTCGCCGCGCGGACCATCGCCCGCGACAGCCTGGTCAAGACGGCGGTGTTCGGCTCGGACCCCAACTGGGGCCGGGTGCTCGCCGCCGTCGGCATCGCGCCCATCGCCCTGGATCCCGATCGGATCACGGTGTCGTTCAACGGCTCCGCGGTGTTCGCCGACGGGGTGGGCGCCCCGGGCGCACGCGAGGTGGATCTCTCAGAAGCGGACATCGACATCACCGTCGACCTTCGGCTCGGCGACGGCCGGGCCACGATCCGGACCACCGACCTGTCCCACGGCTACGTCGAAGAGAATTCGGCCTACAGCTCATGAGTTCCGCGACCGACGCACTGCCCACCGCCGCCAAGGCGCAGGTGCTCGCCGAAGCCCTGCCCTGGCTCAAACAGCTGCACGGCAAGATCGTCGTCATCAAGTACGGCGGCAACGCCATGACCGACGACACGCTGCGGCATGCCTTCGCCGCCGACATGGCGTTTCTGCGCAACTGCGGGGTGCACCCCGTCGTGGTACACGGCGGCGGCCCGCAGATCAGCGCGATGCTGCGCCGGCTCGGCATCCAGGGTGACTTCAAGGGCGGATTCCGGGTCACCACACCGGAAGTGCTCGACGTGGCGCGGATGGTGCTGTTCGGCCAGGTCGGCCGCGAACTGGTCAACTTGATCAACGCGCACGGGCCGTACGCGGTCGGTATCACCGGCGAGGACGCCCAGCTGTTCACCGCCGTGCGCCGCAGCGTCACCGTCGACGGCGTGGCCACCGACATCGGCCTGGTGGGGGACGTCGAGCGGGTCAACACCGCCGCCGTGCTGGATCTTATTGCCGCACGCCGTATTCCGGTGGTGTCGACGCTGGCGCCAGACGCCGAAGGCGTGGTGCACAACATCAACGCCGACACCGCCGCGGCGGCGCTGGCCGATGCGCTGCAGGCCGAGAAGCTGTTGATGCTCACCGATGTCGAGGGCCTGTACACGAGTTGGCCCAACCGCGATTCGCTGGTCAGCGAAATCGACACGGCCACACTGTCGCAACTGTTACCCACGCTGGAGGCGGGCATGATTCCCAAGGTCGAAGCGTGTCTGCGGGCCGTCACCGCCGGCGTTCCCAGCGCACACGTCATCGACGGGCGGGTCGAACACTGTGTGCTGGTGGAGCTTTTCACCAACGAGGGCACCGGCACCAAGGTGGTATCAGCGTGACCGTCCAGACAAACACCGAAGCGATCCAGCGGCGCTGGGAAGCCGTGATGATGAACAACTACGGCACCCCGGCGATGGCCCTGGCCAGTGGCGACGGGGCCGTGGTCACCGACGTCGACGGGCAGAGCTACCTCGACCTGCTCGGCGGCATCGCGGTCAACGTCCTGGGCCATCGCCACCCCGCGATCATCGAGGCCGTCACCCACCAGATGGCGACGCTGGGTCACACGTCCAATCTGTATGCCACCGAACCCGGTATCGCGCTGGCCGAAGAACTGGTCGCCCTGCTCGGGGCGCCCGAAGATACGCCGTCGCGGGTGTTCTTCTGTAACTCCGGCACCGAGGCCAACGAGGTGGCGTTCAAGCTGTCCCGACTTACCGGACGCACGAAACTGGTTGCCGCACAAGAGGCTTTCCATGGCCGGACGATGGGCTCGCTGGCGCTGACCGGTCAGCCGAGCAAGCGGGCCCCGTTCGCCCCGCTGCCCGGCGAAGTCACCTACGTGCCATATGGCGACGCCGACGCGCTGGCCGCAGCGGTCGACGACGACACCGCGGCGGTGTTTCTGGAACCGATCATGGGAGAGAGCGGCGTCGTCGTCCCGCCCGAGGGATATCTGGCCGCCGCGCGCGATATCACGGCGCGGCACGGCGCGCTGCTGGTGCTCGACGAGGTGCAGACCGGGATGGGTCGCACCGGAACGTTTTTCGCCCACCAGCACGACGGCATTACCCCGGACGTGGTCACGCTGGCCAAGGGCCTGGGCGGCGGCCTGCCCATCGGGGCCTGCCTGGCCGTCGGGCGGGCCGCCGAGCTGATGACGCCCGGCCTGCACGGCAGCACCTTCGGCGGCAACCCGGTGTGCACCGCGGCGGCGCTGGCGGTGTTGCGGGTGCTGGCGTCCGAAAACCTGGTCCGCCACGCCGAGGTGCTGGGCAAGTCGCTGCGCCACGGCATCGAGGAGCTCGCCCACCCGCTCGTCGACCACGTGCGTGGGCGTGGGCTGCTGTGCGGGGTGGTGCTCACCGCGCCGCGGGCGAAGGACGCGGAAGCGGCCGCGCGCGAGGCCGGGTTCCTGGTGAACGCCGCGGGGCCCGACGTCATCCGGCTGGCGCCGCCGCTGATCATCACCGAGGCCCAGCTCGACGGGTTCATTTCCGCCCTGCCGGGAGTCCTCGACGAGGCTTCGGCATGACGCGCCAACGACGATGCAGAGCGACCGCGATGGGGTGGGGGCACCTCCCGCTTGCGGGGGAGAGTGGCGCACATGGTTAGGCATTTCCTGCGCGACGACGACCTGTCGCCCACCGAGCAGGCCGAAGTACTGCAGCTGGCCGCCGAACTGAAGAAGGACCCCTTCAGCGCCCGCCCACTGGAGGGGCCGCGCGGGGTCGCGGTCCTCTTCGACAAGAACTCCACCCGCACCCGGTTCTCGTTCGAGATGGGCATCGCCCAACTCGGTGGGCACGCCGTCGTCGTCGACGCCCGCAGCACCCAGCTGGGCCGTGACGAGACCCTGGAAGACACCGCGCGGGTGCTGTCCCGCTACGTCGAGGCCATCGTGTGGCGCACGTTCGGGCAGGAGCGCCTCGAGGCGATGGCGGGGGTCGCGACGGTGCCGGTGGTCAACGCCCTCTCCGACGAGTTTCACCCCTGCCAGGTGCTCGCCGACCTGCAGACCATCGCCGAGCGCAAGGGGTCGCTCGGTGGTTTGCGGATGACCTACCTCGGCGACGGTGCCAACAACATGGCGCATTCGCTGATGCTCGGCGGGGTGACCGCGGGCATCCACGTCACGATCGCGTCCCCGGACGGCTTCGCCCCCGCCCCGGCGTTCGTCGCCGCCGCCCGGCGGCGCGCCGAAAACACCGGCGCCACGGTCACCGTCACCACCGACGCCGAGGCGGCCGCGCGCGGCGCCGACGTGCTGGTCACCGACACCTGGACGTCGATGGGGCAGGAGGACGACGGCCTGGACCGGGTCAAGCCGTTCCGGCCTTTTCAGGTCAACGCCGACCTGCTGTCCCTGGCCGATCCGGAAGCCATTGTGCTGCACTGCCTTCCGGCCCACCGGGGCGACGAGATCACCGACGACGTGATGGACGGGCCGGCCAGTGCGGTCTGGGACGAGGCCGAAAACCGTTTGCACGCCCAAAAGGCGCTGCTGGTGTGGCTGCTGGAGCGGCGCTCATGACCCGCTCGAAGACCACCCCCGAGACCACGCGGGCCGGCCGGCAGGCCCGCATCGTGGCGATCCTGTCGTCGGCCGAGGTGCGCAGCCAAAGCGAACTGGCGGCGCGCCTCGCCGACGAGGGCATCGAGGTCACCCAGGCCACCCTGTCACGGGACCTCGAAGAGCTGGGCGCGGTGAAGCTGCGCGGCGCCGACGGCGGCGTCGGCGTCTACATGGTTCCCGAGGACGGCAACCCGGTGCGCGGCGTGTCCGGCGGGACCGCGCGGCTGTCCCGGCTGCTGGGCGAGCTGCTCGTTTCGGCCGACGCCAGCGCGAACCTGGCGGTGCTGCGCACCCCGCCCGGCGCCGCCGACTATTTGGCCAGCGCGATCGATCGCGCGGCGCTACCGTACGTCGTCGGCACCATCGCCGGCGATGACACCGTCTTCGTGGCCGCTCGAGAGCCCATGACCGGCGCCGAACTGGCCAGCACTTTGGAAAAACTCACGTAAGCGTTTCAACTTAAAGGAGATTGGGTCATGTCAGAACGCGTCATCCTGGCGTATTCCGGCGGTCTGGACACCTCGGTGGCCATCAGCTGGATCGGCAAGGAGACCGGCCGTGAGGTCGTCGCGGTGGCCATCGACCTCGGGCAGGGCGGCGAAGACATGGAGGTCATCCGCCAGCGGGCCCTGGACTGCGGGGCGGTGGAGGCCGTGGTCGTCGACGCCCGCGACGAATTCGCCGAGGGCTATTGCCTTCCCACCATCCTGTCCAACGCCCTCTACATGGATCGCTACCCGCTGGTGTCGGCGATCAGCCGGCCGCTGATCGTCAAGCACCTGGTGGCGGCTGCCCGCGAGCACGGCGGCAGCATCGTCGCGCACGGCTGCACCGGCAAGGGCAACGACCAGGTCCGGTTCGAGGTCGGATTCGGTTCGCTGGCACCCGATCTCGAGGTGCTGGCGCCGGTGCGCGACTACGCCTGGACGCGGGAGAAGGCGATCGCGTTCGCCGAAGAAAACGCCATCCCGATCAACGTGACCAAACGCTCGCCGTTCTCCATCGACCAGAACGTGTGGGGACGCGCGGTGGAAACCGGTTTCCTGGAACACCTTTGGAACGCCCCGACCAAAGACGTCTACGCCTACACCGAAGACCCCACGCTGAACTGGAGCACTCCCGACGAGGTGATCGTCGGATTCGAGCGCGGCGTCCCGGTGACGATCGACGGCAAACCAGTGTCGATGCTGGGCGCCATCGAGGAACTCAACACCCGCGCCGGCGCCCAGGGCGTCGGCCGGCTCGACGTCGTCGAGGACCGGCTGGTGGGCATCAAGAGCCGCGAGATCTACGAGGCGCCCGGCGCCATGGTGCTCATCACCGCGCACACCGAGCTCGAGCACGTCACGCTCGAACGTGAGCTGGGCCGCTTCAAGCGGCACACCGACCAGCGGTGGGCCGAGCTGGTGTACGACGGGCTGTGGTATTCACCGCTGAAGGCCGCGCTGGAGACGTTCGTCGCCAAGACCCAGGAGCATGTGTCGGGGGAGGTGCGAATGGTGTTGCACGGCGGCCACATTGCGGTCAACGGGCGGCGTAGCGCCGAATCGCTGTACGACTTCAACCTGGCCACCTACGACGAGGGCGACAGCTTCGACCAGTCGGCCGCCAAGGGTTTCGTGTACGTGCACGGGCTGTCGTCGAAGATCGCGTCCCGAAGGGATCAGCAGTGACGGTCGCGGAGGGTCGCACGTGAGCACTCGCGAGGGGTCGCTGTGGGGCGGGCGGTTCGCGGACGGCCCGTCGGACGCGCTGGCCGCACTGAGCAAGTCCACCCACTTCGACTGGGTGCTCGCGCCCTACGACATCGTCGCCTCGCGGGCCCACACCGTGATCCTGTTCCGGGCCGGCCTGCTGACCGAAGAGCAGCGCGACGGGCTGCTGGCCGGCCTGGACCAGCTCGCCGAGGACGTCGCCGACGGCAGCTTTTCGCCCCTGGTCACCGATGAGGACGTGCACGCGGCGCTGGAACGCGGACTGATCGACCGGGTCGGGCCGGACCTGGGCGGGCGGCTGCGGGCCGGCCGCTCCCGCAACGACCAGGTGGCCACCCTGTTCCGGATGTGGCTGCGCGACGCGGTGCGCCGCGTCGCCGCCGGGGCGCTCGACGTCGTCGAAGCGCTGGCCGCCCAGGCCGCCGCTCACCCGCACGCCATCATGCCCGGCAAAACCCACCTGCAGTCCGCCCAGCCGGTGCTGCTGGCCCACCACCTGCTCGCGCACGCCCACCCGCTACTGCGCGACGTCGACCGCATCGCCGACTTCGACAAGCGCGCGGCGATCTCGCCCTACGGCTCCGGGGCGCTGGCCGGATCGTCGCTGGGACTTGACCCGGACGCGATCGCCGCGGAGCTGGGCTTCGCGGCCGCCGCCGACAACTCCATCGACGCGACCGCATCGCGGGATTTCGCGGCGGAGGCGGCGTTCGTCTTGGCCATGATCGGCGTCGACCTGTCCCGGCTGGCCGAGGACATCATCCTGTGGAGCTCGACGGAATTCGGCTACGTCACCCTGCACGATTCGTGGTCCACCGGCAGCTCGATCATGCCGCAGAAAAAGAACCCGGACATCGCCGAGCTGGCGCGGGGCAAGTCCGGGCGGCTGATCGGAAACGTGGCCGGCCTGCTGGCCACACTGAAGGCCCAGCCACTCGCCTACAACCGTGACCTGCAGGAAGACAAGGAACCGGTGTTCGATTCGGTGACCCAGCTGGAGCTGCTGCTGCCGGCGATGGCGGGCCTGGTGGGCAGCCTGACGTTCGACGTCGACCGGATGGCCGCCCTGGCCCCGGCCGGGTACACGCTGGCCACCGACATCGCCGAATGGCTGGTGCGCCAGGGGGTGCCGTTCCGATCCGCGCATGAGGCCGCCGGGGCCGCGGTGCGCGCCGCCGAGCAGCGCGGTGTCGGACTCGACGAGCTGACCGACGACGAGCTGGCCGCCATCAGCGGTGACCTGATGCCGCAGGTTCGTGACGTTTTGACGATCGAGGGCTCGGTGGCCTCGCGGGACGCGCGGGGCGGCACCGCACCCGTCCGGGTCGCCGAGCAGATCGAAAACGTCCTGGCCAGCGCCGCGCGGCTCAAAGACCGGCTCGAAGACCGGGCGAGTGGGAGCCGCTGAGATGAGATCAGTTTGGCTGCCCTGTGTTCACATCGCGACTAGACTTCGGGCTCATAGCGATCCGGATGAACGTTTCGTGCCGGATCCTCGTGACCAAGGGGTGGGAAAGCAATGAGCGTCGTCGCCGGCGTCTTCGGTGCGTTGCCGCCGCACCGGTATTCGCAGCGCGAACTCACCGATTTCTTCGTCAGCATTCCCGAGTTCCAGGACTACGAGGACATCGTCCGGCAGCTGCACGCCAGCGCCAAAGTCGACAGCCGTCACCTGGTGCTGCCCCTCGAGCAATACCCCGCGCTGACCGACTTCGGCATGGCGAACCGGATCTTCACCGAGCACGCCGTGAACCTCGGCTGTGAGGCGCTGTCCGGCGCGCTCGACGAGGCGGGACTGCGGCCCCAGGACGTCGACGTGCTGATCACGACGACCGTCACCGGCCTGGCGGTGCCCTCGGTGGACGCCCGGATCGCCGCGCGGCTCGGTCTGCGCGACGACGTGCGACGGGTGCCGCTGTTCGGCCTCGGCTGCGTGGCCGGGGCGGCGGGCGTGGCCCGCGCGAACGACTATCTGCGCGGCGCGCCCGACGCCGTCGCCGCCCTCGTCTCGGTCGAGCTGTGTTCGCTGACCTATCCCGGATACGCGCCGTCGCTGGCCGGCATGGTCGGCAGCGCCCTGTTCGCCGACGGAGCGGCGGCGGTGGTGGCCGTGGGCGATCGGCGCGCCGAACAGCTTGCCGCCGGCGGCCCCAGCGTCCTCGATTCGCGCAGCCATCTCTACCCCGATTCGCTGCGCACCATGGGCTACGACGTGGGCGCAGGAGGCTTCGAGCTGGTGCTGTCGAAGGACGTCGCGGCCGTCGTGGAGCAATACATCGAAGACGACGTCACCCAGTTCTTGGGGGGGCACGGCTTGACCGTGACCGACATCGGCGCCTTCGTCAGCCACCCCGGTGGCCCCAAGGTCATCGAGGCGATCAACGCGGCGCTCAGCCTGCCGCCGGAGGCCCTGGAACTCACCTGGCGTTCCCTCGGCGAGATCGGCAACCTCTCGTCGGCGTCGGTGTTGCATGTGCTGCGCGACACCATGGCCAAGCCGCCGCCGAGCGGAAGCCCCGGCCTGATGCTCGCGATGGGGCCGGGATTCTGTTCCGAACTGGTGTTGTTGCGTTGGCACTGATGGTCGCCCGTGTACCTCCGTTCACACCCTAAGGCGTCCTTTTGGGCGGTGGGGAGTTGTTGGCGGTGGGGCCCGGTCGGCGGGGAGGCGGACCCATCGCCGGAAGTAGCGCTGCGAATGACATGAAAGGCCGCGTTCGATGAACGGCAACACCGAAGAGCTCGTCCGGGCCCTTCGTCAATCGCTGAAGGAAAACGAGCGGCTCAAGCGCGAGAACCGCCAGTACCTCGCCGCCACCACCGAACCCGTGGCGGTGGTCGGCATGGCTTGCCGCTATCCCGGTGGCGTGGACTCACCAGAGGCCTTGTGGGAGATGGTGGTTGACGGCCGCGACGTGGTCTCGGACTTTCCGGCGGACCGGGGCTGGGGCTTGGCCGGGCTGTTCGATGCGGATCCCGACGCGGTCGGAAAGTCGTATGCGCGCTGCGGTGGGTTCCTCTCGGACGTCGGCGATTTCGATGCCGCCTTCTTCGGGATCGCCCCCAGCGAGGCGCTGGCGATGGACCCGCAGCAACGTCTGCTGCTCGAGGTGTCCTGGGAGGCGTTGGAGCGGGCCGGGATTGATCCCGTAGCCCTGCGCGGTTCGTCGACCGGCGTGTTCGCCGGGATATTCCACGGCTCCTACGGTGGCCAGGGCCGGGTGCCGGGACATTTGGAGCGATACGGCCTGCGCGGCTCGACGCTGAGCGTGGCGTCGGGGCGGGTGGCCTACTCGCTGGGCCTGGAAGGCCCGGCCGTCTCGGTTGACACGGCATGTTCGTCGTCGCTGGTGGCCCTCCATCTGGCGGCGCAGTCGCTGCGCTCGGGCGAGTGCGATCTGGCGCTGGCCGGCGGCGTGACGGTGATGGCCACACCGGCGATGTTCATCGAATTCAGCCGGCAGCGGGCGCTGGCCGCCGACGGCCGGTGCAAGGCTTACGCGGGCGCCGCCGACGGCACCGGGTTTTCCGAGGGCGTCGGTGTGCTGGTGCTGGAACGGCTGGCCGATGCGCGCCGACTGGGGCATCCGGTGCTGGCCGTCGTGCGGGGCTCCGCGGTGAACCAGGACGGCGCGTCCAACGGGCTGGCGACGCCCAACGGGCCGTCACAGCAACGGGTCATCCGGGCGGCGCTGGCCAATGCGCGGCTGGGCACCGCGGACGTGGACCTGGTGGAGGGCCACGGGACCGGCACCACGCTGGGGGATCCGATTGAGGCCCAAGCGCTTTTGGCGACCTACGGGCAGGGTCGGCCGGCGGACCGACCGCTGTGGTTGGGGTCGATCAAATCGAACATGGGCCATACCTCGGCCGCGGCCGGCGCCGGCGGGGTGATCAAGATGGTGCAGGCGGTCCGCCACGGGGTGATGGCCAAGACGTTGCATGTGGATGAGCCGACGCCGCACGTGGATTGGTCGGCCGGGGCGGTGTCGCTGCTGACGGAGCCGCGGCCCTGGCCCACGGTGGATCGGCCGCGCCGCGCGGGTGTCTCGTCGTTCGGCATCAGCGGCACCAATGCGCACGTCATCGTGGAGCAGTATGCACCGGAGCCCGAAAGCGCCCCGCCCCCAGGCGATGACGTGGTAGTGCCGTGGGTGCTCTCGGCCCGGTCGGTCGACGCGCTCGCGAGCCAGGCGGCGCGGCTGCTGGCGCACGTGAAGGCTCATCCCGCGCTGCGGGTGGTGGACGTGGGCTGGTCGCTGATCTCGACGCGGTCGCGCTTCGAGCACCGGGCGGTCATCGTGGGCGCCAACGGCGCGCAACTGCTGCGCGGGCTGTCGGAGTTGGCGGCCGGCGAGCAGGGCGCCGGCGTGGCGGTGGGCCGGGCGCAGTCGCCGGGCAAGACGGTGTTCGTGTTCCCCGGCCAGGGATCGCAGTGGGCCGGCATGGGCGCCCAATTGCTGGATAGCTCGGCGGTATTCGCCGAACAAATGCATCGATGCGCGCACGCGCTCGCCGAGTACGTCGAGTGGTCGCTGATCGACGTCATCCGCGGCGCGCCCGGCGCGCCGGGCCTGGATCGGGTGGACGTGGTGCAGCCGGCGCTGTGGGCGGTCATGGTGTCGCTGGCCGAGTTGTGGCGCACGGTGGGTGTGGTACCCGATGCGGTGATCGGTCATTCGCAGGGCGAAATCGCGGCGGCCTATGTGGCGGGGGCGCTGTCGTTGGAAGATGCCGCCCGGGTGGTGGCGTTGCGCAGCCGGCTGCTGGTGGGGTTGTCGGGCCGCGGCGGCATGGTCTCGCTGGCCTGCGGCCTGCCGCGCGCCGAACAGCTGATCGCGGCGTGGGGCGAGCGTTTGAATATCGCCACGGTCAACGGTGTTTCGGCGGTGGTGGTGTCCGGCGAGGTGGACGCGCTGAACGAGCTGATGCAACGCTGCGCGGCCGACAACGTTCGCGCCCGTCGCATCGACGTCGACTACGCCTCGCATTCGGTTCAGGTGGACGCGATCCGGGATTCTCTCGCCGAGGCGCTGAACGGCCTTGCACCGCGGTCGTCTTCGGTCGCGTTCTTCTCCACCGTGACCGGTGAACTCATCGACACCGCGGGCCTGGACGGCGACTATTGGTTCCGCAGCATCCGGCAAACGGTGCAATTCGAGCGGGCGATACGCAGCGCCTGCGACGCGGGCTATCGGGCGTTCATCGAATCCAGCCCGCATCCCGTGCTGATGGCCGCCATCGAAGAGACGGTGCCCGACAGCGAGCAGGCCTGCGTCATTCCGTCGTTGGGCCGCGACGACGGCGGCCTGGACCGCTTCTGGCTCTCGGTCGGACAGGCCTTCGTGGCGGGCGTGGGTGTGGACTGGCGTGCCGCGTTCGCCGGCCTCGGCGGCCGGCGCATCGACCTGCCGACATACGGGTTTGTGCGGCAACATTTTTGGCTGCCGGGCGGGTCGACCGGATCCTACGATGTCGCGACCCTGGGGCTGGACGGCGCCGAGCACGGGCTGCTCGGTGCGGTGGTGCCGCGACCCGACTCCGGTGGTGTGGTGTTGACGGGCCGGTTGTCGACGGCCGCCCACCCCTGGCTGGCCGACCACGCGGTGGGCGGGACGGTGCTGTTCCCGGGCGCGGGGTTCGTCGAGATGGCCGTTCGCGCGGGTGACGAGGTCGGCTGCGGCGTGCTCGAGGAGTTGACGTTGTCGGCGCCGTTGATGCTGCCCGCCGCCGACGGCGTGCAGGTGCAACTGGTGGTCGGCGCGGCCGACGAGTCGGGTCAGCGGCGGCTGTCGGTGTATTCCACTGCCGCGCAGCCGGGTTCGGAGTGGGTGTTGCACGCCGAGGGTTTGTTGCGGCCGGGGGCGGTGACACCGGGCGCCGACCTGTCGGTGTGGCCGCCCGTCGGGGCGACCTCCGTGGACGTCTCCGGCGCCTATGCCCGGCTCGCGCGGCGGGGCTACGAATACGGCCGGGCATTCCAGGGTTTGCGGGCGATGTGGCAGCGCGGCGATGAGCTCTTCGCCGAGATCGCGGTACCCAGCGAAGCCGCCGCGGCCGACGGCGGCTTCGGAATCCATCCCGTGCTGCTGGACGCCGCGTTGCACGCGATCGGTATCGCCGCCGAGCAAGACCAGACCGTGTTGCCGTTCTCCTGGCAGGGCGTGTCGTTGCACGCGTCGGGCGC